>JAESGR010000507.1_pt1 | contig 25815 bp, 27 predicted proteins | sample 9269771 | NCBI WGS metagenome assembly JAESGR01 (sample SAMN15739572, study PRJNA653492) | algae metagenome | isolation source: Chroococcus sp. CMT-3BRIN-NPC107 and co-occurring heterotrophs from well... | place: USA: Clark Mountains Wilderness, California | collected 2010-04-18 | reverse complement strand
ATGTTCTGGCCGGATTGATCGCGGAGAAGGCGTCGGGCAGGAGCCTCAAGCAACTCTACAAGACCCGCATCTTCGACCCTCTCTACATGCGTGACAGCTACTTCGAGCCGCGTGTCCTGCCTGAGAGCGTGATCGCGCGCATGTCGAGCGGCTACTTCAACAACCCGGTCTGCGGGACCTACGAACCGGACTGCAAGGTTGCTCCCCTGCAGCCGCTGGTCGGCAAGGACATGCGCCGGGCCGACGTCAGCTGGACCGGTGCGGCCGGCGGCATCGTCTCGACTCCGCGCGACCTGCAGCGCTGGGTGCGGGGTCTGTATGCCGGCCGGGTCCTCGCTCCCAAGCAGCTGAAGGAAATGCTCACCCTGGTGTCGAGCGACACCGGCAAGCCTATCAAGGAGACCAACGCCGACGAGCCGCACGGGTTCGGGCTCGGCGTCGCCCAGGTCTATGGTCCCGGTCTCGGTCGCGTCTGGTTCTACGAGGGCATGACCCTCGGCTATCGTGTCGTCCACTTCTACCTTCCCAAGGACGACATCGTCGTCACCGTGGCTGCGAACAGCCAGGCCCCGGACGGCAAGGACGAGCTCCCGCAATTGGGCATCGACCTGTACGAGATCATCAAGGGGCAGGAGACATCGGCAGAAGGGCCGAAGGCTCCGGAGGATTTCGACTAGACCGGGTCCAGGGAGACCTGGTCGACGCTGGCTGCGATCAGCCGGTCCAGGAAGGCCATGCAGGCCGACAACTGGCCGGGTGCGATCCACTCGTCGGGCTTGTGCGCGACGCTCATGTCCCCCGGGCCGCAGATCAGCGTCGGGATCCCGGCGGCGGCGATGACGCCGCCATCGGTCCCGTAGGCGACCTTGCCGGCCGAGCCGGGCTCCGCCAAATCCTGGACCAGGCGACGGAAGGGCAGGTCGCGCACCGGTTTCAGCCCCGGATAGGCGATCAGCTCCACGAAGCGGATCGAGGCCTCCGGAGCCACCGCCCGCATGCCGGGCAGCATCTCCTGCTCGGCATAGTCCACGACCCGCCCGAACCAGCCCGCCGGGTCCTCGCCGGGAATCGTGCGGAACTCGAAGGCGAACTCGCAATGCTCCGGGATGATGTTGAGCTGGCCCCCGCCCTCGATCCGGCCGACGGACGCCGTCGTGTGCGGCGGCACGAAGCCTTCGGCAATCGGGCCATGCAACGTGAAGCCGTCATGCAGCCTGCGGATGAACTGGATCAGCTCGGCCGCGGCGATGACGGCGTTGACACCCTGATGGGTCAGGGCGGAGTGGCCAGCGCGGCCGGTGATGATGCAGCGCCAGCCGCCCTTCCCCTTGTGGGCGTCGACCAGCTTCATGCCGGTTGGTTCGCCGACGATGCAGCCGGCCGGAAGGTTGTGCAGTTCGGCCTTCAGCCGGCTCACGAGCGCCGGTGCGCCCTTGCAGCCCAGTTCCTCGTCATAGGAGATGCCGACATGGATCGGCCAGTGCAGCCGCGCTGCCTGCATCGCCGGCACCGAGGCCAGGACGCAGGCCAGGAAGCCCTTCATGTCACACGCGCCGCGGCCGACCAGCCGGTCGTTGACCAGGGTCAGGCTGAACGGATCGCTGGTCCAGTCCTGGCCGGCGACCGGAACCACGTCCGAATGGCCGGATAGCAGGAGACCGGGCTCGTCCTGCCTGCCGAGCGTGAACAGCATGTCCGCTCGGGTGCCGGTGGGATCGTAGCCCACCGATACGGGTACCCCGATTCCGTCCAGCGCATCACGCACATGCTCGACCAGGTCGAGGTTCGTGCCGCCTGCAATCGTCGGAAAGGCGACCAGCCGCGACAGCCATTCTTCGTGGTTCGGCCAGCTGCCGCTCATGGAACGCTCCCTCCCCGGCACGGTTCTCCATCGGTATAGATGGCGCCACCCCCTACTGCCATCCCGGAGCGCCGATGAGATCCTTGATACCAGCCGCCCTGGCCCTGTCGATGCTCGCGGCACCAGCGTTGGCCGAGCAGGTGGGTGAGTTCAGCAACGACTGGGTCGGCAACGGTGTCGAGGTCGAGGCCTTCCCCGATCCGGGCGTGCAGGGCGTGACCTGCCATGTCGCGCATTTCTCGCGCAGCCTCATCGACCGCGTCACGAAGGGCAACTGGTTCGAGGACCCGTCGAATGCGTCCATCGCGTGTCGGCAGACCGGTCCTTTGGCAATCGGCGACATCGAGACCGACGAAGAGGGCGAGGACATTTTTGGCCAGCGGCTCAGCCTCGTGTTCAAGTCGCTCGCGGTCCGGCGGATCTGGGACCAGAAGAACCAGACACTGATCTATGTCGTCTACTCCAAGCAGATCACCGAGGGGTCGGCGAAGATCGCGATCAGCACGGTCTCGACGTTCAATCAGGACGTCCGCAAGGAGTGAGCACGGTAGAGCACTGCCCGAGCAGGATCGCTCGGCCGGTGATCAGCTAGGCGCCGCCCATTCGCGGCGGTCCGGCCGCTCATGTAGTGGACGGGGCGGGTCATAACTGAACCGCCGATGGCAGTCCGCCGATCAACGCGGCCGAGCACCTCATGCCCGGACGCGGCTAGAGCCCGGTGGTCTGCAGCAGGAGCAGGCGGGCCGCCAGGAGCGGTGGACGCTCGACGGTGGCTGCGGCGAACGGGTCATGACCACCCCGCTCGATCGCGCGCGCCTGGTAGCGGTCGATCAGCAAAAGCGGCGTGGCCGGTTCGCCCCTCAGCGGGCGCAGCCCCTCGATCTCGGCCTTGGCAGCGGCCAGAACCTCCTTCACGACGCTGGCCAGTCCATCCGACATCTGCCCGGCCAGGATGCGATCGCGCGAGACGCCGCGTGCCTGGAGAAGTTCGCTCGGCAGGAACGTGCGGCTGCGCCGTGCTAGGTAGCCGGTGGCGCGCAGGATCCCGATCAGTCCATAGGCGGTGCCAATCCGTTCGCCGCGCCCTGGGTCGCCGCCGGTGATGGCCGCCACCACCCGCTGCAGTCCCCCGGCGGTCGCACGGGCATGGGTCACCAGTTCCTCAAGGCTTGCGATCGGCGTGTCGTCGACCTCCCGCTCGCGTGCGTCGATCAGTGCTTCGATGTCCTGGACCGGCAGTCCTGCCTGGAGGACCAGCGGCAGGGCCTGGGCGACCGGGTGCTTGCGTGGACGCCCCGCCCTCGCCTCCTCGACCGCTTCGCGCCACCATTGGAGGCGGATGAAGCCGGCCATGGGCTGGGTCACCTGCTCGGCCACCCGGCCCAGTTCCTGGTTGAGCGCCAGCAGCGCCGCGACGGCCGGCCGCTTGGGCGGGTCGGCCGTCACCAGGCACCAGAAGCGATCGGGATCGCTGCCGTGCAGTTCATGGGTCAGCGTATGGTCGAGCCCCAGGTCCAACTTGATCTCCGGCGACCGGCATCGCAGGCGCCGGCTCGCTGGAACTGAGGTCGGAAGAAGGAACCCGCAAGAGCGACGGCATCTTTCCACACTGTCCGCCGACCCCTATGTAGCCAGGGGCTAGACGAGCGTGGCCTGCCACGCCTCAACGTCGAGGGAATTTCCTGATGGCTTTCACCCTACCCGAGCTGCCCTATGCGCACGACGCGCTCGCCCCGTACATGGGCGAAGAGACGCTCCAGCTGCACCACGGCAAGCACCACCAGACCTACGTCACCAACCTGAACAACCTGATCGCCGGCACGGATCTCGAGAACAAGTCGCTCGAGGAGATCGTGGTCGCCTCGGCGAAGGATCCGGCCAAGGCGGGCATCTTCAACAATGCCGGCCAGCACTGGAACCACAACCTGTTCTGGCGGACCATGAAGAAGGGCGGCGGCGGCAAGCCCGGCGGCGAGCTGCTCAAGCGCATCGAGCACGATTTCGGTGCGTACGAGACCTTCGCCGAGCAGTTCAAGCAGGCCGGCGTCACGCAGTTCGGCTCCGGCTGGGCGTGGTTGTCGCTGGATGGCGACAAGCTGAAGGTGAGCAAGACTCCGAACGGCTCGAACCCGCTGGTCGACGGGGCCACCCCGCTTCTCGGCGTGGATGTCTGGGAGCATGCTTACTACCTGGACTACCGCAACCGCCGACCCGACTATCTCTCCGCCTTCCTGAACCACCTCGTGGACTGGGAAGCCGTCGAAGCCGAACTCACCAAGGCTTCGAGCTGATCCTCGCCTGCCGGCGGTCGCGACCGCCGGCAGTTCTCCAGGCCATGCCCGACCCAACGACGGGCTTCCGCTAGCTCATGTACTCATTGTACAGCGGAAGCCGATACAACCGGTCTGGGCTTCCATGTCCCGGCCACCAGGGAGCATGGCATGGGGACGCGTTCACGGCGCGATGTACTGGCAATCGGTGCGGCCGGCAGTTTTGCCCTCACCACGGCAGCCGAGGCAGCAGGCTTCGGTAACCCGGACGCTCCGGCCGAGGGTGCCCTCAATTCCACGCCGGGTGCGCTGTCTGACCCGGGTCCGCAGGACCAGGCGACCACGGACCAGTTGCCGTCCTTCGAAAGCCCGCCGCCGACCGATGTCGGAGGGATGCCGACCTTCTGGTCATCCTTCAACATTGCACCGAAGCGTATCCAGGCAGGCGGCTGGGCCCGCCAGATGACGACGGAAAGCTTCCCGATTTCCAAGGCGATGTCCGGCGTCAACATGCGCCTGGGGCCGGGTGGGATCAGGGAACTGCACTGGCACCTGGCTGCCGAGTGGGCCATCGTGACGAACGGCCGGTGTCGCGTGACTGTCCTCGACACCGAAGGCCGTGCTTTCGTGGAAGATGTCGGCGAAGGTGACCTTTGGTACTTCCCGCCCGGCCTGCCCCACTCTTTGCAGTGCCTGGGCGCCGACGGATGCGAGTTCGTGATCGTCTTCGACGATGGCAGCGCATCCGAGTACAACACGCTGCCCATGACCGACTGGCTCGCCCACACGCCGCCCAAGGTCCTGGGCCAGAATTTCGGACTGCCGCCCGACGCGTTCCAGAACATCCCGTTGAACAATCTGTGGATCTTCCAGGGCAAGGAATCCGGATCGCTTGAGGTCGACCGGGCCGCGGTCGCTGCCGGTGGCGCATCGACTCAAGGCTTCACCTTCGGCCTCGCCAGCAGCCAGCCGGTGCGGGAGAGCGAGGCCGGCAGCATCCGTCTGGCCGACAGCCGCACCTTCAAGATCTCCACCACGATCGCGGCCGCCTTGCAGGTCATCAAGCCGGGAGCGCTCCGCCAGATGCACTGGCACCCGAATGCCGACGAGTGGCAGTACTGGATGAAGGGCCAGGGCCGGATGACGGTGTTCGATGCCGGCCCGCGCGCGCAGACCGCTGATTTCCACCCCGGCGACATCGGCTACGTGCCGCGCGGGCACGGTCACTACATCGAGAACACCGGTCAGGAGGACCTGCATGTGGTCACGGTCTTCAAGGCGCCGGAGTACCAGGACCTGTCGAACTGGTTGGCCCGCACGCCACCGGAGCTCGTGGCACAGCACCTGAACATGGACATCGCGGTGGTGCGGACGTTCCAGGCCACGCGGTACGGGATCCAGGCGGCGGTACCGAAGGCCGGCTGACGACAAAGTCGGTACGACCACGCCGTCAGCGCCCGCTCAGACCCTCGCAGCAGGCCAGCAGCCGGTCGATCTCGGCCTGCGTATTGTAGTAGTGCGGCGAGGTCCGCACGACCGGCGGCAATGCGCGCGCCTCCGCGTCGAGGCGCGTGCTGCTGGGATAGGAGACTCCGATCGTGATGCCGGCTTCGGCCGCGTGCGCCACGACATCCTCGGCGCCCATGCTGCCCATCGTGAAGCTGACGATGGCGCTGGGCGATCGCCCGATGTCGCGGACCTCCGCCCCCTCGATCTCGCGCAGCCCCGCCCGGAGGCGATCGGCCAGCAGCCGGCAGCGTGCCTCGATCGCGTTCAGGCCGATGTCCAGCGCGTAGCGTACCGCCGCCCCCAGCCCGAGGCGCGCGGCGTAGTTGTTCTCCCACGTCTCGAACCGCCGGGCGTCGCTGCGCAGTTCGTAACGGTCCGTGGCGACCCAGGGTGCTGCGAAATGGTCGATCATCGGCGGCTCCAGCCGCTGCATGAGCGCGCGGCGGACATAGAGGAAGCCGGTCCCCCGCGGCCCCCGGAGGAACTTCCGTCCGGTGGCGGAGAGCATGTCGCAGCCGATCGCATCCACGTCGACCGGCATCTGCCCGACGGCCTGGCAGGCGTCGAGCAGGTAGGGAATGCCGTTCGCCCGGGCCACCTTTCCTACCTCGGCCGCCGGATTGGTCAGCCCGCCATTGGTCGGAACCCAGGTGATCGCAATCAGCTTCACCCGCGAGTCGATCATGGCGCGCAAGGCACCGACATCGACCTCGCCATGGGCGTCGCTGGGGATCACCTCGACCATCGCCCCGGTGCGCTTTGCCACCTGCAGGAACGCCACGTAGTTCGCTGCATACTCGGCTTGTGTCGTGAGGATCCGGTCGCCAGCACCGAGAGGCTGGGCATAGAACGCCATCTGCCAGGCGACGGTGGCGTTCTCGGTCAGGGCGATCTCGTCCGGGGACGCGTTCAGCAGGCCCGCGACGTCACCATAGATCCTGTCCAGGTCGTCTGCCCGGGCCTGGGCCGCGGCATAGCCGCCGATCTCGGCTTCCAGGTCCAGATGGTCCTTCATCGCCTTGACCACCGGGATCGGCATCAAGGCCGATCCGGCATTGTGCAGGAAGGCCCGCCTCTCCGCCCCCGGCGTGTCGGCGCGGATCTTGGCCAGGTCGAGTGCCTGGCCCTTGTCAGACCACGGGCAGGAGGGCAGCTGCCACCTTCCGATCTTCCACCAGCAGCACGTTGAACGTCCGGCAGGCAGCCGGGGTCGCCATGCACTCCACGACGATCCCGCGCTTGCGCAGCGCCTGGCGCAGCCGGGGATCGATCATCCGGAACTGCTTTCCCGTGCCCAGGATCAGCACGTCGACCACGTCGTCGGCTGCATGGAGCTGCTCGAGCGAGGCCTCGTCGATCTCCTCGAAGCGGGTGACCGGCCAGGCCATCGTCCGGGCCGGCAGCACCAGGACCGCACCCTCGCGCGGCTCCCCGCCGATGACGAAGCCCCCTTCGCGATAGGCATGCACCACCTGCCTTCCCTCGGGCAGGAGAGGCGTTACTTCCATAGGTCGGTTCTCAGCCCTTGGCGGGCACCGGGGCCGGCTGCTTTGGCGGCGCCGTCCCGATCGCCCGCAGGTTCAGGTAGTAGAGAACTGGAGCGGCGATATAGATCGTCGAGTAGACGCCGACGATGACACCGAGAATCATGATCACGGTGAAGTCGCGCACCACCGGCCCGCCCAGCACGAACAGCGCGATCAGCGCCAGGAGCGTGGTGAACAGGGTCGCCAGGGTCCGCGCCATCGTCTCGTTCACCGAACGATCGAGCAGTTGCTCGATCGGCATGGCCTTGTAGCGGCGCAGGTTCTCCCGCACCCGGTCGTAGATCACGACCGTGTCGTTCAGCGAGTAGCCCACCAGCATGAGCAGGGCGGCGATGGAGGTCAGGTTGAACTCCATCCCGGTGAACGCGTAGATCGCGATGCCGGCGGACACGTCGTGCACCAGGGCAGCCAGCGCGCCGATGCCGTACTGCCACTCGAACCGGAACCAGAGATAGACCAGCACCCCGATCACCGAGATCAGCACGGCCCATACGCCGTTCATCAGCAATTCGTTGCTGACCTTCGGCCCCACGAACTCCTGGCGCTTGTAGACGATGCCCTCGCCGAACCGCTCGTTCAGGCTGGTCTTCACCTGCTCGATCCTGGCGCGCTGCTCGTTCTGGTCCTCGGTCGCTTCCATCCGGATCAGGACGTCGCGGTCGCTGCCAGCCGTCTGCAGCTCCGCCGCACCCAGCCCCAGCGCGTCGATCGTCGAGCGCATCGCACTGATGTCGGCCGGTCCGGGCATCTCGACCTCGATGACGGTGCCGCCCTTGAAGTCGATGCCGAAATTGAGGCCGTTGACTGTCACCATGACCGCGGTCGCGATCAGCACCACGGCCGACCAGACGAAGAACGGCCAGCGGTAGCGGAAGTACGGAATGTTCAGCCCGTCGGGCACCAGTCTCAGACGATGGGCCATCAGTCGGTCCCGGCAAAGTAGGTCACGGCGGCCGTCATAGCGGAATGGCCCGCGGACGGCGCCACTTGTACCAGTAGGCCACGACCATGCGCGTGAACGTCACCGCCGTGAACATGGTGGTGATGATGCCGATGCAGTGGGTGACCGCGAAGCCCTTCACGGGTCCCGTGCCGAAGATGAACAGCGCGATTCCCGCGATGAACGAGGTGACGTTGCTGTCGACGATCGTGCGCATCGCCTCGTTGAAGCCCACGTCGAGCGACGCGATCGGCGAGCGGCCGTTCTTCACTTCCTCATGGATGCGCTCGTAGATCAGCACGTTGCTGTCCACCGCCTGGCCGATCACCAGCACGATCCCGGCAATGCCCGGCAGGGTCAGCGTGGCGCCGAGGAAGCTCATCACGGCGAACACCAGGACGAGGTTCACCACCAGCGCCAGGTTCGCGATGAGGCCGAACACCGGGCCGTAATAGACGAGCATGAAGATGAACACGGCGATGCCGGCCACGATGCAGGCGAGCACGCCGGAGCGGATCGAATCGGCGCCCAGCTCCGGCCCGACCGAGCGCTCCTCGATCACCTCCAGCGGTGCTGGCAGGGCCCCTGCCCGCAGCAGCACGGCAAGCTCGGTGGCGGTCTGGAAGGTGAAGTTGCCGCTGATGATGCCGGAGCCGCCCAGGATCGGCTCGTTGACCCGGGGCGCGGAGATCACCTTGTCGTCCAGCACGATGGCGAGCAGCTGACCCACGTTCTGCTGGGTCGCCTGGCCGAACTTGCGGCCGCCGGCGCTGTCGAACCGGAAGCTCACGGCCGGCTGGTTGTTCTGCAGCGTCGGCTGCGCGTCGACCAGGCTCTCGCCACCGACCACGACCTGCCGGCGCACGACGTACTGCAGCGGCTGGCCGTTCGGGCCCATCTCGTCGCTGCCGAGCAGCATCGAGCCAGGCGGCAGGCCTCCTGCCCGCGCCACTTCCAGCGGCGTATCGAGGTCGACGATGTGGAAGGTCAGCTTCGCGGTCTGGCCGAGCAGCCGCTTGATCGCTTCCGGGCTGCTCTCGCCCGGCACCTGCACGACGATCCGGTTCTCGCCCTGGCGCTGGACCGAAGCTTCACGCGTGCCGAGCTCGTCGATGCGCCGACGGACGATCTCGAGAGACTGGCTGATGGCGGCGGTGAGCCGTGCGGAACGTCCGGCCTCGCTCAGGCGCAAGACGATCCGGCCGTCGCCCGGCTCCTCGGTGGCCAGTTCCATGCCGCCGCTGAGCGTACCCGGCGCGAACATCGACAGGCCGGCGCCGGTACCGCTGGCGACGTTGAGCGGACGGATCGCTTCCAGCGCCGCCTCGCGCTGGCCTGGATCGGTCAGCCGGAAGGCGACAGCATCCCCGACCACGCCCAGCCCCTGGTAGCCGACGCCGGCACCACGCAGCGCTACGCGCACCTCGTTGGTGAGCTCGTCCATCCGGTCCTTGATGACCGCGTTCGAGTCCACCTCGAGCAGGAGATAGGCGCCACCCTGCAGGTCAAGGCCGAGATTGATCTGGCCCTTGGGAAGGAAGCCCGGCCACTGGTCGACGGTGGCGCGCGAGAACAGGTTGGGAAAGGAGAAGATCAAGCCTGCGAGGCAGACCAGCAGGACGAGCGTGACCTTCCACGGCGACTGGTTCAGCACCGACGGTTCGTCTCACTTCTTGCCGAGAAGCCGGCCGAACATGCCGCCGCTGGCGGCCGCAGGCTTGTCCTGGTTGGCCGGTGGCGGCGGCGTGTCGACATATTTGTCGGTGATCGTGGAGCGGACCACGTCCAGCCGGATGTTGGGCGCCACCTCGACGGTCACGAGCGGCTTGCCCTCGTCGCTCTTGACGATGGTGCCGACGATCCCGCCGCCAGTGATGACCTTGTCGCCGCGCTTGAGCGCGGAGATCATCTCCCGGTGGTCGCGCATCTTCTTCTGCTGCGGACGAATCAGCAGGAAGTAGAAAACCACGAAGATGAGAACGAGCGGCAGCAGCGACACGATGTCGAATGCGCCGGCGCCTGCGGGGGCCCCGGCACTCTGCGCCAGAGCTTCATTGACGAACATCGAGGCCTCGGACCTGGGATCTGGTTGAATCGCGGCGGACCATAGGTTCAACGCTGCCCGTTGGCAATCGACAGGACCGGCCGCTATCTCCCCACGTCCGACCGCCGCAGCCGTGAGCCACCATGGAACTCGATCCCGCCGTTCTCCGACGTATCGCCGAGGCCCTCGAGCGCCTGGCCCCACCGCCCCCCGCAGCGCCGGACCTCTCGGCCGCCGACGCCTTCGTCTGGGAGGGTCAGAACCTGCGCCCGGTCCGCAAGGTCGCGCGGATCGACCTGGAGCTGCTCCAGGGGATCGACCGCGTCCGCGATATCCTTCTGGACAACACGACCCGCTTCGCGCGAGGCCTGCCGGCCAACAACGCGCTGCTCTGGGGTGCCCGCGGCATGGGCAAGAGCTCGCTGGTCAAGGCGATGCACGCCAGGCTGAACCGGGAGAATCCTGGCTGCCTGCTGCTGGTCGAGATCCACCGGGAGGAGATCGAGACCCTGCCAAGGCTCCTGGCGATCCTGGGCGCGTCCGACCGGCGGACCCTGATCTTCTGCGACGACCTCTCCTTCGACCAGGGCGAGACCAGCTACAAGTCGCTGAAGGCGGTGCTGGAAGGCGGCCTGGAGGGACGCCCGGACAACGTCCTGTTCTACGCGACCTCCAACCGCCGGCACCTGATGTCCCGGCAGATGATCGAGAATGAGCGGCAGACGGCGCTGATCCCGAGCGAGGCCGTCGAGGAAAAGGTCTCGCTGTCCGATCGCTTCGGCCTATGGCTGGGCTTCCATCCCTGCTCCCAGGACACCTACCTCGCCATGGTCGACGGCTATGTGCGGCGGCTCGGCATCCGGATCGATGCCGGCGACCTCCGCCACCAGGCGCTGGAATGGGCGACCACACGCGGCTCGCGGTCCGGCCGCGTCGCCATGCAGTTCGTGCAGGACCTGGCGGGGCGCTCCGGCGTGGCGCTGGAAGGGCTCTAGCACCGGGCGTCAGCTCCCGGGCTCGAGCAGCCGTGGTCCAGGCCCCTCCTCACCCAGCTCGTCCCAGGGATTGCGTAGCGGGCAGGACTTAAGGGACAGGCAGCCGCAGCCGATGCAGCCGTCCAGCTGGTCCCGCAACCGGGTCAGGCGCGCGATGCGGTCGTCGAGCTCGCCGCGCCAGGCCACCGAGAGCGACCGCCAGTCCTCGGCGGTGGGCGTGCGTCCCTCGGGCAAGGTGGCGAGCGCCGCCGCGATCGCCGAGAGAGGGATCCCCGTCCGCTGCGCCACCTTGATCACCGCCACCCGGCGCAGAACCTCGCGCGGATAGCGGCGCTGGTTGCCAGCACTGCGCAGGCTGCGGATCAGCCCCTTGGCTTCGTAGAAGTGCAGCGTCGAAACGGCGATGCCGCTGCGCTCGGCCACTTCCCCCACGCTCAGCTCGCGGCAGATCTGCCCGGCCCTGCTCCTCGCCATGCCAAGCCCCTTGACCTCAACTATTGTTGAGGTTCTAGAAGCGAGGCTCCCCAGCGGCAAGCGGCGGAGCATGATCGGATGAGCACGACGATTTCGACGGCGGTGATCCTCGGCAGCACGCGTGAGGGCCGCCTCGGCGACAAGGTCGCGGCATGGCTGACGGCGGAGCTTCGCCGGCGGCCGCACTTTACGGCGGACCTGATCGACCCTCTCGACTTCGACCTCCCGACGCGGCATGGAGCGGGCCCCCATCCGGGCCTGGTTGCGCTGCGCCAGCGTCTCGGGCAGGCGGAAGGCTTTCTGGTGGTAGTCCCCGAATACAATCACGGCTATCCCGCCGCGCTGAAGTTCCTGATCGATTCGGTGGGCGAGCCATGGCAGGCCAAGCCGGTCGCGTTCGTCTCCTATGGCGGGATCAGCGGCGGCCTGCGGGCAGTCGAGCAGCTGCGCCAGGTGTTCGCGGAACTCCACGCGGTCACGATCCGCAGCAGCGTGAGCTTCGCCGGTGCCTGGAACCGGTTCGACGCGGAAGGCGGGCTGCGCGATCCAGAATCAGTCCATGGGCTGGAGGCGATGCTGAAGCAGTTGCACTGGTGGGCGCTGGCCCTGCGCGAAGCGCGCAGCCGAAGGCCCTATGGCGAGGTCGCTCGATGACGACGGATTCGATCATTTCGGTTCAGGGGGTGAGCAAGACCTATGCTTCCGGTTTCCAGGCGCTCCGGCAGGTCGACCTGGAGATCCGCCGGGGCGAGATCTTCGCGCTGCTAGGCCCGAACGGGGCCGGCAAGACGACGCTGATCGGCATCATCTGCGGGATCGTGAATCCGACCACCGGCAAGGTGCTGGCGGATGGGCACGACATCGTCCGCGACTACCGGATGGCCCGCACCAAGATCGGCCTGGTCCCGCAGGAACTCACGACCGACGCGTTCGAGAGCGTGGCGGCGACGATGAAGTTCAGCCGTGGCCTGTTCGGCAAGCCGCCAAATTCCGCCTATATCGAGAAGGTCCTGCGCGACCTGTCTTTATGGGAGAAGCGCGACAGCAAGATCATGGCGCTCTCCGGCGGCATGAAGCGGCGCGTCATGATCGCCAAGGCGCTCTCCCACGAGCCGAAGATCCTGTTCCTCGACGAGCCCAGCGCCGGAGTCGATGTCGAGCTGCGCCGCGACATGTGGGCGATGGTGCGCGAGCTCCGGCAAAGCGGCGTCACCATCATCCTGACCACCCACTATATCGAGGAGGCCGAGGAGATGGCGGACCGGATCGGCGTCATCGACAAGGGCGAGATCGTGCTGGTGGAGGAGAAGGACGTGCTGATGCGCGACCTTGGCAAGCGCCAGCTCACGCTCCACCTGCAGAACCCCGTCCACGCCCTCCCGCCGGAGCTGGCCGGCTACGGCCTGGAGCTGTCGGAGGACGGCAGCCAGATCGTGTACCGGTTCGCCACCCAGGACGAGCAGAGCGGCATCCCGAACCTCCTGCGCCGGCTGGGCTCGCAGGGGATCGACTTCAAGGACCTGCAGACCAGCCAGACCTCGCTCGAGGAGATCTTCGTGAGCCTGGTGGAGGCAAGGCGATGAACGTCCATGCCATCAAGGCCATCTATGCCTTCGAGATGGCGCGGACGGGGCGCACGCTGCTGCAGAGCATCGCCTCGCCTGTCATCTCGACCTCGCTCTATTTCATCGTGTTCGGTGCCGCGATCGGCGCCCGGATGGAGCAGATCGAGGGTGTCAGCTACGGCGCCTTCATCGTGCCCGGCCTGATCATGCTCTCGATCATCACCGAGAGCATCTCCAATGCCTCGTTCGGCATCTACATGCCCCGCTATGCCGGCACGATCTATGAAGTGCTGTCGGCGCCCGTCTCGGTCGTGGAGATCGTGCTGGGCTATGTCGGGGCAGCCGCGAGCAAGTCGATCATCCTGGGCATCATCATCCTGGGCACAGCCCGGCTGTTCGTCGACTTCTCGATCATGCACCCGGTCTGGATGATCGCCTTCCTCGTGCTGACCTCGATCACCTTCAGCCTGTTCGGCTTCATCATCGGCATCTGGGCGGATGGCTGGGAGAAGCTGCAGATCGTCCCGATCATGATCGTGACGCCGCTGACCTTCCTGGGCGGCAGCTTCTACTCGATCGGCATGCTGCCGCCGCTCTGGCAGAAGATCACCCTGTTCAACCCGGTGGTCTACCTCGTGAGCGGGTTCCGCTGGAGCTTCTACGGGATCGCCGACGTGGATGTCGGCATCAGCCTCGGCATGACGATCGTCTTCATGGCGGTCTGCCTCGTGATCATCTGGGCGACTTTCCGGACCGGCTACCAGATCAAGACCTGACCACGGCCGGCCTAGCGGCTGGCCACCCTCAGGTCTTCCTGCTTGACCAGATGCTTGCTCGGGTTCAGCGCGCGCTTGCCCGAGCGCAGCTCGAAATGGAGCTGCGGCGCCTCGACATAGCCGGTCTGGCCGACGCGGCCGATGACCTGGCCGCGATGCACGTCGTCGCCCACCTGGGTCAGGATCGTGTCCAGGTGGGCATAGCCGGTCGTGAAGCCGTCGGCGTGGCGGATCAGGACCATGCGTCCCCAGCCCTCGATCTCGTCGCCGGCATAAGACACGATCCCGTTTTCCGCGGCCAGCACCGGCGCGCCCAAGGGTGCCGCGATGTTGATGCCGTCATTCTGGGTGCCGTCGTTCTTCGTGCCGAACCGGCTGACCACGGATCCCGAGGCGGGCCACAGGAAGCCGTCGCCGCTCAGGCCCGGCGGCTTCTTCGCCGAGGCGCGCGCCAGATCACCCGGGTTCGCCACCGGCAGCGCGGCCTGGACCACCTCGGCGCGAACCGGTGCCGGCACGGGCTTTGGCGCCACGTTCACCGGCGGCAGGGAAGCGACCTGGATCTCGCCGACGGCCGGCGGCGGCAGGACCTTCGGCTCGACGGGCGCCGGGATCTTCTTCCGCCCGACGGGAACGGGATCGGCGGCCCCGCCCGGGATCTTCAGGCTGCGGCCGAGACGGACGACATAGGGCCTCGACATCCCGTTGACCGCCGCCAGCTGCTGGAGGGTCACCCCATACCTGGCAGCGATGGTGGAGGCCGTGTCGCCACGGGCCACCTTGTGCATCTTACCGCTATAGGCAGGCGCCTTGTAGGCTTCCTGCTTGGCGGCGACCCAGGACTGGCCGGGGCTCTGGTCCACCGGACGGAACTCCGTGCAGCCCATCAGCACGGACACCATCAGAGCCAGCGGGATGGCAGGGCGGCATAGCATGCCATCGACATACGTGACGCCCCGGCCACGGTACAAGCTGTGGATGATGTGGATAACCCGGATCAGCCTTCCACGACGGTCCTCATCGCGGACATGCTGGCCGCATGGGTCATGTCGAGATGGATGGGCGTGACCGAGATGAAGCCCTTGCTGATCACCTCGAGATCGGTGCCCTCGCCAGGCTCCGCCTCGTTCTTGGTGTCGCCGATCCAGTAATAGGCCTCGCCGCGCGGATCGACCCGCTCGACGATGGCATCGCCGATCTTGCGGGTGCCCTGGCTTGCCACCTTGACGCCCTTGACCTCGTCGATCGGCAGGTCGGGGAAGTTGACGTTGACCAGCACCTCGGCCGGCCAGCCCGCCGTCAGCAGCTGGCGGATCAGATCGGGCGCGAACCGTTCGGCGACGGCCCAGTTCGGCACCCGGCGGTGCTCCGTGAGCGCGGAAAAGGCGATCGCCTTCACCCGGCACAAGGTGGCCTCCATCGCCGCGGCAACCGTGCCCGAATAGGTGATGTCGTCGGCAAGGTTGCTGCCGTGGTTGATGCCAGACAGTACCAGATCGACCGGCTTGTCCTTCACCAGGTTGTGCAGGCCGAGCATGACGCAATCGGTGGGCGTGCCGTCCACGGCGAAGGCCTGCTCGCCGATCTCCCTGGCGCGCAGCGGCCGGCGGATGGTCAGGCCGTGCCCGACCCCCGACTGGTTGGTCTCCGGCGCCACCACCCAGACATCGTCAGACAGGGACTTGGCGATCTTCGTGAGCGCGCGGATGCCGGCGGCTGCATAGCCGTCATCATTGGTAACCATGATACGCAAGGGACGAGATCCTTCAGGCGGGCAGCAGGCGATCCTGGCCGACATAGGGGCGGAGTGCTGCCGGGAGGGTTACCGAACCGTCGGCCTCCTGACCATTCTCCAGAACGGCGACGAGCGTGCGACCGACAGCCAGGCCGCTGCCGTTCAGCGTGTGGACGAAGCGCGGCTTCTCGCCCGGTGCCGGCCGGTAGCGGGCGTTCATGCGACGCGCCTGGAAGTCCTGGCAGTTCGAGCAGGAGCTGATCTCGCGATAGGTGCCCTGCCCCGGCAGCCAGACCTCGATGTCGTAGGTCTTGCTGGCACCAAAGCCCGTATCGCCCGCGCAGAGCAGCATGACCCGGTAGGGCAGTTCCAGGCGCTTGAGCACCTCCTCCGCACAGGCGGTCATCCGCTCGTGCTCGGCGGCGGAGGCTTCCGGCGTGGTGATCGAGACCAGCTCGACCTTGGAGAACTGGTGCTGCCGGATCATGCCTTTGGTGTCCCGCCCGGCCGAGCCCGCCTCGGAGCGAAAGCAGGGCGTGCAGGCCGTCATCCGGAGCGGGAGCTGCGCGCCGTCCAGGATCTCCCCCGCCACCACGTTGGTCAGCGGGACCTCCGCGGTCGGGATGAGGTAATGGCCGGTGGTCGTCTGGAACAGGTCCTCGGCGAACTTGGGCAGCTGGTTGGTCCCGAACAGCGCCCGGTCGTTCACGAGCAGCGGCGGGGAGGTTTCGCTGTAGCCGTGCTGGCCCGTCTGCAGGTCCAGCATGAACATGGCGATTGCCCGCTCCAGCCGCGCGATCTGGCCGCGCAGGAGCACGAAGCGGGCACCGGACATCTTGGCGGCGGTCGGAAAGTCCATGCCGAGCCTGGCGCCCAGCTCGTCGTGGGGCAGCGGCGTGAAGGCGAAGCTGCGGGGCGAGCCCACCCGGCGCAGCTCGACATTGTCGCTCTCGTCAGCCCCTTCAGGCACGTCCGCCTGGAGGATGTTCGGAAAGGTCGCGAGGCTTGCGTCCAGCTCGGCCTGCACGGCGGCTAGGCGTTCCTCGCCGGCCTTCACCTTGTCCTTCAGCTCGGCAAGTTCGCCCTGCAGGTGATCGGCCGGCTCACCCTTCGCCTTGGCTTGGCCGAACGAGCGGGACAGGCGGTTGCGCGTCGACTGGAACTCCTGGAGCTCCGTCTCGATCCGCCGGCGCTCGGCATCGAGGGCCAGGAGCCCGGCCGCCGCAGCCGGCGCACCACGGCGACGTAGATTATCGTCGAACGCCTCGGCGTTCTCGCGCAACCATCTGAGGTCGAACAAGGTGATCCCATTTCCCGCAGGAGCGATGCCGGTCTCATATGCGCCGGACCGCCTGAGGAAAAGGGCAGGATCGCCTCAGGTGGCCGTCGGCGTCTGGTCGTCGTCGCCGGCAGCTGCCGCCGCCTCGGCCTCTTCGGCCGCCTCGGCCTCGCGCCGCTTCCGTTCCACCATCTTCACCGCGATGATCGAGATCTCGTAGAGAATCAGGATCGGCACGGCGAGGCTGATCTGGCTGATCACGTCCGGCGGCGTCACGATTGCGGCTAGCACGAACACGCCCACGATCGCGTAGCGGCGGTTCCGGATGAGACCGGCCGAGCCGATGATCCCGACCCGGCCCATGAGGGTGAGCGCCACCGGCAGCTGGAAGCAGAGCCCGAACGCGAACACCATCTTCATGACGAGGTCGAGATATTCGCTGACCCGGGCCTCCAGCTCGATCGGCATCTCGCCGTTGCCGCCGCCGCTCTCGAAGCTCAGGAAGAAATGGAACGCGAGCGGGAACACGAAATAGTAGCAAAGCGCCGCGCCCAGGAAGAACAGGACCGGCGTGGCCAGCAGGAAGGGCAGGAAGGCCTGCTTCTCGTGCTTGTACAGGCCAGGTGCGATGAACATCCAGAGCTGCGTGGCGATGATGGGAAAGCCCAGCATCACCCCGCCCCACATTGCGACCTTCAGGTAGGTGAAGAACGCCTCGGTGAGGCCGGTATAGATCATCCGGCGGCCGGTCTGGTTGCCGTAGGCGACCTGCAGCGGATGGACCAGGAACTGGTAGATCTGCTCGGAGAAGGCGTAGCAGACCAGGAATCCGATGAACAACGCGCCGATGGACCAGATCAGCCGGTTGCGCAGCTCGAGCAGGTGGTCGAGCAGCGGCATCTCGCGATCGTCGATGTCCTTGATGATGGCCATCAGGCTTTCTCGACCGGTGCGGGAATGGGTTTGGCCGTGGCCTCGTCGGTCGCTGCGCGCGGCGTCTCCGTCACCTTGACGGCGACGGGATCGGCCGGTCCGACATCAGGCACCACCGGGGCGGCGGGCGTGGCCGTCACGGCCGGTGTCGCGGCGGCGGGCTCGGCAGGAGGTGCGGCCGCCGGTCCGGCGGGTGGGGCCGTGGGCTTGATCGGGTTCGTCGAGAACGACTTCGCGATGTCGCGCGTGTCCAGCGACTTGCCGAGCGTGCCATCGGGATCGACCGCCTTGGTGATCTGGTCCCGGATGCCCGCGGGGCTGATCTTCTGGACGCTTTCCTTCAGGTCCTGCAGCTCGGCCTCGCGTGCCATGTCGTCGATGTGGCGCTGGAACTCGCGCGCCATGGACCGGCCCTTGGCCATCCATTGGCCCAGCGTCCGGGCAAGCCGCGGCAGATCCTTGGGACCTACCACGACCAGGGCCACCACCACGATGATGGCCATTTCCGACCAGCCCATATCGAACACGCTGCGATCACGCCTGCCGTTTCGGGGTCCCGGCCATCCGGTTACCTCTCGATGCACGCACCGATAGACGAACCGGGTGGGGCGGTCCAGCGGCGTCCGCAGTCGATGGCATCACGAGGCGTCCATTCCTGGTCCGGAGCCCTCCGAAGCTGGTTCGACGGCCGTTTGAACGAGGCGAAGCTCGGCCTCCTCGTCCCCGGTCCGCTGGGCCAGCACGACCAGGTCCGGCGCATCGAGATCGTCGGGCCGGGGCAGGTCGTCCATGCTCGACAGGCCGAACGCGTCGAGGAAGGCCAGGGTGGTGGTCCAGGTCATCGGCCGGCCCGGTACCTCGCGTCGCCCGGCCGGCGCCACCCAGCCGGCGTCCAGCAACTGCTCGAGCGTGCCCTGCGCCAGGGCCACGCCCCTGACCTGCTCGATCTCGCTGCGCGTCACCGGCTGCTTCCAGGCGATCACCGCGAGCGTCTCCATCACCGCCCGGGACGGCTTGCGCCGCTTCTCCTCGACCCTCGCCAGATAGGGCGCGATCTCGGGATCGGTCCGCAAGGCCCAGCCTTTCCCGATCCGCTCCATCCGGATGCCCCGGCCGCTATAGGCCAGGGCCAGCTCGGGCAGCAGGTCCGCCACGTGGACGTCGTCCGGCAGGTGGGCCTGGAGCGTCGCCTCGTCGACCGGCTCGGCCCGCGAGAACAGCACGGCCTCCACGATCTTCAGCCCCAGCTCCCGGCTCATCGCATCCCCCTTACCATGATCGGGCCGAACGCCTGCTCCTGCGAGAGCTCGATGCGGCCCTGCCGGGCGAGCTCGAGACTGGCGACCAGCCCGGAGGCCAGGCCCGTGCGGCGGGCGAATCCGTCGGCCAGGTCCGGCGGCAGCAGGCTTTCCAGCTCTCGCCACGAGGTACCCTGCACCAGCGCCTCGAAGCGCGCCATCGCCTGGTCGGTCGACCAGGTCGGCGGCGGCGGGAAGCGCAGCACCACCGCCTTGTGGCGGCGCTTGAGCCCGGCATAGGCGGCGACGAGATCGCCAAGCGACGCGGTCGGCAGGTAGCGGGTTTCGATCGCGAAGGTCTCGGCCACGCCACGCGGCAGGCGCTCATGGCCAAGCCGCGGCAGGCAGGCCAGCGCGGCGGCGAATGCCTTCAGCGCATCCAGTTGGCGCAGCCGGGCCTCCAGGTCGTCGACCGCCTCCTCGACCACCTCGTCGGCCCGCTCGTCCGGCAGCAGCAGGCGCGACTTCAGCCAGAGCAGCCAGGCCGCCATCACCAGATAGTCGGCAGCGACCGTCAGCTCCTGCCGCCTGGCGCTCTGCAGATAAGCCACGAACTGGTCGACGAGCGCCACCAGGTCCAGGGCACGCAGGTCCAGCTTCTGTTTGCGCGCGAGGTCGAGCAGGAGGTCGAGCGGTCCCTGGAAGGCCTCCAGCTCGACGACGAAGCCGTCGCGATCGTCCTCAGAACCCAAAATAAATGCCGGACCCGGTGAGCGTGACGACCAGGTTGAACATGAATTCCACCGGCGGGCGCAGGATTGGGTCGATCAGGTTGACCTGCGTGCCCCAGATCGAGCCCAGCAGCGGGCCCACGAACAGGAGCGCCAGGAGGATGATCAGGCCGTACTTCTCGGTCTGCGCATGCTTCCAGCGCAGCTCCGCCGTCGGCAGGATCGCGTTCAGCACCCGTCCACCGTCCATGGGCAGCAGCGGCATCATGTTGAACACGGCCAGCACGACGTTGACGGTGACGAACGCCACGAGGTTGCCGCTGATCCAGCGGGCGACGTCGCTGCCCGAGCCGCCGGTCAGGTGCAGCGCCAGGCCCGCCAGGAAGGCCATGACGATGTTGATGCCGGGGCCTGCCAGCGCCACCAGCGCCATGTCCCGGCGCGGATGGCGGAGGTAGCCGAACCGGACCGGGACGGGCTTCGCCCAGCCGAACAGGAACGGGCTGCCGCTCAGGAGGAGGATCCCCGGCAGGACCAGCGTGCCCACCGGGTCGACATGCACCAGCGGATTGAGGCTGACGCGACCCAATTGGCGGGCCGTCGGATCACCCAGCTTGTCGGCGACCAGCGCATGGGCCGCCTCGTGCATGGTGATCGCAAGCACCAAGGGGATGAGATAGATCGAGAGGATATGGGCTTGCGTCGCCAGATCGTCCAAGACTGCTCCTTCAGGCGACCAGCTGCGTCGCCTGCAGATGATGCTCATCCGCGGCGACGTCGATGGTCGCCCGTTCGCTCGGGCACCAAGTCAAGGCGCGGGCGTAGCGAACGGCGCCATCGCCGTCGAGAGCGGGAACCGAGCGAGCCACCGCCTGGGCGTCCTCGATCCGCCCGCTGCAGGCAAGGGCGAGGTCGCACCCGGCTTCCAGGCAGGCCGTGGCCCGGCTCGGCAGGTCGCCGGTGAGCGCGCCCATGCCGAGATCGTCGGACAGCAGCAACCCGTCGAACCCGATCCGTCCGCGGATCACCTCCGCGATGATCCGGCACGACATGGTGGCGGGCTGGTCGGGATCGATCGCGCGAAACAGGATGTGCGCCGTCATTCCGATCGGCAGGTCGTTGAGCGCCTGGAACGGACGATAGTCCCGCTCCGCCAGCTCGGCAGGGGTGGCATCCACGACCGGCAGGCCGACATGGCTGTCGACCAGAGCCCGGCCATGGCCCGGCAGGTGCTTGATCACGGGCAGGATGCCGACATCCAGCAGGCCGTCGGCGACAGCGCGGCCCAGGACGGCCACGACCTCGGGGTCGGAAGAGAAGGCACGGGTGCCGATCGCCTCGGTCAGGCCGGGTGCTGCCACGTCCAGGACCGGCGCACAGGCGACGTCGATCCCGGCCTCGGCCAAGTCCGTGCCGATCAGTCGCCCCACGCCGCGCGCCGCGCGCACGGCCGCTTCCTGATCCTGGCCGTACAACAGGCCGATCCTGGCCATGGCCGGGAGGCTGCGCCAGGCCGGCGGTTTCAGCCGCATGACCCGGCCGCCTTCCTGGTCGACGAAGACGAGCGGCCGGGCCGGCGCGGATGCCGCGCGGATCGCATCCGTGAGCGCCCGCAACTGCGCGGGATCGATGACATTGCGCGCGAACAGGATCACGCCCGCCGGCGGCGTGTCGCGCAGGAACGACCGCTCGCCCGGCGACAGGACGGTCCCTTCGATCCCCAGGACCGCGGCGAGCATCAACGCCCGACGACCAGGCAGTCCGTTCCCCGGCTCTTCATCTTGGTGCAGGCCGCCTGGGCTTCGGCCCGGGACGAGAAGCCGGTCGCCTGGGCGCGGTAGTAGGTGGAACCCTTCACCTCCGCCTGCACGAACACGGGCTCCATGCCGCCCAGCACGTCCCGGTTCCGCTGCAGGATCCTGTTCCAGGCCGTCTGGGCCGCCTCCTCCGAGCGCAGCGAGGCGACCTGCAGCCGCACGCCCGCGGCCGCCGGCTGCGCTGGCTCAGGCTCAGGCTCAGGCTCGGGACGCGCAGGCGCAGCCGCGACCTCCGGCTCAGGCGCTGGCTCCGGCTCCGGCTCCGGCACGATCGCCGGGTCCGGCGTGGCCGGAAGCGCTGCCGTATCAGTCGTCGATGGGGCCGGGTCGGCCGCGGGCGGGTCCGGGAAGACCGGCGTGAACCCCTCGCTCCGGGCGTCGGCCGGCGTACCGAGCGGGGCTGCAGCTGGCGCGCTCACCGCCCCGTCCAGGGGAGGCGCTGGCCGCACCACCAGATCCGACGACGCCGGATCGTTGGATGCCATGGCGGCAGGGGCCTGCGGGGTGGTGTCCGGCAACGCGTCCACCGGCGGCGCGGCAGGCACGTTGCCTTCCGCACCCGCCTCGGGCTGGATGTTACCGATGGCGACGGTGGGCGCCGCTGGTGGGACAGGCGCGGACGGCGCAGCAGGCTCGGACGACGTGGCGCCCGCGGCGGGCTCGACCGGCGGGATCACCTCTTCCTCGGGTCGCTCCGGGGGCGTGCTTTCGGGGATGGGGCCGACCGCCGGGGTGCCGGGTTCTCCGGTCTGGCCGCCGTCGAGCATCGTCGCAATCGCGGTGTCGGCGTTGCGCGGCGTGATCCCGCCCGCATCCACCGGCTTCTCCTTGATCGGCAGGTCGGGTGCCGCGACCACTACCGGGGTACCGTCGCCGGCATTGTCCTGCCAGGACATCCACACGATCCCGCCGAACACGAAGAACACCAGCACCACGAGGATGCGCAGCCACCAGCGGGCGGGCTGCTCCTCGGGCAGCGGCTCCTCTAGATCGACTACCGCTCGGTTCCTCAGGGCCTTTTGCGCGGCGTCAAACGAGTTGTCGGACATTGGACCAAGCTCTCTGCAGGAAACCGTTCAGACGTGCCTGCTCAGCGGAGTTCGTCCACCGGCGTGACACCCAGGATGTCGAGCCCGGCGGCGATCGCCATGCGCGCCGCCTCCAGCATCGCAAGCCTCGCCCTCGACCGCTCCGGCTCGCCCTCGACCAGGAACCGCAGCGTCTCGTCCTCCGAGCCCTTCGTCCAGAGCCCGTGCAACTCAGACGCGACGTCCGTCAACCAAAAAGCGATACGGTGTGGCTCCGCATGCATGGCCGCCTGCTCGAGCACGCGCGGCAGCAGGGCTGCCTTCTTCAGTAGGTCGAGTTCTGCAGGGTGGGTCAAGAGCGACAGGTCCGATGCGCCCAGATCGGTCGCGAGGTGACCCAGCCCGCGCTGCTCGGCCTGCCGGAACACCGAGCGGACCCGGGCATGGGCGTACTGGACATAGAAGACGGGGTTGTCCCGCGACTGCTCCACCACCTTGGCCAGATCGAACTCCAGCGGCGCGTCGTTCTTCCGCGTGAGCAGCATGAACCGCATCACGTCCTTGCCGACTTCGTCCACCACGTCCCGCATGGTCACGATCCGGCCGGCGCGCTTGCTCATCTTGAGCGGCTTGCCTTCGTCCATCAGGCTGACGAGCTGGCAAAGGCGCGCCTCCAGCTCGACCCTGCCCTCCGACAGCGCCTTGACCGCCGCCTTCAGCCGCTTGACGTAGCCGCCATGGTCGGCGCCCAGCACGTCGATCAGCCATTGATGGCCACGCTGCAGCTTGGAGAAATGGCAGCCGAGGTCCGCCGCGAAATAGGTCCAGGCACCGTTCGAGCGCTTGAGCGGCCGGTCGACGTCGTCGCCGAACTGCGTGGCGCGGAACAGGAGCTGCGGGCGAGGCTCCCAGTCCTCCGGCGGCTTGCCCTTGGGCGGCGGCAGCTCGCCGACATAGAGCAGGCCAAGCCCCTCCAGCCGCTCCAGCGCCGCCTGCATCATCCCGTCCTCGATGAGCGAGCGCTCGGACAGGAACAGGTCGTGATGGACGCCGAGTGCCGCCAGATCGTCCTTGATCACCTCGAGCTGGGCATCGACCGCGAAGCGCTTGAGCGGCTCCAGCCATTCCGCCTCGTCCCGGTGCAGCCACTTGTCGCCATCGCGCACCGCGAGCGCCTCGGCCGTCCGGATCAGGTAGAGGCCGGGGTAGAACCCTTCGGGCATCTCGCCGATGTCCTCGCCCATCACCTCGCGGTAGCGCAGGTGCAAGGAGCGCGCGAGGGTCTCGACCTGGGCGCCGGCGTCGTTGACGTAGTATTCCCGGGTCACCCGGTAGCCGACCCGCTGAAGGATCGAGGCCAGGGCATCGCCGAACACCGTGCCGCGGGCATGGCCCACATGGAGCGGCCCGGTCGGGTTGGCCGAGCAGAACTCGACATTGACGTGGCGCCCCTGGCCCAGGTCCGCCCTGGCGAAATCGACGCCTGCCCGCATGATCGCGGGGACCACGGCCTGCCAGAAGGCCGGCTCCATCCGGATGTTGACGAAGCCCGGCGGCGCCACCGACACGTCCTGGAAGCCGGGCCGCCCACGCAACTCGTCGGCCAGTGCCGTCGCGATGTCGAGGGGCCGCATCTTCGCGGGCTTGGCCAGCATCATCGCGACGGAGGTCGCCACGTCCCCGTGCTGCGGGTCCTTGGTCATCTCCACGCCGGCCCGGTCCAGGTCCAGCCCGTCAGGCAGGCGCCCGGCTTCCGCCAGCCTGCGCAGGGCCTGCCGGAGGTCGGCTTCGATCGAGGCTAGCGGATTCATGGTCGGGTACGGGCAATCCTGAAGAGACGGTCATGCTCGTCGAGGGCGAACCGGTCGGTCATGCCGGCGACGTAGTCGCGCACGACCTCCGCGCATGCCCGCGAGCCGGCAGCCCCGGCTCGGGTCCGCCACTCCTCAGGCAGGCACTCCGGCGCCTCGAAGAAGCTTTCGAACAGCGCACGCAGGATCTGCTTGGCCCGCCGCGTCATCCGGTTGACCGTGTAGTGGTGCCAGACCCGTTCGCGCAAGAAGGCTCTGAGCTCGGCCACCGAGCGATGCATGGCCGGGGAGAATGCGACGCAGGCGGTCGGCAGTTGCATCACGTCGTCGGCCGATCCCGGTGCCAGCTCCTTCAGGCGGCCGGTCGTCTCGGCCAGCAGGTCCCGCACCATCCGGTCGATCAGTCGACGCTGGATCTCGCCGGCCAGCCGCGAGCGCTCCAGGCCGCCGTCATGCTGTTCCACCTCATCCAGCACGGCCGCGGCGAGCGGCAGGCAGCGCAGGTCCTGGGCTTGGAAGAATCCGGCCCGCAGCCCATCGTCCACGTCATGGCTGCAATAGGCGATGTCGTCGGCCAGGGCCGCGATCTGCGCCTCGACCGAGGGCTGCAGTTGCAGGCGCAGGTCCTGGCGGGCGTTCCAGTCGGCGATGGCGGCCGGCACGGGTCCTTCCAGCGGGCCATTGTGCTTGACCACGCCCTCCAGCGTCTCCGCCGTCAGGTTCAGCCCGTCGAAGGCCGCGTAGCGCCGCTCCAGCCGCGTCAGGATCCGGAAGGTCTGGACGTTGTGGTCGAAGCCGCCGACATCGCGCAGGCAGGCGTTCAGCGCCTCCTCGCCGGCATGGCCGAACGGGCTGTGGCCGAGATCGTGGGCGAGCGAGATCGCCTCGGTCAGGTCCTCGTCGACCCGCAGCACCCGCGCGATCGTCCGGCCGATCTGGCTCACTTCCAGCGTATGGGTCAGCCGGGTCCGGAAATGGTCGCCATCGATCGCGGCGAACACCTGGGTCTTCGCCTCCAGCCGCCGGAAGGCCGTGGCATGCACGATTCGGTCGCGGTCCCGCTGCCAGGGCGAGCGCGGCCAAGCGTCCGGCTCGGGGACCAGACGCCCGCGGCTGCGCGAAGGATCGGCCGCATTAGGGGCACGCGCGCTGTGGTTCGGGGGGGACGATGCGGAAATGGAAGCCTCCGACGCGTGGGCGTGGTTTGACAATACTACGGCACTGCCTACTTTGGGATGAGCACGCGTCATCTGCCGGCTCCT
>JAESGR010000506.1_pt1 | contig 26055 bp, 28 predicted proteins | sample 9269771 | NCBI WGS metagenome assembly JAESGR01 (sample SAMN15739572, study PRJNA653492) | algae metagenome | isolation source: Chroococcus sp. CMT-3BRIN-NPC107 and co-occurring heterotrophs from well... | place: USA: Clark Mountains Wilderness, California | collected 2010-04-18 | reverse complement strand
AGCACGTCATTATTTTCTAGCTCAGGACACACCAACGAAAAATCTTTGAGCTGCACAAAACTTAATTCCCTTCTTGGCAACAATCTCTAATTTCCACTACTCTCAGCCTTAACTGAACCGTATTGCACTTTAACTATTCCTGCTACAAGACTAACAATCGGTAATGCACTCAATACTGCGGAAGTAACTCTTTCAGACCAACCCGACGCCGACTCAACTCCTGGCAATGGGCAAGTTAGTGAGGATGATCGCGATAGTGTGACAGTACCGAATCAATCTATAGATTTAGCAGTAACAAAAACAGTCAATAATCCCACGCCTAACATAGGGAGTAACGCAACCTTCACTATTACAGTTACCAATCCTGCTGCGTCTACAACTGCTGCTACAAATATTACCTTGTCTGATATTTGGCCTCAAGGGTTAACTTATCAGTCCGATACAGTATCTACAGGTACATACAATAGTGGCAGTGGAGTCTGGAGCATTGCTAGTCTAAATCCTGGAGTCACAGCTACCTTAACAATTACAGCTACAGTAACAACTCTTGGTGCAAAAACAGATACGGTCCAAATAAGCAATTTAGACCAAACAGATCCAAATTCAAATAACGATAGTAGTAGTGCTACTGTCACCCCCGTGGCGATTCCCCCAAACTTGCTTCTAGTTAAACGCGTCACTGTAATTAACGGTGTAGATATAACAGGGTTTCAAGATGGGATAAATACTCCCAGCGATCCTAACAATGTGGGAACTAAAGCTGCTGAGGATAACGATCCTCTCTGGCCTTCTCCAACTACAACATCTTTGCGTGGTGCAATTCACAGCAATACGATCGCACCAACGGTTAATTTAAAGTCTGGTGATGAAGTGGAATATACAATCTACTTCCTCAATAATGGGGCATCCCAGGCAAGCAATGTCAGTGTTTGCGACTTTGTACCAGCAAACCAAACTTATGTAGGTACGGGCTATAATATTTTATCTATTAGTGCCGATGTTGGAGGATTTTCCGGCGCAAATTACGGTATTACGGTTTTAGCTGCTAATGGTGCTACCCCAGTAAAAGCTACAAATGCTGGTGATGGCGATCGCGGTCAATATTATAACTCTAGTTTTCCCGCCTCTTGTACAGGCACAAATACAGGTAGAGGTGCGGTAGTAGTAAATATAGGTAACGTTCCCCATGCGACAGGTGCGGGTACGCCAGCTAATTCTTATGGATTTATCCGCTTCAAAGCCAAAATTGATTAGTTTTTATCCCTGTCATAACTAAAAAGCTTTATGGTGGAAAAGTTAGAATTTAGCTGACTATTCTTTACTTTTAACCATGCCATATTCTTATTTTGATTCGGACAATAACAGTCACAAGTCTTTTGAGTTACCCGGCGCGAAACCCCACTACAACCCCGATCGCCCCGGACAAGTTGAGCATATTTTTTTAGACCTCAATCTAGATATTCCTAACCAAAGTTACACCGGAACTTGCGCGATCGCTCTTAAACCAATAACTACGGGAATTAACCATTTGTCTTTGGATGCTGTTAACTTAAATATTCAATCGGTGGAAATTGACGGGACATCGCAAAACTTTGAATACGATGGTTCTAAGTTAGATATTCGTTTAGAACCAGCAACGGAAGCGGGGAAAGTAATAAAAATTGCGATCGCTTATTTTGTGGAAAAACCCCAACGGGGACTTTACTTTATTACTCAGTGCGAACATTATCCCCAAAAACCAACCCAAGTTTGGACGCAAGGAGAAGATGAAGATTCGCGGTTTTGGTTTCCTTGTTTCGACTACCCAGGACAACTAGTTACTTCAGAAATTAGAGTCCGAGTTCCTAAGTCTATGCGGGCTATTTCTAACGGGCGATTGATTGAAACTCAAGAAGACGGCGACGCAAAGATTTATCACTGGTTGCAAGAAGAAGTTCACCCAACTTATTTAATGACTTTAGCAGTAGGAGATTTTGCCGAGATTGAAGACAAATGGCATGATATTCCCGTAACTTACTACGTCGAAAAAGGTAGAGAAGAAGACGCACGGCGCAGCATGGGTAAAACTCCCCGAATGATTGAGTTTTTTAGCGAAAAGTACGGCTATTCTTACCCTTTCCCCAAATACGCTCAAGTCTGCGTTGATGACTTTATTTTTGGCGGGATGGAAAATACTTCTACAACGTTGCTAACCGATCGCTGTTTATTGGACGAAAGAGCAGCTTTAGATAATCGCAATACTGAAAGTTTAGTTGCTCACGAACTCGCTCATCAATGGTTTGGTGACTTGGTAGTTATTAAACATTGGTCGCACGCTTGGATTAAAGAAGGGATGGCTTCTTATTCTGAAGTTATGTGGACGCAGGAAGAATATGGTAGCCAAGAAGCTGCTTATTACCGTTTACTCGAAGCCCGTAACTATTTAGCCGAAGATAGCAGCCGTTACCGTCGCCCGATTGTTACCCATATTTACCGCGAAGCAATTGAGTTATACGATCGCCATCTCTACGAAAAAGGTGCTTGCGTGTACCATATGATTCGCGCTTTATTGGGTGACGATTTATTTTGGCAAGCAATTCATACTTTTGTTCGAGACAACGCCCACAAAACTGTAGAAACTATCGACTTATTACGCGCCATTGAAAAAGCTTCCGGGCGCAACTTGCTATTTTTATTCGATCAATACGTTTATCGCGGCGGACATCCCGATTTTAAAGTTGCTTACTCTTGGGATGCTGACAGCAAACTCGCCAAAGTTACCGTAACTCAAACCCAAGTTAAAGAAGGTAGCAATACAGATTTATTCGATTTAAAAATTCTGATCGCCTTTGGTTACAGCAAAGACGAATTTAAAACCTTCCCCGTGCGAATTTTTGAGCGAGAACAAAGTTTTTACTTCCCCTTAGCCGAAAAGCCCCAATTTGTTAGCTTTGACGCGGGAAATAACTACTTAAAAACTGTAACTTTAGAGTACGCTTTGCCAGAATTACAAGCACAGTTGCAATTTGACCCAGATCCCGTTTCGCGGATTTATGCTGCTATTGCGATCGCCCTTAAAGGCGGATTAGAAGCAGTTAAGGCACTCTCCAATGCTTTAAAGAACGATGAGTTTTGGGGTGTAAGAGTTGAAGTTGCTAAAAATTTAGCTGACATTAAGCTAGACCAAGCTTTTGATGGTTTGGTGGCAGGTTTGCAAGACGAAAATGCTTTAGTTCGTCGGGCGGTAATTGAAGCTTTAGCGCAAATAAGAACTAAAGCTAGTTACAAAGCAATTAAACCCTTTGTCAAAGATGGAGATCCTAGCTACTACGTAGAAGCGGCGGCGGCTAGGGCGATTGGCGCGATCGCATCAATAGATTTTGACGAGGAATCAAAAGAGAAAAAAGCTATTAAACTGCTGAATACTGTATTAGAAGAAAAAGCAGGTTGGAACGAAGTTGTGCGATCGGGCGCAATTGCTGGCCTAAGTCAGTTAAAAACTTCTGCTGAAGCCTTAGATATCATCTTGCAATATACCAAAGCGGGAGTTCCTCAAGCTTTGCGTTTAGCGGCTATTCGGGCATTAGGTAGCATCTCGGCGGGTCAAACTCCGGTTAACTTAGAACGAATATTAGAACGTTTAGACGGGTTATCGCTAGAAACGTTTTTCTTAACTCAAGTTTCGGTAGTTGTAGCTTTAGGACAAATGGAAACCATCAAAGCGGTGTCTATTTTGAACGCTTTAGCCAATCAAACCCCCGATGGTAGAGTACGGCGCATGGCTGAGGAAGCGGTGCAACAAGTACAAGCAAAATCTGGTTCAATGCAAGCAACAAAACAACTGCGGGAGGAACTCGATCAGCTAAAAAAAGACAATCAGCAACTCAAAAGCCGCTTAGAAACTTTGGAGGCTAAGTCAGTTAGTAGTTAAACGATGAATCTCTAAGCGCGATCGCGCTAAATCTTCCTGTCTAATGAACTATTTTCGTAGAGTTGCGATCGCTCAATTTCTTAAATTCAATTAGCAATGATTGACAACATCTCCAAATTTCTCATTGAGCAGTACAGCACCGATTTTGCCGCTTGGTTATTAGGAGAAGCGATCGCTCTAACTACCATCAACCCTACCGAACTCAATGTAGAACTAATCAGGGCAGATTCAGTAATGTTACTGCAATCAAGTCAAATTATTCTCCATACTGAGTTTCAGACTGTGGGCGACGAAACAATGCCTTTTCGGATGGCAGATTATTATTTGCGCTTAAAACGCAAGTTTCCAGAGCGAGATATTCAACAAGTAGTAATCTATCTCAAACACACAAGTTCGGATTTAGTCAGACAAACAAGCTATCAAACCCCCGTAATGACTCACCAGTTTAGAGTAATTCGGATATGGGAAGAACCAGTAGAGGTATTCTTAAGTACACCAGGACTACTACCTTACGCAGTATTGAGTCGAGCTACAGATAAGGCAAGGGTGTTAGCGCAGGTAGTGCGGAAGTTAGAACAGATCGCAGACTCTAGAGAACAGAGTAATTTAGTAGCGGCAACAAGTATCTTGGCAGGGTTAGAATTAACTGAACAGACGATCCGACAATTGATGAGGAGTCCAGTCATGCGCGAGTCTACAATGTATCAAGCTATTTTACGCGAGGGCGAAGAACGAGGATTAGAACTTGGATTGATAGAAGGTCGCACAGCCGGAGAGAGAGAATTAGTTCTTAAGCAGCTTACTCGTAAGTTGGGTAGCTTATCACCAGAATTAACTGCAACAGTAAGCAATCTAACTCTAGAAAGATTAGAGGCTTTGGCAGAAGATTTGTTAGATTTTACCAGCGCGGCGGATTTAGAATCTTGGTTAGACTAATTGATTTAAATAACGCCTAATTTTTGCGAATTGATAAGGAGTCCAACGATCGCACGAGTTGTACAATGTATCAAACTATAAACTAGATGCTTCTATTGCTGTATCAGCTAAAAGTGCAGCCGTTGAATTATTAACATTAATCCAATCCAAGATATTTTTAGCTTTCGCCGTATCAGAGTTATATTGCAATGCTCCAGAATCATTTTTTTAATACAGCAATCAATACTAGCTCGGTAGACTCAAGTAAACTCATAGGTATTTGTTACTTTTCTTATAAATACTTTGTACTTTTAAATACTATAATTAAGAAAAAGATATAAATGAGTGGTTGTAACTAAAAAAGCTATTTAGTTTTAGATAAAAAACCACAATAAAAGTACAATTCTCAGCTTGAGAGGCAGATCGAGGCGTGGGTCAGTATCAACTTGGTCAAGAAAATCGACGCTACAATCCTGAAGCGTTAGTAAAATATTATCGTTTCCGTCCTTGGCTAGTATGGGGGCGGATTTTAACTATTATTTGGTTTTTTTCGGGCTTTATATTGGGGATGAAGTGGGATGAATGGCTGGGAAAAGCCGACGAAAATCAGCCCAGACGCGCAACTCAACTAAGAAAAATAATTACGCACTTAGGTCCAACATTTATTAAAGTCGGTCAAGCTCTATCAACCCGCCCGGATTTAATTAGAAAAGACTTTTTAGAAGAACTAATTAAGCTGCAAGATCAGCTACCACCTTATAGTAATGCGATCGCTTTTCAAACTATAGAAAAAGAATTAGGTCGCCCTCTAGAAGAAATCTACAGCGAAATTACCCCCAATCCTGTAGCGGCGGCTAGTTTGGGACAAGTATATCAAGCCCGGTTGCACACTGGCGAAGAAGTAGCGGTAAAAGTTCAACGTCCAAATTTGCGCCCAGTTTTAAATCTAGACTTGTATCTAATGCGGTGGGCGGCTGGATGGCTTGCGCCTTGGCTTCCTCTCAATCTCGGTCACGATTTGCAAATAATTGTCGATGAATTTGGGACAAAGTTATTTGAGGAAATTGATTACTTTAACGAAGGACGCAACGCCGAGAAATTTGCAACCAATTTCCGCGACGATCCCCGCGTTAAAGTTCCGGCAATATATTGGCGCTATACAAGCGATCGCGTTTTAACTTTAGAGTGGATTAACGGCTTCAAACTTACCGATACCTCCCGAATTAAGCAAGCGGGACTCGACCAAAATAAAATTATCGAAATAGGGGTAACTGCGGGACTGCAACAGTTGCTAGAACATGGATTTTTTCACGCCGATCCTCACCCAGGAAACTTATTTGCTACTCAGAGCGGGCAGATGGCGTATATTGACTTTGGGATGATGGATCAGTTAACTGAGGAAATGAAAGAAACCTTGGTAGATGCGTTAGTCCATTCCGTCAATCAAGACTATACCGAGTTAGCAGAAGATTACGTTAAGTTAGGCTTTTTAGCGCCAAACACCGATATTCGTCCAATTGTTCCTGCTTTAGAAGCAGTCCTCAAAAATGCGATCGGCGAAAGTGTCAGCAAGCTAAACTTTAAAACAATTACAGACTCCTTCTCAGAGTTGATGTATGAGTATCCTTTCCGCGTACCAGCAAAGTTTGCTCTAATTATTCGCTCTTTGGTGACGCAAGAAGGAATTGCTTTGAGCTTAAATCCAGACTTCAAAATTGTTGAAGTTGCTTATCCCTATATCGCCAAGCGCTTGTTAAAGGGAGAAACACCCGGACTGCGGCGACGGTTACTGAACTTATTGTTTAAAGATGGTAAGTTTCAATGGGAAAGATTAGAAGATTTAATTGCGATCGCCCGTGCAGATAATAGTTTTGACTTACTACCTACAGCGCAGATGGGTTTACAGTATTTACTATCCGAGGAAGGACAGTATTTGAGACAGCAATTACTCATTGCTTTAACCGAAGACGATCGCCTACACACCGCAGAAGTGCAAAGGTTGTGGAATTTAGTTAAAGATGAATTGCAGCCAAATCGAATATTTGACGTAGCCATAGGTGCTTTAAACGATTTTTCTAAAGAACGCACCGCCGCCTTTTTACCTGTTTTTAACGCTTTCAACGGCAAGTAATCCTAAAATAACCTCTATTTATAAGTAGAGGTTATCCCACGAAATCACCTACTACAAAATACTATGTATTACTATCCCGAACCGCCTTATTTTTTAATGTTTGCTGGATTTGCGATCGCCCTAGCGGCGGGAACGGCGTTTGCCGCGACTCTAAAACTAATTGTGGCAAAATGGTCAAGCGATCGCGCGGCGGCGGCTAAGGCTCAATTACCCACCGCACAATTGATTATTCCCTACTTGGGTATCAATGCTGGAATCTTATTATTTTTGGCTGCGGGGTTAGAAATTTTTGGTTTTCCTAGTTGGTTAGCAACGGCTACGGCTGCACCTTTGACTTTATTAATCGGTTTGCTAGTGTGGTATCAGTTAGGTAGTATGTTGTCTTTTGTAGAAAAGAAAGGCTTTGAATCGTTGGATTTAGATTCTTGGCGCTAATTAGGTAATTTATGCAAGTTATTCGCATTCCCGTACTTACAGACAATTACATTTTTCTACTACACGATCACATCAAAAATATTGCGGCGGTTGTAGATCCAGCGATCGCCGAACCTGTAATAGAACAACTGCAACAACTAGACGCTAAATTAGTTGCAATTTTCAATACTCACCATCACCACGATCATGTCGGTGGAAATCAGCAACTAATCAAAAGTTTTGACAATGTTGTAGTTTATGGCGGAGTTGAAGATCGCGGTAGAATACCCGGACAGCAGGTTTTTTTAAAAGAAGGCGATTGCGTTACTGTTGGCAATCGCACTGGAGTTGTCTTTTTTGTTCCCGGACATACCCGCGCCCATATAGCCTACTATTTCCCCGCCACACCTACAGAATCAGGGGAGTTATTTTGCGGTGATACATTATTTGCTGGTGGTTGCGGAAGATTATTTGAAGGTACGCCAACGCAGATGTTAGAGTCTTTAACCAAGCTCCAAGCTTTACCCGATGATACGCGGGTATGGTGCGCCCATGAATACACTTTAAATAACCTCAAATTTGCGCTAACGGTAGATAGTAACAACCCTGAATTAAAAACTCGTTTTACCGCCGCCCAAGCCGCCCGTAGCCGCAACGAATCGACAATTCCTTCTGATTTGGGGTTAGAAAAGCGGACAAATCCATTTTTACGTTGGAATCAACCAGCATTACAAACAGCCGTTGATAGTAGCGATCCAGTCCAAACTTTTGCTAGGCTGCGCGGAATGAAAGACAGATTTTAAAAGCAATCAACTAAGTTTTAGCGAATTTTTAGCTAACCACTCTGATATAGATTTTTGCGTTTCCTCACCTCCTGCTAAACGAGTCATCACTAAAACTGCTTCCATTTCTGGAACTTTAAGCAGAAATCCGTTCAAATAGAGAAACGTAAGTATAGAAACAAAAGCCACCCTTTTATTACCGTCTACAAAAGCATGATTTTTAGCAAAAGCGTAACCATAAGCCGCAGCCACATTAAACATAGTAGCTGTATTATCGTAAGCAAACAAATGTCTAGGTCTAGCACAACTGGCTGCTAACATATTTTCATCTCGAATACCTGATAGCCCCCCATGCAAAGATATTTGATCTTCATGGAAGGCTTTTACCATTCGCTCGTTGAGCCAAGATGGTTCATTCACTTAGCAAGTTCACGTAGAGCATTTTTGTATAAGCCGCTTACTTCTTTATAGGCTTCCATTGCTTTTTCAAACTCAGGATCGTAAGCCGTAAGCTCAACACCATAAGCTGTTTCTCTAACAAATACGCGATCGCCTTCGCCTACATTTAGTTTTTGTAACATCTCTTTAGGGAATGTTGTTCCTAGTGAATTACCAACTTTCCGAATATTTAAGGAGGTCCACATGATATTTTCACCAAGCTCTCAGTAATACAAATGTAATAACATTTTTGAAGATTGTCAAGTCAGGTATTTTTTCGAGTTGCGTAAGCTACGGTTAAAGGCATACTAAGTTATGTGAGTGTTCAAACATAGGGTCTATTATTTCCTAAAAACTCCGACGGTTAAGTAATCGCTAGCTTTTTGAACGCCAGCATGAAATATTTTTGGAAACGTTTTTGTTACTGCTTGACTTTCAATTAGTTCACAAGCTACATCACCTATTGGTAAAGCTAAAAATTCATCAACTGTTAGCTTTTTGGTTGCCTAAATCATAATGTTAATGCTGTCAAATAGCTTAGTAGTTGCGATCGCATCCTATATTTGGGTAAAATCATAGATTCGACCACAGATAATTTAAACTTTACAGGTAAGATTATGGCAAAGCGCGTACAGTTAGTTTTAAATAAAGATGTTAGCAAACTCGGAAAGGTAGGCGATTTAGTTGAAGTAGCTCCTGGTTATGCTCGTAACTACTTAATTCCGCAAAAAATGGCTGTTCATGCTACGCCGGGGATTCTCAAGCAAGCCGAACGCCGTAAAGAACAAGAACGTTTGCGTCAAGAAGAACTCAAGCAAGTAGCAATAGGCTTGAAAGCTACTTTAGAAAAAGTAGGCAGTTTTACTATAGCTAAACAAGTTGGTGAAGGTGAATCGATTTTTGGTACGGTAACAGATCGTGAAGTTGCAACTTTAATTCAAGGCGCGATCGCCCAAGAAGTAGATCGTCGCGGTATTACACTACCCGATATCAGCAAAACTGGTACTTATACGGCTCAAGTCAAGCTTCACCCAGAAGTTACAGCTTCAATAGATATTCAAGTAGTAGCCGAATAAAATATCACTCCCCTCTCTTTTATTGCTTGGGGGAGGAAACCATCCCCCTAACTTTCCGCCCTCTTTTATAGCAGTCACTTATCATAGTTAATAGGCGATCGCTCTTAATAAAAACCTAAGAGAGGGAAACTGCCCTAAATTTTAGCTTTGTTGAATTTATGTTGGAACAACTCAACTTTCAAGGCTTGGGCGACTTACCCCCGCAAAATATTGAAGCAGAAGAAGCGGTTTTAGGCGGAATTTTGCTAGATCCTGAAGCAATTAGCCGCGTGAGCGATCGCTTATTACCAGAAGCATTTTATATTAGCGCTCACAAAGAAATTTATTCTGCTGCTTTAAAACTGCAAAACCAAGGTAGACCTACTGATTTACTTAGCCTCGCAAGTTGGTTGACTGACAACGATTTGTTAGCAAAAATTGGCGGCAAAAGTAAGCTAGTACAACTGGTAGATCGCACTGTATCAGCGATCAATATTGACTCTTTGGCAACGCTGGTAATGGACAAATACCTGCGGCGAAAGCTGATTCAAGCGGGTAATGAAATTGTCCAACTCGGCTATCAAACAGAAACCGAACTACCGATAGTTCTCGACAGAGCCGAACAAAAAGTTTTTAATATTACTCAAGACAGACCCCAGCAAGGTTTGATAGCAATTGGCGATACTTTAGTAGACACCTTTCAAGACTTAGAAAACCGCGATCACGACCAAGCTTTACCAGGTATTTTGTCTGACTTCTACGATTTGGATGCGCTAACAAGTGGCTTCCAGAAATCGGATTTAATTATTGTCGCTGCGCGTCCAGCAATGGGTAAAACGGCTTTATGCTTAAATATTGCCAGAAATGTTGCTAGTCGTTACAAAATGCCTGTAGCTCTTTTTAGTTTAGAAATGTCCAAAGAGCAGTTAGTACAGCGTTTACTAGCTAGTGAGGCAGGAATTGAAAGCCAAAGAATGCGAAGCGGGAGAATTAGTCAAAATGAGTGGGAACAATTAAGTAGAGCTTTTGGCAACTTATCTCAATTACCCATCTATATAGACGATACGGCGAATATGACAGTTATGGAAATGCGTAGCCAAGCCCGTCGTTTGCAAGCAGAGAGAAATAGCGAACTTTCCTTAATTGTGATCGATTATTTGCAGCTAATGGAAAGCAGTAGCAGCGATAACCGGGTGCAAGAATTATCAAAAATTACCCGTAGTCTCAAAGGTTTAGCCCGTGAATTGAAAGTTCCGATCATTGCGCTATCTCAACTCAGTCGGGGTGTAGAGTCTCGCACTAACAAGCGCCCTTTGCTTTCCGATTTACGAGAATCTGGCTCTTTAGAACAAGATTCTGACTTAGTATTAATGATTTATCGGGATGATTACTACAATAGCGATTCTCCCGATCGCGGAGTGACAGAAATTATTGCCGCCAAGCATCGAAATGGCCCTACAGGTACAGTTAAACTGCTTTTTAACCCGCAATACACCCAGTTTTTAAACTTTAAGAGGTAATGGGCGGGCGGTTTCTTAGTTTAGAAATTAGAGGAAACACCAACCCGGAAAGTTAAACCAGGGTGATAAATGCGATTGGATTTTTCGTACTGTACGTCTGCTAAGTTTTCTAAGTAAAGCGTCAAGCCAATATTGCTGTATACAGGTACTCGCGCCGATAAGTCTAGATTGAGGAAAGAAGGGGAAAAATCTGTAGGGCTTTCTCCAGGGTTGTTAAAGAAGGCTCGACGCGCTCCCCCAAAGTAACTAGCATATAAATTGAATTGCCAGCCTCCCGAACCATAACCAAAGCCTAGTTGCGCTACGGAGTAAGGGACTAGACCTAATTGTAACCCTTCCTCCGCGCCAGATTTGATTTTTGCATCGGTATAAGTGTAGTTGAGAAACGTTGACCATCGGGGGCTAATTTGCCACTTTAGCGCCGCTTCTAAACCATTAGTTTTGACAAGCCCAATATTTGCCCACTGACCGTTTTGAATGCCTAGGCGACTGCTCAAACTACTACCGAAGTAAGTAAACTGTCCAGTTAAACTCGGAGAGATTTGCACGTCTACTCCTGCAGTCCAAGAAGATCCGGTTTCTGGCTCTAAATCGGGGTTGGGTAGCCAGTTGTGAACGGTATCGTAAACATACAACTGATCAGTGCCAGGATTGCGTTGCACTCCTACCCAACTACCACGCAAAGCAATATTGCGACTAGCCGCCCACCGCAAGCCGACGCTGGGGTTTAAGTAGTTGCCAAATTCGCTACTAAAATTTTGTCGCAGTCCCAAATCAGTTTGAAATGTATCGGTAATTCGCCAAGTATTAAGGGCAAATAACGCTGTATGAAACCTGTCTCTAGTTTCTGATTCATTTAACGCCGTGCGATTGGGTGCTGTACTCAATACATCGCCAATTAGATGGTTTGATTGCAAATCTAGTCCCCAACGTAAGGTATTACTTGAAGTTAGTTGCCAATCGTGATCTACTCTAGCAGTAACAGATTGAGAATTGAGCGTTCCGGTGCGGAAAAAGACATTTTGCGTTGGGCCGTAGGTATTAAAGTAATCTTGGTTGTAGGAAAGGGTGGTATTTAAAACCGAGTCATCGCTATTGCCGAGCAGCGTTTTCCAAGATAACCCAACGTTAAATACATCATGGTCTAGGCGATCGCTTTGCAAAGGAAAACCAAAATAGAGCAAACCTCTACGGCTGCTAATTTTGTAAGCATCCAAGCTCAAAGTATTGCGAGAATTTATATCTAGTCCCAAATTGCCGAAATAATTGCTAGTTGCTGTGTCGCCATTAAACAAAAATCCTTCAGCATCTCGATTTACCGAACCTTCCGGCACTCGATAGCGGTTTTCGGCGGAGTATTCTTCGTAGCCAAAGTTGAACCTCAATGAGCCTAAAGAACCGCCATAACTAGCTCGATATTGGGATTGCTCAAAATCGCCATACTCTGCCAAGCCGTTGAAAGTAGGGATTTGTTGCCCTTGCTTTGTAACAATATTAATAACTCCTCCAAAGGCTTCCGAACCATACAAAGTAGAACTTGTCCCGCTAGACAATTCCACTCGTTCAATTGCCCCTACAGGAATACTATTTAGGTCTGTAGCACCATGATAGGTGTTGATATTAGTATTAATCGGTCTACCATTGAGCAAATACACCGTTTGATTAATAGAGTTGCCGCGAAAGTATGTTCCGGTATGGATATCTGCCCCAAAACCAAAGTCATTAATCGCAAATCCCGGCAATCCCCGCAAAGCTTCTGATAAGCTATTGGGGTTTTGTTGAATTAGTTCTTGTTCGGTAATTTCGTAAACTGGCGCAGAAGTTGGAGCAAAGGTATCTCTTTCTCCTTCTACTTCTACGAGAATTTCATCAGGATCTTCTGTTTGTGTTTCGTCAGGTTCTACGTTGTTAATCTCCGAAGGACTCGCTTGTGTAGAATCGGGTTGCTGAACTAATAATTGAGCGTTAGTAGAGGGAAAAGTTACTTCACTTAACTGGGTAGTTTTTTGGTTGGGTTGAGTGGTGGTAGATTTTAGTTTTTGAATTAATAATTTTTGGCGATCGCTCTTTGTAGCTGATGGATTGATTTGGGAAATCGCATCAGACATCAAACCTAAATTAAATAGAACAAAACTAGGCAAAAGAAAATATAATTTCATATTTAATAAATAGTTATTGACAGCTAGATAATTTTTAACATAGCAAGATTAGATAATTGCTCTACCTATTGCTGTACAAGCTTTAGCGCGAATCATCCCTAATTTTTTATTCAATTAATCAGTGCTTGTATTAAATTAAATAAAGTAGCTGTTAATGTCAAAAGACAGGCTGTCAAACTATCAAGTCTGGTAAGTTGCAAGCTTAGTCTAAATTATTGGTAGCTAAAAAATTTCTTATGGTATGGTTTAAACTTTTGTGACTGCTCCATCTAATCACCGCCCCAAACAACTATCTCTTGGTCCATTAGAGGCAGAAATTTTAGATATAGTTTGGCAATTTGGTTGTGCCACCGTCAAAGACATCCACGATCGCATTTTGTCCGATCCAGATCGAGAATTAGCTTATACTTCAGTAACTACTGTACTAAATCGCTTAACAAAAAAAGGTTGGTTGGCGTGCGATAAAAAAGGTCGGGCGTTTTACTATCGCCCTACAGTCACAAAACAGCAAGCTCAGGCAATAGAAGCCCAAGAACATTTGTACCGATTTTTGGCAGTAGGTAGCCCGGAGATTGTGGCAGCCTTTGCCGATAATTTGGATGCGGCAAGTGTAGATCAGTTAAAAGCAGTAGCCAAACGAATTGACGATGCCCGTAGAGCTAGGGAGCAATAGCGATGCACTTAATAATGATTCTGACAGCTTTAGGTTTAGGTTGGATATTGAGATATCAGTATGCTTTTTATGCTCAAAGCAGTTGGAATCGGCGTTGGCACCAAGTATTATTAATATTTCTTTTGCCGCCCTTACTACTAACAACAACGGCAATTTCTGTACTTTATATGGGAGCCGAGGAAGTACCCATATTTTGGCAGTGGCAGGGACGATTTAGTTATTTAGTTGTCTCAAGTTTGCTGGGATTTGCAGTCATAAGTTTGCTAAGGTTAGCAATTCAAAGCTGGAAGACACAGCAACGCATCCGCACCTGTCCTCAAATTACCTTGCTAGGCAAGCGCAGCCGTCTTGTAACTAATCCACTGCCTTTTAGTGCTTTAGTTGGTTTTTGGCAACCCGAATTGATCATCACTCAAGGTTTGCTAACTACTTTAGATAACGAGCATCTAGAGGCAGTTTTTCAACACGAGCAAGGTCACTACCATTATCGCGATACATTTTGGTTCTTTTGGCTTGCTTGGGTACGTTCTTATACGGCTTGGCTACCTCATACAGAGGCATTGTGGCAAGAGCTACTGTTATTACGGGAATTAAGAGCCGATTATTGGGCGGCTCAAAAAGTCGATCCTCTACTGTTGGCAGAATCGTTGTTGCAGGTAGTAAGTACGGTTTTAGTGCTACCAGATAGTTGCTGTGCGGCTTTTAGCTGTGAGGTGGCGCGCGATCGCACTACCGCTAGAATAGACGCGCTACTAGCTCCCCCATTAAAGGTACAGCCAACTAATTTATGGTCTTGGAGTTGGTTGGTTTTAACGTTACTACCCTTAGTCGCTGTACCGTTTCACACTTGCGCTCATTTGGCTTCTACTGCTCGTTAGGGGTTGATTGCGATTGCTGTCGATGACGCAAAGATTCCCTAAGCTTGCTTTGACTAGGTGCTGTTGTTTGTGGCTGTGATCGCCTAACTCTAGATTGACTTGGCGATGAACTTTGAACTCGCCTTAAACTATTTTGCAATTTTAGTTGCTATTTTTACGCTGTTATTTGTTAACACCTTTTGTGGATTGTATTTAAAACAAACGGCGCGAATTCAAGAATATGGCAGACAGTTAGAGATTACTGCACCGTCGCTTTTACAATCGCTAAGAGGTATCTTATGCGTCTACCCGATGAACCTGAAATGCCAACGCAAATAAGCATTTTACCCACGATCTACGTAATTTTTGCGATCTTGACTTTTTTCATCATTTCTAAGGTGTATTTGACTCGTTCAGAGGGCTTACCAGTCAATTTACCCACCGCCGGAACCGCTCAAAGTCAAAAACATACACTGATCGCAATTACCATAGACGAGCAAGGTAATTTGGCAAAACTTGCGATCGCAACGAAACAACTACAAAGGTACCAGGGCGCACTAGCTACGCCCTAATACACTTAGTTAATTTTTAGTAATTCGACATCAAACACTAGGGTTGCATTGGGAGGAATTACACCACCCGCACCACGAGCGCCATAGCCTAATTCTGGAGGAATAGTTAGCTTGCGGCGATCGCCTACTTTCATTGTGCTAAGTCCTTCATCCCAGCCTTTAATAACTTGTCCCACGCCTAATTTAAACGAAAAAGGCTGACCGCGATCGCGCGAACTATCAAACTTTGTGCCATCTTCTAAAGTTCCGGTGTAGTGAACCACAACGGTTTGACCTGTTTTAGGAGTCGCGCCTGTTCCTTCATTGAGGACAACGTACTTCAATCCAGAATCGGTAGTTACTACTTTGTTATCGTCGTCAGCCATAGTATTCTTGGTAGGTTTTTGTTCAGTTACTTGAGCAATCTGGGGTTGGTTTTGGGTAAGTTTATCTGCACTAGCATTTGGCTGATTTGTAAATTGAGTTACAACCAAAACTACAACACAAACTACTATGACACCAAAACTCACGATAATTTCTCTCAAAATTCTTCCTCCTTAAAATTAAGGAATAGTAGAAAGTGTTACAAACACAACAAATTTTAGTTCACTTGCTAGGAAGAATGCAAACCAGTAGTAGGGAATTAACGCCAAAGCTTGTTTTCTAAGTCTCGCACTTGACGCTCTAGGCGGTCTATACGTCCTCGTAGTTCATCAGTTTCTGACTGACGAGGTACGCCCAAATCTTGCATTACGTTGCGAATTTGTTTTTGCATTTGGATTTCCCAATTTCCCTGTTCCGATTTTAGTTGCTGCATCATATCATCAACAAAAACCTTAGCTTGCTCTGGGTTTAGTTTGCCATCTTTAACTAATTCGTCGCTTGCTTCGCGGATTTTTTCCGCCACTAAAGATGTTGTTCCCACACCAAGCATGACAAGTTGCTGAAGCCAGTTATTATTTTCCATTTTTTGTACCTACTTAAATAAATTGCAATTAAATTACTACAGTGATATGCCAAGTCCCTTGCTACAATTCTATCAATCTGGAAGTTTGGGGGTTGATAGTCTTGCCTCAAAACCCTTTAATAAATATTCGGTAATACCTACTTGCACTAATTGATTTATGAATACATCGCCTTCGCTGCTGGTTGCTCAGATTACCGACACTCATTTATTTGCTGAAGTTGAGTCTGAAGTCTTAGGCGTACAAACTTATAGTTCTTTGCAAGCCGTGGTAGAACGCGTGCGTAATTTACATCCCCAACCAGATATTTTGTTACTGACGGGGGATCTTGCTCAAGACGAAAGCAGTCAATCTTACGATCGCCTACACAGCTTGATTGCACCGCTAAACATTCCTACTTATTGGCTACCCGGAAATCACGACAATTTGCAAGTTATGGAGCAAGTATTAAAAGAGTCTTTAATTGATGCTAAAAAGTCTTTTCAAGCTGGCGGCTGGAATTTTTTACTTTTAAGCTCTTTAATCCCAGGATGCGTACACGGAGAGATTTCTCAGCAAAGTTTGGAGTGGTTAGAACTTCAACTTCAGCAAAATCCCAATTTTTCTACTTTAATTGCTATCCATCATCCACCGTGTTTAATCAATTCTGAGTGGATGGATAACATTAACTTACGCAATTATGAGCAGTTTTTAGAGGTGAGCGATCGCTATCCTCAAGTAAAATTAGTTATATTCGGTCACATTCATCAAGAATTTGCAATGGCGCGTCATGGAGTAGATTATTTAGGTTGTCCCTCTACCTGCGTTCAATTTCAACCCCAAAGCAAAGAATTTACAATTGATAAGCGATCGCAACCAGGATTGCGACTATTAAATCTCTTTGAAAATGGTACTTATAATACAGAAGTTGTTTGGGCGGAGGGCGGTTATTGAGTTGCTAAAGGTAGAAGTAGCGGCGAAAGATCGGGAAAAATACCTGCAACTAGATCGAGAAATTTGGACAAAAACCCTAGCTCAATTTCCTGGATTTATAAACAAGGAAGTTTGGCTTAATCCTCATAAACCTACAGAAGTTATTTTAATTATTCGGTGGCGTAGCCGTAGAGAGTGGAAATCAATCTCTCCACAACTATTACAGGAAATTGAGCGCCAGTTTGCTGCAAAAATGGGCAATATTCCCCACAAAATCGTTGAATCGATGGAGTATCAAATCGTAGAGACGTTGCGGTGAAACATTTTTTTAAACCGCCGATACCGCATCCAAGGGTTCGCAAAAATTATTAATTCCGTCTTGAACTGCATACATCAAAACGGGAGTCACCAATAGCGCCGGACAAAGTTTCGTTGCAGTCAAGTGTCCAGCGACGACCGCAAAATTTTCTGCTACTAAACTACTTCTAAATTCTTCTTTGCAAATCGCAGCACGGCATTTTTTGGCTAAACTATCCAACCAATCAGAGTTAGCTATCTCTGGTTGCTGTCCTGCTCGAATTGCTAGTACCATTGCCGCATCTTCCAAATTGCCCTCGCACTCTTCTATGACTTGCAGTGCTTTTATGGCATCGGGATAATCTACTAATTGAGTACGAAATTTAGCAACTTCAGCAGGTGTAACTTGAGTCATTGCAACTATATTTAGATAAACAACCATTGGACTATTTTTAATTTTGACGGACGTAAGGGGTTATTGCCAAATAAAAAAGCAGTGAAATAAACCCACTGCTCGATTGTTGTTAAGTTATGAGTAAACTACAGCCCTACTAATTCTCGCGATTCAAAATCTGTAAGTTGTTGAGCGATCACCCGTCTTGTCTCTAACTTGGCTACGCTAAATTGATTACGCAAATATTCTAAGTGAGCTAAAGCGTTAGCTTTTTCTGCTGATAGCCGCATTAGTGTATTTGTGGCGGTTTGATATTCCTTATCTACGAGTAAAACTTCAAATCTGCGTGCCTTACGTTGCAAGTCGTTTTTTAAATCTGTGTCAAAAGCCGAACGAGTATCAGCATAACCTTCTACTCGATACAATAGTTGCTGTACTGCCATAATTTCCGAATCTAGCTCATTTACCCGTTGAGCGGCTTGGGCGATCGCTCCTGGATAATGATTTAGTTCCATTGTCATCATAATTCTTTTACTCGCAAGCTAAAAAATTCAGTTTTTGGTTCTAAGCCACCATTTCTTGAAATTGATGCACTGTTGTCAAAGGCAATTGCTCAGTTTGCGGCATTCCTACTTGTTCTAATACTTTGACTTCAATATTGACTGAAACCAAGTAGCTACCAGGTTCAGCACCAATAGCTTCGGCAATCAATTTTGCAAGTTCTGGACGCTTGGCGGTGATTGGATCTCTCAAACTGCAACGATCCCAATCGTGTTTTGCGGTCGGATTTAGGTTGAGAATATAGTGCTTAGTCATAGGTTAAAGTCTCGAATAACAACCCCATAGAGCTATTAACTGTACAACTCTACTTTCTCTATTATAGTACGCTTGTACTAAAAGTGGGGGAAACAGCAATCGGGTCTTGATTTGTTTACGGATTAGGCGGTCGCGGACTTTTACCATCTAAGTCAGCTTTAGGCGGCGAGATTTCATTTAGCCAAATAGCCTGTTGAGGTAAAGGTATAGCAATACCAGCTTTATCGAAGGTAATTTTGACGCGACGACGGTACTCTCTAGCTACTTCCCACTGCTTAAGGGGTTGGGTTTTGATCCAAACGCGAATTATGACACCGCGATCACCAAAATTTTCCACTCCCAATACTTGTGGCGTTTCAATAATTTGCTCCTGCCATTTGGGGTCTTCATCCATTTGTACGCCCACATTATTAATTAGTTCTAAAGCCTGGTCGATGTCTGCGTGATAGGCAACCGGAATACTCAGATCCGCTCTCGACCAGCGACTTGAAAGATTAGCAACAATTTTGATTTCGCTATTGGGAATCGTAATTAAACGTCCTTCGGAGTCTCGTAGTTGGGTAATGCGGAGATTGAGATGTTCTACCAAGCCGCCAACATTGCCAACGTTAATCACATCACCTAAAGCATATTGGTCTTCTAAAATTATGAAAAACCCATTAATGGCATCTTTAATGATGTTTTGAGAAGCCAACGAAACTGCAACCCCTACCAAACCAGCACCAGCAAGCAAAGGCGCGATATTTACTCCAACGGTAGTTAGAGCAATTAGCATACCAATCGCTACTCCGCTTAGAGTAGTGATGCTTTTAGTGACTCCAGAAATAGTTGAAACCCTTAAATGCAAGCGCAAAGCATCTTCGGGTGTAAGTAAAGCATTAATCGCCAGCGCGGAAGTAAAACGATCAATTAAAACATAACTCAAACGCACAGTTACATAAGTTGCTAATGCCACAATACCAAGCGTAAACGGAATCCTAAGTACCGTCAAAATCCAAAAGGGAATCACCCGCGTATAAGGAAACAAACCCAAAATTAATAGTGTTCCACTACCCCAAATTAGGCTGTGTGCTAACTGAAACAACCTCCGCCTAACTTCTTGAATATTCTTTTGTTGCTGCTTGCTAAGTTGAGTTGTAACCGGATCGTTTGTCGGGATAATAATTGGGCGCTGAGTGATTCGCCATTGCCAGCGCCGGACTCCCCAGCTAATTAAAACTATGCCAAAAAATACTCCTGATGCGATCGCGCTAGAACGTGCTAAAAACTTTGGCTGTCGCTCAAGTTTTGCTCGTTTTAAGTCTTGCTCTAAAATCAATCTCAGTTTATCAGCTAGAGCAAAGGGTTCTTCGGCTGGCAATTTGGCATCTTGGTCAGTGATTGTAAACAAATATGCGCCATTAACGTAGATTACAGGCAAACTATTTTCTTTTCTAACTTGTACTTGGAGTTCGGTAGAATTGCTTTGAAAGTAGTTTTGGCTAATATCTTGCAAGCGTTGTTGGATATCATCAACCCGTTTGGTTAAATTACTTCTCGTTGCGGCAATTTGAAATAGACGGCGGCCATCTAAAGCAATCCAAGTAGTTACTACTTCCTGCTCCGATCTTACCTGGGGGGCAGAAGTAGGTAAACCCAAGTTAGGGAGAGGAAACTGGGCAATGGCTGGGCAAACTACTACAACAGTTAGCATAATAGACAGCGCAATCGCCCCAAATTTAGATCGCATTTTTCACTTCCTTTTAACTAGCTCTCAATTAAGGGTAGATGTTTGCAATTGATAAAAATGCGGTTAAGCTAGGTGAGACTACTTATTGCAAATATTTAAGGAATATTCTTAATGACCGCAACTACTGCTCGTACAAAATACGAAATCAAAGATATTAATTTAGCTCCTTCTGGTAGACAAAGAATTGAATGGGCGGGGCGAGAAATGCCCGTACTCAAGCAAATACGCGATCGCTTTGCCACTGAAAAGCCTTTTGCTGGTATTCGACTAATTGCCTGCTGCCACGTTACTACAGAAACGGCTCATTTGGCGATCGCTCTCAAAGCTGGCGGTGCAGACGCAATTTTAATTGCTAGTAATCCTCTTTCTACTCAAGATGACGTAGCAGCAAGTTTAGTTACCGACCACGAAATTCCTGTTTATGCCATGAAGGGTGAAGATAACGATACTTATCACCGCCACGTTCAAATTGCTCTAGATCACCGTCCCAACATCATTATTGACGATGGTAGCGACGTAGTAGCAACGCTAATTCAAGAGCGTCAAGACCAAGTTGCAGATTTAATCGGTACAACCGAAGAAACTACCACCGGAATTGTTCGCCTCAAAGCCATGTTTAAAGATGGTGTATTAACATTCCCAGCAATGAATGTTAACGATGCCGATACCAAGCACTTCTTTGATAACCGTTACGGTACAGGACAATCAACCCTAGATGGAATCATCCGAGCTACAAATATATTACTAGCAGGTAAAACCATCGTAGTAGCTGGTTACGGCTGGTGCGGTAAAGGTACAGCCTTAAGAGCGCGGGGACTTGGCGGCAATATTATTGTTACCGAAATCGATCCAATCCGGGCAATTGAGGCGGTTATGGATGGTTTTAGAGTGCTACCAATGGCAGAAGCTGCTACTCAAGGTGATATTTTCATCACTGTTACAGGCAACAAGCACGTAATTCGCGCCGAGCATTTTGAAGTCATGAAAGACGGTGCGATCGTTTGTAATTCCGGTCACTTTGATATCGAAATCGATCTCAAGTCTTTAGGCGCTAAAGCTAAAGAAGTTAAGGAAGTACGCAACTTTACCCAACAGTACCAAATGCCCAATGGTAAATCTGTTGTGGTGCTAGGTGAAGGTAGATTAATCAACCTCGCCGCCGCCGAAGGACACCCCAGCGCAGTAATGGATATGAGTTTTGCTAACCAAGCTTTGGCTTGCGAATATTTAGTCAAAAACAAAGGCAAACTAGAACCTGGTTTGCACTCTATCCCTGTTGAAGTTGATGCAAATATTGCTAAATTAAAATTGCAAGCAATGGGCATCAATATTGACACTCTTACAGCAGAGCAAACTGAGTACATCAATTCCTGGACTGCGGGAACTTAATTCAATGTAAATTGATTCTTAAGAGGAGGCATAGCAACTATGTCTCCTTTTATTTATAGGTTAATTAAAAAAAGGAAACAACTCAATGGTCGAGTGGATTACTGAAACTATGAATTCCCTAGGATACTGGGGAATTGGCTTATTAATGTTTTTAGAGAATCTATTTCCTCCAATTCCTTCAGAGTTAATTATGCCTCTAGCCGGGTTTACTGTATCTCAAGGAAAATTAGAATTTGCTTTGGTAGTATTTGCTGGCGTTGTTGGCACAGTAATCGGGGCGCTACCTTGGTATTATGCAGGTAAAATCATGGGAGAGCAGCGTTTAAAAAGTTTAGCCGATCGCTATGGCAAATGGTTAACCGTTTCAAGTAAAGACATTACCAAGGCTACAGGTTGGTTTGATAATCATGGCGGTAAAGCGGTATTTCTGTGTCGCCTTGTCCCTGGGGTCCGCACCTTAATTTCTTTACCTGCAGGCATTAGTAATATGCCGTTGCTGCCATTTTTACTTTATTCAACTATTGGTACGACCTTATGGGTAGGTTTGCTAACTTATGCAGGTTACGCTCTTGGCAATAACTACCAACTGGTTGAAGAATATCTTGGACCTGTTTCCAAAATTGTATTAGCAATTATCCTTGTCGCTTTTGGAATTTGGGTAGCAAGAAGACTTATGCGCCGCTCTACTTAAGCCTTAGTTTTGTCTTATACATTCAAAAATGGTAGCTTCAAACTGAGGCATCAATACTTTATAAAAATTGCAGCTTGAAAAATCGCTCTAATTACTGGCAGTTACGACCATATATTCGATCGCAGTGGAAAACTATTGCTAAAGGATTTGTTTGCATCCTTGGCTATGTAATTTCTACTTTATGCCTAATTTATTTAGCGGAAAAATTGCCCGCACCTTTTGGCGCAGGTAATGTAAAAGAAATTGCTCAAATATCTGCGATCGCGCTGGGTATATTTTTAGTACGAGGAATTTCTCAATCTGGGCAAGATATATTCATGGCACAAGCCGCTTTAAAAGTTGCTTTAAATTTGCGAAAGCAAGTTTATACCCATCTGCACAAGCTCAACCTTAGCTACTTTGAAACCACTCAAGCCGGAGACTTATCTTATCGCCTCACCGAAGATGTAGACAGAGTTGGGGAAGTAGTCAACAAGTTATTTCATGATTTTGTCCCCTGTGTTTTTCAACTGGTAGCAATTCCCATTTACATGATTTATCTCAATTGGCAATTGACCTTAGCCACGTTAATAGTTGCGCCATTGATGGGAGTTTTAATTGGTTGGTTTGGCGAAAAATTACGCAAATTTTCTCGTAAAAGTCAAAATCGCGTGTCTAACTTATCAGCGATTCTCACCGAAGCTCTTAGCGGAATTCGTTTAATTCAAGCTTTCGCGGCAGAAAACTATGAAATTGCTAGATTTACTCAAGAAGCTGAAGCCAGCCGTCAAGCTAAGTATTCGGCAGAGCGGTTAAAAGCGATTCAAATCCCGATTATTGGGTTTTTAGAAGCATTGAGCATCTTGCTATTGTTGTGTATTGGCGGCTGGCAAATTTCTCTAGGAAATTTAACGGTGGCCAAGTTTTTCAGCTTTCTAACGGCGGGAGTGACCTTACTCGATCCCATTAGTCACGTTACCAGCAACTACAATGAGTTTAAACAAGGAGAAGCATCCGTTGACAGAGTTTTTGAAATTTTAGCAATTAAACCAACAGTAGTCGAAAAGCCCAAGGCGATCGCCCTGCCAAAAGTTACAGGTAAAGTAGAATATCGCCGCGTTAGCTTTGCTTACAAAAGCGACCAGCCCGTAATAACTGAATTAAACTTACTAGCATTGCCCGGAGAAACGATCGCTCTTGTTGGCGCTTCAGGCGCAGGAAAAACTACTCTAGTTAACTTATTACCCCGTTTCTACAATCCTTTGTCTGGAGATATTTTCATTGATGGCATTAATATTCAAGACGTAACAATTAGCAGCTTGCGGCAGCAAATTGGGATTGTTCCTCAAGAAACTATTTTGTTTTCTGGCACAATTGCCCAAAACATCGCTTTTGGTCAAACAATTTTTGATATAGACGCAGTCGAAGCTGCCGCCGAAGTCGCCAACGCTCACCAGTTTATTAGTCAATTGCCCGATGGTTACTATACTTGGGTGGGAGAAAGAGGTGTCAATTTATCTGGCGGACAAAGACAAAGAATTGCGATCGCACGAGCAGTATTACTCAACCCTAGAATCCTAATTTTAGATGAAGCAACATCAGCTTTAGACTCGGAATCGGAAGCTTTGGTACAAGAGGCTTTAGAGCGAATTATGCACCATCGGACAGTGTTTATTATTGCTCACCGTTTAACTACAGTAAGAAGATGCGATCGCATTTTAGTTATCGAAAAAGGTCAAGTCGTAGAATCTGGGACTCATGAGGAGTTATTAACACTTTCCCGCCAATACGCTCATTACTACAGCCAACAATTTAGTTCATAGCTTAATCGGCTTTCCTTGAGCTTCTACGGCACTTACAAAGCGCTAAAGATTCAATCAAGGTATGCTAGAGATAGTGTTTACTTGTCAAGTCGTCAAAATTCTTGGCACAGTATTGAAATTAAAGAGTTAACCACATAATAATGACAGTATTAGGTTTTGACAAATCTTCCCCTCGCATGGATATCAAAGTAACCGTAGCTAAGTTACGAAATGACACTTTCTACAAAACGGCTGATGGACGTACCATGATTTTGTCACCGAGCAATTGCGGCAGTATGAAATGGACTCAAGATAAAAGCCACGTACTATCTAAAGGTGCAACCGAAGGCTATTACTTGAGAGAAAATAACAATGTAGAATTTAACCATATTGGCATCGAATGGAAACAAGCCGCACTTAATTTAGCGCAATCCGGTTACTTATCGCTTTCCCGCAAAGAAGTAGTTGCTGATAATTTGCCTATTCAAATAATAAGAAGCGTATTATAAGCTTTTTATTGTTTTTTTGCTGCTTGAGAAGCAAATCCTACTTAAAATGCAAGTTGGACTTTAATAAATTCAAGTATTTATTAAAATAATTCAACTTGGTATTAAACACAAAAATACTCAAAACCCTGTCGAGAATATTTTTCAACGGAGAGGGTGGGATTTGAACCCACGATGGCTTGCACCATAACGCATTTCGAGTGCGTCGCATTCAACCACTCTGCCACCTCTCCATAAGACAACAAAACTGTTGCAGTTACTAAGCATAGCATTTTTAAAGTAAAGAAGCATTATTTTCAGTAGCTTCTATCGTGGATTCAAATTTACGATCGCTTGTCCATTGAATAGCGCCATCCCGCGAGGTAAAAAATATCTTTATGTCAATTTTTTTTAAGTCCATCGCCTTTGCAGCAGTATTTTGAACATAGCCGATCGCATTTTCTGGCTTAATTGCTGCAACTAATTCTGCATCAAAGGCTTTAGCAAACAATATTAGTTGAATAGAAGATATATTTTTGCTCAAAGCTTGAATTTCTTGTTTGTTTGGCTTAGTATCCCCTACCAGTAACCATTTTTGATCTTGAACTTGCAATTGCCATAGAGGTATGCGATTGCTAATTAACTTAATTTGCGTACTACCTGCTACTATCGATTCCCCAGGAACTAATAACTTGTAACTTCCACGAACTTTTTCCTCAATTTTCTTATTTTCTACAAAGCCATAAAAGCTTTTAACAGGGAGTTGGGACAAAATCTCCATCCAACCATTTTTATTATCAGGGGGATTTGTAGCGATCGCCCAATCAATCTGATTAATCCCTTGTTGTTGTAAAAAAGGTAGCACCGTAAAACGAGCGCTAGTGCTATCTCCAGTATTAAATAGTAGAACTTTACCCCGATCTTGAATTACTATAACTGGCCCTACCTTATCTGCCAGTACCGTTACGCGAAACCCCGTAGCTGAATGCCAAATTGGCACTAATACTAAACTAACTATTACCACACCAGCAAGCCACCAACGTTTTTGCCACCAAGGTAAAAACCGGGAGCATCTCAGTTTTGCAAATAGCCAGTGGTAGATAGCATTCCATTAAGATAAGCAGTACGATGTTTAAGAACTTGTGACACATTGTGTTTGTTCCACTGAGCGCCGGAGATTTTCACACGCCT
>JAESGR010000505.1_pt1 | contig 26243 bp, 22 predicted proteins | sample 9269771 | NCBI WGS metagenome assembly JAESGR01 (sample SAMN15739572, study PRJNA653492) | algae metagenome | isolation source: Chroococcus sp. CMT-3BRIN-NPC107 and co-occurring heterotrophs from well... | place: USA: Clark Mountains Wilderness, California | collected 2010-04-18 | reverse complement strand
CCCCCGGTTCCGTCTGCCTCGCCATGCGCCATGGCGCCCATCACCTCGTGCTCGTTGAGGCGATCGCCGGACAGGGAGGCGACGGTCCTGCCGTCGCGCATGACATAAGCCCGGTCCGATCCCTCAATGATCTCCTCTACTTCGGACGAAACCATCAGCACGGCCAGGCCGTCGCGTGCCAGCTCCCGGATCAGCGACTGGATTTCAGCCTTCGCACCGACATCGATGCCGCGCGTCGGCTCGTCCAGGATCAGGAGCTTGGGGTTCATGCAAAGCCAGCGCGCCAGCAGCACCTTTTGCTGGTTGCCGCCTGACAGCTCGCGGATCGGCTGGTCGGGGCTGGCGCACTTCACGCCCAGGCGCTTGATGAATTTCTCGACAATCCGCCCCTGCTCAGCCTCGTCGACGATGCCGGCCTTGGCCAGGTGAGGCAGGAGCGCCAGGGTCAGGTTCTCGCGAACCGACAGCTCGGGCACGATACCCTCGACCTTGCGGTCCTCGGTGCAAAACCCGATGCCGCGGCCGATCGCGTCGATGGGCTCCTTCGGTGCAAAGGGCTGTCCGTCCAGCCGGATCTCCCCCGCATCCGGATGATCGGCGCCGAACAACAGGCGGACAGTCTCGGTGCGGCCGGCGCCGAGAAGGCCGGCCAGGCCCACGATCTCGCCGGCCCCCACCTCCAGCGTCGCGTCCTGCACGCGGGGCGCCGCCTTCATGCCCGCCAGCGAGACAACCTGGCGATGCGCGCCATGCGTCTTTTCGCCGAACGCCGTGGCTCCCTGCCGGGCGACCGTGTTCAGGTCGCGGCCGAGCATCGTCGCGACCAGATCCAGCTTGTTCACCGCCGACATGTCGGCGGCGCGGACGGTCGTGCCGTCGCGCATGATCGTCACGCGGTCGCAGACTGCATAAAGCTCGTCGAGCTTGTGCGACACGAAGACGACCGAGACGCCCTCCCGCTTGATCTGCCGGATGACGTCGAACAGCACCTCGACCTCGCGATCGTCCAGCGACGAGGTAGGCTCGTCCATGATGACCAGCTTCGCCTTGAAGCCCAGAGCCCGGGCGATCGCCACCATCTGCTGGGTAGCCGTCGAGAAGCTGTCCAGGGAGCGGCGCACGTCGATGTCGATCGAGAAGCGTGCCAGCAGGCCCCTCGCCGTCTCGTGCATGCGCTTCCAGTCGATCAGGCCGAACCGCTTGGGCTCGCGGCCCAGGCAGATGTTCTCGCTGACCGAGCGTAAGCCGACCAGGTTGATCTCCTGGTAGATCGTGCTGATCCCGGCCGCCTGCGCCGCCTGCGGCGAGCCGACCTCGAAAGGCTGGCCGTCGAACATCACGCTGCCGGCATCGCGCCGGTGGTAGCCGGTCAGCACCTTGATCAGCGTCGACTTGCCAGCACCGTTCTGCCCGATCAGTGCATGGACTTCCGCAGGACCGACACTGAAGTCGGCGCCGCGCAGCGCCGGGACACCGCCAAAGCTCTTGTCGATGCCGGTCATGGTCAGCAGCGCGCCCGGCTGGGCACGGCCGACCCCGGAGGAGGGCTGCGTCGACATTGGTCTCGATCGCGACTGGGCGTTCATTGGCCGAAACGGCGTTCATTGGCCGAAACGGCGTTCATTGGCCGAAACGGCGTTCATTGGCCGAAACGGCGTTCATTGGCCGAAACGGCGTTGGATCGGCAAACGGGCACCGCGTTTCGACGGCGCCCGCTCACCGATCGTCGACTGCGCGGCTCAGTAGGCGCCGCTGATCAGCTCGGCAGCATTGGAGCTGTCGAAGAACCGATCCTGGTTGATGATCTTCGGCGGGATCTCCTCGCCGTTCGCATACTTCACGAGCGTGTCGTAGGCGACCGGGCCGAAGAACGGGCTGCACTCGACGGTAGCGCCGAGCTTGCCGTCGATGATGGCCTGGAGCGCATCGCGGGTGCCGTCGATCGACACGATCGTGATGTCCTTGCCCGGCACCTTGCCGGCTGCCTCGACGGCGGCAATCGCGCCAACGGCCATCTCGTCATTATGCGCATAGATGGCGGTGGCATCGGGATGGGCCTGCAGCAGGGTCTCGGCGACCTGGCGGCCCTTGTCGCGGGCGAAGTCACCGGACTGGCTCGCCACGATCTGCATGCCCGGGTGGTTCGCGATGACGTCGGCAAAACCCTTGGCGCGGTCGTTGGCGGGCGACGAGCCGGTCGTACCCTGCAGCTCGATGATCTTGGCGTTGCCGCCAGTGCTCTTCACGAGCCACTCGGCCGCGCGCTGGCCTTCCTCGATGAAGTCCGAGCCGATGAAGGTGACGTAGTCACGGCCCGCCTGGGCCAGGCTCGGGTCGACCGAGCGGTCCAGCAGGATCACCGGGATGCCCTGGCGCTTGGCGGCCATCACGGCCGGAATCAGCGGCTTCTCCTCGCGGGGAGCCAGGAAGATCGCGTCGACGCCCTGGGCGATCATCGAGTTGACGTCGGCCACCTGCTTGGCCGCCGAGCCCGCCGCGTCAGTGTAGACCAGCTGCCAGCCGCGCTTTTGCGCCTCGTCCTGCATGCTCTTGGTCTGAGCGATGCGCCACGGATTGTTGCTCTCGGTCTGGGCGAAGCCGACACGGTACGTGTCCTTCTTCTCCAGCTTGGGCAGTTCCTGTGCCTGGGCAACTCCCACGCCCAGCGCGACCACCGCCGTCGCAGCGGCAAGCCTCATGACCGTACGTCTGAACATCTTCGTTCCTCCCGACCACGGACCGGCTCAAGCGCTGGCCCAATGTTGCTCGCGCCCTGACTGTGGGCCGCGCCGATCCGGCCCAGATCGAGCCGAACTCTGTTTCCAATCGGCTTTTTGGTCCGACCATATCGAGAGCGTATGCTCCTGATGGAGCAGCTGTCAATCCAAGTCCTGCGTTGCTTGCCTGCCTCTGTACATCAAGCATGCACAGGTTCAGGATGCCGACTGGTCAGTTTGGTCATACCAAACCTGTTGAACTGGATGCTGTTCGGTCATGTTGGCGAAACAGAGCGACGATCCGGCGACATCCGCTCCGGCGGCCAGCGCAGACGAAGATCCGCCTGTGGGACGACGCGTCCTGGTGGAGCCTGTTCCTGGGATCCGGCTCGGGGACACGGTCGCCGACGCCCTGGGCAGGATGATCGAGACGGGCGAGCTCGTGCATGGCGAGCGGCTTCCATCCGAGCGGGATCTGATGCGGCAGTTCGGTGTCAGCCGGGTCGCGGTCCGCGAGGCGATCGCCGCACTGGCCAGCCGTGGCATCCTGCTGACCCGCCCGGGCCACCGGCCGATCGTCCAGAAGCCGGATTTCGGGGTGGCGCTCGGCACGTTGGGGGGACTGGTGCGGCATCTGGTGGCGGACGAGGCCGGCGTCTGGAACCTCTTCGAGACTCGTATCTTCCTGGAAGCCGCGCTGGTCAGGCATGCCGCCGTGCATGCGCGCCCCGCCAACATCGCCGAGCTTGAGCGAGGGCTTGCGGCCAACCGCGAGGCGATCGGCGATTCGCCTCGCTTCTACGCCACCGATGTCGCCTTCCACGGGATCCTCTACCGGATCCCCGGCAACCCGATCTATCCAGCCGTGCATCGCGCTTATGTCGACTGGCTATCCGAGCACTGGGCACGGATGCCACGCGGCACCCTGATCGACCGGATGAACTACAAGTCGCACGAGGGCATCTTCGAGGCGATCGTCCGGCGTGATGCCGATGCCGGCGAGCGTGTGCTCAGGACCCATCTGTTGACGGCATGGGAGTTTGTGCGCACGACCTTCGGCAGCGATCCCGCCGGCGGGCTCCTCGCCGAGCCCGAGAACGTCACCGATCACGGCTGAAGCGATAGCATGATCGTAGCGTCCGGCGGCTGGCCGATGCTGCGGCATCGACGGCCTGGGCAGAGCTTGCTCCCACGCGTAGTTCCTGGGGTGCATGCGTCCGGCATGCCAAGATCGGGGAAGCAGACGAATGAACAAGCGCACCCTACTGAAGTCCTTCGCCGTCCTCTCCCTGCTGGCCGGCACGTCGGCCGCGATGGCGCAGACTGCCCCGCCCAAACGGATCATGGTCTATGGCGATTCCAACAGCTGGGGCTGGATCCCCGTCGAGGACGGCTTTCCCAGCACCCGCTACAGCGAGGACAAGCGCTGGCCCGGCATCCTCCGAGCTGAGCTGGGCAATGGCTTCGAGGTTGTCGACGAAGCCTTGAGCGGCCGGACGACCGACATGGACGACCCGACGGTCCTGAATGTTGGTGGCGCCGGCCTGGACGGTGCCGAGTACCTGCCGGCCGCCCTTGCCAGCCATCTGCCGCTCGACCTGGTCATCATCATGCTGGGCACCAACGACCTGAAGGCGATGTACGACCGCTCCCCGTTCGGCATCGCGCTCGGCGCCGGCGAGCTGATCGACATCGTGCAGAGCACGGAGGGCGGTGTCGGCACCGAGTACCCGAACCCGCAGGTCCTGCTGCTGGCGCCGCCGCCGCTCGGCAAGCTGTCGCCCGAGGTGTTCCAGGAGATGTTCGAGGGCGGCGTGGAGAAGTCCCAACAGCTCGGCGCCACCTTCGAGCCCATCGCGAAGGCGGCCGGCGCAGAGTTCCTCGACCTGAGCAAGGTGACCGCGACCGACGGCGTGGACGGAATCCACTTCACGGAAGCTGCCCAACGCAAGATCGGCATGGCCGTCGCGGACAAGGTGAAGGCGATCTTCAACTAGCCGCCTCAGGATCCTCGGGCGGCGGAGGTCAGCCCGGCTGCATGGCACCGTACTGGGCTCGATGCAGCCGGGCATAAACGCCGCCCGCGTCGACCAGCTGGTCGTGGTGCCCCTGCTCGGCGACCCCCAGTTCCGTCACCACCACGATCCGGTCGGCGTTGCGGATCGTGGCCAGCCGGTGGGCGATGACGAGCGTCGTCCGTCCCTCCGCCAGCTCGGACAGCGATTGCTGGATCAGGGACTCGGTCTCGGTGTCGAGGGCCGAGGTCGCCTCGTCCAGGATCAAAATCGGCGGATTCTTGAGGAACATCCTGGCGATCGAGAGCCGCTGCTTCTGCCCGCCCGACAGCTTCACCCCCCGTTCGCCGATCACCGTGTCCAGCCCGGCCGGTAGCTGGTCGATCAGCTCTTCCAGGCGTGCGCGCTTGGCGGCCTCGCGGATCTCCGGCTCGGTCGCGTCCAGCCGACCATAGGCGATGTTCTCGCGGATCGTGCCGGCGAACAGGAACACGTCCTGCTGCACGATGCCGATCTGGCTGCGCAGCGACGGCAGCGTCATCTTGCGGATGTCGATGCCGTCAATCGTGATCCGGCCGCTGTCGATCTCGTAGAAGCGCGGCAGCAGCGAGCAGATCGTGGTCTTGCCCGCACCGGACGGGCCGACGAACGCTACCGTCTCGCCCGCCTCGATCGAGAGGTCGACATCCCGCAGTACCGGGCGCGCCGGGTCGTAGCCGAACGCGACCTGCTCCATCCGGATGTCACCATGCAGTCGCCGCACGTCGATCGCATCCGGCGCGTCCACGACATCGGGTTCGGTGTCCAGGAACTCGGTGTAGCGCCGGAACCCCGCGATGCCCTTGGGGTAGGTCTCGAGGACCGCGTTGATCTTCTCGACCGGTCGGAAGAACACGCCGACCAGGAGCAGGAACCCCACAAAGCCGCCATTGCTCAACTCGTCGTGGACGACGAAATAGGTGCCGGCCAGCATCACGACGAGCTGGGTCAGCCGCATGCTGAGGTAGCTGAGCGACATGCTGGCAGCCATTGCCCGGTAGGCCTCGAGCTTCGTCTGCCGGTACTTGTCGTTGTTCTCCGCGAAGAGCCGGCGCTCGTGGTCCTCGTTGGCAAAGGCCTGCACGACCCGGATGCCGCCCACGTTCTCCTCGATCCGCGCGTTGAACTCGCCGACCCGGCCGAACAGGGCACGCCAGGTCCTGGTCATCCGACCCCCGTAGCGGCTGGTGATCCAGGCCGTGATCGGGACGATCACCACGACGATCAGGGCCAGCGGCGGATGCACCAAGAACATCAGGATGAACGCGCCGACAAAGGTCATGATCGCGATGAACAGGTCTTCCGGGCCGTGGTGAGCGACCTCGCCGATCTCCTCCAGGTCCTTGGTCAGCCGCGCGATCAGATGACCTGTCTTCTGGTTGTCGAAGAAGCGGAACGAGAGCTTCTGCAGATGGTCGAAGCTCTTCCGGCGCATGTCGGTCTCGATGTTGATCCCGAGCATGTGTCCCCAGTAGTTCACGATCACCATCAGCACCGTGTTGACCAGGTAGACGGCCAGGAGAGCGACCGAGGCCAGGATGATGAGATTCCAGTCCTGCCCGGGCAGCAGGTCGTCGATGAAGGAACGCACGGCCATCGGGAAACTCAGCTCGAGCAGGCCTGACAGGACGGCGCACGAGAAGTCGAGGATGAACAGGGTCCGGTAGGGCCGGTAATAGGCAAAGAAGCGGCGGAGCATGCCGGAAGAGTTCTTTTGCGCTGGATGGCGGGCAGACGGAGCCGCAGGTAGGGCCTGCCCGGCTAGACCTGCAGCCATGACACGTCAACAGCGATCGGCGAGGCCAGTCCGGTGCCAGCGCCTCAAGGGGATGCCGCCGGTCTCGCCGGACGCCATGCCCGCTTGATCCGGCACTGGGCACGTGCCACCGCTGGCGACCGGGCCACGATCCTGATCAGGAGCCGATCGGATGATCCACGAGTTGCGCGTCTATCATTGTGTCCCCGGCCGTCTGCCGGCCCTGTTGCAGCGCTTCGAGAATGTGACGCTGCAGCTCTGGGAGCGGCACGGAATCCGCCAGGCCGGGTTCTGGACGGTCGGGATCGGCGAGACCAACCAGGCCCTCTACTACCTGCTCGCCTGGGAGTCGCTGGCCGAGCGCGAAGCGAAGTGGAACGCGTTCATTGCCGATCCGGAGTGGCTGGCCAAGCGCGCGGAGAGCGAGCGGGACGGTCCGATCCTGGAGCGGGTCGCGAACCAGATCCTGATCCCGACTGCCTTTTCCGCTGTCAGGTAGCGACACTCGCCGACCTTTCGGTGCAACTGCAGCCAGCTGGGACCTCACGCGACAGTGTTGCTCATTGACGATCCTGTGACTTGCCATGCACGAGGGTCTCGAGCGTCGCTTAGGTGACGCGCAGCCGCGAACTGGGGATTGGCGGCATGTGGCGTTGGATGAAGAGGCTGCTGGACACGCGGCCGCGCGAACTCCCGCTGGCGAAGCGGGATCTTCTGCACCATGCACACGTGGATGGGCTGCCGACGCGCTGGACCGAGCAGAGCTTCTCGACAGCCCTCGAGTGGTCGTCCGGGCGGATGGCCGCCCGCCGCAGCATGGATCCCCCGTCGGGCTTTGCCGGCTAGCTTGCGGGCAGCCGGGCGAGCAGACGGTCGGCATCGTCCCGCCCGGCCGCCTTTGCCCGGGTCAGCCATTCCCGCGCCAAGGTCAGGTCCTGCGGCACGCCGGTCCCTTCCAGATAGGCTCGGCCCAGCGTGATCATCGCGCTGGGATGCCCGGCATCGGCAGCCTCCATCAGCATCTCCACCCCGGCCTCCGGATCGGCGGTGACGCCGTTGCCCGTCAGCAGTCTGCGCCCGAGATCGGCCTGGGCAGATGGATGTCGCGCCTCCGCCGCCGCTTCCAGCATCGCGATGCCCGACGGCATGTGGCCATAGGTCGAATCGCCGCTCATCAGGACCTGCGCCAGCCGGTTCATGGCACTGGCATTGCCTGCATCGGCTCCTGCCTGGAGCAGGGGAACCGCCGCGCCGACATCCTTGGAGACGCCATTGCCGTCAAGGTAGGCGATACCCAGCTGCGTGCTGGCGAGCGGGTCGCCGGCAGCGGCAGCCTCGGTCAGCAGTTCGATGCCGCGTGCCGCGTCCGCGGGCACCGTCTCTCCCTCCAGCAGGGCGCGACCATAGGCTGTCTTCACCGACACGTCGTCAGCGGCAGCGAGAGCCGCCTCGGCATAGGCGGCCGCCTTTTCCGGATCGGCCGGCACGTCTTCGGCACGTAGATAAAGCCGTGCCAGGTTGGCCGCACCGCGTGGATCGCCCTTGGCTGCCGCCTCCTCCAGCATCTGCAGCCCGCGCGGCACGTCTTTTGGGACGCCGCGCCCTTCGACATAGGCACGGCCGAACACGGCCATGGCCGCCGTGTCGCCACCCTCGATCGCCCTGGCGGCCCAGGCCTGCGCCTTCTGAGGGTCAGCCGTCACGCCCTCACCGTTCAGGTAGGCTGCGGCCAGGCCGCCAGCGGCACGCGGATCACCCGCTTCGGCTGCGGTGGTCAACCAACGCAGGCGCTCGGCGTCGCGTCCGGTACCTCGGGTGACGGCGGCCAGACGCGTGGCCGATTGCGTGTCCCCGGCCTCGGCGGCCTGCTCCAGCCAATACAGAGCCTGTTCCTCGTCCGCCGGCGCCAGACTGCCATCGCGGTAGATCCGCGCCAGGCTGCGCATTGCGTTCACGTCCCCGTCCGCGGCGCGCGCCTGCAGCGACGCCATGGCCCGGCTGGAGGCCTCAGGGATCTGCTCGCGGGTCTTGCCTTTCGCCAGTTCCCGTTCGGCGACCCGCACCATCGCCTGCTCGTCACCGACTTCCGCCGCTTCCGCCCACAGTGCGTCGATCCTGGCCGTATCAGTGCTGCCGTTCCGTTCGAGCGTGCGGGCTAACTCCGCCGCAGCACCGGCAGCACCACCGTCGGCAGCCATCTGCAGCAGCTGCTGTCCCCGCTCCATCTCCACCGGCACGCCGTCGCCGCGCACCAGCATCTTGCCCAGCAGGTACGCCGAATCCGCCTGCCATTCCGACGGCACCAGTACCGCCCGCTCGAGAGCCGCCTTTGCCTTGACCGGATCGCGGTTGTCGGGGCCGCGCAGGTAGTAGCGAGCCTCGAACAGCAGCACCATCGGGTGGCCGCTTTGCGCGGCCTCGTCATAGTTCATGGTAGCGCCGTACCGGTCGCCGGATTTCTCTGCCCTGCGAGCCCGCTCGAAGGCGCGGCTCGCTGCGGGCGGCACGTTGAAGGCGGTGGCGGTCTTGCCGCTCTCCGGCGTCCAGGTCGTGCCGCAAGCGCTCGTCAGTCCCAGCACGACACTCAAAAGCGCCACGCGGCAGACAGACAGCCCTGGTGAGGTCATGGTTCGCGTCCCAGTTCGACGGCAGCAGCGCAGCCGGGTAGGCATCGGCCGAGGCGATGCATAGCGGATGGTCGATGTTTGTTCAGCAGGGTTGAACTTCCGGCCGAGAGCCAAGGGGACATCATGAACGCACCTGAACCGTCTTCCCGCCCTCCCGTCGCGCGCACCGTGGACGTGGTGCATGAACGATTCGGGGTGCGCTGGCAGGATCCCTACGCGTGGTTGCGCGACCCTGACTTCCCGGCAGTCACCGACAAGGAGATCCTGGCCTATCTGGAGGCCGAGAACGCCTATGTCGACCGCATGACCCGGGATCTGAGGCCGGCGGTCGCGTCGATCAAGGCCGAGATGAAGGGAAGGATGGCGCCGGACGACGCCTCGGTGCCGGTTCGCCACGACAACTACTGGTATCATTGGGCATTCAGAAACGGTGCGCAGTACCGCACCTGGTACCGCCGTGCCGACGATGCGGCCGAGCCTGTCGTCCTGCTCGACGAGCCGTCGCTGGCCGCGGGGCTCGACTTCTTCAGGACGGGTGGCCCGATGCCGGCCCCCGACCACCGTATGGTCGCCTATGCGACCGACGAGGACGGGTCGGAGCGGCACGCGATCCATCTGCTGGATACGGCGAGCGGCGAGACCAGGCGCAACCTCGCCACCAACACCTCCGGCGGCGTCGTGTGGGCGAGCGACGGGCGGTCGTTCCTGTATGTCGAGCTGGATCCCTCCCTGCGCCCGTTCAGGGTACGGCGCCACCATCTCGCCGGCGCCACGGCCGATCCGGTCGTGTACGAAGAAGCGGATCCGGCCTATTTCGTATCGATTGGCCGGACACGCTCGCGCGCCCTGGTCACGATCACGGCCGCTACGCACGTCACCAGCGAAGTGCGCCTGCTGGCGCCGACGCTGGAAGGCGACCTTCGCCTGATCGATCCGCGCAAGGACGGGCGCTGGTACGAGGTGGACGAGGCGCACGGCATCTTGTGGATCCGCACGGACGACACGCATGTGAATTTCCGGCTCTGCCGCGCGCCGCTCGATGCGCCCGAGCCTGCCAGCTGGCAGGAGGTCCAGGCGGGTTCGGACGACGTCTATCTCCTGGATGCCGACTGTTTCGACGGGTTCACCGTCCGCAGCGAGCGTGTCGATGGGCTGGACCGGCTGGTGCTGGCGTTCGACGACGGGACGGAGCGGGTCGTCCGCTTTCCCGAAGCGGTCGGCACGCCGCATCTGGGCGAGAACCGGATGTTCCGGACCGACCGGCTGCGGGTGACGTTCTCCTCGATGGTGACGCCACCGACCGTCTACGACCACCATCTCGCCGACGATCGTCTGGAGGTGCGCAAGGTCCAGCCGATCCCCTCGGGCTATGATCCGAGCCGCTGGCGGACCACCAGGATCACGACGAGGGCGGCCGACGGTACCGGCGTTCCCGTCAGCATCGTGTATCCCATCGACTTTCCCAAGGACGGCAGCGGCCGCATCCTGCTCACAGCCTATGGCGCCTACGGCATGGGCATGCCCCCGTCGTTCGGGCTGCAGCGCCTGACCTATCTGGAACGGGGCGTGGCTGTTGCGACCGCCCATGTGCGGGGCGGGGACGATCTTGGGCGGCCCTGGTACCTGGCGGGCAAGCTGACAAGCAAGACCAACAGTTTCACCGACACGGTCGCCGCCATCGAGGGGCTGATCGCCGATGGCTGGACGGCCAAGGGCAACATCGCCTTGCAGGGCGGCTCCGCCGGCGGCCTGCTGGCTGGCGCCGTCGTGACCATGCGCCCTGATCTCTTCGCCTGCGTCGTCGCCGACGTGCCGTTCGTGGACGTGCTGAATACCATGTCCGACCCGAGCCTGCCGCTCACGCCGATCGAGTGGCCGGAATGGGGCGATCCACTGACCGACGAGGAGGCATTCCGCACCATCCTGTCCTACAGCCCCTACGACAATGTCCGGCCGCAGGCCTGGCCGCCCATGTTCGTCACCGCCGGCCTGACCGACCCGCGGGTGGGTTACTGGGAGCCGGCCAAGTGGGTGGCGCGGATCCGTGCCACCCGCACGAACGACGCGCCGCTCCTGTTCAAGACCAACATGGGAGCCGGTCATTTCGGCAAGTCCGGCCGCTACGACGTGCTCGACGAGCGGGCCCTGGTCGCCGCCTTTGTGTTGCAACAACTCGACAGCTTGGATTGACTCGCAACGATGGCAATGCCTTCCTCCGTTGCAGGTGAGCGTTGCCCGGTCGGTCCGGACAACGCCTGACACTCGTGCAGGCGAGACAATGATGCGAAAGATCCTGTTGGCCAGCGCAGCCCTGATGGGGCTGGCAGCGATGGGCGGGGCCGCCCAGGCGAAGACCTTCGTGTTCTGCTCGGAGGGCAGTCCGGAAGGTTTCAATCCACAATTCTACACGGCCGGCACGACATTCGATGCTACGTCAGAGACGATCTTCAACCGCCTCGTCGAGTTCACCTATGGTGAAACGACCCTGCAGCCCGGCCTGGCGGAATCCTGGGAGATCTCGCCGGACGGCAAGGAATACACTTTCCGCCTGCGCAAGGGCGTGAAGTGGCACACGACGGACGACTTCACGCCGACCCGTGAATTGAATGCCGACGATGTCGTGTTCACCTTCGAGCGTCAGTGGAACAAGGACCATCCGTTCCACGCGATCGGCGGTGCCAGCTACGAGTACTTCGACTCGATGGGCCTGCCCGACCTGATCTCCAAGATCGAGAAGGTCGACGACTACACGGTGAAGTTCACCCTGAACGAGCCGGAAGCGCCGTTCCTGGCGAACCTCGGCATGGACTTCGCCTCCATCCTGTCGGCCGAGTATGCCGACCAGATGATGAAGGCCGGCACCCCCGAGAAGCTCGACAACGACCCTGTCGGCACCGGGCCTTTTCAGCTGGCCGCCTATCAGAAGGACGCGGTGATCCGCTACAAGGCGAACCCGGACTACTGGAAGGGCAAGGCCAAGATCGACGACCTGATCTTTGCGATCACGCCCGACGCGTCGGTGCGCTATCAGAAGCTCAAGGCCGGCGAATGCCACCTGATGACCTACCCCAATCCTGCCGACCTGGAGGCGATGCGGCAGGATGCGGACATCAACTTGATGTCCCAGGAGGGCCTGAACATCGGCTATCTCGGCTACAACACCGAGAAGAAGCCATTCGACGACGCGAAGGTGCGCCTGGCGCTCACCATGGCGATCGACAAGGCTGCGATCATCGACGCGGTCTACCAGGGTGCGGGCACGGCGGCCACCAACCCGATCCCGCCCACGATCTGGTCGTACAACGAGGCCGTGAAGGACACGCCCTACGACGTCGAGGGGGCGAAGAAGCTCCTGGCCGAGGCGGGCATGCAGGATGGCTTCGAGACAGACCTTTGGGCCATGCCCGTGCAGCGTCCCTACAACCCGAACGCGCGTCGGATGGCGGAGCTGATCCAGTCCGACTGGGCAAAGATTGGGGTCAAGGCGAACATCGTCAGCTTCGAATGGGGCGAGTACCTGAAGCGTACCGCGGCAGGCGAGCACCAGACGCTGCTGATGGGCTGGACCGGCGACAACGGCGACCCGGACAACTTCCTCCACACTCTGCTCGGCTGCGATGCGGTCGGCAGCGCCAACCGTGCGCGCTGGTGCTACAAGCCGTTCGATGATCTCGTGGTCGCTGCCAAGCGTACCACCGACGTCGCCGAGCGGACCAGACTCTACGAGCAGGCCCAGGTCGTGTTCAAGGAACAGGCTCCCTGGGCGACCGTCGCCCATTCGGTGGTCTTCAAGCCGATGCTGAAGAGCGTGCAGGGCTTCAAGATCGATCCGTTCGGCGGCCACCAGTTCTATGAGGTCGACCTGGCCGAATAGGCCCGGCCGACGCGCATGTCGACGAGGGCGGGGGAACCCGCCCTCTCTGCTTTTGTATTGAGACGACCTTGATCCGATTCGTTCTTTCGCGCCTCGCGGTGCTGGTTCCGACCTTTCTGGGGGTGGCGTTCGTCGCCTTCATCTTCATCCGCCTTCTGCCCGGTGATCCAGTCGAACTCATGGCGGGCGAGCGCGGCACCACGCCGGAGCGCCATGCCGAGCTCATGGAGCGGTTCGGTTTCGACCGGCCATGGTGGGAACAGTATGTCACCTTCCTGGGCAACATCCTCCAGGGGGACCTCGGGCGGTCGATCGTCACCAAGGCACCCATCCTGGACGAGTTCCTGACCCTCTTCCCCGCCACCCTGGAACTCTCCATCTGTGCCATGATCTTCGCCGTGGCGTTGGGGCTTCCCGCGGGCGTGCTGGCGGCCACCCGGCGCGGGACGTCACTGGATCACGGCGTCATGGCGGTGACGCTTACCGGCTACTCCATGCCGATCTTCTGGTGGGGCCTGCTGCTGATCATCCTGTTCTCCGGCATCCTGCAATGGACACCAGTCAGCGGCCGGATCGATCTGTTGTACTTCTTCGAACCGGTGACCGGTTTCATGCTGATCGATTCCCTTCTCTCCGACCAGGCAGGCGCATTCCGCTCGGCGGTCTCCCACCTGATCCTGCCGACGATCGTGCTGGGTACCATTCCGCTGGCGGTGATCGCGCGGCAGACCCGTTCGGCCATGCTCGAGGTGCTGGGCGAGGACTATGTCCGCACCGCACGTGCCAAGGGCCTGCCCATGCGGCGGGTGATCGGCCTGCACGCCTTCCGCAACGCGCTGATCCCGGTGGTCACCACGATCGGCCTGCAGACAGGCGTGCTGCTGGCGGGCGCCATCCTGACCGAGACGATCTTCTCCTGGCCAGGGGTGGGGAAATGGCTGATCGATTCGATCTTCCGGCGCGACTACCCGGCCGTGCAGGGCGGGCTGCTGCTGATCGCGAGCGTGGTCATGATCGTCAACCTGCTGGTGGACCTGACCTACGGCCTCATCGATCCGAGGATCCGTCATGGCCGCTGAACTGACCGCCACGAAGCCGCCGCACCCGTTCATCGAGGGCTGGCACTACTTCAAGCAGAACAAGGGCGCACTGGCCGGACTGGTCGTCTTCGCGTCCTTCGTGCTGATCGCTGCACTGGCGCCGGTCATCGCACCCTATGCGCCGGACGTGCAGGACCGTGCCGCGAACCTGGTGCCGCCGGCCTGGCAGGCCGGCGGGTCGATGTCCCACCTGCTCGGTACGGACGCCGTCGGCCGCGACCTCCTGTCCCGCATCATCTATGGCGGGCGCTGGTCCCTGTTCGTCGGTCTGGTCGTCATCCTGGTCTCGATGACCGGCGGCATCCTGCTCGGGCTGGCGGCGGCCTTTGCCAGAGGTTTCGTCGACACGTTGATCATGCGGGTGCTGGACGTCCTGCTGGCGATCCCGTCCCTGCTGCTGGCGCTGGTGGTCGTCGCGATCCTGGGCCCTGGCCTGTTCAACGCGATGTTCGCCGTGGCCCTGGTCTACATGCCCCACTACGCGCGGCTCGTGCGCGGCTCGGCCATGAGCGAACTGCAGAAAGACTATGTCACCGCCTCGCGCGTGGCCGGTGCCTCCACGTCGCGCATGATGTTCGTGACCGTGCTGCCGAACTGCGCGCCGCCGCTGATTGTGCAGGCGACCCTTGGATTCTCGACGGCGGTACTCGATATGGCAGCTCTGGGCTTTCTGGGCATGGGGGCGCAGCCGCCTACGCCCGAATGGGGGACGATGCTGGCTGATGCCCGCGAGTTCATCCTGCGGGCCTGGTGGGTCGTCACCTTCCCCGGCCTTGCCATCCTGATCTCGGTGCTCGCCGTCAACCTGATGGGCGACGGCCTGCGCGACGTCCTTGATCCGAAACTGAAGCGTTCATGAGTCTTCTCGACATCCGCAATCTGACGGTGCGGTTCGCCACCGCATCCGGCTGGTTCACCGCCGTGCAGGGCGTGGACCTTACGGTCGACAAGGGCGAGATCGTCGCCATCGTCGGCGAGAGCGGCTCCGGCAAGTCGGTCTCCATGCTGGCCGTGATGGGGCTCCTGCCACCCACGGCCGAGGTGTCCGCCGACGTCCTGTCCTTCGACGGCCGCGACCTCCTGAAGATCAGCCCGAGCGAGCGCCGGTCACTGACCGGCGCCGACATGGCGATGATCTTCCAGGAGCCGATGAGCTCCTTGAACCCCTGCTTTACCGTCGGCTTCCAGATCGAGGAGGCCATCCGGCAGCATGTGGGGCTGAAAGGCCGCAAGGCGCGCGACCGTGCCGTGGAACTGCTGACGCTGGTCGGCATCCCCTCGCCGGCCCAGCGCCTGTCTGCCTTTCCGCACCAGCTCTCGGGCGGCATGAGCCAGCGGGTGATGATCGCCATGGCGATCTCCTGCGACCCGCGGCTGCTCATCGCCGATGAGCCGACCACCGCGCTGGACGTCACTATCCAGGCGCAGATCCTCGATCTGCTGGTCGAGCTCCAGCAAAGGCGCGACATGGCGCTGGTGCTGATCACGCACGCCATGGGCGTGGTGGCGGAAACCGCGCAACGCGTGGTCGTCCAGTATGCCGGGCGGCAGGTCGAGCGGCAGGACGTGTTCGGCCTCTTCGACCATCCGCACCATCCCTACACGGCTGCCCTCCTGGGTGCCTTGCCCGAGCGATCGGCCGAAGGTGCGAGGCTTGCCTCGATTCCCGGCGTGGTGCCGGGGCAGTTCGACAAGCCGAGCGGCTGCCTGTTCCATCCACGCTGTCCGCGCGCCGACGAACGCTGCATCCGGGTCGAGCCAGTGCCCGCCGGCCCGGCCCTCGGCGAAGCCCTCTGCCACTATCCGCTGGGGGCTGACCGATGAGTGCCGTGATCGAGGCGAAGGACCTCACCCGTCATTACACGGTCAGGCGCGGCCTGTTCGCCGGCTCTGCCACCGTGAAGGCGGTCGACGGCGTCAGCTTCAGCGTGCCGCGCGCCGGCACGCTGGCGGTGGTCGGCGAATCCGGCTGCGGCAAGTCCACGCTCGGCCGGATGGTCACCCTGATCGAGCAGCCGACCACCGGTACGCTGCGGCTGGACGGGCAGGCTGTCGAGAAGGTCACGCCCGAGTTGCGCCGAAAGGTGCAGATCGTGTTCCAGAACCCGTACGGGTCGCTCAATCCGCGCCGCAAGATCGAGGACACGCTCGCCGAGCCGCTGATCATCGCTGGCGGGCATTCCTCGGCGGAGCGCCGTGAACGGGTCCAGGCCATGATGGCCAAGGTCGGCCTGCGCCCGGAACACGCGGCCCGCTACCCGCACATGTTCTCCGGCGGGCAGCGCCAGCGCATCGCAGTGGCGCGCGCCCTGATGCCCGAGCCGGAAATCATGGTGCTGGACGAGCCAGTATCGGCGCTCGACCTCTCGATCCAGGCCCAGGTGCTGAACCTGTTGATGGACCTGCAGGACGAGTTCAAGCTCGCCTACCTGTTCATCAGCCACGACCTGTCGGTGGTCAGGCACATCGCCCAGGACGTGATGGTGATGTATCTGGGCCGTGCCGTGGAGATGGGCCCGAAGACGGACGTTTTCGCCACGCCGCGCCATCCCTACACACGCGCCCTTCTGGCGGCCACGCCGATCGCCGACCCAAGGCGCAAGCGCGAGCGGATCAAGGTGACGGGCGAACTCCCCTCGCCGCTGAACCCGCCGAGCGGCTGCACTTTCCACCCACGCTGCCCGCTGGCCAATGGCCGCTGCAAGGTCGAGGTGCCCAAGCTCACGCTGGCCGGCCGCCAGCTCGTGGCATGCCATGCGGTGGAGGAAGGCCGGGACGGTGCCTGAAGAGGCATGAGCTGGGCTGCAAGCTGAGGCAGATGCGCGTCGGACGAGATGCGGGGCACGTCCTGGAGCGTCCAGGACGTGAGCTTGCTTGGATGTCCGCAAGCCTCGACGGCTGCTCAATCGGAAAGGTGGCGAATCAGTCCGACAACGCTGCTCTGGCCAAGTCCTGACGAAGCACCATCGGACCGGCCATGGGCACGTCCTGGTTGATCAGGTGGCGCTCGACCGTATGTCCATCATCCCAGCCGCTTCTCCAGCCCGTGGCACGGGATCATCGTGTAGATGGCTGTCCTTCCATGGCCAGGGCCCAGCCGAGACTGGCGCGAAAGCCTCATCCGAGCAAGGTGACCAGGGATATGGCCTGTCACCTCTTCGCCGGAGCAACGCCGTTGCCTGTTTGGATGGTCCGGCGGTGCCAGATCAGCCGATGCTACCCATCTGACGACGGTTCATGCGGTGAACTGGTCGGTGCTTTGCAGATCCATGGCCATGCAGAGCAGCCAGAGCTGGCAGAGCGGTTACGGATCAGGCCGCCGTGGCGCACGCGCCGGTACAAATGGCGTCGCTTCATGGTGCCGAAGAGCTTCTCGATCAGGCCACGTAGCGGCATGATGCGACGTTCATCCACCTATGCCGACGGCGAGTGCTTGGCTTGATGCCGTCGGTGCATGATCCGGTCGGTGATCCCGGCCTCTGCCAGAGCGTCTCACCGCCTCACATCAGCGGCGATGCTTCCTCCAATGTCGGCACCGGCAAGGATGGCTTTGCGAATCAGGTCAGTGCCTTGATCCACCGCCAGGTGCGCCTTGTAGCCGAAGAATCTGCACTGCTTAGTACCGGATGAAGCCAGCTATCGGATCGCGCCCCGACACCTCACCTTCCCGCATGGGCGGCCGCTTCACGTCCGCCTCCACCAGCGCGGTATCCATCATCGTGCCGGCATTGATCACCAGGCCGCGCTGCTCGAGTTGCCGGTTCGCGTGTCGAGCACGGCTTCAGCCAGACCTGCCTTGGCAGGGTCAATCCGGAAATGCGACAAGGCGGTAGCGTCCGGCACCGCCTCCTCCAGGTCACGATTGAACAGGCGGCTTTGCCGTCCAGCAGGAACGGCAAGGCCATGAGCTGCACCAGCGGCGGATTGGCAGATCGTCCGGCCGATTCCCGACGCATTGGCTGCAAGAGCGTCTCGATCGGCGCCCAGTCCACCCTGATCCGCTCCAGGCACTGGTTGCTGCCAAAGGCTGTCGGCAACAGCGCCTCGGCCAGGCTCACCTGACCCACCGCCTTGCGTACCATCGGCTGCCTCACGTCCTGATGAGCAGGATCGAATCACAACAGCACAGCCAGACTCCGGGTTTCGCCTCAGCCTCCACGACCACCGGCCGTTACTGCACAAGTGTGGAATAGTCAGGGCGCCATGTGACTTCCCGACAATCAACAAGCCAAGCTGCCTGTGTTCAGCACCACGCGAGTGGTCATGTCGGGCTCAGCCGGCAGGGGCAGGATCTGTCCTTCTTCGTCGGAAGGCCCGGCCCCGCCGCCAAATAGCAGAACTTGCCACCTGACCTCGGCTGACCCGATCCCCCGGCATGGCCGTAGACGCGTTGACGGCGACTTGCCCGGCCAAGCGTCCAGCAGCGCCGCAGCGCGCCCGAGGAAGAGAGAAGACGTTGTCCGCCCGGTCCGCCTTCGCGCTGCACGGGAGGGCAACACCAGAAGCCGGAATGACATCGGGATGTCCTGGAGCCAGCTTCATTCCAGATCGTCTACCGGCGTTCTCGCCATGTCCGACCTGATGGTTCTGGCTATCTCGTGACGTCGCTCCGGGCGCCGTCGGAGAAGCAATCGCAGCCGCCGGTTTCCTTCAGGGCCACGAGCCTCTGAGCCGGTTCACCACAAACAAAAAGGGAGGGCGTTTGCCCTCCCTTTTCAGGATCGAGTGCGCAGGAAAGCGCCAGCTCAGTTCCAGTTGTCGTCGAAGCCGCCGCGATCGCCACGGCCACGGCCGCGCGACGAGCCGGGCGAACGCGAGGGACGCTCGCCGAAGCCGCCACGGTCGTCGAAGCCGCCGCCAGCAGGCGGACGGTCGGCACCAAAGCCACCGCCAGCCGGCGGACGGTCGGCACCGAAGCCACCGCCAGCACGCTCGGCGCCGAAGCCACCGCGAGGACCGCCGAAGCCGCCACCGCCGCCGCCACGCGGGCCGCCGAAGCCGCCACGGTCGCCACCAAAGCCACCGCGATCACCGCCAAAGCCGCCACGCGGGCCACGGTCACCGCCGCCAGGCCCACCGAACCCGCCACCACGCGGACCACGGTCACCACCGGGGCCACCAGCCGGACGACGATCCTCGGCCTGACGCACCGCAAGGGCACGCCCCGCCATCTGGAAGCCGTCCATCTTACGGATTGCGTTCTCGCAAGCCTCTTCAGTCTCCATCTCGATGAAGCCGAAACCACGGCTACGACCGGTTTCCCGATCCGTCGCGATCTTGACCGCCACGACGGGACCGTGGGGAGCGAAGAGCTGTTCTAGTTCCTCAGGCGTCGTCGAATAAGGGAAGTTGGCTACGAAGAGCTTACGAGTCATCGGCGAGTCCGGCAAAACCGCGCGTGCGGGTGGGAAGTACAATCAAACGTGAAAGGGATGCGCGCATCATTGGAGGCAGATCGCCTGACCCTTCAAGCACAACGGGCCCGGCTCCGACCTGCTCAACAAGCCTGGAGGAGTGAGGCGCGATCGCCTTACCGCTGCAGAACGATGACAGAGCCAAAGATGAACCGACTGTCACGAACAGGGCGTCTTCTCGTGTAGCGACACATTCCGATCGCTCTTATACACGAGAGCGTCGCCACGCGCCACGGAGATTCGCGTATCCATGGAGATCCCGTCACGAGGTCTGTCAGCCACCGCAGCGGGCCCGAGCGAGGCCGAAAAGACCGCCTGCCGGCTTGAGATCAGTGGCATCGTCCAAGGCGTCGGCTATCGCGAATGGCTGGTCAAGACCGCCCTCAGGACAGGGCTGACCGGGTGGGTCCGCAACCTTCGGGACGGCAGGGTAGAAGCCCATGTCGAAGGCCTTGACGGTTCCATCCGCCAGCTCATCGAAGCCTGCTGGCGCGGCCCCAGCCATGCTCGTGTCACGGATGTACGTGCCTCGCGCGTCGCACCGGAGCATGCCGAGGATTTCCGGCGCCTTCCTACCGCCTAGACGAGAACTGCTTCGAACCGCAGCCTCACATAGTCGGCCGTCCAGTGGCCGCGGCCGTCGCGGAGGGCTGGCGCCAGCATCCCTTCCACCCGCTCGAGGAATGGCTCCCGTCGATCGGCGGGAAGATGCTCGGTCCAGGGCCCGGCGAAGGTGCGAAGCCAGTTCAGCATGCCGGTCGGCAGCGGCGTGGGCCGCGGGATCAGATCGATCGAACGGACGGTGAAACCGGCTGCTTCCAGCCTGTCCTTCTGCTCCGCCGGGCTTGGAAAGTACCAGGGATGGAGTGCCCGGGCATCCAGCCCGAACTCTGCTGCCGCCACGTGCAAGGCCACGATCTCCGCCGCCACGTTGCCAGCACCGCCCATCTCCGCGACGAAGCGGCCGCCCGGGCGAAGCGCGCGCGCCACTGAGCGCAGCACGTCGTCGGGCCTTGTCATCCAGTGCAGCGCCGCATTGCTGAACACGGCGTCGAACCGGCGCTCGAAAGGCAAGGCGTGACCGTCCGCGACCTCGGCAGGAATCCCCTTCGCCATCGTGGCGGCCACCATCTCGGGTGAACCGTCCGCGCCGACCACCCGTGCGCCCCGCGCCTGGATCTGCTCGGTCAGCACGCCGTCGCCGCAGCCGAGATCGAGGATGTCCTGACCATCCACGGGCCCCAGCAGATCGAGCAGCGGCGAGCCGAGGACGGCCACGAAGCCCGCATGCTGCCGGTAGTTTTCTGCATTCCAGGTCTGGCTGGTCATGGTGTCCTTCCTGTCTGCAACATGATGCAACTGCCGCACGGTCCAGCCAGCTGCGATCTTGTGCAGAACTCTTCTAGATCCGATCATGCGCCGGGACTGCTGAGACGACCTCATGATTCCTTCATCCCTGCCATGATCTCGCTGAAAGCGGTCCAGGCCTTTGCCGCCATCGTGCGCCACGGCAGCGTGGTGCAGGCCGCCACCGAGCTGGGCGTGACCGGCTCGGCCCTGTCGCATCTGCTCCGCGAGCTGGAAGGCAGGCTGGGTACGCCCTTGTTCGAGCGGGTCGGGCGTGGCCTGGTCCCGACGGAGGACGGCCGGCGCCTTGCCGATGCGGTCGTGCCAGCGTTCGCCCAGATCGACCGGGCGCTGGCCGATTTCGGGCGGCGGCGGATCGAGCTTCGCATCAGCACGCTCTCGACCTTTGCCAGCAGCTGGCTCATCCCGCGCCTTGCCCGCTTCCAGGCCCGGCACCCCGATATCGAACTGCTCGTCGCCACCTCCACCCGCAACGTAGATTTCGAGCGGGAGAGCTTCGACTGCGCCATCCGTCACGGTCAAGGCAACTGGGCGAACGTGCAGGTGAAGAAGCTCTATGACGACAGCCTCGTCCCCGCCGTCAGTCCGCAGCTCGCCGCCGAAACCGGGCTGCAGACACCTGCGGATCTGGCAAAGCTGCGGCTCCTGCATGGCCGGGCACGTCGCGGGGACTGGGCGGTATGGCTGGAGCAGGCGGGTGTCCATGGGATCGACACGAGCCACGGCCCGGTATTCGAGACGCGGGCCCAGGTGGTGCAGGCGGCGATCGGGCGGCTGGGTGCGATGGTGATCGATCCCTGGCTGATCGCCGACGAGATCCGCCAGGGCCATCTGGTCATTCCGTTCGGCCCGGTCGTGCCGTTGCCGGCTGCTTACTGGCTGGTCTGGCCGCAGCGCCGCGCCAATGCCCGGCCGCTATCGGTCTTCCGCGACTGGCTGGATGAGGAAATCACCACCGAGATGGCACCGCTGGGAGTGAACCGATGAGCCAAACGTTGCTGACCACCTGCATGATCGCCGCCGAGCCCGACACGCTCGCACCGGACGGTTCGGAGATCCGCTTCCTCCCGCAGCTGAAGGGCGGAAGCATGGTGCACTGCCGGGTGCCCGCCGGCGGCACGACGCTTGCGGTCCGGCATCGCACGGTCGAGGAGGTCTGATACGTGCTGGCCGGCGTCGGCGAGATCTGGCGCAAGCTCGATGGCGAAGAACGGGTCGACGAGTTGTGCGAAGGCACTGCCGTGACCCTTCCGCTGGGGGTCCATTTCCAGTTCCGCAACACCGGGCGCAGCCCGCTGGACATCGTCATCGTCACCATGCCGCCCTGGCCGGGGATGGACGAGGCGGAGCGGGTGCCCGACCACTGGGAGGTGCAGCACCCGCCCAAGGCTTGACCTGGCTAGGCGTACCGCTCGGGGATGCGCTGGTCCGGAGTCAGGATGTCGACGGACTGCTTCAGGATCTGCAGGCCGTGGCTCTTGTCGGGGTCGGACTGCCCGCCGATGGTGGTGTTGACCACGATCGTGATGTCCTTCGACGGCCGGTAAGCCATCACGGGGTTCCAGCCGAAATACAGGCCGTTCTGCATGATCCAGCCATTCGCGACGATCACACCCATCGCGTAGTAGAGATCGGGCGCGTTTTTTCCGAGACCGACGGTGGCGGGCGCCGTGAGCAGCTTTTGCGACTTGCTTGACAGCACCGCCCCTGATCCCAGGAGCCGGATCCAGCGGGCGACGTCGCCCAGGTTGCTGTTCATCAGGCCGCTGTGCGAGACCCAGGCCGGGTCCCACATGGTCGAATCCTCGAAGCGGCCGAACTCGCGGCTGAAGGCGTGCAGGAACGGCGCCCGCAGCGCGATGCTCGATGGGTACTCGGTGTTGTACAGCCTGTTCGGGCGAAGAAAAGCTTCCTGGAGCAGCGTCGCGATGGGCGTGCCGGTGGCGCGCTGCAGTGCCTCGCCCAGGATCACCGCGTTGGTGTGCGAATAGCCGAAGCTCTTGCCGGGCTCGAACTGCATCGGCATCGACAGGGCGAGATCGATCAGTTCCTGTGCTGTCCAATGATGGAGGAGGACACTGCGCTTGCCGGAGAGAAAGGCCTGGCTCGCCAGGTAGTCCGGGTAGCCCGAGGTGTTCAGGCTCAGCATGCGCAAGGTCACCTTGTCAGCGCTCCGCAGCCTCGGGAACCAGCGGGACAGCTTGTCGTCGAGGTCGAGTCGCTTCCTGTCCGCCAGATGGAGCAGCAAGGCGTTCACATAGGTCGTCGTGACGACGGCGGCCCGAAAATGCATGCCGAGCCTGACGGGCTCGCCGCTCCCCGAGAAGCCCAGCGCCCGACGCAGGAGCTTCTGCTCGCCCACCCAGACACCGAACAGGACCGATCGAAGCCCATGCTCCACCTTGTAGCGCGCCACGGCGTCAGCCAGGCGTGGGGCCGGATCATGGCTCGCTTCCGCGGAAGACGTGATAGCGGAAGCAAACGCGCCGCCAGTGAAAGCCATGATGGCCCGACGAGCTATCCTCATCTTTCCTCCCCGCTGATCTTCTCAATCCAGCTCGTATTCTTGAGGTGCAAAAATCGGAAGCACCGAGCAAACGCAGCAACTGATTGGTCGACGGAGGCTTGAATTCTCCGCAAGGACTTGATCTTGATGCCTCGGATCTTTCAGGGCTTCCTACGCCTGCGCCAGAACTGCCCACACTTCAACGTCTTCTGACCAGGACAATTTTACAGCATACATTCTGCCGAACAAGCAACCACGTTCCGGTCCCTGCCGCCACCGGCGTGATGTTTGCCCTGCCAGCGCGCAGACGCTAAACGCTGCGGCGGGATTTCGTGAGGTCGAATGGTGCAGCCAGTTCAAGTCATCGGCGGCGGGCTCGCCGGGTCCGAGGCGGCTTTCCAGTTGGCACGGCGCGGCGTGCCTGTCCTGCTGCACGAGATGCGGCCGGTACAGGGGACCGCGGCCCACAAGACGGACCGGCTCGCCGAGCTGGTCTGCTCGAACTCGTTCCGCTCGGACGATCCGATGGGCAATGCGGTGGGCCTGCTGCACGAGGAGATGCGGCGCCTGGGGTCGCTCGTGATGTGCGAGGCGGACCGCCACAAGCTGCCGGCGGGCGGCGCGCTGGCAGTGGACCGGGAGGGTTTCGCGGCCGCGGTCACCGCGCGGATCGAGGCCGAACCCTTGATCCGGATCCAGCGGGACGAGGTGACCAGCCTGCCGGGACCCGAGGCCGGTCTGGTGATCGTCGCGACCGGTCCGCTCACCTCCAACGCACTGGCCGAGGATATCCGCAAGCACACTGGCGAGGATCAGCTTGCCTTCTTCGACGCGATCGCACCGATCGTGCACAAGGATTCTATCGATTTCGACGTCGCCTGGTTCCAGTCCCGCTACGACAAGCCCGGACCGGGCGGCACCGGCGCCGACTATGTGAACTGCCCGCTCTCCGAGGAGCAGTACGACGCCTTCATCGACGCCCTGCTCGCGGCGGAGAAGGTCGACTTCCGGGACTGGGAGACCTCGACCCCCTATTTCGAAGGCTGCCTGCCGATCGAGGTGATGGCCGAGCGCGGTCGCCGGACTCTTTCGTTCGGGCCGATGAAGCCGGTGGGCCTGACCGACCCGCGCACCGGCAGGCGCCCGGCTGCCGTCGTCCAGCTGCGCCAGGACAATGCGCTCGGCACCCTGTTCAACATGGTGGGCTTCCAGACCAAGCTCCGCCACGGCGAGCAGACCAGGGTATTCCGCACCATCCCGGGCCTGGAGCGCGCGGAGTTCGCGCGCCTGGGGGGACTGCACCGCAACACCTTCATCAACGGTCCCAAGCTCCTCGACCCACAGCTGCGGCTGACGACGGTTCCCCATGTCCGCTTCGCCGGCCAGATCACCGGCTGCGAAGGCTATGTCGAGAGTGCCGCGATCGGCTGGCTGGCCGGTTTCTTCGCGGCGGCCGAGGCGCGTGGCGCCTCCCTGGAGCCGTTGCCGTCCGTGACGGCGCATGGCGCCCTGCTCGGCCACGTCACAGGCGGCGCAATCGCCGAGACCTACCAGCCGATGAACGTGAATTTCGGGCTGTTTCCGCCCCTGGAGGACAAGGTGCGCAAGGACGGCCGCAAGGCGGCGATGGCACAGCGTGCCCTGGATGCATTGGATCGCTGGAACCCAACCGCAAGGTGAGGACGCGGGGCGCTTGTGTCGCGTCGAAAAGCGGCTACGGTGCGGTGCATGCGGGCTGGGGCGGATTGTTCCGGCCGTGATCCCTTCCATCTCCGGCATGTTCGAACCGATAGCCTGATGTCGTCGCGCACCCAGCCGTTCCAGATCCGCGGCAGCTTGCAGACGCTCCTGTCGTTGCGCCTCGTCGAGCCGCACGATCCGGAGTTCTTCGGCAAGTTCCTCGACAAGATCGCGCACAGCCCGGACTTCTTCCGGAACGCGCCGATCGTGCTCGACGCTGCCCCCGTCGCCGGTCTGCCGCCGATCGACATCGCTGCGTTCGTAGCCAAGCTGCGCGAGCACCGGATCATTCCCGTGGGTCTGCAGAACGGATCGACGGAGTGGAACGAGGCGGCGGTGACCGCCGGCCTCGCAATCCTGCCGGAAGGCCGGCATGTCGAGCCGGCGCGGGCGAAGGAACCCAGTGCTGCGCCGGAAGCGGCCCCCACGCCCACCGGCCGCGCCTCGCCCTCGCCTGCTCTGGTCGTGCGGGAGCCCGTCCGCGGCGGGCAACAGATCTATGCGCCCGACGGCGACATCATCGTCGTTGCACCGGTCGGCCACGGCGCCGAGCTGATCGCGGGCGGCCACATCCATGTCTATGGCTCGTTGCGCGGCCGGGCGTTCGCCGGCGTGGACGGCGACGAGCAGGCAATGATCTTCTGTGACCACTTGGAAGCCGAGCTCCTGTCGATCGCCGGCATCCACATGGTCAACGAGCAGTTCGACGAACGTCTTCTGAAGAAGCGTGTGAAGGTCATGTGCGACGGCGAGCGCCTGGTGGTGGCGCCTCTCCCCTGATCGTCAGCCCGCCTGTCTTCCGAGTTCTTCTCGATTGTGCCTCCAGGGAGGGCAACCTTGTCCAAGGTCATCGTCGTTACCTCCGGCAAGGGCGGGGTCGGTAAGACCACTTCCGCCGCCGCGATCGCGACCGGTCTCGCCATGCGCGGCAAGAAGACGGTCGTAATCGACTTCGACGTGGGCCTGCGCAATCTCGACCTGATCATGGGTTGCGAGCGCCGCGTCGTTTTCGATTTCATCAACGTCATCAACGACGGCGTCCGCCTCAACCAGGCGCTGATCAAGGACAACCGGGTCGAGAAGCTAA
>JAESGR010000504.1_pt1 | contig 26261 bp, 39 predicted proteins | sample 9269771 | NCBI WGS metagenome assembly JAESGR01 (sample SAMN15739572, study PRJNA653492) | algae metagenome | isolation source: Chroococcus sp. CMT-3BRIN-NPC107 and co-occurring heterotrophs from well... | place: USA: Clark Mountains Wilderness, California | collected 2010-04-18 | reverse complement strand
GGGACCTGCACAGAGCGTCATTGCGATCAAGACAGGTCTGTCGGATCGGGCCACCAACATGGGGCTCTTCGCGGTCGAGGCGCTTCGTCAGCTCGAGAACGCCTTTGGGCGATAAGGCATTCGGTACTGAGCTGACGTCGTGACTTGGCCAGAACCGGCACTCGCTGTCGGGCCTGCTGGCCCGGGAGGTTCGTGATGGTCAGACGTTTCGTGCTCCTCCTTCTGGGGATCGGCGTATGGCCCGGAGTGCTTTGGGCGCAGACACCGCCCACAGCGGCCGAATTGTCGTCCTATCGCGGCCTGCACGCCGCGGCGGCTAAAGGCGATGTGAACTGGGTCCGGCGCCTCGCCCAAAGCGGAGCCGACCTCAACGCCCGTGACGAGAACGGCCGGACCCCACTTCACGTCGCAGCCTTCCAGGGGCATGGGCTCGCCGCACGGGCGCTCATAGAAGCGGGCGCCGATCCCGCCCTGCTCGACAATCAGCGCTACGACGCGGTCGCGATCGCTGCAGTGCGCGACGATGTTCCTACCCTGCGTGTGCTGCTCGCAGCCGGTGCCAGCGCCCGGCTCGTCACCAGTGTCTATGATGGGACGGCCCTGATCGCGGCGGCCCACCTTGGACACGACGCCGTCGTGCGGGAGCTTATCCGGGCGGGCGCCCCGCTTGATCACGTGAACATGTTGGCTGGACGGCGCTGATCGAGGCTGTGATCCTGGGCGACGGCGGGCTGCGGCACGTCGAGACCGTGCGCGCGCTTGTCGAGGCCGGAGCGAGCGCCGACTTGGCGGACCGGGCAGGCATCACGCCGCTCCAGCATGCGCGCTCGCGGGGCTATCAAGCTTTAGTGACAATATTGGTAGCGCGGGCGGCTGGTCGATGGGGCGGAAATCCGGCCTGGTTAAGGCCAAGGTTGAGTGCAGGCCGGACAAGTCGCGCCGGTTCGCGCCCAACCCGGCCATCCAGCACGGCGGGCGGCCCGCTCCAAAGCTGAGGAAGCGGGCTCCCTGTGGGCTGGTTGACCGCTCGCGCCGAAGCGCCCCAGCTCGCGAGTCACGCGAACGCTTCAGGTCTCCACGGTGCGCTCGGCCCTGCCACCAGCGCCCTATTGCCGCGAGGAGACCAGTCGAGGCGCTGCTCGGCCAGCGTGTGACTTCGTCGAGGCTACTCGATCTGCCGCAGTTGACGACGACCTCTCTCGCCCGGTGGTAAACTGTTGCACCAAGCTCTCCAGCCTCTCTGCCTCCTGAGCCAGCGTATGGCTCGCGGCGGTCGTCTCTTCGACCATGGCTGCATTCTGCTGAGTCACCTGGTCCATTTGGTTGACGGCCGTGTTGACCTCCGCGAGCGCAGTCGATTGCTCGTGGGCGGAGGCCGCGATCTCGGCCACCACCCCGTAATGGCGGAGGCTCGTAGGGGCGAGGATGGACGACGAGCTGAACGCCCTACTCGCACAGCTGCGCCCAGATGCGTTTACGGGAATGAACTCCGCTCCTGACTTTCACGGGTCAGAGCAGACCACTCCTGACGCTGCCGAATGGGGACGTGACGGCCTGGACGCCCGGTACCCAAGATCTGCGCAGAGTTTTGCGGCTACTTGGTTGCAGTTCGATGTGCCGCAATAAATCGAGACGTTTGGGATGACGATCTCATCCCTGCGGGGACCGACGCCGTCAGCTTTGGCAGCCGGCTTAGGTCCGAGCACGTCGAGACCCTGCAGTTGTCGAGTAACCTCGTCAGCCCTGGCCCGCTCTTCCTCTAGCGTTTGTGTGCGCGAGCCGGATTGAGAGAAGGCAGGTGACGCTGCAAGCGCTATGCTGAGCGCGATCTGGGCCGAACGCATTCGTCCTCCCTCGTGCTGTACTCAGGCATGGGTCCTACCATCCCGGCATTCAGACGCGAAGATGGCAAAATCCGACATCCCGCACCAAGCTTACGGACACGAGATCGGGTCCGCGCTATGGTCTCCAAGGACAATCCTAGCCATCAGTTCGCCGTGCACTGACATGCTTCGCGCAGTTGGTCACCGGCGCGGTCGGGCTCTGGTTCTTGAGCGTAGGACCCAAGTCACTCGCTGGATTGCCGGAGCTGCACCTTCCCGTCGCCTTGGCGGTTTTCAGAAGAGTTTAGACCGCTGGGGAGCGGCGCGATCGTAAGCGCCCGTCAGGAAGGCCGGCCCGTCCTCATTGGCGAACACCGAACACCGCGGAACCGGAGGCGGCCTGCGCAGCGAGCCATTCCTGCACCAGGCAGGCGTTCGTTCGAGTGCGTAGCGCAAGCTCGTGCGGGCCGGCCTCCGCCATCGCGCGATAACGGGCGTGTCGGTCGCCGATCAGGACGAGGAAGGCGGCCATCGCCGGTCCCATATCGCCCAGCCATCTTTCCCATGAAAGCGTCTAGCCGCGCTTGATCCACCGCACTCGGCGCCTGATCGTCTGCTTGCATCATGTCCATCAAGCCTCCCGCGCGGGGCCGGCGCTCCGTCGCGCGCCATGTCGGGGCGCTCAGCACAACTCGAAGGCCGCGGGAGACTGCCGTCTCGACCTAGGACTGTCGGCCTTCACCGTCTCGCGGCCCGCCCTGCTCTCGATGAGCCGGAAGGCGGCGAAACATGGCAGGCATAGATCCCTGATCCTTACGCGGCGCTGGTCCGCTTGGAGGTGACCTCAAGAACGCTTGGAGACTTCCTGGATCCCCATCCCCGACTCGCAGGGAAAATCCAGCCCGTCTGCACGAAAGCTCAAGGAGGCCTGAAAGCCCCAGCACTAAACCGCAGCTAGGTTCCCGTCACGCGCTGCCCCCCGGCAGCACGCAATAGGAGAACCGGCATGACCACACTCGTCTTATCCTTTACCCCGGAGACCGCGTTCAAGCGCGCGGGAGCCGCCGCGACTTGGCTCGCTCGCAAGATGGCGAGGCTGCGTGAGCGCGTGTCAGAGCGCAGAGCATTCGATCAGCTGGGCCGATTGGACGACCGCACGCTCAGGGACATCGGGCTGTGCCGGACCGATCTCCTCGCCGTCGGAGCACATCCGCTCAACAAGCACGACATCTGACACGCTCTGAGGCGCGGATCGTACTCGCCGCGATCGACAGCTCGGGCGGGCAGACCCGCAGACGCTAGGCCTTCGAGAGATCGGTCAATTCGCGTGTTGCCGCTCTGCACGAAGGCGAGGTTTGGCCTTTTGCGCCAGCGAGGAAGCCTTATGCCGCCCCAAAGCTCACGCCCTGCCCGGATGTATGCCCATAGCCTAGGCGGTTCGGGATCTCTGGGTCGGCGAGGGCAGCGCTCAGGGCTGCGGCTGCGGTTTCGTGGATAGCCGGCGTGCCGATATCATTGAGCTCTATCAGGCGGGGCTGGCTCCCCAGCTCCGCATCGCGCTTGAGCCAGCGTGTAAGGTCGCCTTGCCTTCTGCACCTGCTCAGAACCCGGGGGGCAGGCGCCCAGGTGGCCTTGTTGTCATTGTCTTACGCTGGGTGGTTTTCCATCCCCCGGCGCATGCACGCGAAACTCACTGAGAGGAGCACCCTTCGGGGCAACGCCAAATCTCGCAACCATGGTTGCTGACGGGAACTTCTCGGATCGAGCTTGTAGACCGGGTCAGGTCCGAACGATGCGCCGCTAGAAAGCGGGCCAGCACCCCTCCAATTGAATGATGAGGTCTGACCGGGCCGCCGCCGCCGAGTACTCACCCGAGTAGTGCTAGGTTCACTAGGACTGCGAGACTAGAGATAGCCAACCGAAGGAGCGCGATTTGAGACATAGCCACCTTCCGGTCTGTTCAGATTTGGCATGACAGATTAGGATTGCGCTAATCGGACGGAGCTGGGCGAAGCGATGTTGGGAGGCCGAGTTTGATCCAAGCACTTTTGCTCCTGCTTGGCTTGGCCGCTATCGGCTCCATAGGGCTCAGCTGCTATCTTTTCTGGCGGGTGGACCGCCTGCGTGTGACGCTCGGCTTCACGGAAATGAAGCTGGAGCAGATGACCTCGGCTTATGAGGCGGAGCGCCGTTGGCGGCGCGCGACCGAGACTTACGAGACCGTCGGTGCAATCGCGTGCCCGCCCAGCCCGGGAGCCCGCGCAACGACGGAGCCATAGAACGAAACTCTCCCGGCCAATCGAAACGGGCGTGGCGAGGCGGGGTGCCCTCCCGGGTCGTAGTTGGGGCGAGCGGGTGATGGGCTACTTACCGCCGCAGGCTCGGCTTGGTTTGCGGCAGCAGGTTTCTGCGGCATGATCGCAAGTCGACTGGCAGTTGAGGTGCGCGGGATGTGGCTGTTCTTACGTTCGATCACGTGCGCAGCGCTGGCCTTGATCCTGTCTTCGGCACCATCACCTGGAGAAGAATGCCGAGATCGAGAGCAACCGACTCCGGCTTACTCCACAGAAGGCGGCCTCCGGGTTGCAGTGATCAGAGCTGGGGTGATGAAACAAGACAACCCACTCCGGCCGTTGTCCACTCAGCCTTTGACCATCTGGCAGGTCGCCGTGAATGGGAAGCCCGGTTTCCTGCGCCATGCTGCACCGGGCGTGCTCCAGGAGCTTCAATCCGTTGCGGAGCTCGAATATGTAAATTCTACCTCCATCGCCTGGAGCAACCCGCCAGCGAATGCGCCTTCAGAGATCAGGATCCTAACGACGAAGGGCTCGACGGTCGGGCCACTTCGGTTCGCGGGCTGCGAGCAGCGCTCCAAGATCCCCACGCCGAAGTCAGCTGAGAGTTCAGCCCCTGGGAAAGAGCGCGCGAGCGTCCGCCTGCCCCCAGCGCCATCGGTTCGTTTACCTCAGGGGGCGATAGCAGATTGAGCCGGCCCACAGTTGGATCGAGGTAGGGCGGGCTGAGATTCCTGGAGTGAGCTTCACTGGTTACGACGCCGTTGCAATATAAGGTCAGCGGCTCTTTCCGAAATCCATCTCGCAGACGGTCAGACCGGCGGCTCTGGTTTCTGAGGTAGGTGGTGGCCCCGCCACTTCCAGCGGGTGAATGCAGTCGGGTACTCCGCCATCCGAACCAAGGCCATGCGTCGTCGGTAGCAGCCGCACGACTTCGTCCGGCCGATCAGCACGTTTGGAACCTCAGCCTCAAACTCGCTGCCACATTCGCACTTGTAGACCGCCCGCGTGCGCTTACTCGGCTTAACCCTGTAAATGAGCTCCGGCAGCTTCATGGTGAAGCCTAGCACAGCGATCCAGCCTTCCGCGAGCGCACTGTGCTGAACTCCGGCGCTCTGCCGCTCCGCGGGGTCCAGCTCGTCGTAAACGGCATCGCCGCATCCCCGGGCAGTCTATGAGGAAGTCCAACGCTGATGTGCAACGGCTTCGCCCGGTCCTAGACCATAAAGTGGGGCGCCTGTTTCAGTGCTCGGAACGGGTCACGTCCGGACTGCTTGAGCACATGGTGCGGGGTGCCCGACGAGGATAGCCTGAAGCTTCCATAGCTGATGCATCGGAGATGGAGCAACGGAAGCCGTCGCTGGAATGATAGTCCTACTGGCGAAGAACGACCTCCCCGGGCTGACAATCGAGGCGAGCAAATATGCGGCCCGCCAGGTCTACATGAGTCTAGTCGAGCCGAGCTAAAGAGGCTTGATCGAGAGATCCGCTGTGCGGTGCTTCTTTCACCTTACAGATGGACAGGAGGATCCCCTCGACCAGGACGGCATTGATGTCCGAAGTATCTATGGCGCGCGGATTGAAGCCCTGAGAGCCCTCGACCAGTTGCGGCACGAGTTACACCATCTTCAGGAGGACTGGAATGACCGCTACAAACCGTCGATGAGACAGGAAGGGTGCACTCGACGATCCTGCTCAACACGACCACTTTCCCGGCGGCTGGGCAGCAGGCTGTAAGTCGCGCCGGAGAGCACGACCCTCCCAGTAGCGGGGACGATCCGAAGTAGCAGCCGCTTCACGTGTTCACGGACAGCGCGCCCAGGCGCTTGAACGGCAACTTCGTCGGCTGTGACCATGGACGTCGTCTTCTACGCTGCACTACACGTACACTGCCTCTGCTCGCGTTGGTTGTCGATCAAAAAACTTGTACGTTCTTAACGGAAGAGTAGATTCTGCCCTCGCGGCTCGGCGCCAGAATGCGCGCCGCTAGCCACGGCACCACTGCGGCGCCCGAACAAGCTCATGTCCAACCCGAGATGATCGTCGTCGACACGGATCGCAAGAACTCTGGAGATCAGAACCAGCAGGCGAGCCGCTTAGAATGATGCCGCTGGACGGACGAGGCGACAACTCTCACTTCGAGCCGCAGCTCGGGCCGGCCGCTGAACTCTCTACTCGGGCGGAACAATATACTGGAGGGATCCTCCCCGAGTTTTGGGCGAGATTGAGTGCCGGGAGCTCCGAGCGAGCTCCTAGGAGGTTGAGGTTGAGTTCGACTAGGAGCTTGCGAGGGTGCGTTACCGTCGTATTTGGCGTGACGCAGGCGTCGGGAGCGGTCTGGCCCGGATCTCGAACTGAGCTGCGGGCCGTGGCAGCAGTGAGACGGGCTGCCCTTGTAGACAGGCCGGCCGGTGCAGGCGCTACCCCGGGATGCCTGCCCGCCGCAGCCCACCGAGGTACCGGCCGACAAATTCCATGTCCGAGCAATAGAACAGATCGGCCTCAGCATAGGCCAGGGAATATCCGGGTCTCTTAGACAGGAGATCGGACCCGGCAGCACGCGCGGCCTCCACATCGTGCATGAGCCCCAGGGACGTTGTCAGGAGCGCGTGCGGGAAGTAGGTCGCGTTCGGCTGCCGGATCGCTTTGCGGGCAAAGAGCGCGGCACCGTCGAGATCATGGAGGGAGAAATACGCAAGGCCTTTGACCTGATGGAAAGTCCATAGGTGAGGGTCGCGCGGGCTGAGCTCCGTCGCCCGCTCGATTAGCGCCAGAGCTTCGTCGTGCCTGCCCGCCCAGACCATCGCGAAAGCGAGCGCGAAGTACCCCTGTGCGAAGCTCGGATTGAGCTCCAGTGCATGCTCAAGGGCCGCGATGCCTTCGTCGTACTGCCGCTGAAGGGTCAGCGCGCGGCCGAGCACGCAATGGCAGAGGCAGTCGCGCTCGTCCAGCGAGACACAGGTCCGTGCGTCGTTGAGCGCCCGCCGGAGCAGATCCAGGCGCGCTTCCGGCTCACTGTAGAAGGCCTTCTGCAGGCTCACATATGAGAGCGCGGCGAGCGCCCGCGCCAGGCCCGGCTCCAGCTCGAGCGCACGCTCGAACAGCGCCTCGGCTGCCTCAAACCCCGGCGTCGTGAAGCCCCAAAGATGCCAAAGCCCGCGCTGGTAGCAGTCCCATGCGGCAAGGCTCTCCGGGGGCTTTCGGAAAGCGGCCAGCCGCTCGGCCGTCCCGACCTCCGGCTCGATGGTAGCGGCAATCTGCTTGGCCATTGTGTCCTGGACGTCGAAGATGTTGGCCAAGTCGAAGTCGTAGACGTCCGACCAGAGCTGGCGTCCGCTGTCCGTCCCGACGAGCTCAACCGTGATGCGGAAATGCTGACCGCGCGCCCGGACGCTACCCTGGACCAGGTAGCGGACGTCGAGGGCGCGGCCAACCTCCCGGACATCCATGTCGACCGCGGCGAGATCTCGGCCGGAATGGCGCGACAGGACTGCAAGCCAGCGGTTGCGGCCAAGGAGGCGGACCACATCTTCCGTGAGGCCATAAGTGAAGTATTCATTCTGCGCGTCTCCCCCCACGTTGAGGAAAGGCAGGACGGCGATGCGGGGTCTGCCGTCCCCCACGCCGCCCTCGAACGGTTCCCCGGCCGACACCTCGCCTGTTGGCGAAGCCGCCTCTGCCGCCGGACGCAGCCCGGCGTCCAGCTGTTCGACGACCTTCGCGACGAAGCGGAACCCTCGCTTGTGAAAGGTGCGGATCAGGCTCTGGCCGCTGCCTGTATCCCCGATCGCTTTCCGTGCGGCATTGATACGGCTCGACAGGGCGGCTTCCGAAACAATCCGCCCCTGCCAGATCTCGTCTAGGATCTCGTCTTTCGAGACGATGCGGTCGCGATTGCCAACAAGGAGCAGGAGCAGATTGAAGACCTGCGGCTCCACGTGGACGACCTTACCTGCGCGGCGCAGCTCCTGCCGGCGGGGGTCTAGTTCATGCTCTCCGAAAGCGAAGGTCATCCGGCGCTCTCCCTAGAGACCGGCCGACGCGAAGGCTCGTTGCGCCGAACATTAGCATACCTGCCCGACGGCAGGCAGCCAAACGAAGCGACCTCCTCCACCAAGACGATTCCGGCAAATCTGCAGATTTTCCGAACCTTCTCTCCAGGACCCGGCCTACGATCTGGCAGAACCTACCCCCCTGCCCTGCTGGAAGGAGGACGATCCGATGGCCCGCGCTGCAGCTGTCTGCTACGGTATTCTCGCCTATGTCCTATTCCTCGCGACGATCCTTTACGCCGTCGGCTTCGTGGGCGGCTTCGCCGTTCCCAAGACGATCGATTCAGGCCTTCCGGGCCCGTTCTTCGAGGCAGCCCTCGTCAATGCGGCGCTCCTTGCGCTCTTCGCCGTGCAGCACAGCCTGATGGCGCGGCCCGCCTTTAAGCAGGTCTGGGCGCGGATCGTCCCGTCCGCAATCGAGCGCAGCACCTTCGTGGTATTCAGCTGCCTCGCCCTCATCATCCTGTTCGCATTCTGGAAACCGATGCCGGAGCCGGCGCTCTGGGCAGTCGAGAATCCAACCCTAGCGGCCGTGCTTACGGGACTGTCTCTGCTCGGCTGGGCGCTCGTGGTCGTCAGCACCTTCCTGATCAGCCATTTCGAGCTGTTCGGGCTGCGCCAGGTCGCGCTGAACTGGCTCGGGCGCCCGGCGGAGGCCCCTTCGTTCCGGACCCCGCTTCTCTATCGGCGTGTCCGTCACCCAATCTACCTAGGCTTCCTGCTGGCCTTCTGGGCGACGCCCGTTATGACCGCCGGCCATCTGCTCTTCGCGCTCGCGACTACGGGCTATATCTTGCTCGGCATCCAACTTGAGGAGCGTGACCTTATCAGGCTTTTCGGCGATCAGTATCGCGCGTACCGGGAGCAGGTCGCGATGCTCATCCCTGGCCTATCTCCGGCAAAGGTGACCGAGACTGCCCGCCCAGCGCCGGTCCGGACCTGAGCCGACGGGCGGCCGGGGCTTGCAGTCGAGCACGCGTCAGTACTGCGACGACGCAGAGCGACGGGTCGTACTTGGCGTGTTGCTGTACCCGTTGGAACAACGGAGTAGCGTCTTCGGGGACGATACAATTGCTCAGCGTGTACTCGGAGCTTGTGCTCTGGATGCCCACGGCGATCCGGCCTGTCACAATCTTGGCCGCAGGATGAAGCGATGGCTCGAAGCTTTTCGCCGCCGGTCCCGCACGCGTGAAGTCGCCGCGGAACGGCGCAGCTAGGGTATATCTCCGTTCCGTTGTCGGCAGCGACGTACCCAGTCACACTCCCGCGCTCTCTTTCGGCCAGACCCGCCAGAACGAAGTCCGATCATGACAGGCCCGCTTTTCCCCGTCACTGAGACGTTCAACCAGATGGCATCTCGCGTCTGCACTGGCCTCCTACTCCTCACCCTCTCTGGCTACCTTATCTCACTCGGCTACAATGCTCCGACTTCGGCCCGGGTGTTCCTGACTGGAGCGGGTGCCATGCTGATCATCGGGATGCTTATCGCGGTCGCCGCATGAGCGGCGTCACGCGCGGAAATTGGCAAGCGCAGGACAACAGGGGCCAAAGCTGATGCGTGTACCGCCGTTGATCATAATCATCGCTAGTGCTGTGCCGTCGTATTCCGACGCAATCGCCCGCCCGCTCTCCCCGGCCGAAACCATGGCCGCCCGATCAGGCGAGATCATCGGGGCCGCATCCGTCTGCGACGTTACAAGCGAGCGGCTGATCGCTGTCGGGCGAAAGGTGATCGAGCAAGTGAAGTTCGGAGCACCAGAAGCCGTGACTGCGCGGCTGCAGGCCATCCACGAGGCCGCGATTTACGCACTCGCATCAAAGGTTTCGCGGCATCCTCGAATGTGCGCCGCCGTTCGCGACCGGTTCGCAGCTCTCGAACGCGCGTGCGTCACTGATCGCCTACTCCATTGCACGGGCGCTGTACCCGCGCTGAGATTGCCTCCGCGATGAACGTTGTACCTGTTCGTCCACCGGGTCCACGCGCCGATGTCGCTGACCAACTCGCTTTGGCGGCTGCCGATTTGCGCGCTTCGGGCGAGACCGATTGGGCTGGGGTGGTAATTCAGCTTGCCGCTGTCATTCGCGACAATAGCGTATCCTCAGCGCTCCTACTCGAGATCGAGGCGAAGCGCCTCCTGCTAGGGACGCCTGGGCGCATCGAGGGTCCGCTCGAGCGGGCCCTGGCCCGGCTTTCTTGCGAGCCCTCAGACCCAGGAACCTCCGCCAGTACCCGACCGCTCTCCCACGCAGCATGCGCCCACTCTCAAAGCGCAAATGCGCTTCAGACCCACGGGAACACCCACGCCGCTCCACCCTCCTAAGCCAGTATCGGCTGACGATCTTCGCTCCGCTGCTTGTGGCGTCGAGGCGGGGATCCTGTGCGTGATGCTATGTAGCTATGGGGTTGAGCGCCGGTTGCGAGGAAGACTCAACGGGGCGGAGCTATCAGCTCCAGGACCGACGATGGTATCCGCTGGACAGTATCGTTTCCCCAGAGCACGCAGTTTCAAACCGCGCCAGCTCTCCGGCTTTCAGCCCGAGGGCCTCGATGAGCTCAGCGGAAACCAGCTCGTAGGACGCGATCTCGCCGCCATTCACCTCAGCAAGCGCTGCCTGCTCAGCTGATAAGAAGTCCGGGGTCGCCACTAGAATCAGCACGCGATCCGGTCCGCCGTCGATGACGAACTGCCAGCCGGAGAAGTGAAGCTCGCTCATAGATGCTACTTGAAGCAGCGCGCCGTAGTTGAACATCCCCTCCCCCGAGTCAGGTGATACGCAATGCGTACGCCTCACCGGCCGGGAGCTCCTCGCGGGTGCGCTGCGGAGGTCTGTTGCTACGATCGAGGTTGATCCGCTTCACCGGGGAGGTCTGACATGTGCGGCTGCTTCGGCCATTTGGCGTCGATTGCTGCCGGGTTCCCGTTTCAGCCAGGACGAAGGCAGCGTCACCCGCTGCCTGGATCGGCCCCGGCATTCCCGAAACGAGAAAATACCGAGGGTAAATCAGGCACTTACATCGGCTGGAAGGCCTTGCGGCGCGTTTCCGCGATACGGGTTTGTAATCGGGACCCTTTTCCGTCCTAATCGGGAACAAGTGTCGCCTTAAACGGGCTCGTTGGGTCGGTAACGGCAGGAGGAGCGCAGCAAGCACGGACCTTCCCGTCAGCGTACCTGCGAAACTGAATCCCGCGAGATGGAGCGCCAATCGCGAACCTGCCGATGCCGGGGATGGTCATCCGACGGCGGGGCGTCGTGTCCCTCTCGGATTATGCGGGCGATCTTCCTGACGCCTCGAGTGCTGCTCAACACCGCCACTCTGGCTAGACAAGGCGGGCATCCACCCCATCACCTGACCACTGGCCGGTGATGCCCGATCGGGCGGAGAGCGAGCGAGTTGGGGCTGACGCGTTGCCTTTGGCTTCAAAGGAATACGCCTTTTGGGTTCGCCAAATTGCCGGAATCAGCAGTTGACGCCGGACTGGTAGCAAGTGCTCCTGTCTCGACAGCGACAGGAGTTGGCCGTGTGGCGTCGAGTGCGGGTGATCGGATTGGTCGGCGCGCTAGGCGTGGCTAGCATATTCTTGGCCTATAAGGCATTCATTCCCGATAAGGCTGCAGATCCGAGCCAAGTGCCAATCAGGATCGTCGGCAACGGCTGAGCCAGGTTATGTGGCGCGATCCACGGCTGAACGTCCGGCACAGCTCCATGACGCGCTTTCGTCCGCTGACCGGCTGCGATTGGGCTAGGTGATGGGCCGATCGGCGATAAGTTCCCAAGTAAGGCTGGCACTCGTGCTCCTGGCCAGCATGGCCATGCCTGCTACAGCAAAAGGCGAGGAGACCAAAAGGTTCACGGCAACGGGCGGCCGGCCCATTGTTGTCGGGATCCACCCTTCGGTTAGAGACGAGTGTACGCGCGGTCCGTTGGTGGACATCAGCCTTGTTGGTGAGCCTAGGAACGGGACCGTCTCAGTCACTGTCGGCCGGGTGGTCGTGAACCCCGCATCCGCATGCCCGTCCTTTGATGCCACCGCGAAGCGGGTCACGTATCGGCCAAACGTCTCGTTCACGGGGGAAGACCGGTTCTCCTATCGCACCACAGACGGCCTGGGCCGGGTCAAGCTGCACACGATCACGGTCACGGTGCACGGAAAGCCTACCCCGCGGGTGTTTGGGATCTGACGTCCGGCCAGAAGCGGCTCTGATTTGTTCATCAGCCCTGCTCGACCAACTTCGGCCAGATGACGGGGTCTCCGACGCGCGGGTGGCGGACGGAGACGCGCACAAGAGCTTAAATTCCAACCTCGCGATGAGGCGCTTATCCGGGCCCTGCCCGCCGCAGGAGAGCGCTGGGACGAACCTTTTGTCCGCATCTTGGCCGACATGTCGGGTCAGCCCGGCGCGGTCCTCAGGCGCGTCGATGAATCCCATGTTTCTCGCGTCACCAAAATACAACGGCCGCCTAGGCCATCCCGGGAGCCGGCCTCCCGAGCCGGGAAAATCGGAGCGGACGGAGGCCCGCGCACCGGGCGAGCACCTTTGGAACGTTCGCTGAAGATACCGTGGCGTCGTCGAGATCTCTCTCGCTCGTCTCCATGATGGTTTTGCCTCAATGCCGGGCGGATAAGCGGCCGGACCGAGAAAAGAGACCACCTTCGCCAGGCCATAGACGGACAGTGTCTTTGTCAATTTCTTCTGCCGCGTGCGCGATCGCACGTCGATTAGCCTCCCCCCGCAAATGTGCTCTTGACTGATGGCTGGGCGTCCGCGTACACAATCGTCGTCCGCGCGATGACGGGCGGGCTCATAACCCTAGGACCGGCTCTACGTCGGACCAGGCGCCTTGCTGACGCATTCGCGCGCTAAGCGCGGCAGTCCGAAGCCATGGCTCTCGTCAACTCAAGCATACAGCTTGGGGAACGAAAGATCATGTCCAAGGAGTGCCGCGTCCGCTGTCGTGCAGGTCTCCTCCTTCAAGGACGAGATCGATGTTCTCCACCAACCCAGCCGTCCGGATCCGGACGCGCGCTCGCCCCCAAGACATACCGTCCGCCGGACACAACAGTGATGGGCTTATCGGCTCGGCGGGGCTGACGCAGCTTGAGCTCAAGATCGTTCAGCGCGATCCGGCCGAGCTCAAGGACATAGCCGGCAACCCGCGCCGGCATCCCGTGAGGCAACTCGCGGCGTTCTCCCGCTTTCTGAAGCGCTTCGGCTTCCTTCGGCCGATCCTGATTAACGCGGACGATGAGGTCCTCGTTGGTGCGGCCGAATGGAAAGCCGCGTGCTCGAGCGGGATCAGCCCCATCCCGACCATCCGCATCGAAGCTATGTCGAAGGCGGATCAGCGTGCCTACCGGCTCCTCGAAGCGCGCCTTCCCGAGTTAGGGGAGTGGGACCCCGACCTCCTGCGGATCGAGCTCGAATTCTTAAGCGATGTTGATCCGGGCGTCATCGAGATCGGCTGGTCGACCCCGGAATTCGATGTCGTAATGGCCGATCTCGACGCCCCGCAAGAGGACCCGGCTGACGCCGTGAGCGAGCCCGTAGCGGGAGCTGTGGCGGTCTCGCGTCGTCACGATCTCTGGATCTGCGATCTTCACCGCGTGCTCTGCGGGGATGCGCTGGTGCGTGCGGATTACGCCAGGCTGCTTGGTGATGAGCTGGCTCAATACGTCTTCGCCGATCCGCCCTACAACGTCCCGAACGCCGGCCATGTGACTGGACGGGCCGGCGTGCGCGAGTTCGCCATGGCAGCCGGGGAGATGAGTCAGGCGGAGTTCACGGCGTTTCTGCAGCAGGCTTTCCGCTGCATGTTCGAATACTCGGCTCCTGGCGCGGTGCTAGCCGTATGCCAGGATTGGCGCCATTTGCGCGAGATTTTGGACGCAGGCTACGCGGTCTTCGATAAACTCGCGAACCTATGTGTGTGGGCCAAGTCATCGCCTGGCATGGGATCGCTGTACCGCTCGCAACACGAATGTGTGTTGATCTGGCAACGCGACAAGGCGTCGGCCATCAACAATGTCGAGCTCGGGCGCCATGGACGAAACCGGAGCAATCTTTGGTCTTATCCTGGTGCTGCGGGCTTCGGCCGGGATCGTCATGCCGATCTCGCTCGTCATCCGACGCCGAAGCCGGTCGCTATGGTCGCGGACGCGATCTTGGACTGCTCGCACCGGAACGGGATCGTTCTCGATCCCTTCGGGGGGTCGGGCACGACCATGATCGCCGCCGCGAAGACGAAGCGCCGCGGTTATCTCATTGAGTACGACGAGCTGTATGTCGACACCATCGTTCGGCGCTGGCAGGACTTCTCAGGGAAGAAGGCCCGCCACGCCGAGACGGGTCTAAGCTTCGACGAGATGACGTCTGCGCGGGCAGCCGAGGCCAATCCTTCGGTGAGGCCTTCCAACATGATGGAGGCCGGTCATGTCGCCCAGTGAGCAGCCCGACGAGAAGGTCGGCTACCGTTCTCCTCCTACCCACACGCGCTTCAAGTCGAAGAACTGCGCCAACCCCTATGGCCGCAAAGGCAAGCCGAAGAAGGTACCGCCGCTGAATCCTGGCGAAGTCGTCGCTACGCATTTCGCCCAGAGGATCGAGATCGTAAATTGCGGGAAGCGGCAGCAAGCTTCATCGCTTGAAGCGGCTCTGTGCGTCCTCCGAGCAAAAGCCCTGAAGGGCGATGTTCCCGCATTGCGTCTGTATCTCTCTCTCGCAGAGAAGTTCGATCTGGCCGGGACCCTTGCCACTATGGCGCGGGAAGCGGAAGCGAAGGAGGATCGAGTGCTGCAAGACGCGGCCCGAGAGTTGATGCTCCTCTGGGCTCAGCCGGAAGGTTCGTGCATGTTTAACTAGGCGCTGGTCGCGGTTGCGGTCGTGGTTCCTCCTACCCAGCCCGCCACGACGGCACACGAGCGACACGCGGCACCGCGGCACTGCCGCGTCCGACCCTATACCTCGGATCCTGCTGGCTCGATCGGGCCAGCAGGATCGGTAGTGCTCGGGCGCACATACCCCGGATAATCTCGCGCTCGCACGACTGGCTTTCGCCCTTTCCTGGCCCATAACTCACCGCCTGCCACCTCGCAACGGCCGTCCGGTTCTGCGATCGACAGGGCCGTGCGCGAAGGTCATTCGGACATCGCTGGATCGAGAACCCGGGAGACTACTCCGGTGCTGTTGCCTGATTCCGAGGAAGCGCTGCTTGACGCGCTTCGCCTTCGCGGCTCGGCGGTGGTCGTCGGCGTCCTTCTCCGGCTTGCAAACGCGGTGCGCGGGCCCGAGGTTCTCGTCATCGTTGGTGCCGCCAAGCTCGAGCGCTCGCTTATGCTCGATGAACCACTCCTCCCGCACACCGTCGATTGTCTGGCCGCAGAGGCAGCAGATCCCCCGGTTCCGTTCCCAAATGCGGAGCTTGCGGCTTGCTGTGAGCCGCTGCCGCGCGTTCGTGCCGAGATCGGTCACGTTCATGGCGCTACCCGATCAGCAATGGCTGGAACGGTCGTTTTGCCCTTTCGCACGAGTTGAGCTGGAGGCTCATCACGCCCGCGCCGTCGAGGTCGCGTGGGCGGGATCTTCGTTTGCCGGCCGCTAACGTCGCCTCTGCCGCTGGTCGCGTCCCACTTCGTCGCCTGCGGCAGTTCGGCAAGCACGATCTCAGGCGAGGCATGACTCGGGGCTGCCCTGGCGAAATGACTGAGAGCCTCAGATTCTCCATGAACGCTCTTGGGCGACTTCCTCTCGCTGCTCCCGCGAGACAGCGTGAGATCGCCGAGCCCGAGTATCCCGTCCTTCAAGGCTCGCAGCACGGAGCGCAGTTGATGCAGGTCGGCTGCAGACCAGAGCTCGGCGGGGTGCCCCAGCAAGGCTTCCGCGTCTTGGAGAGCAACGAAGCCAGCCATGGCCCCAATCGTGCGGGTTCGTTCCGGTTCGAGATCAGCCTCAAGCCCGGAGAGCACAATCGTTCGGGCTTCCTTGAGGCCGAAATCGGTCAAGCTCGGCAGGGCCGTCGAGACCACGTTGCGCATGGCTTTCGAGATCGCCGCCTGCAGCGCCGATTCCAGCGCTCGGCCGCTTGGGCGCTCTCGCGCCTCGGCAGGCTTGCCATGCTGGTGCGGGCGGCTCAGCGAGTAGCCGGTTTCGAGATCGGTGAAGCGGGCTTCAACGATCCAGGAATCTCCCAGATCGGTGACATGCGTTTCGACAACGCAGTTCCCGTAGAGCCTGGCCAGGTCGCTCGTCATCTTGATCGAGGGGCCCTCGACGAATGTGATCCCGGGCTGGCGCTTTGTCGGAACGGGGATGTGGTAGAACCAGTCCTCGCCGGCGGTGATAGCCGCAAGCTTCAGCTTGCGTAGGATCCGGCCCTCATCGCGCGGCACTTCCACCCTTTGGGCCCCGAGGGGGCGCGAAAACGGACGAGCAGCGCTTGACTGCAGTGCGGGCTGTGCGGGCCGGGTCTCGCTTGGCCGCGCGAAGCTGTCTAGCAGCGAAGCAGGTGATGACCGCTGTGCCATGCTGCTCCTCCTCAGTTCTTGCCCTGGGTAATGCGGAGCACCCGGCCCTCCCAGGCCGGCGTCATGCGTTCGTCTCGCCTTTGCGTCTTCCAGGTGACCTTCCACCCCGGCAGGGTCGCACTTTCGGCGCTCCCGAGCTTCGCCTTCAGCTCCGTCTCGATCGCTTCGATCTGAGCTTCGGCTGCCTTGACCAGGGACTTGCGGCGAGCGCGCCTGGCGAGAAGCTCGGCGAGCCGCAGGTCCGCCGAGAGGTCAACCGCCTGTCCGTCCGCCGATCGCGGAAACAGCGCTTCAATGACCCGACCATCGCGGGACGGGTCCACGGCAGGCTGCCTGCCGCTCTCCAGATCACGCCAGAACCGAACCACGGCGTCCCGGATGCGCTCCTCCGCGGCGGGATGTCGGTGAACTGGCGCGCAGACGAGCTCCACCCCCCCTCCGGCATCGATGATGAGCCCCGCAACGGAGGCCCAGTCCGCCCCGACCAGCATGGCTTCCGTCACCGTCTGAAGCTGGTAGGCCAAGGGCGCTACCAGCTCTCTATTGACGGAGACATTCCAGTCACGCACGAACACATCGCGGCGGACGGTCTTGCATTGTAGGACGCCAATCCCGGATCGCGCAGGGTCAACCGCAACGGCGTCGGGTGTTGCGCCGAGCCGGATCGCGGAATCTCGAAGATAGACCCCCGCTCGGCGTAGGTCCCAGGTCGGGCGCTCTTCCCGCAGCGCCTCGATCACCGCCGCTTCAAGCCAGCGTCCACGCCTGAAGGTCGGGTTGTCCTCGGTGGGCGAGATTAGCCCGGTCTTCTCGGCCCACACCCGCAGCGCCGTCCGGTACCGATCGACGCCGCAGATTGCTCCGACGTCTGACGCCGTTACGTCAGCTGTCCGCAGCTCAAGCCATTGCTCCCGAGAGGTGATCGCATGGCGTTCGATGGACGTGGGACTTCCATGGCCGGCCGTGACCGGGACTGATCGCTGAGGATTAGCCACGTGTGACTTGATCTTAACGGAACGTTGCTCGCCCTGGTCTGAAAAGGTTGTCGGGTCAGTTTGCGACTGCAAACTGCGACTTGTAGTTGAGCGAGTTTTGTCTGACTGAAGGCGGCGAGCGCGGACCTTGGTAAGTTCGCCTTGTTGTTCAAAAGACGCGTTGGCCAGCATGACAGCTCCGAGGTGGTGTTAGCACTGCCACGAGCTCCGTCCGGAGCTGTAGAACGGAGCTGAGGGGCTGAGACTCTTAGATCGCATGCGCCTCAAACAAGCATGTCGCTCGTGTGCGAAAGGATGTCCAGTCCAATATGCAGACGGCAAGGACATCAGATGCAGGCCAGCACTTCATATTCACGCAAAGCTGGGTGAACACCCGCCGCCGCTTGCTCTAACCCCCTGAGAGGTGGTCCTCTCTGAGGTATGGCTTCGAGCGATGTGGATGTAAGGCTTACAACCGCAGCACGTCGGATTGCGTTGAGATCATCACGTCCGTTCAGCGTCGCCGACGCTGGAGCCCGTCCGAGAAGGTCCGGATGGTCGAGGAGACGTTCGAGCCTGGCTCGACGGTCAGCCTCGTGGCCCGGCGTCACGGGGTAGCCCCGAACCAGCTTCTCACTTGGCGGCGATTGGCAGCCCAGGGCGCGCTTACGGCAGCGGGACCCGAGGAGGAGGTCGTTCCAGCCTCGGACTATCGGGCGCTCCAGAACCAGGTCCGCGAGTTGCACCGTCTTCTCGGCAAGAAGACCTTAGAGGCCGAGATCCTGAAGGAAGCTCTGGAGGTCGCTGCCGGGCCTGAAAAGGGGATCAACGGCGGGCTCTCGATGAAGAGCGTCGCCGACGTGATCGGGGTCGCACGGTCCAAGCTTGCGGCACGCGCGAAGCACCGGATACGCAAGGCAATCGGACGGCCGCCGCAGCCGGACGCGGACCTCGTTGCCGCAGATCAAGGGCATTATCGCGGACCTGCCGACTTAAGGGTCGCCGGGTGCACGCGATCCTACACCGCCGAGCCCTGGCCGACGGCCGACCGCCTCCGAACCACAAACGGGTCTACGGGGCCATGAAGCGGCACGGCCTTCTCCTGCAACGGCACACAGGCGGGGCCGAGCGGCGTCACGTCGGCCGGATCGCGGTCCCCGAACCAAACCTGCGTTGCTGTTCCGATGGCTTCGAGGTGGCGTGTGACAATGGTGAGCGCGTCCTCATCGCCTTCGCGCTCGATTGCTGCGACCGGGAGGCAATGAGCTTCGTGGCGACCACCGGCGGGATCGGCGGCTATGAGGTTCGCGACCTCTTGGTGGCAGCCGTCGAGCATCGCTTCGGCAGCATCAACCGGCTGCCCGACACGGTCGAGTGGCTCAGCGACAACGGCTCGGGCTATATCGCCCACGAAACCCGCAGCTTCGCTCGCGACCTCGGTTTCGAGCCCAGGACGACGCCTGTCGAAAGCCCGCAGTCGAACGGCATGGCGGAGGCCTTCGTGCGCACGATGAAGCGGGATTACGTCCGCGTCAGCCCTCGCCGGATGCGGAAACAGTGGTCCCGGCAGCTCCCTGGCTGGATCGCCCACTACAACGAGGTTCACCCGCACAGGGCGCTCGGTTACCGTTCACCCCGCGAGTTCATCAAGGCTCGCTCCCTCCCGTGACCATGTCCGGTCGTTCGGGGGCAACAACAGAGGTCGTCCTATGGCCGGCTGCACCAAACGCCAGGGACGAGTTCTAGCGCCACCCTCCAAGCTCCGGCACTGCATCTGCCGTGCTGGCGAGATCTGGAGCCTGCCAGGCGGCAGAAGCGCTCAACTACCCTGAACCTTGATCGAGAGTGATAAGCCGGTTCACTCGCTTGAGAGCAAACTCGACGCCGAAGCGACCGATGAGCGGCCAAATGTCCGGCCGGCTCGCGACCGTCCGGAGAGAGCTGGCGTAGGCATGCCGCTGCAAGTCGTCCACGACCTTGGCAAACGTGCGCGCCCTGCCGAGGCCACGACGGTAAGCAACAATAGCCTCTCCAGCCGCATTACCTGGACGGGATCTCTCGACAAGATTTTCGAAGGCATTGGCAAGTTGCTCCAGCTGATCACTCGACGTGCGGTCTGACTGCGACCCACGCCGCACACGATACCGGTAATGAGACTGACCGCTAACGATGTACTGGGCATCACGAAACAGGGCTTCTAGACAAAACAAAAAGTCTTCACCGATGTGAACCGTTTCGTCGTAGCGCAATATGTGTCTACTTACGAAGGATGAGCGGATGACCGGCTTCAAATAACCCAGCTGAAAACCCGAGCTCAAAGGAATGTTGCTGCGCAGATAATTATTTGTGTTCAGCAGAATCGGGCGTTCATCAGATTGCCCGATGAGAGCCCTTGAGAGCTCAAATCCTGTCGCGTCATCGAAGCGAACCAGATTATCGGCTACGATGTCGGCCTCAGTCGCAGTCGCAAGTTCGAGAAGGTGCTTTGATCGCTGCGGCTCAATGAGGTCATCCGCGTCCAAAACTGAGAGCCATTCGCCTGTTGCCAGAGCGATCCCGGCGTTACGGGCCGCCGACGGGCCCCCATTCGGCGCTTGCCGGATGACACGGATCCGCTCATCTCTTCGACTGCAAACGTCGACTAACTCCATGGTTCGGTCAGTCGATGCATCGTCCACGACAAGGATCTCAAGCGACACCCCCTGCTGAGCTAGCGCTGAATGCACGGCGGCCTCAATCCATGGTTCAGCGTTATGGGCGGCGATGATGAAGGATACGTGCGTCACCGACCGGTCTATCTCCTCAGGCTCTCACGCTAGAGAGTAACCGACAAAAACAAAGAATCTGCACCAGAGAAGGGATATGGAAACCTCTCGCCAACTCAGGATGGCGTACCACAATTGGTGGAGGCCATACCGCCGCCGCGTCGTCAGGGTGGAAATGGCGGTACCAGAATAGCCTACGGCACGGGCCTTTGATCGCACCGTCGGCTACGAAACTCTTCAAGGCTGGGTCAGAGACCCTTCTGCTCGATCCGGGTTCGAAAGGAAGGAGGTGCCGCGCAGGGATGCAATTTCGTAGAAGGGCCGGCAGGCTTGCGCAAAGCCTGGCGGCGCTGCGCAGTCCACACTTAACGTTTCCTTAACCTTGCTCGATCTAACGGGTGTGAAGAACCAAGTCGGCCCAGTTCGCTCGAACCAGGCCTAAAAGTTCCTCAGTCCGCCCATCGGAACTTGCTCCGCCCGGGGCCGTTTGCCAGAGGGCCACTGGCGTGAGGTTTCGGATGGCCGCGATATATGCTGTGGCTTCCCTCGTAGCCGCTTGCGGGGTCGGTATTGCTTTCTGGCCCTTGTTAGGGACTGCGGCGCTTCTGCTCATGCCACTCGGCGCTAGTGCCGGCGCGCTTGCAAGCGCCATCTTTTTCACCATACGTTACCAATCTGGACAGCAAACGAACGGCAAGAGCGGTCCAACCCGAGACCAGCGACAGTCAGCTTTTGGGCGGGAAATGAGTGGCCGAGCTCCTCACTGATGTTTCTAACCCAACGTCACGCAGGGCCTACCCGCTGACCGGAAACTCGCAGGGAAAGCGGTTAAGGAGCGCCGCATAGAACGGACTCAGCAAATCGGCACCCATCTTCCAATCGAGTGAAAGCGATCCATTCCACTTCCGCCTGCAAAGGCAGGCGTGCAGGTTCGAACGGCCCGACCCAATCTACAATCTCCTGTGACCCATTCCAAATACTTAGAAAAATTTTGGCCGGCCACATAGGCAGCGCGCTCACAGATCCCCGAGACACCTCATGGACCAGCCGGCCGTTGATGTACCAGCGTAGGCTGTCCGGGCGCCACTGAAATGCGTACGAGGCAAACTCCTTTGTCGCGTCGAAGGAAAGGTCAACTACTTTTTCGTGCTGGCCGACCCCTGAAGCAAAGAAGTTGAGCTGGACCTTATCAGAGTTTTTGCCCAAGAATTCGAAGTCGATCTCGTCGTGCGGGGTTCCGCCCGAGCCGCCTGTGTAGGTGAAAAAGGCCGTGACAACGCCTGAGCCTGCCGCCGGCCGTATCCGTGCCTCGTACGTCCCGTGCCCGTAGCGTTCACGGGTCTGAACCTCTGCGCAACTCTGAGTGCTTGGAACCGACGGGTCGGCGCGCATTTCCAGTTGGAGTGTCCCCGGCCGCAGAATCGAAGCGTTTCGTTGCACCCAGGAGCAGCCTTGATGAGATCCGTTGATCCAGCCGTCCGAGATGTACCATCGGTCGAAGTCCATCACCTCGAACCGATCAATGAATGAGTCGCCGGTTGTCTTCTGAATTCCCTCGTGTGCCAGAGTAGAAAGAGGAGCGATAAAGATAATTGAGAGCCACATAGTTTGACACGCTCTCACCAGCTTAACCATGGCGGATACTCCATCCAACGTGTCAGCCTCGCCGGCTTGCGCAGGGGGCCTCGTACTGGCCTCTCTGGCCGTGACTGTAGCATTGCGAGGGCGCTCAAGGCAGCCGGACAGCTACTCCCTTTGGAGGATGGGCACGTGTCCTCAAGGTACGCGTCCTGTGTGGGCCGACTTCTCGGGAGGTCTGATGGCTAAGGTCCTAGGGTAATCCTAGGATATCCGACGATGATGGCGCAGGTGGCGCGACAGCAGGGACTGTCAGCGGCCGAACGGCTTATTGTCGCAAGCGCAAGAGCGCTCCGCTCCCCGTCTGGTCTGCCTCCTGAGAAGTGGTCCTCCCTGAGGTATGGCTTCGACCCATGTGGAGGACGTCCTCGTGCCAGCCCTTGAACGCGGGGTGGCGTAGCTCGCCAGCGGGCGTCCTACCATGGTGCTCGACGTTGACAACCACCGGCTGATCCGCCTCGAGCGCCGACGCAGGCTCGACCTACAACTGTCCGGATCTTGCAATGCGCCCCGGCACGGCGGAAGCTTCCAGTGCTGGGGCGCACATCCTTAGGTCGAAAGGGATGTGACAATCCTGCCCTAGTGCGAGAGTGCAATGTGCATGAAACTAGATCAACAAAGGACAGCACACCAGCTCGGAAACAAGTTTCCAGGCGATCCCTGCCTACGTACATCACCGTTTGAAATGGGCGAGAAACGAGGAAATCGCGAGCGCTAAGAAGAAGGCTTCCGCGAACGTCTATTTCAAAGCCATCGCCGAGGGATCAAGATCCCTCACCGAACTGCTCGCCGACAGTTCGATGTGGATCAACTATCATCCCACAATGGCCGGCTAACAAAGCAGGCCCGGAGAGAGCAAGCAGAATCGCGGCGGCTCGGATCATGCCGCAGCCGGCGGCACGTAGGAGGAGGTGGAACACAACCTCTGTGGCGGGGCTCTCCGCAACCGCCCGATCGACTGCTTCGCCGATTTTTTGCGATCATGCCGAACTACCCTCAGCTTTGACTGCTAAGGCTACATAGTTCTTTGGCATACCACATTCTGTAAATCTCTGCGTCTCGTCCACTACGCGGAACAACGCCGCAGTGAACCTAAACGCTGGTTTCAAGAAGCATAGCACAGCAGCGATAATCACTCCTTTTATACCTGGGGCTATCTTGTTCGGACTGCGCGGCAGATATTTCGCTGCGCATTCGAGCTGATACGCTACGGTTCCGAAATATCCTTCCATCCAGTAGACGCGGTCGATCTGAAATCCGGCCTCGCCCAGCAGGTACCGCCAAGCGAACTGCGTATACCGGTAGAAATCGAAGGGCTGTTCGTGCTCCTCGTAGAAAAGCGGTGCCGACGCGATAATCTTTCCTCGGGTTTTAACACACGGTTGAGTTCGCGGAGCACTTCGAGCGGTCTCGGCAGATGTTCAAGCGTTTAATTGAATATGATCGCGTCGAACCGCTCATCGTCTACTGGAATCGATGCGAGATCGCACACATAGGTCGACTTAGCATAGGTTTGTCAACCTTCTCGAAATCCGCTGCCTCGTAGACGCAGTGTGCGAATAAGCTCCTGTACGGCTGATCGCCAGCCCCTGCGTCGAGCACCAAGGCGCCCGAGGGCAGAGATTCGGCGAAAGATCGATTTTCCCTTTCGAGCCATGTGCGAGACGAATCACGCATCAACTTCCCCACAGCAAGTCACTATGAAACTGCAGATCCTACGAGATCTAGGCTCCACCTTCCATCGTTTTTCCCCTCTAAGCGGTCATGATGCCGGACTTATTCCCGACCCAGGCCCGGGCGGACGCGCGGTCGCCTGAAGACGGATAAGACCTGCCACTACGCCAGGGCTGATCGCTCTTGCAATTTCGACCCCGCGGGCCCTAAGCGTCTCAGAAATGCCTGCGGCTCGGATCCAGGCTCGCCAACAGCCTTGCCCCCTTGCGAACGGAGCGGTTGCCGCGACAGGTGGAGCAGTGTCGCGCCTGAGGCTCTCACTCGGTTGATACGGAGGACGGCGCGGCTCGAGGAGATCGTAGATGCGTGATGGGCGCGACTGCGTGGCTTGATGAAGTCGCGTCCTCAGCTTGGCAGCATCGAACCGGCACATCGACGCGGCTAGGCGAGCCGGAATGAGCGAAGCAGACGCACGAGCTTATGTCGTGCGGGTAAGCCCGAATGTTGACCGGCAGCCGCATAGGCGGTTGACGCGGTACGTGAACCCGCTGGGCGTCCGCGCTAGCTGACGTGCTGGCCCGCATCGCCGGCACCCGGCCCAGCCGCTGCACGATCTTCCCCTACCTCGCGCAGACCCACCACCGGATCCGTGGAGCTCGATCAGGCAGCCTGAGGTTGCAGTCACCACTCCCGTTTACACGCTCACGGCTGTCGCGCTTACGCTCAACGGCTCCGATTGACAGGAACCGTGGGACGGCAATTCTGCCTATAGGGACGGTGCGGATTACACGCCCGCCTGCACCACGGACGGCATCGAACCAGTAAGCGTCCGCATCGCCGAGCGCTGATGCTCGCTTCCCCGTGTCCCCGACCCGCTGCGGCCGTCAACAGACGCGTACGTTTGAGACTACGCGCCTTATCACCTTCTAGGGGATTTTGATATCTCTCCGAGCTGCGTGATCAAGGCCGCGGTGTCACGAAAGTCGATGAATTCACTAGGGTCGCGGCTCCGAATGTCTTCTGCTGCTGCGCGGTATGCTTCCGGGCTGAGCGAGCGAAGTAAGCCTACCAAGTGTTCCACCATTGGCTCATCCAATGCCCAACCCAGCCGGCGTTCCATCACCCGGCGCCCCGTTGCAGTACGCTTTCGGGCCAACGCCACGGCTCCAAAAGCGGCGCCCTCATAGAGCCGATTAGGTAGCAGCCAGTCGGAATTCGTCCCCTCATCGAGATAATCGACGCACCAGCTGAAATGGACGCCGGCGTACAGCCGCGCGAGGTCGCTTGCACTATCATAAGGCCCCGAGTACGTTATGTTAGATTGGCGTACTGTTGCAGCGCGAATCTCCTGAACGCTAAGGTCCGTAGCCGATGGTAGCCCGGCGATGTGTATATGAACTTCCGGACCAAGCTCCCCGGCAATCTCGGCGAGGATGTCGAGGCTCCGAACGCATCGAAGAGTTCCGAACCACCCAATGACCCACCGCCCGCCCTTGCCGGCTGGAGAAGCGCTGGAGAGTTGGGTGCGTGCGGACGGAGCGATTTTGTTCTCGAGGATGACGCAAGGCCCCTCATACATCTGCACAGGGCGAAAATATTCCGTCAGGAATTCGTTGGAGCTGACCACAAGTAAGTCAATGCTCCGTAGAAGCATCCGCTCGCAACGCCTGAACACAACGCCGACGATGTCGGAACGTGTGAATGCACGCTGGACGTCCAGCACCTCGTATACGATCGGAGCTTTGATCCTAGTCAGCCAGCGCGCTAGGTAGGCGACTAATAAAAGGTCGATGTTGCGAGCATACAGTACGCCGCAGCGCTTCAAGCCCCGAGGTGCAAGCGCAAGCCTCAAAACCCCAAGCAACAGGACTGGGATGCGCCTAAAATAGCTTCGATCGACGGTCCTTCCGAGAGCGATCTGCAACCAGGCTGGAGGCCAACTCGACTCGGCATTATCCCGAGCTCGATAGAACATGAACCCCCGAACCCTTGCGCCAGCGTCCTCAAACAACTTTGCGCGCTTGCGGATCGTGCTTTCAGAATAATCGTGTCCAAAAAACCCGATTTCTAGCATGGCTTGAGCGGCATCAGTCGTGTGCCCCTGCTTCCGCATGATCAGCCCCTCGACTCGGCCGAAGTTGCGGTCGTTCGGCGCCGCTCCACCCGCGAGGGATGTCCAACGACTGCGACGGACGTAACAATCACAAGAAGAAGCTGGTGAAAGCTGTTATTCTGAAAGAGCGGACATTCCACAAAGATAAGGACAAAGACACAGCATACTACTGATGTCGTCCATAGCCGCGCCGGTGACGGTTCTTTCAAGAAGGCAGATCCGACGCGATAGGCGCACCAGGCGAGGGACCCGGCAAAGATCAAGATGCCGCTGATCCCAAAAGCCACACCCACGTCAATGAAATTGTTGTGAAAGAACCAAAGCTCCTGGTTGAGCGTGTACCGCAGATAGGATGCGCTCGTTTCCCAACTGAACCAGTATGCTTTATAGCCAATGCCTAAGAGCG
>JAESGR010000503.1_pt1 | contig 26306 bp, 14 predicted proteins | sample 9269771 | NCBI WGS metagenome assembly JAESGR01 (sample SAMN15739572, study PRJNA653492) | algae metagenome | isolation source: Chroococcus sp. CMT-3BRIN-NPC107 and co-occurring heterotrophs from well... | place: USA: Clark Mountains Wilderness, California | collected 2010-04-18 | reverse complement strand
GCTACCGGACACCCGCCCAGGTTCGAGCCGGCCAGCTTGGTCAGATGCACATGGCCGCGTGAGCGCACATCGGTGTCTCATCATTGTGGACCGGTACAGTGATGCCGATCTCGGACAGGGCCTCTCGTCTGCCAATCGCCTCGCGGGCCTTGAAGGCCAGTACCGACGCCTCGTCACCCCAGATCAGAGCGTCGGCAGCGATGCTCTCCCCAATGTCGGCGCTGACACAGGATGGCCGTGCGGATCAGGTCCCAGCCCCGCTGTGGTCTCCTGACCGCCGCCATTGCAGGGATGGATCTTGATGCCAAAGAAGCTGTATCGCCCTATTGCGGGTGAAGCTGCCTGCCGGATCGCTGCGCTGTTTGACGACCGCTGCCAAGGAATGGCGCCTCTCGGATCAGCGGACGAACTGATCGACGTGGCCGCTGCCAAGGCCGATTGCCTCGAAGTGCCTGCGTGCTGCCTCGAGCTTGGTGAAGACATCCTCGTAGCCCAGGGCTTCTCCCTGCGGATCGACATAGCTGTAACCACCCGTGACGTGGAACAGGGTGATCATGCCTTCCGCATCCTCGGGCACCACCAGCGTATGGGTCTCGCCGGGCGGTTCGAATACATAGTCCCCTGCCCGGGCGACCCAGTCGTGCTCAAGATAGTGCCAGGACCCGCGCAAGGTAAAAGCATGGACCGGACCGAAATGGCGGTGACGGGACAAGACACCCGACTTCTGCACCTTGAGGATATTGACATAGAAGCCCTGGGTGACGTTCAGCACCAGCGGCTTGAACCAGACGTCCTTTGCCTGTGGGACCCAGCTCGGGTCGTCATCCAGCGCCAGGGCGCCGGCAAGGAAGATATCCGGCACCATGCCGGCCGGCTGGGGGCGCTGATACGCGACCTTGCTCGGATCCAGCCGACGCTGCGCGCCACCGCCGGCTGTATCCAGGGTCGTGGATGTCATTTCTACTGCTCCGACGGGCTTTACACGAGACCAGGAGGGAAGGTGCCTGGACGTATTCGTCAAGCTCATCCTGCCGCAAAGCCGGCACCGGGCGTCATGACGTCGGCTCGTACTCGTAGGCACCGAGGTCGGGTGCGCTGCCGACATAGGGCAGTCCCACGTCCACACCACGATCGATCATCCGGAGGTTGCCGGGATCGAGCTTCAGGAAGGGAAGGGAAGGCAACGAGCCATCTGCTTCCCTGTCCTGCGTCACGCCGGCTGAGGAGACGCTCTGGAAGTCTTCGGCCACAACCCCGCTGGGAAGGAGGTTCCAGGAGTTGTGCGATGCCGAGATACTGCCGCTCAGCCAGTTGGGAACAGGCCCGTAGGCGATATTGTTGCGCAACGCATGGGACAGCTTTTCGCTGAACACGAAGTTGGCCAGGCCGTTGTTCATCGCCACGTTGTTGTAGATGTTCATCGCGCCCGCAGCTCCGTTGGAGTCGAAGCCCGTATACCGGTTCCCGAAGGCGAGGTTCTGCGTCACGGAATGCCTTGGACCGGCTGTATTGCGTCCCAGCTTGAACCCCACACCATCACCGGCCTCCATGGATGAATCCGGTACGAACCCGTTCCAGAACGACCAGGATCCGGAAATGCTGACGCGTCCTTCGGACATCCACAGGTCGACGCCGTCGTCCGAGTTTGCCCAGGTCCGACAGCCGACGATCCGATTGCCGTTCAAGCCGGCTGGCACGCCGACGCCGATGCCATCCGCATGGGCGCCTGCCGTCGGACGGGTCTTGTCGTCGAAATTGTGGTGGACGTCACAATTCTGGAGCAGGTTGTGGTTCGCATTTCCCTCGATGCGGATCCCCACGCCTGCGTGGCCGTGGCTCACAACGCCGTCCAGCACGTTGTTCGAGCCGTCCTTGACCAGGATGCCCAGCGACCAGCTCGTCTCGTCGATCTGCCTTGCACCGGTGACGGCGATGTCAGCGATCCGCCACCAGCTGGCTCGAAGATCCAGGCAGTACACTCCGGTCCGATAGCTCATCCCAGAGCAGTCCAGGATGGCGGTGCCACCATCGCCACGCATCGTGATGGGCGCCGATTTTCTGCCGCTCCGGGTGATCCTTGCGCCGTAGCTGCGTGACGCCTCCACCTTGTATCGTCCAGGCTGCAGGAGGATCGTATCCCCAGGCGCAGCCGCGCTGACGGCACGTTGCCATGTGGCGAACGGAAGATCCCATGAGCCGCTGTAATCGTCATTTCCGGCGATCGCCACATGCCAAGTCTTGGCCTGTGCGGCAGATGCACAGCTAATTGATAATATGACAAGAAGAGCCCGGAGCATCACAGTTTCGTCTTTCGCTTCTCGATTTTGCTGATTTTCGAGGAGACGACTGTGGCGGCCGATGAAATGCTCGGATCTTCGCTGAAAAAGGACAGCTGTCGATTGGCGAGAGGCAGGATGGAGGACTTCTACCCGCTGAGATTGACAACAAGAACAACAGCTAGAAAGCCTTTAGAAAAAAAGCCACAGCAGCCGTATCCCTTCGCATTCTGGCAGTAACCACTGGCAGACATGTGGTTCATCAAGAAGGCGACAAGTTGTCACAATGCCTGATGTGATTCGATGTAACTGACTGCTGATCTGAACATGACATTCTCGCTTCCAAAGTGGGAGATTGCGCATGCACGAATACGGAAGCTCATTTTCAAGCGACAAGGTATGACCACTCTCAACTACTGCATTCCCGGTGATTTCCCCTGATTGCGCGAACAATTTACCTTTCTTTCGCGTTGACTCGGGGAAATTTTCATCTACAACGCGTCTCATATTTATTGAGTTCGCTTTCTAGGCGAAATTTGACATATCTCATTCGTTGTAGGTTGCCTAAAGATCCTGAATTGCTTCACGCTCATTTTCTGGAGGGCGATGATGCTCGCCTCGTATATGTCTGCGTTTCATGCAGCCGATCCTTCATGGCTGAACAATAACAAGCGCTATGCCGTCATCTATTTTATCGACGCATTACTTATTGCCCTAGCTACTCTATGCGCGATCCGACTGGTGGAAGCTGTCGAAACCACTGGCGAACTCCTGACAGGCATTCAGCTTACAACTGCGATCGGCTTGATGGCCTTGAGCTTCGCGGTGTGTGCTTTCTTTGACCCGTCTCATCGTAGCTTCTGGCGCCTCATGTCCGGCCTGCAAGTGGTCAGGCTACTTCGGCTTGTCTTTGTTGCCTGGGCCGTCGCAGTGCTCATCTTGCTCACGATCTGGCCGACCTACCTCGTAATGAGGATCGCTTTCCCCGAATTGATCGCGGCTACCTGCCTGCTGTTGAGCATCCGGCTGATCTATCGCTTCACCCGCGAGCGGTCCTCGGCGAAGGGCTTGGCTGCAAGCATGCCGCGGCCGGCCCTGCTGGTCGGATCCATCCACGCTTCGGCCGCCTACCTGCGTGCCCTCCAGGGATCGGGTGGCCAGAGCTTGGACGTGCGTGGTCTGATCACCCTGGGCGGCGACGACGCTGGCAGATGCCTGGATGGGGTGCCGGTCGTCGCGGAGTTGGGCGACCTGCTGGACGGCCATGGCACCGGGAAGAACCTGGCCAGGTCCGGCGCGAGCACGATCATCGTCACCGAGCCGCTCTCCCACGCCGAACTCGTCGGACTGCGCCGGATCGCCGCCGATCAGGACTGGGACGTCCAGTTTGCATCATCGCCGGACGAGAGCCTTGCGCCGGTGGCGGCGGGTAGGCTGCCGCTCAGGACATTTGCCACGAATACATTGCTGGAGCGTCCGGAACGTCATTTTCCTGCCGGCGCGGTCGAAAGCATGATCCAGGAACGCCGGATCGTGGTGACCGGGGCCGCCGGCAGCATCGGCAGCGAGATCGTGCGCCAGGTGGCGGCTTGCCGGCCCGTACGGCTCATCCTGCTGGATCACAGCGAGGCCGGACTCTTTCAGCTTGAGCGTGAGCTCAAACGCAACTTTCCCAACCTCTGCTACCGGCTCTCGACCGTCGACGTCCGTTTGCGCCATGCGCTTACGGCCGTATTCCGTGCGGAGAACCCGGACATCGTGTTCCACGCCGCTGCCCTCAAGCATGTGCCGATGGTGGAAGCGAATCCGTGCGACGGTGCCTTCACCAACATCATCGGCACCCAGAATGTCATCAATGCCTGCCGTGCCGTCGGCGTGCGTGCGATGGTGCAGGTTTCAACGGACAAGGCGGTCAACCCGACCGGCGTGATGGGCGCATCCAAGCGCGTCGCCGAGTATTGCTGCCAAGTGGCGGACCTTACGGCCGATGCCGGCTCGACGCGCTACCTCACCGTCCGGTTCGGCAATGTTCTCGGATCGAGTGGATCAGTCGTTCCAATCTTCAAGGACCAGATCGCCCGCGGTGGCCCGGTGACGGTGACGCATCCAGCCATGACCCGCTTCCTCATGACGATCGACGAGGCCGTCATGCTCGTGCTCCACGCCGCTTCGGCGACGCTGCGTTCGGATGCCCGCCGCGGAATGATCCATGTCCTCGACATGGGCGAGCCCGTGAGCATCGTGGCGCTTGCCGAGCGGATGATCCGTCTGGCCGGGCTCGAGCCCTACCGGCATATCGACATCGCGTTCACGGGGCTCCGCCCCGGCGAGAAGCTCTTCGAGGAACTGTTCGACACGAACGAGACGAAGCTCGGCGAGCTGATCGATGGCGTGATGTCGGCAACGTCCGCCATCCCGCCGCGCAAGCTGCTGGACGCCTGCGTCGAACGGATCGCCCTGGCCTGCATGCGCGGCGAGGTCGACGCCGTGCGCCGCGAGCTTGCGATCCTGGTGCCAGGCTATGGCAGCCAGACCAGCGTTGCGGATCAGCCGCGGACCTTGGCCGCATGAATACCGCCATGTCGGTCGGAATCTTCCTGCCTTCGCTCGAAGGGGGCGGAGCGGAGCGGGCCATGCTCAATCTCGCCAAGGGTATCCGCGAGGCCGGGCACGAGGTCGACCTCGTGGTCGCATCGGGGCTCGGTCCCTATCGGGACGAGGTCGAAGGCGGTGTGCGGTTCGTTGATCTCGGGGCGCGACGGACGCTCTCCGCCCTGCCGGCACTGGTCCGCTACCTTCGCCTGCGCCGCCCGCGCGTCCTGTTCAGCGCGCTCGATCATGCGAACCTGGTAGCACTCCTGGCAGGCCGCCTGTCAGGCACCGGTGTCGAGGTGGTCCCAGGGCTCCGCAACACGCGCTCCGAGGAAATTTCGGCACGGGCCGACTTCAAGGAGCGCATCATCCTGGCGCTGAGCCGGCCGATGTATGCGGCGGCCCGGCATTTGGTCGCGGTATCGGCGGGTGTAGCCAAGGACGCATGCGGCCTGCTGGGCCTGCGGCCCGACCAAGTCGTGGTGATCCCCAATCCCGTGCTGACCCCGGATCTCGACCGCTTGGCCAGTGCCCGGATTTCGCACCCCTGGTTCGCGGATGGCGCGCCGCCCGTGATCCTGGCATGCGGAAGGCTCACCGGGCAGAAGGATTACGTCACCCTCGTCCGGGCCTTCGCGAGATTGCGCCGGGAGCAGGATGTACGGCTGTTGATCCTGGGCGAAGGCGAAGATCGTTCCGTGATCGAGGCCCTCGCCGCTGATCTCGGCATCGCGGGCTCGGTCAGCCTGCCGGGCTTCGACCCGAACCCGTTCCGCTACATGGCCCGCTGCGACCTGTTCGTGCTGTCGTCCCGGTTCGAGGGTTCGCCCAACGTCCTGGTCCAGGCACTTGCCTGCGGCGCACCTGTGGTCGCCACCGATTGCCCCAGCGGCCCACGGGAGATACTGGAGGATGAGGCGGCGACCTGCCTCGTGCCGGTCGGCGATGTGGCGGGGCTGGCCGATGCCATGGCCAGAGCGCTCCGCTCGGGTCGGGCCGGATGCGTCGCGACAAGGCTGGCGCGGTTCGACTATCGCACGGCCGCCGCTGCCTATCTGTCGCTCCTGCCATGAGCGGATTCTTCGCCACATCGCCAGCGGAGCGGCTGCCGCTCGCCGCGGTCCTGCGCCGATCAGTCGAGCAGATCGGCATCCCGCCATCTTTGTTCACCCGCAGCACTGCGCTGTTCCTGGCGATCCTGGCCGGGCAGGCGGCGAGCTTCGCGGTCCAGGCCGTGGTCGCACGGAACATCGGGCCCGCTTCCTATGGCCTCTACTCCTACGCCTTCACGCTGGCCAACCTGCTGGCGCTGGTCGCTGCGTGGGGCGGGGACCGGATGCTGGTCCGCTTCGTCAGCGACTATCACGGCCGCGGATGCAGGGCCTTGGTCCGCCGGGTGGTCCTCTGGACGTTCTCGCGGATCGGCACGGTCGCCCTGATCGCGGGCGCGGCGCTTGCCGCCATGGGCTGGATGGCAGGCAAGGAGGATCCCGAGCGGGCTGCCGCCTTCATGCTGGCGGGCCTCTGCGTCCCGATCATCGTGGGCGGCAATCTGGCAGAAAACGTTCTTCGCGCACTCGGGGCACAGAGCTGGGCAAATCTGCCGAACCGCCTGATCCGCCCGATCCTGATGGGATTGGTCTTCCTCCTGCTGCTCCAGGCCGGTTCTGACCGGCAAGGCGCCATGGCCGCGGTCGGCAGCAATGCTGTTGCCATCGCACTGACCGCCGCGGCGGGCCTGTTGGCCTCGTGGATACGTCTCGGGCCGGCCGGCACCGAAAGGCTTCCAGCCGATCCGCAGTGGCGCAAGGTGGGTATCGCCCTGGGGCTGGGCACGCTCGCGCTCTACCTCACCCAGCAGGTCGACGTGCTTCTGCTGGGCTACCTGACGGACGCATCTTCCCTGGGCGTCTACACCGCCGTGACGCGGATCGCCTCCGTGCTGGCATTCGCGAATATCGCGGCCGTCGCCACCATCCAACCTGTACTGGCGAGGCGCAGCGGCCAGCAGGATTCGGCCAGCCTCCAGTCGGTACTGCGCGGAGGTGCGCGCTTTGCGTTCTTCGTCAACCTGGCCGCGGGCCTTCCGGTCCTCGTCCTCGCCGAGCCGATCCTGCGCGTGTTCGGCGGGGAGTTCGTCACCGGTGCGTTCGCCCTGCGGGTCCTTACGCTTGCGACCATGATCGCGTCCTCCTTCAGCATGTCGGGCGCAGCGCTCTCCATGCGTGGCTGCGAGCGGCACGCGACAGCCGTGCTGATCGCGGGCTGCCTGCTGGCGCTGGTCTCGAACCTGCTCCTGATCCCTTATGCCGGGATCGACGGTGCAGCCTTGGCGACCGGCGCATCCACAGTCGCCTGGAACATCGGCCTGTTCTTGGTGGCGCAGCGGAAGCTGGGTGTCCTCGCCCTGCCCTTCGGGAGGACACCGCCGCCGCTATCAGCAGCCGTGGTCGCGGCCAGGGACGTCACCATCTTCCTGCCGACCCTCGCCGGCGGCGGTGCCGAGCGCGCGATGCTGAACCTGGCACGGGGATTCGCCGAGGCCGGGCATCCGACTACGCTGGTGGTCGTCCATGACGAGGGGGCCTATCGCGACCTTGTGCCGGCCGGCGTCCGCAAGGTGGTGCTCGGGTCGACCCGCACTTGGCAGGCGGCCCTGCAGCTTGCCCGCTATCTGCGCCGCGAGCGTCCATGGCGGGTCTACTCGGCGATGGACGACGCCAACCTCGTGGCGCTGACCGCGCGGTTCTTAGCCCTGTCGCCGTCCGAAATCGTGTGCGGCATCCATAATACACCCTCCTTGCGCATCGGCCGGAACGAAGGCTGGCGTGGCGTCATGAGAATCAGGCTGCTGCGTTGGCTCTACCGGACTGCCCGAGCCGTGGTGGCCGTGTCGGACGGCGTGGCGGCCGATTCCCAACGGGTGTTCGCCCTTGATGCTGGCAAGCTCGTCGTGATCCCCAATCCAGTGCTCGTGCCGGAACTGCAGGTGCGGGCCGACGAGCCAGCAGCACACCCCTGGCTCGTCGGCCGGAAGGCACCGGTCCTGCTCGCCTGCGGGCGCCTGACCGCACAAAAGGACTATCCGACCTTGCTGCGCGCGATGGAACGGGTGCGCCGGGCACGCGATGTCCGGCTGATCATCCTGGGCGAGGGGGAGCAGCGCGCGGAGCTGGAAGCACTGCGCGACGAACTGGGGCTAAGGGCCGTCGTCGACATGCCGGGGTTCGCGGCTAATCCCTACGCGTACATGGCCGCGTGCGATCTGTTCGTCCTCTCCTCGCGGTACGAAGGCTCGCCGGTGGTGCTCGTCGAGGCACTGGCGTGCGGCGCCAGGATCGTGTCGACCGACTGCCCAAGCGGCCCGGCGGAGACGCTGGCCGACGTCCCGGGAACGAAGCTGGTGCCGGTCGGAGCCGCGGGAGCATTGGCGGACGCGATCCTGGGGATGGTAGCCGACCGGGAGAACCGGCCCGGCCCTCGGTGCCTCGAACGCTTCGACTACCGGGCGGCAGCACAACATTATCTGGACCTGCATCCATGACCGGCACTGCCATGCCTGTGTCGGCCCATCGGGTGCACGAGCCCATCTCGTTGGTCTCAGCCTACGTGATGGTGTCGCTCGTCCTGCTGATGACCCAGCTCGACCAGTATCTCGGGAACCTTGGAGCCTATGGCAGGCTGGGCTTCCTGGTCTTTCCGACGATCGCGCTTCCCTACGTCCTGGTCGTGCTGTGCGCGCCCCGGTCGGACGAGATGGTCGGACGGGCCCTGTCTGCCTGGCGGCGCAACGGTCTGGTGCTGTGGCTCTTCCTGGCCTGGACGCTCTGGCATCTGGTCTGCCTGTCCGGCCAGTCGCTGATCGACAACGACGACGACGTGACGCGCCTGTTTCCGATCTACCATCTCGTCGTCTTGCTGTTCGGAATGGCCTTGGCAGTCGCGCCCGATGACAGCACGGTCGTGCGGCGGGGCGCCACGTTTGCGTTCCTGGTGCTCGGCGCCTCGGTCATCGCAGACCTGATCTTTCCCGGCACCTTTTCGGTCCGCTCCTATCGCCCGGCCGGGCTCACGACCGACGCCAACGTCACCGCCGCCACCTTGCTGATGATCCTGCCGTTCTGCCTGCGGTACGACCGGTTCCGGGCGGGCAGCATCGTCCTCATGGTTGCCGGTTTCATGCTCGTGATGCTCACCTTGTCGCGCAGTGGCCTGATGATGTGGGCCGTCCTGGCAGGCATCTACGTACTGGCGGCGGGCCGCAGGCGCCCGTTCCATACGCTGCTGCTGATCGCCGCGTTCGTGGCGGCAGCGGTGAGCCTGATGATCGTTTTCGCGGACCTGGTGGCCAGCCTGGACATCGCAAGGATGCCCGAGGTCGAACGGCGGATCGACCAGCTACTGATGCGAACGGACGTGCTGGCGGATGACTACCGCCCGGCCCTGTTGCGGTACTTCCTGCAGATCGCCCTGCAGGAACCCCTGGTGGGGCAGGGAACCGGCTACGCGCTGGGTTTCGCGAAGCCAGGCGCGCCGTTCGGGCTTGGCCCCCACAACATCTACCTGCGCGAATGGATCGACCTGGGGATGGTGGGCCTGGTTCTCTATCTCCTGATCCCGGGGTCCGCACTGATCGCCGCCTGGGCACGCAGGTCACCGCTCCTGCTGGCCGTCGCGGTCATCATGCTCATCGGCGGCCTGTTCAGCCACACGGTCATCGACAGCAAGAGCACGCTCATGGCGTTGGCCATGGCACTGGCACTGAGTGCACCCGAGGGGAACCGAGGTGATGCCCGTGGCGTCTGACCCGTCGATGCGGATCGTGCACGTCCTCGACGGGATCGGGGTAGGTGGCGCCGAATTCGTCCTGCTGAACCTCGTGCGCGGTCTCCAGGCCGAGGGACATCATAACACCGTCATCTCGCTCACCACTCCGAGCCACATGCGTACGGAACTCAAGGCGGCCGGTGCCGCCGTGCTGTCGCTCGACATGTCCAGGGGACGGCTCGCCCTGTCCGACGCCATCCGAGTGCGCGACGCCATCCGCCGCGCCAGCCCCGACCTGATTCAGGGCTGGATGTATCATGGCAATGCGGCAGCGGCTCTGGGCAGGTTATTGGCCGTGCACGCCTGTCCGCTCGTCTGGAGCATCCACAATACGCTTGAGCCGGCACCGGACTATCGCCTTCTCACGCGTCTTGCGATGCGGGGAGGGGCGCTGTTCTCCGGGCTCTGCGGTGCCATCGTCTATGTCTCAGCCGCGAGTGCCCGCCAGCACGAGCAGCGGGGCTACCGTGCCGACCGGACAGCCGTCATCTCGAACGGCATCGACGTCGGACGCTTTCGGCCGGACGAGCGTGCGCGCCATCTTGTGCGTGTCGCGCTCGGTCTCGATGCCTCGACCCCGCTGGTCGGCTGCTTCGCACGCTGGGACCCGATGAAGGGACATGACCGTCTCCTGCGGGCGCTCGCTTGCCAGTCGGCCAGCAAGAGGATGCCCCCGCATCTCGTTCTCGCAGGAAGCGGTATCGACAAGGACAACGCGGCGCTGCTCGCGATGATCGAGGAGGCGGGCTTGCGTGGCCGGGTCAGCCTCCTGGGAGCACGCAGCGACGTCCCACAGCTGATGAACGCGCTCGACCTGTTCGTGCTGCCGTCGATCTGGGGCGAGGCGTTCCCGCTGGTCCTGGGCGAAGCCATGGCTACCGGTGTCCCGTCAATCGCCACAGATATCGGCGACTGCGGCCTGCTGCTCGGTGACCATGGCCTCCTCGTGCCCCCTGGCGACGATCCGGCGCTCGCCTCGGCAATCGACGCGGTCTTTTCGCTCGGACCGGCCGAGCGGGTGGAATTGGGTGCAAGGGCGCGCGCACGTGTAATCGAGCAGTTTTCTCTGTCGTCGATGATCGAGCGCTACGCGAGTCTCTACGGGAGACTCGTGCGCCAGCCGCAGGGGACGCCGCAATGGGCGGCATGAGCATCCAACTGCCGTCTGTGGTGGAGACCAGCCCCGCTCGGTGCGACCTGCCGACCGTGACGATCGTCATCCCGACGTTCAACGAACGGGACCACATTGCCGACTGTCTTCGGACCGTCCTCGCCACCGACTATCCGCCAGGCCGGTTCGAAGTCATCGTCGTCGATGGTATGAGCGATGACGGGACACCTTCGATCGTCGGCGGCTTCGCACAGATGCATCCGTGTCTCTCGCTGCGGGACAACCCCGACCGTCTGCCTGCATTCGCCATGAACATCGGAATCTCAGCAGCCAGGGGCGAGATCATTGTCCGACTGGACGCCCATGCAACATATCCGTCCAGCTATGTCAGGCAGTGCATCCAGCGGTTGCAGCAGAGCCGAGCCGCCAATGTCGGTCCGGCCTGCCGGACCCTTCCGGGCGCGCCGACCATGGTCGCCCGAACGATCGCGGCCGCACTCTCCCACCCGTTCGGCGTGGGAAACGCCCGGTTCCGCACCGGCGGGCGCGAGCCCATGCCGGTCGACACGGTACCGTTCGGCTGCTGGCGCCGGGATGTGCTGGTGGCGGCAGGTGGCTTCCGTACCGATCTTCCCTATGCCGAAGATGACGAGCTGAATGCCCGGCTGCGCCGCAACGGCGGTGTGGTCCTGCTCGATCCGGGCATTCAGGCCGGTTACTTCGCGCGGCCCACGCTTCGCCGTCTCGCCGCGATGCTCTACCGCTACGGCTACCACAAGCCGTTCTCGGCCCGTGCGATCGGGCACATCCCCACCTGGCGACAGTTGGTACCGCCAGCCTTCCTGGTGGCGCTGGGGATGGCGCTGCTCGCGGGCGCGGTCTGGCCCGACCTCGCCTGGATCCTTCCGTTGCTCCTGGTCCTGCATCTCGCTGCGGGCTTGGCCGGGGCGATCCTGAGCCGCCGGGGCGATCGGTCGATCGTGCAGGTCCTGCAGCTGCCGCCAGTCTTCCTGGGAATGCACCTGGTGTATGGCTGGGCGTATCTGCGCGGACTTGTCGACCTCCTGGCCGTCGGACGCCCGATGCCCATCGACGGAGCGGGTCGGTGAACTGCCTGTGCGACCCGCGACGCGCCGCCGCCTCAGTCCGAGGAGGTCGGCCAGCCGCATCCCAGGTGCGGCAGGGATCCATCCGTTCTGCGAGGTCCATCGATCTCGCGCGACCCGGCGATGCAGCGGACAATCGAGGGTGGAAGGACCGTAGAGGCATCCTCCTCCTGATGGTCCTCCCAGGCCGGGTTGCCGGCAAGCGCGAGATCGCTCAGTCGATGTCCTGGCTCGGGAAAGACGAATCCAGCCATGCCGTTGTCGATCGCGGCACTGTCCAGCACCTCGATCGGACCGGCGGCACCATTGGAGTCGAAGCCTGCGTAGCGGTTCTCCAGGCTCAGGCTTCCAATGATCCGGTGCCGAGGCCCGGTCTCGTTGCGGCCGAGCTTGAAGCCGACACCGTCGCCCGCGGGGACCGCGCTGCCTGGCAGGTACCCATTCCAGAATGCCCAGCTGGAGCGAATGGTGACGGGAGCCTCCGCGTGCCAGAGATCGACTCCATCATCGGAGTTCGCCCAGGTCCGGCAAGCGACGATCTCGTTCCCCTGGGCAGAGGGCGGCAGGAACTTGAAGCCGATGCCGTCGGCGTCCCCGCCAGGCGGACGAGTGAGCCGATCGACGTTGCGATAGGAATCACAGTTCACCAGCCTGTTGTTGGACGAGCTCCCGGTCACGAGGATGCCGGTCCCCTCGTTCTCGTAGCTCGCGACCTGATCCAGACGATTGTTGCTAGCGTCCTCGATCAGCACCCCGATCGACCAACTATGCCGAAAGCCCTGGCGGGCGCGAGTGATGTCGACCTCCCGCAGCACCCACCAGTCTGCCAGCAGATGCAGGCAGGCAAGGCCTGCCTCGCTTGGAACCTCGGAGCAGTCGAGCAGTGCCCGCCCGCCGGTGCTGCGCAGGGTAACCGGCGCATCTGGCCGGCCGCTCCTCGCTATTCGTACCCCCTGGGTACCCTGAACGACATAGGTGCCGGCCCTGACCAGGATGGTGTCGCCGGGCAGGGCCTCGTCGATCGCACGCTGCCACGTGGCGAAGGGAGCCTGCTCGGTGCCTTCGGCGTCGTCCAGGCCGTCCGGCGCCACGTACCATGTCCGCGCGAGCGCATCACTGCTGGCCATCACGATCAAGAGCGCGGCAAGGACGCAGAAGTCATACCTGGGTATCAAGAATAGGACCTGCTACTTAACGTTCAGAATATGCACATATATTACTATTTATTATTCCTTAGCTGATAATCAAGCGCATCATCAAAGTGGAATATATATTGAAATTTTATAAATTTAAGTCTCGCGCCTCTGATCGAGGGCGAGCACCGGGTGCGCCGTGTGAGCGGCTTGCCCAGAATGTTGCCCGATCCGGGCAACAGAGGCCGGTGTCATGGTGACCAAGGAGCGGCCCTTGGTCGGCTTGGCGGCCTTCCCCGACCAGTCGGAGCCGCCCTTCGGCAACCGCCAGTCCAGAGATTGGCGCAGGCTACCCGATGCTCACGCGCCGGCATTCGCCCAGGCGGCTGGCAACTTGTGGCGGCGCAAGTTCCTGATCCTGGCGTCGACCATCCTGGGCATGCTGCTGGCGGCCTTTCTCGGCTTGAAATCGGTTCCCCAGTATACGTCCGATGCCATGGTGCTGGTGGTACCGCCGAGGCAAGCTTCGCCCTTGCCGAGCGTAGTGCCGCCCGTCGCCGTAGAGCATGGCACGGTCGAGACCGAGAGCCGGGTCATTGCCTCGCGCGCCAACATCGTGCGCGCCCTGGCTCGCCTGGACCAAGCCGAGGCCACAACGGCAGAAGCTTGCATTGCCGAGGGCGTCTGGAACCGGATCCTTCATCGGCTCACCACGGAGTTCGGCTGGTCCGTCGCCACATCCTGCTCTGGCGGCTCGGCCGAACTCGCCGATGCATCGGCAGCCGGCCGCGAGCGGCGCATCGAAGCATTCCAGCGCCGCATGCAGTCCATGCCGAGCGGACAGTCGGCTCTGGTCTCGCTGTCGTTCACGTCTGGCGATCCACGGCTCTCGCAGGCCTTTCTCGACGCGGTGATCGCGAGCTACCTGGACGAGCAACTCGCCCAGAAGCGCTGGATGGCCGCACGCGCCAGTGACCTGCTGCAGACCCGGATCGACGGGCTGACGGCGGAAATTGAGCGAGCAGGCGCCATGGTCGCAGGTCCGCCTGGCTCGAACGACTGGCGCCGAGAGATCGATCGAAAGCGTGCGGAACTGGATGACCGCCTGGATGAGCGCGTGCGCCTGGATGATCAGCTGGCCTTGCTCGTACCGGATGCGCGCGCGATCTCGCCGGCATCTCCTGGCACCTTGGCGTCACCGTCGCTGACGACCTTCACGCTCTTGGGCCTGATCGGTGGGCTGACGGCAGGCTGCATGCTCGCCTTTACCCTGGATCGCTTCGACACTCGCTTGCGCAGCGAGCACGATCTTGAAGAGAAGCTTGGCGCTACCTGCATCGGTCTGGTGCCCGAGATCCGGGTTAGAACAGGCACGCTGGAAGATAGCCTGCGAAGCCGCCCCGGTTCCCTGCTCGGCCGGGCGGTTCGAGGCATCCTCGCCAGTATCGCGGCTCATCGATCGAAGGTCGTCCTGGTCACGTCGAGCCTTCGGGAAGAAGGAGCGTCGAGCTTGGCCTCTGCGCTCGCAGCCATGGCGGCGGACGGACAAGGGGCGCGCGTCCTGCTGATCGCGTCCGAGGCCACCGGTGCGCAAGCGGGCCGTGACCGGGAGCATGCGTTGGTAGAGGCGGTCAGGCCGACGGCAGGCTCCGCTCCGTTGCCCGGCATGATCCTCCGGCGCTCGGGACCGGCCGGGTACGACCTGATGTACCCCGAGCCCTACGATCATCCGCCCGTCTTAGCACCGGTCCTGCGCGCAGCCCTGCCTGGGCTTCGCACCCAGTACGACCTGATCCTGATCGACGTCGCACCGGTCCTGGTCGAGCCCGGCGCTGCCAGCCTCACCGACCTCGCCGATCTTGTCCTGCTCGTCGTGCGCTGGGGTCGGACCGACTACCGCGCCGTACGGCGGGCGATGGAGCGGCTGAGTGCCACAAGCTCTGTTGCGACTGTCCTGAGCCGGGTCGAGGTGCGCAAGCACCGCCGCTACGGCTACTTCGACATGCTTTCCATTCCAGCCATATCCCGAGGCGACGATGTCTGATCTCATGATGCGCCCTGGCCCGGTAGACGGTCGCCATGGATGCCTGGCCGACCTCGCGGCGACACCTTTGGCCGATTTCCTTCCCTTCGCCTTGCCCGACATCACGTCTGCCGAGATCGACGAGGTCGTGGCGTGCCTGCGGTCCGGCTGGATTACCACCGGGCCGAAAGTGGCGCGCTTCGAACGCGAATTCGCTGCGATGCTGGGTTCCGACGTGGAGGCCGTCGCGGTCAGTTCCGCAACAGCCGGCCTGCATCTCGCCCTCGAGGCTGCAGGTATCGGTCCTGGCGACGAGGTGATCGTGCCTGTCCACACCTTCACGGCGACGGCCGAAGTCGTCGTCTATCTCGGTGCGACGCCTGTGTTCGTCGACGTCCTGCCTGGCCAGCTGACGATGGATCCGGAGGCGGTCGAGGCCGCCATCACTCCGCGTACGCGTGCGCTGATGCCAGTGCACTACGCTGGACTGGCCTGCGACATGCGACGCCTCATCGCCCTGGCGGAACGGCATGGACTGGCAGTCATCGAGGATGCGGCTCACGCGCTGCCAACCACGCATGGGGGCATCCTGATCGGTGCGCAGCCGACCCTGGCCACCGTCTTCAGCTTCTACGCCACCAAGACCGTCGCAGCCGGGGAGGGCGGCATGCTCGTCACGCGCGACCCTGCCATCGCCAGACGCGCCCGGGTGATGCGCCTGCATGGGATCAACCGCGACGTCTTTGACCGCTACCAGGGCAAAGGCGGTGGATGGTACTACGAGGTCGTTGCGCCAGGCTTCAAGTACAACCTGACGGACATCGGCGCCTCGCTGGCGCTGGTGCAGCTGGCGCGCATGCACGAGATGCGCGCCAGGCGCGAGTTCATCGCCCGGGCCTACCTTGACGCATTCGATGGGCTCCCGGTCGACCTGCCGCCAGCCGCACCGCCCGGCGACATGCATGCATGGCATCTGTTCCCGATACTTGTGCGGGACGACGCGCCGATGTCCCGCAACGAGTTGATCGATGCGTTGCGCAACCAGGGGATCGGTACCAGCGTCCATTACGTGCCGCTCCACATGCATCCCTACTGGCGCGACTCCTATGTGCTGGAAGCCGAGCGCTTCCCCGTCAGCACCGACGCCTACCGGCGGATGGTGAGCCTGCCGATCTACAGCAAGATGAGCGATGGCAACCTTGCGCAGGTTGTCACGGCGGTACGGCAGTTGCTGGGGCAACCTTGATGACAATGCTTCGCTGGTTCGCCCGGGCCACGGTCGCGGCTGTTGCCCTTGTCATGCTGTCGCCGCTCCTGCTGGCAATCGCCTGTGCCATCTATCTGGACGACCCCGGTCCTGTGTTCTTTCGGCAGGCGAGGGTTGGCCGCCACGGCCGCGTGTTCCGGATCTGGAAGTTCCGGAGCATGCGGGTCGTGCCCGGTCCGCTGCTCACGGTCGGGGGCGATCCACGCATCACCCGGGTCGGTCGTGTCCTGCGGCGCTGCAAGCTGGACGAACTGCCGCAACTCCTGAACGTGCTGGACGGGACGATGACGTTCGTTGGTCCGAGGCCCGAAGTGCTGCGTTATGTCGACCTGTATACCCCGGCGCAGCAACAGGTACTGGATCTGATGCCGGGGATCACGGACCCGGCGTCACTGGCCTATTTCGAAGAGGAGCGGGTGCTCGCCGTGGCGGCGGACCCGGAAAAGCTCTATGTCGACAGGATCCTGCCCGAGAAGATTGACATCAATCTCCATTACGCCCGCCGCGCCAGTCTCTTCGGTGACGTCGTCATCGTAGCAAGGTCCATCTACCGGATGTTCGGGATTCAGCGTCTCCATCTGCGCCGTCTGCAAGGTGGCTGAGCTGCGGCGATCTGTGACCGGTTTCTGCAGGCGTCATGCGTATCACCCCTACACTACTTTCTCTCGAACTCGCAGATCACACAGATTTTACACAAATGTTCCTTGTCCAGGACAGCCGCTTCGGGCATGGAGGGGGCGCTGCCCGATTATCTGGGCTGCTGCACGTCGTGACATACTGGAGATAAGATCTGTCGTTGCCCTGGTGCGTTGCGAATTGCTCGCTGCGGATGTTGGGCCAGCTCAGGCTGACGGATAACCGCTACGCATATCTCACCAGTTTTTATCGGTGAAGATCCGTGGTCGGAAGTTCGTGGCGGCATGCATGGTCGGTTTCACATAAGCAGTTCTCACATTTTCACGCGCATGTCTGAATGGGTCATCAAGTATTTCGTGAGCTATCGTCATCTGTCGCCTGCGATACTCTTGCTGCAGCGATCCGGTGCGAGAGGCATCCGGCTCAGCTCGCGCTGAGATTATCGGGCTGGTGCATGATCATCAGAGGGTGGAGCACATGCTTGCCCCTGACGTTTCATCGTGCCGGCCAACCTTGCTGAACGAAATAACGATTTGCCATCAGATCCGCGCGTCATAGCGGAAGCATCCGAATAATGGCCTCTGACGTTCAATCCTGTTTTCACGAAAACCTGCGATTTGCCGCTTCGGACCGATCGCCTGGTCCGAAGGGCCGCATCGGCCATAGGCCGGCCAGCCTTCCCCAGCCGTCCGCAGAGTGGCCTTGGCTCCTGGATGGCGCGGATCTGGTGAGGTTCGGCGATCATCCGCGGTGCATGGCGGACCTGCATCGGGCTGTGCTCGACCCTGACGGGGACATGGCCAGCCGCGCCATCGTGGACCTGCAATGGCGGGGCGAACCAGGTGTCCTGGAGTTGGCCATCAAGTTGGTGGGAGACCAGGACCCCATCCGGCGCAGTCGTGGTGCGGAGATCCTGGGGCAGATCGGGATGCCGGCTCATCGGTACCCCGATCGAAGCTGGGAAGTCCTTTCGGCTGTTGTCCGGTTCGACCCCAGCGAGCACGTACGGGCCGCCTGCGTCCATGCGCTCGCACGATTGCGTGATCCGCGGGCCGTGCCGCTCCTCCTGGAAATGGTAGCTCTTCCAAGCGTTGACCTGCGTCGTGCCTTGGCGGTCGCTCTTGGCCAGTTTGCCACCGATCGCTCAGACGTCGTGCCGGCGCTGATGGCCCTGATGACCGATCCGGATGACGATGTTCGGGACTGGGCGACCCTTGGCCTCGGCACGCTCAGTCGTGAGGATGGACCTGAGATCCGTGCTGCCCTTCTGGCCCGCATTGACGATCCTCATGCCGACACACGTCAGGAAGCCCTGCTGGGCTTGGCCCGACGCGGCGACCGGCGCGCCATCAGGCCATTGATCGTGGAGCTAGAGGGCGGCCTCAGCATCGCGTTGCAGGAGGCCATGGATCATCTGCTGGGTGAATCGGAACGAGGCAGGATGGTCGCTTCACTGGATGAGCGGATCAGGCGGCTCGTACGCCTCCTCGATTGACCGGCCACCACAGGCACGGCCGCCTCGCCCGGCGGCAGCGATGACGCCACCTTTGCGAGGGGAAGACGCTCCATCTGATCCAGGGGATGCCGTCCTAGGGGAGGACTGTCTGGCTTCCGGCCGGATGCGCCGCATCGACATTATAGCTGGTCCGAGATGCAAAGCTCGCAGGGGATCCGGATTGCCGTCGGCGGACGGACAGATCGCCCCGCGACCCGGTGGAGGCCAGCTTCTGGCCAGCATTCACTCGTTTCGCAGGAACCTCGGGCGCCCTGCGGCGTATGCGGCCTACAGCATCCGGCAACCTGTCCTCCCAGGAAAGCGCGCCCCATGAGCGTCCATCTCCCATTCGACAACAGCTACGCGCGGTTGCCCGGCCATTTCTTTGCTTCGGTCGCACCCACGCCCGTGGCTGCCCCGCAACTCATCCGGCTGAACCGGGAACTCGCCGTGCAACTTGGCCTCGATCCGGATTGGCTTGCCAGTCCGGAAGGGGTGGAGATGCTGTCTGGCAGGCGAGTGCCCGAGGGAGCTCAGTCCATTGCGATGGCCTATGCCGGGCACCAGTTCGGCAGCTTCGTGCCGCAGCTCGGTGATGGCCGAGCCGTGCTGCTGGGCGAGGTCGTCGATCGGGATGGTGTCCGCCGCGACATCCAACTCAAGGGTTCCGGACCCACGCCGTTCTCGCGACGGGGCGATGGACGTGCAGCATTGGGACCAGTGCTGAGGGAGTATGTGGTGAGCGAGGCCATGGCGGCGCTCGGTCTTCCGACGACCCGGACGCTCGCCGCCACGCTGACCGGCGAGACGGTCGCGCGGGAAACCCTTCTGCCCGGTGCCGTGCTCACCCGGATCGCATCCAGCCACATCCGGGTAGGCACGTTCCAGTATTTCGCCGCCCGCCAGGACGTGGAGGCGATCCGCCAGCTTGCCGATCATGTCATTGCGCGGCACTACCCCGAGGCTGCCAAGGCCAGCAGGCCCTACCACGCGCTCCTGGAGCAGGTGATTGCGCGCCAAGCTGATCTGATCGCCCGGTGGCTACTGATCGGCTTCATCCATGGCGTGATGAACACCGACAACATGTCGATCGCCGGCGAGACCATCGACTACGGTCCGTGCGCCTTCATGGATGCCTACGATCCGGCGACCGTCTTCAGTTCCATCGACTACCATGGCCGCTACGCCTACGCGAACCAGCCCCGGATCGGCCAATGGAACCTCGCCAGACTGGCCGAAACCTTGCTGCCTCTGCTGGTGGAGGATGTGAACGAGGCTGTCGCCCAGGCGCAGGCGGCGCTGGACGGCTTCGGGCCGCGCTTCCAGAGCACCTATCAGGCGGGGCTCCGTCAGAAGCTCGGCCTCTCGACCGAGCAGGATGGCGACAAGGAGCTGGTGCAGGATCTCCTGGACGCCATGGCCGAGAACAGCGCGGACTTCACCCTGACTTTCCGGCGTCTGTGCGATGCCGCGGCTGATCCAGGGGCCGACGAGGGCGCGCGCAGTCTCTTCGCCGATCCTTCCGCCTTCGACCGTTGGGTCCAGCGTTGGCGGCAGCGGCTATTGGCCGAGTCTGGCGATGGTGAGGCACGCCGGGCCGCCATGCGTTCAGTCAATCCGGCGTTCATTCCGCGCAATCATCGGGTGGAGGCGGTCATCCAGGCTGCTACGATAAATCAGGACTTCGGGCCGTTCGACGAACTTGTGGAGGTGCTGGCAAGGCCGTTCGACGATCAGCCTGCATTCGCTCGCTATGCGGAGCCGCCCGAGCCGCACGAACTCGTCCATCAGACCTTCTGCGGCACCTAACGGCCAGGCCATTCCGGCTGCCTGCTCCAAACCGCCTCGACCAGTAGATTTCTTCTCTTCTGGCCATGCATGTCCTGGTGTGGGGATGGTTTTGGGCGTCTTGCGGGTGGTTGGGGTCATTTCCATGTAGGTGGGGGCTGGCGGGGGCTGGCGGGGGCTGGTTTGCTGTTGGTGGTGGCCGGGTTCTTGTTGGTCATGGTCTGGTCACGGTGCGGTGAAGAAACCGCCGAAAACCTGTTGACGCTATGGGGTGTCGGGGTTAGAACCCCTCCCACGAAGCGCGGTGGTGCTGGGCGGCGGCGGTGAGCTGCTGGCTTGGTTTGATCGGCGTTTTGGTAGTGAGATTGCCTGATCTGTTGGGGTTGGGTGGCTGTCTTTGGGGGCGGCCCGATCGTCGTCTGACGGTTGCGTGATGTTTGACATCGTCGGTGGTGGAGCGCTTTGAAGAGAAGCGTTTTTGGAGGGATGTGCGGGCGGCGTCCTTGGTGCTGGCGGCTTTTTTGCTGCTGGTGCTGGTGGGATGATCGTCTGGTGCATCTTGGTGTTCATTGGAAACTTCTTCGGAGGTTCTGATGGGTACCTTGCGTGAGCCTAGATGGTCAGCGATCAAGCTGAGAGTTTGATCCTGGCTCAGAACGAACGCTGGCGGCGCGCCTAACACATGCAAGTCGGACGCACTCAGCAATGGGTGAGTGGCGGACGGGTGAGTAACACGTGGGAACCTGCCCTGGGGTCTGGGATAGCTGCGGGAAACTGCAGGTAACACCGGATGTGCCCTTAGGGGGAAAGTTTACGCCCTGGGATGGGCCCGCGTCGGATTAGGTAGTTGGTGGGGTAATGGCCTACCAAGCCTTCGATCCGTAACCGGTCTGAGAGGATGATCGGTCACACTGGGACTGAGACACGGCCCAGACTCCTACGGGAGGCAGCAGTGGGGAATCTTGGACAATGGGGGCAACCCTGATCCAGCGACGCCGCGTGGGTGATGAAGGCCTTCGGGTCGTAAAGCCCTTTTGCCGGGGAAGATGATGACGGTACCCGGAGAAGAAGCACCGGCTAACTCTGTGCCAGCAGCCGCGGTAAGACAGAGGGTGCTAGCGTTGTTCGGAATTACTGGGCGTAAAGGGCGCGTAGGCGGCTCGTTTAGTCGGGTGTGAAATCCCAAGGCTCAACCTTGGAACTGCATTCGATACTGGCGGGCTAGAGACCGGAAGAGGTGGGTGGAATACCCAGTGTAGAGGTGAAATTCGTAGATATTGGGTGGAACACCGGTGGCGAAGGCGGCTCACTGGTCCGGTTCTGACGCTGAGGCGCGAAAGCGTGGGGAGCAAACAGGATTAGATACCCTGGTAGTCCACGCCCTAAACGATGTGTGCTAGATGTCGGGGGACTTGTCTCTCGGTGTCGGAGTTAACGTTTTAAGCACACCGCCTGGGGAGTACGGCCGCAAGGTTAAAACTCAAAGGAATTGACGGGGGCCCGCACAAGCGGTGGAGCATGTGGTTTAATTCGACGCAACGCGCAGAACCTTACCAACTCTTGACATGGCCGGTCTAGCTGCAGAGATGCAGTGTCCCGCAAGGGGCCGGTTACAGGTGCTGCATGGCTGTCGTCAGCTCGTGTCGTGAGATGTTGGGTTAAGTCCCGCAACGAGCGCAACCCTTGTCCGTAGTTGCCATCAGGTTGGGCTGGGCACTCTACGGGGACTGCCGGTGACAAGCCGGAGGAAGGTGGGGATGACGTCAAGTCCTCATGGCCCTTACGAGTTGGGCTACACACGTGCTACAATGGTGGTGACAGAGGGCAGCCAGGTCGCGAGGCCGAGCAAATCCCTAAAAGCCATCTCAGTTCGGATTGCACTCTGCAACTCGGGTGCATGAAGGTGGAATCGCTAGTAATCGCGGATCAGCACGCCGCGGTGAATACGTTCCCGGGCCTTGTACACACCGCCCGTCACACCATGGGAGTTGGTTCGACCTTAAGCCGGTGAGCTAACCCGCAAGGGGAGCAGCCGTTCACGGTCGGGTCAGCGACTGGGGTGAAGTCGTAACAAGGTAGCCGTAGGGGAACCTGCGGCTGGATCACCTCCTTTCTGGACCCTCGATGTCGGGCCTCTCACGAGAGCCCGGGGTCGAGATGGTCGTATATGGCCGGTCTTCGGACTGGCCGCACAAACTGCCCATGAGAGCCTTGGCTTCCGGGGCGCCGTCCGCACATCCCTCCAAGTTCAGGACATACCGGGTTCGGGCCCGTAGCTCAGTCGGTTAGAGCGCACCCCTGATAAGGGTGAGGTCGGCCGTTCGAATCGGCCCGGGCCCACCATCGTCGCCAGCCTGGCTTTGCCTGGTGGTGCGGGGATGGGGGCATGTTCTGGATGCGCGAAGGATGAAGTGCTCCACGCGTGAACCCTGGCTCCTTTGGGAGGCTTGGTTCCGATGGTCGTCTGCCGGCGTTGGCTGGTGGGACGTTCAGTTCAGATCGTATGGTGTCGTGTTTAGTGACTGTGTGACCGCGCGGGCGGTTGGCGCTGGGGTTTTGCCCTGGGCTAGCTGTCCGTGATTGGGACGCACGGGATGCTCAATGTTGTGTGAATACTCGCCGGTCCTCTCTCACATCCGGACCGGTGGGGCTTTGCATCAGTGGAAGATCCGTCGTGCTTGTCGGCTGTTTGTCTTCTCGGTTCTGGTCGGGTCCGTTCCAACGGGCTCAAGCAGGCCGTTAGGCCGATAGCCACCAAGAAGACCGCGCGGGTCGGTCGCTGGTGTGGGGTGGGAAGAGGTAATGAAGGGCATCTGGTGAATGCCTTGGCGTCGAGAGGCGATGAAGGACGTGGCACGCTGCGATAAGTCTGGGGAAGGTGCGAGCGACCGTTGATCCCAGAATTTCCGAATGGGGAAACCCACCGCTTTTAGCGGTATCTTCAGCTGAATTCATAGGCTGGGGAAGCGAACCCGGGGAACTGAAACATCTAAGTACCCGGAGGAAAGGACATCAACCGAGACTCCGCTAGTAGTGGCGAGCGAACGCGGATCAGGCCAGTGGCCACATCGAACGAACCGGAACTGTCTGGAAAGGCAGGCCATAGCGGGTGACAGCCCCGTACGGGTAGAGCGTCGATGTGGTCCTCGAGTAGGGCGGGGCACGTGAAACCCTGTCCGAACATGGGGGGACCACCCTCCAAGCCTAAGTACTCCTCGACGACCGATAGTGAACCAGTACCGTGAGGGAAAGGTGAAAAGCACCCCGACAAGGGGGGTGAAACAGAACCTGAAACCGGATGCCTACAAGCAGTCGGAGCCTGACATGGGGAGCGATCCTCATGGGCGGGTGACGGCGTACCTTTTGTATAATGGGTCAGCGAGTTATCGTCGTCAGCAAGCTTAAGCCGGTAGGCGAAGGCGCAGCGAAAGCGAGTCTGAACAGGGCGCTTGAGTTGGCGGCGGTAGACCCGAAACCGGGGTGATCTAGCCATGGGCAGGTTGAAGACAGGGTGACACCTGTTGGAGGACCGAACTCACGTCTGTTGAAAAAGACGGAGATGACCTGTGGCTAGGGGTGAAAGGCCAATCAAACCCGGAGATAGCTGGTTCTCCGCGAAAGCTATTGAGGTAGCGCGTCACGTGATTGCCTTCGGGGGTAGAGCACTGGATGGGCTAGGGGGGCGCAAGCCTTACCAAACCTAACCAAACTCCGAATACCGAAGTGTCTAGCGTGGCAGACAGGCGGCGGGTGCTAAGGTCCGTCGCCAAGAGGGAAACAGCCCAGATCGCCGGCTAAGGTCCCCAAGTCGTGGCTAAGTGGAAAAGGATGTGGGAAGGCCATAACAACCAGGAGGTTGGCTTAGAAGCAGCCATCCTTTAAAGAAAGCGTAACAGCTCACTGGTCTAATAGCCGTCCTGCGCCGAAAATGTAACGGGGCTCAAGCCACGCACCGAAGCCGCGGGCTCGTACTTGTACGAGCGGTAGCGGAGCGTTCCCTAGGCCTGTGAAGGTCGTCCGTGAGGATGGCTGGAGGTATGGGAAGTGCGAATGCTGACATGAGTAGCGACAAGGAGTGTGAGAGACACTCCCGCCGAAAGTCCAAGGGTTCCTGCGCAAGGCTAATCCGCGCAGGGTGAGCCGGCCCCTAAGGCGAGGCCGAAAGGCGTAGTCGATGGGAACGGGGTGAACATTCCCCGGCCTGTGGGTAGTGACGGCGGCCGTAAGTTGTCCAACCTTACTGGATTGGTTGGGCCGCGAAGGACGTCCAGGAAATAGCTCCCACGTATAGACCGTACCCGAAACCGACACAGGTGGACTGGTTGAGCATACCGAGGCGTTTGAGAGAACGGTATCGAAGGAACTCGGCAAATTGCCCTCGTAACTTCGGGAGAAGAGGGCCCCGTTGGCAGGCAACTGTTGGCGGGGGGCACAAGCCAGGGGGTGGCGACTGTTTACTAAAAACACAGGGCTCTGCGAACTCGAAAGAGGACGTATAGGGTCTGACGCCTGCCCGGTGCCGGAAGGTTAAGAGGAGGGGTGAGAGCTCCGAATCGAAGCCCCGGTAAACGGCGGCCGTAACTATAACGGTCCTAAGGTAGCGAAATTCCTTGTCGGGTAAGTTCCGACCTGCACGAATGGCGTAACGACTTCCCCACTGTCTCCGATACCGGCTCAGCGAAATTGAATTCCCCGTGAAGATGCGGGGTACCCGCGGTTAGACGGAAAGACCCCGTGCACCTTTACTGCAGCTTTGCGCTGGCATTAGGCGAAACATGTGTAGGATAGGTGGGAGCCTTTGAAGCGGTGGCGCCAGCCATCGTGGAGGCGACCTTGAAATACCACCCTTGGTTCGCTTGATGTCTAACCCAGGCCCGTGATCCGGGTCGGGAACACCGCATGGTGGGCAGTTTGACTGGGGCGGTCGCCTCCCAAAGTGTAACGGAGGCGCGCGAAGGTAGGCTCAGGCTGGTCGGAAACCAGCCGTTGCGTGCAAGGGCACAAGCCTGCTTGACTGCGAGAGCGACGGTTCGAGCAGAGACGAAAGTCGGCCCTAGTGATCCGGTGGTCCCGCGTGGAAGGGCCATCGCTCAACGGATAAAAGGTACGCCGGGGATAACAGGCTAATCACTCCCAAGAGTCCCCATCGACGGAGTGGTTTGGCACCTCGATGTCGGCTCATCACATCCTGGGGCTGAAGCAGGTCCCAAGGGTTCGGCTGTTCGCCGATTAAAGTGGTACGTGAGCTGGGTTTAGAACGTCGTGAGACAGTTCGGTCCCTATCTGCCGTGGGTGTTGGAGACGTGAAAGGATCCGTCCTTAGTACGAGAGGACCGGGATGGACAGACCTCTGGTGGGCCGGTCGTGGCGCCAGCCGCGCAGCCGGGTAGCTAAGTCTGGACGGGATAACCGCTGAAAGCATCTAAGCGGGAAACCCACCTTGAAACGACGTCTCCCTATCAGGGCCGTGGCAGACCACCACGTCGATAGGTCGGAAGTGGAAGTGCAGCAATGCATGCAGCTGACCGATACTAATCGCCCGACAGGCCTCCTTCCCCCCACACCAGCGATCGGCCCGCGAGGATCGATCCAGACCATCCCCAGCGTCCCATCACACAACAGTCACTTCCTCATGCCTTCCTCGTCCTTGGCTCAAGTAGGCCGTAAGGCCGATCAACAAGGACGAACGCTCGCCGCAAGGCGAGCCCCAAGGCATGCGACGTCCTGCCGACCCGGTGGTCACAGCGAGGGTGCCCCACCCGATCCCATCCCGAACTCGGCCGTGAAACCCCTCAGCGCCCATGATACTGTGTCTCAAGACACGGGAAAGTCGGTCGCCGCCGGGTCAGCAGGACGCCGCACCACAACACGACACCAACACCTTCCCAAGATGCCCGGCAAGCCTCCAGCCTGCTCAAGGCATCTCTTCCAAGGTGCCTGGCGGCCTTCGGCCTACTTGAGGCACCAGAACGCGGGGTGGAGCAGCCCGGTAGCTCGTCAGGCTCATAACCTGAAGGTCAGAGGTTCAAATCCTCTCCCCGCATCCAACCGC
>JAESGR010000502.1_pt1 | contig 26397 bp, 28 predicted proteins | sample 9269771 | NCBI WGS metagenome assembly JAESGR01 (sample SAMN15739572, study PRJNA653492) | algae metagenome | isolation source: Chroococcus sp. CMT-3BRIN-NPC107 and co-occurring heterotrophs from well... | place: USA: Clark Mountains Wilderness, California | collected 2010-04-18 | reverse complement strand
ATTTAGCGCTCAGTTTGATACGTCTTAAGCCTGCTAAATTACCTCATTTTCAACGCGGTCTACGAGCTATGCAGCTTATCCTGTCTACTGTTTAGTTCCTTTGTCACCCCGTCAGATTGATTAGTTTAATTCTTGACTTAGATTATTAGTCATGTCTGAATTTTGTAGAGGTTTTCATAACTTCAAAATAATCTGAAAATTTGACTAAATCGAATCTCTATGACACTCGTGTTGAGTTAATTGACAAAAAGCCGATTCGTTCATTAGTCTCAGTTAATATAAGTACCTGAGTTTTTAATAGCTAAATCCAGAAGTTTTATGTAACGACAAATATAAACAACTCAGTTAATTTAGTTATTATCAAGAATTTAAAAATAGTTATAGCAAGCCCGTGTTTAACCCAACGCCGGATTTAAAAAGGAAACCTAGCCAACATGAAACTTTATTATCGCGGACTTGTTTGCGAACTGAATCCAACTCAGATAGCAAATAGAAAACAAAGAAAGCCTTTTCAGTTCATCCCTAAAACAGGCAAAGCCTACAACCTTAATTATTGCGGAGCTAACCTTTTAGTCGCTCCTAATAATATTGTGAGAAAACTTCCGGTAAAACCAATATTTTGTAGATTGATTTATCGGGGGTTAGCTTATTGGGTACATCACAACGATGAAGGAGAAGCGATCACAATCGCTTCATCGACAAATCCTTTTTTGTTCAACAATTGCTCCAATATTTAATTAACTCTACCTGTTACTTAGTTATAAATAATTTTACGTACTGTAAAACAATAAAAATTACAAATAATTGGCTTCAATCTTAATCAGGACAACTTCCGAAACATTGCAGAAGGTTAGTGTAGTTAAAGTAGTTCAATTTACATTTCAAAAGGAAGCCAAGATGGATTAACTGTTTGTATGAATTTTTTAGGACGCACCTACAAAACAACAGACGATAATAATTATCCAACTTTTCCTAAGCTTGTTTTTGAAGATGACAAAATTAAGCGCTTAAATTTTTGGATAGAACCAGGAAAGCGATTTGAGTGGTGAACTTTACCAGGATGGAAAGTAGATTATTCTTTGCGTAAAGCCCCTGCTACTAAAACTTGTCAACAGTAAGCATTAGTAACAAAAATTCTATAATTTTACTCTGGGCTAGGGCTGGGCAGGGTTTCTGTAGGTGTAGGTGGTGTTTCCGGTGTGATTGGCTCAATAATTGGTTCTGGTGTTTCATCCTCTACACTCAAATTAAGCTGATAATCTATTGGTGCAGAAGCATTTGAAACTACTACTATTTCGTAGTAACCATCTTCAGGTAAAGTTTGCGACCAAGTGCGAGTTGTGGAATCTTCTAGTAGTACAGTTTTACCTGTAGGAGAATAAATAGAAATTAATAGTTGAGGATTTGCTTGCAGATCGATTTGCATTAATTGGTTTTGAGCTAACTGTGCCACAAACACCTTGCCATCACCGGGGTTGAGACTGCCACTTAGTTGAGCGCTGGTAGCACCAGGAGCAAAAGCTATTTTTTCGTAAGCTGTACCCGCAATAATATTACTAGCTTTGTCTTGAGAAATTGCATTCCAAATTTGCCCAACGGGTTGATTTGCAAAATTATTAGCTTTTTGGTCGGGAAATAAGGCAAAAAAAGCAGCATCAGTAAGATCGTACAACGAGCGGCTGCCTACGAAGACTTGATTAATTGCTTGTACAGTGCGATCGCGATCGGCTTTAGTATAACTCCCCAACTTTTGCCGCGATGAATTGCTAATTGTTTCTAATTTAGTCAGCAATTCGTCAGCAATCTTATACCACTCAATTCGCTTGTCTTCGTCTGCGGGATTGTTTGTCAGCTTTTGCCCTTGCAAGTTCGGATATTTTGCCCAAAATAGCTGATTCATAACGTTAAAATAATAGTTCTCATCAATGCCCAAATTCTGCCGTCTAGCAATTAAAGCGTTTTTAATTCTTTGTTCGGCGGCGGATAACTGCGGTAGAGATGTGGGTGTGACTGATGGAGTCATACTAGCTACTGATGGAAGCGGCGTTTCTACTATAGGCGGCACATTTGTAGACTGCAATAAGCTACCAACTCCCCAAAAAGTCGCACTAGCTAAACCAAATAAAAACAAAAATCCTAAGATGATTTTGCCGATAGGAAATCCGGCGGCGCTCGTATAAGTATTTGATATTGGCGCTTGATAAGAATTAATTACCGAAGCGCCCGTATAAGCTGGCGCAACCGCTAAAGTATTGTTATGGGTAGAAACATTTAAGGCTTGCCAAACTTCTGGCGCAGTTTGGTAGCGATCGCTCATTTTTGGCTGCAACATTTTATTTAGTACGGTGGCTAAAGTGTTGCTGACATTTACCTCTTGCTCCCACTGCCAAGATAAGGTGCGCGGATCTATCAGTGCTTGGGGTTCTTTTCCGGTTAGCAATACCAAAATTGTTACTGCTAAAGCATACAAATCGCTGTGTGGGTAAACTGTCCCCGTCCGCATTTGCTCGTTGGGGGCGTAGCCCACTTTCCCTAATAAGGTTGCTGGAGGGGCGGCTTTTCCGGCTTCAGACTGGGCTAAATGGGATACAGTGGCGGCAATTTGCTTAACTCCGCCAAAATCTATCAGCACCGGGCGCGAGTCAGAATCTCGCAGTATCAAGTTATCGGGGGAAATGTCTCGATGAATTACGCCCAAAGAATGGATGTATTCTAAAACTGGCAAAATATCTAGCAGTAATTGCGTTACTTCTGCTTCTATCAATCGCGGTGGTTGGCGATCGTGCAGCAAGGAAAATAGGTTTTTACCTTCTACATAATCTTGGACTAAAAATAAGTAATCTTTGGCTTCGACATTAACGCGGAACAGTTCGCGGAAACGGGGAATTTGCGGGTGTTGGAGTTGATAAAGTACCCCAGCTTCGCGGGCAAATAATTCTTCAGCTTTTTGTAAAACTGCGCTAGTTTGAACTTGGGGAGCAAATTCTTTGAGTACGCATAATTCATTAAAGCGATTGACATCTTCAGCTAAATAAGTTTTTCCAAAACCACCTTGTCCTAATTGGCGAACAATTCGATAGCGATTTCCTAATATTAGTCCGCAATAAATACCTTGAGGTTCGGGTGCTGACAGCATTTGTTCGCCACAATGAAGGCAAAAGCGACTTCCTGACGGGTTTTCGTGTCCTTTCGTGCAATATTGAGGAGTTGTTGGCGGCATTGGCAGTCAAGAAAACATCACTAATTTTTTATTATCGCCTTTCTAATTGGCGGATTTTATCAAAAGCGATCGCTTCCCAAATTTGACCATAAGTATTGGGATTAAGTTTCTTTCCTTGCATATGGGGAAACCATTGATAAAACTGGCGATCGATTTCTGCTTGTAATGTATGGCGATTGCTTTTACTATAGTTGCCTAATTTTATCCGGGCTTCGGGAGTAAGACTGTCTAATTTATTGAGCAAATCGTCTGCAATATTGTACCAATCCGTTCTCAAGTCTGCGTCTTCGGGGGCAGGTTTTAAGCTTCTTCTATTTAGTTCTGGGTGTTTTTGATAAAAAGCCTCGTTGACGGTGGTGTTAAAAAATCTAGAAGTAACTTTCAGCGCTTGACGACGACGAACTAAGTTAGCAACTTGAGCTTCTGTAACCGTTACTGTTATTGGCGTAACTACAGGCACTAAAGATTTTAAAGAACTTAGCAAAGGTAGCGCATTTATAACTACAAATACGACTAAACTTGCGCCTACAATTTTCAAAGCGATGGGCTTTAGCCAACCAAAACTTGGAGTAGCAACCAGAACTTGAGTATTTCCTTGGGGATGGCTTGGAGGAGTTGGTAAGTTTTTTTGCCCGACAACATTAACTGTAGCTATATGAGAGATATTGGCGGTTTCGGGTTGATTGTCGGGTAGTTTTAAAGCTTTAGCTACATCTAACGCCCATTGGTAGCGATCGCACTGTTTGTAAGACAGCATTTTTTGCAATACTTTCTCTAAATTAGAGCTAACTTTGATTTCTTTGCGCCAGTGCCAAGTTCCTTTATAGCTATCATACAATTGGTCAGGTTCTTTCCCTGTTAGCAATACTATCGCCGTTACCGCCAATCCATACAAATCGCTGCTAGGCGACACCTCCCCTAATTTTAATTGTTCTTCAGGAGCGTAACCTTGCTTTCCTAGCTTCGTCAAAACCTGCCCTTGATTTAGGCTAGCAGTAACTAATTGCTTTACGCCGCCAAAATCAATTAATACGGGTTTGCGATCTTCTCTGCGTAAAATTAGATTATCCGGAGAGATGTCGCGGTGAATTGTGCCTTGGGAGTGAAGATAAGTTAATACTGGCAGCAATTGACTAATTAAATTAATCACCTCTGCTTCGCTTAAAGGCTTAGGTAAATCGCTATAAGTTTTTCCTTCAATGTAATCTTGGGCTAAAAACAAGCCCTTTGCGCCCTTACCCAAATCGGCAGTAAAAAACTCTCGAAATGCTGGCAATTGTGGATGTTTGAGCTTGTAGAGGGTGCTGGCTTCTCGTTCAAACAATGCCTTAGCTTTTTCCAACTGGCTAGTTGCTTGTTCTTGGGGGGCAAATTGTTTGAGTACGCAACGCTCGTTAAAACGATGCAAATCTTCAGCTAAATAAGTGCGTCCAAAACCACCATGTCCTAGGTGTTGAATAATTCGATAGCGACTGGCAAGAACATACCCTGGCGATAGCCACAAAACTTCGCCACAACTGGTACAAAAGCTGCTTCCTGACTGATTTGCATGGTTTTTGGTGCAATATAAGGGCATAGGTTAAGGAGATTAATTAACCAAGAGGTGCGATATCGCATTAAAAGCTAAGGTTATCGTATCAAGGGATAACAAATAATAGTAATGTTTGAGGAATCGTGTAGAGCGTAACACTATGAGCAATCGCCGTTTCTATGTGTCTATTAGCATCCTTGCCTTACACTGAGCCTATACGAGGTATTTATATGAAATTATTATTACGTAGTATTGGTTTATTACTGGCTGTAGTTTATCCTTGGGCGATCGCTAACCAACAGGTGTTAGCAAAACCGCCTACCTCTACTATTGATATTGCTCAAACAAAAGTTTCCGCTTTAGAAAAAGCGCTCAATCGAGGTGATTTGAAAGAAGTCATACCGCAAATTGAAGCAACTTGGGAAAATCAATACGAAACTTACTTTAAGACTGATTTTGTTAATCGCACAATTGGCGATAGCGCTATGTCTAGCACTTTAAATAGAATTGCCCGGACTACAGGTAAAAACACCGCCTTAATTTATTTAATTCCCGGACAACAACAGCTAGACATCATAGCAGTTTTTCCTAATAGAAGACCAATTCACAAGCGCGTCAAGCAAGCCAATAATCGAGCATTGCTGGCGAAAGTAAACGAATTTAAAAATACTCTTACTATTCCTTCTCAAAGAAATACTAACCGCTACTTGCCTGTATCCAAGCAGCTTTATCAATGGATAGTCGCACCAATCGAATCCGACTTGAAAGCCCAGAAAATAGACACGCTGATGTTTTGTGTGGGTGTTGGTTTGCGAACAATGCCGATCGCTGCATTGCACGACGGAAAACGGTTTTTGGTGGAAAAGTACAGTATTGGACGGATACCCGCCTTTAAATTGACAAATGCAACCTTCACCAGTATTAAAACGGCTCCGATTTTGGCAATGGGTGCATCAGAATTTAGCAACCGCAGTTCTTTACCTGCTGTACCTCTAGAGTTAGCGCTAGTTACTCAAAATCGCCAACGCGATCGCTCTTTTCTCAATCAAGAATTTACTTTAAACAATCTGCAATTTCAACTCAAAAAGCAGCCATTTAGAGTAATTCATCTAGCAACCCACGCCAATTTTCAATCGGGAGCGCCAAGCAACTCTTATGTCCAATTTTGGAATACAAGGTTGCAGTTAAACCAAATTAGACAGTTAGGTTGGCAAAAAATCCCTATAGAACTATTGGTATTGAGTGCTTGCGAGACAGCGATAGGCGATCGCGATGCAGAACTAGGTTTTGCTGGATTAGCGGTAAATGCGGGAGTTAAGTCGGCTATAGCTAGTTTGTGGTTTGTTAGCGACGAGGGAACTTTAGCCTTAATGTCAGAACTGTATAGACAGTTAAGAACATCGCCAATTAAAGCTGAAGCTCTAAGACAAGCGCAAATAGCTATGATTAGAGGGAAAGTGCGCTTAGAAAAAGGTCAGTTGCGGACTGCTAGAGGTAATATTAGACTCCCCCCTCAACTTGCTAGCTTAGGAAAACGAAATTTAGCTCATCCTTATTATTGGTCAGCTTTTACTGTTGTTGGTAGCCCTTGGTAGGGATTTAATACTCATAATTAGATATAGTGCGATCGCACTGTAGCCTTTTGCCCTTAAATCATTACATCTTCCGCCAAGCCAAATTCCTGCTCTCAATTTGACAGCTTAGAAACCTAAGTATAATCACATACTTAAGTCTTTAAGTTTGAAAGTTTTTAAGTACAAATTACCTTAACCGCAAAGCAATCGACAGGATAAATAATGTTAGTGGGCTTAGACAAGAAAAACCAGTCACTTCTAACCTTGAAGAAGGTTCGGCTGACTACATCGTCGTTACTTTGATAATTGGGACAGCAGACGATCGCCCATTATTTACAGAAGTCCGCACAATAGATGCTTTGACAACAGCTTTAAACAAAGTAGGTTCAATGCGATCGGACTATTTAATGATGTTTGAATTAATCTGGAGTCCTCAAGTCGAAACAGATACTCTTACCTATGATGAGTTATTGACTGAATACACAAACATGGCTCAAATTGCGTGATTGTTAGGCGTTGCTGATTAGATGTACTAATGGTGGCAATCAGAAGTTGCAATGCGATCTAACTGCCAAACATTTGCAAATTGTGCAAGCTGGCGTATAGACCTCCTTGTTGCAATAATTCTTCGTGAGTCCCAGACTCGATTAATTGCCCGCGCTTCAAGACAAAAATTCGATCTACATTCCGAATAGTAGAAAGGCGGTGAGCAATCACGATCGCCGTGCGTCCAATTAGCAACTTATCTAGCGCGTCTTGAATCAATGCTTCGGTTCCCACGTCTAAACTTGCGGTAGCTTCATCTAACACTAATATTGGCGGATTGCGAATTGCTGCCCGTGCAAAGGCTAACAACTGTTTTTGACCGCTAGAGAGGTTTGTACCCCGCTCTCGCAACTGGGTATCGTAGGTTTGGGGTAATTGCTCGATAAACCTGTCTACATTGGTTTTTTGGGCGGCAGAGCGAATTTCGTCCATTGTGTAAGTATCGCCCAAAGTAATATTACTTTTTACGTCGCCTGCAAATAGGAAACCTTCTTGTAAAATTACCCCCATACGACGGCGCAATTGGGATTGGGGCAAATCTCTTACATCTATCCCATCTACCAAAATTCGCCCCCGGCTAGGCTCATAGAGACGGCAAAGAAGACGAATTATTGAGCTTTTACCTGCTCCAGTTGGCCCTACTAAAGCAATTTTTTCGCCCGGAGCGATCGTAAAGCTTAAGTTTTTAATGATGTAATCATCATCTTTGTAAGCAAACCAGACGTTTTCAAACCGAATTTCCCCCATAGATATTGTTTGAGAAGTCGCATTAATTCCTTTTTCTGGATCTCGAATTTCAATTGGCTCATCTAAAATATCGCTAACTCGCTCTACGGCTGTAAAACCTGCTTGAATCGCGGTGAATTTTTCTGCAAACTGTCGTAAAGGGTCAAATAATCGTTGAGCAAATAAGATAAAAGTAGATAAACGCCCAATATCTAGTTGTTGGCGCAAAATAAACAATCCACCTAGCCAGAGTACCGCCGCGATCGCCACTAAAGCAATCCATTCTAACGTTGCCGATACGGCGGAGTCGTTGAAAATAGTTACATCTACTTCTTTGATATAGCGTTGGTTAGTAGTACGAAATAACTGGGCGTTGAATCTTTCCCGGCGAAACAACTGCACTACGTTAATGCCAACTATATTTTCTTGCAAAGTCGAGTTTAGAGCCGATAATTCTTCTCTAGCTTTGTAATTGGCGATGCGGTACTGCTGCTGAAAGTAAACAATTAACCCAGTAATTGGCAATAGCATTAAAACTAGCATCAAAGCTAATTGCCACTGCTCTCTAAACATGAAGACGATGATTACCAGCATCGAAAATATATCGCTGACAATGCCAATCGCTCCAGTTGTAAAAACATCACCCAAAGCTTCAACATCGCTGGTAAGCCGCGTAATTAATTTTCCGACAGGAGTGCGATCGAAAAACCTTACTGCCAAAGATGTAACGCGCTCAAATAAATCATCTCGAATATCGGCGGTAATTTGTTGCCCTACTTTTTGAACCAAATAGCCTTGAATCCCAGAAAATACTAACCTAATTACCACCGTTAGCAGCAATAAACCTTCTAAAATTCCCAATCCTTGAGCTAAGGGGAGATTTCGCAAAAATTCATAAGCGCTGGATTCCTTACGAATTAGAGATATTGCTTGTCCAATTAAAATAGGTTGCAGCGCTCCAGATATAGCTAATGGTACGAGCAACAACATTGAGATTGATAGCAATCGTCCGTGACGACGCGCATAAGGTACTAACCGGAGAAACAATCGCCAGTCGTTTTCCCTTGGCTTGCGACTTTCTAAAGGCGGTGTTGCAGGTGATACGCTTGTCATTAAGAGCCTAAATAGTAATTTTTGTAACTTTCTTATCTTTACATTTCCTTCAGAGTAGCGATCGCACTTTGTTTTTGTCACCATGCTAGAGATTGACTCTTATCTGGTTGTTGCCATCTCTCCTGATTAAAATAAGTTATGAACAAATTTTACTTTTCCTTCTTGGCGACCTTCGCTAGTCTTATTCCTTTTTCGGTACAGGCGCAACAAAGCGCAAAATTAACGGTAGTTGTAGACGGATTGCGGCATCAATCGGGACAAGTTTGTTTAAGAATTTACTCAAACGAGCAAGGTTTTCCTTTAAGTGCTAGAGGTGTAGTGCAAAGCGGCTGTACTAAAGTGACTGGAAACTCGGCAACGAAAGACTTTTACGGCTTAAAACCCGGTACTTATGCTATAGCTTTGTATGCTGATAAAAATAGCGACAGCAAGCTAAACACCAACTTTTTGGGGATTCCCTCGGAAGGATTCGGGATTTCTAATAATCCTAAAGCAAAAACTCGCGCTCCCAAGTTTAAAGAAGCAAGTTTCGATATTAGCCAAAATAAAACTATTAAGATAACGATGCAATATTTGTATGAGTAACTCTTTAATTGAAGTCGCTTCTGCTTGTCGTAATAACGCTCAAAACCTTGCTTTACTCACAACCGAAGATAAAAATCGGGCAATAAATGCGATCGCCCAAGCTTTAGAAGCAGCAAAATCTGAAATTATTGCTGCTAATGGAATTGATTGCCAAGCTGCCGCCAATGCAAGCATTCCCAAGCCTTTATACAACCGACTGAAACTGGACGAAGCCAAGCTAAACGATGCCATTGCTGGAGTCCGAGATGTTGCTAAACTCAGCGATCCTGTAGGTGCAGTTCAAATTCACCGTCAATTAGATGATAATTTAATCCTCAAGCGCGTTACTTGTCCTTTGGGGGTTTTAGGCGTTATTTTTGAAGCAAGACCCGACGCGGCGATTCAAATTTCTACTTTGGCAATTAAATCGGGAAATGGTGTAATTCTAAAGTGCGGACAAGAGGCGATTCATTCTTGTCACGCAATTTTGACAGCAATTCATACTGGACTAGCGCAAACAAATATTAGCCCCGAAGTTGTTCAATTACTTACTACTAGAGAAGAAACCTTAGAACTCTTAAAGTTAGATAAGTATGTAGATTTAATTATCCCTAGAGGTTCTAACTCTTTTGTCCGTTTCGTGCAAAATAATACGCATATTCCGGTATTAGGTCATGCGGAAGGAATCTGTCATCTGTACGTCGATGGGGCGGCGGATGTAGCCAAAGCTGTAGAAATTGCCATCGATGCTAAAACCCAATACCCCGCAGCTTGTAATACTATCGAAACGTTGTTAGTTCATACTGATATCGCGGCAAAGTTTCTCCCCATAGTAGCTAAAGCTTTACAACAGCATTCTGTTGAGTTGAGAGGCGATGAACATACTTGCAAAATTATTAACATAGCCGCCGCTAATGATACCGACTGGGAGACAGAATACAGCGATTTAGTTTTATCAATTAAAGTAGTCGATTCTTTGCCCGATGCGACTTCCCATATTAATTATTATGGTTCGGGACATACCGATGCGATCGCCACTGAAGATTCTACCAATGCAAATATTTTCCTGTCTCAAGTCAACAGCGCCGGGGTTTACCACAACTGTTCTACGCGCTTTGCTGACGGCTTTCGCTATGGTTTTGGGGCAGAAGTTGGCATTAGCACCCAAAAGCTGCCTCCGCGCGGGCCAGTGGGCTTAGAAGGTCTAGTTACTTACAAGTATCAGCTTGTGGGAAATGGACATATTGCCGCTACTTATACCGGAATTGATGGTAAAACTTTTCAGCATCGGGATTTAGACTAAAGCTTTCAGCAAAGCTTGGAGTTTTAGTTGAATTTCGGCTAATTCCTTATCTGGGTCAGAACCACTCACAATTCCTGCTCCTGCATACAGTCTAGCGCGATCGCCATCTATTAACGCCGAACGAATCCCGACAATAAATTCGCTGTTTCCTTGAAAGTCTATCCAACCTAAAGGCGCGGCGTACAATCCCCGTTCAAAGTCTTCATAACGTCGAATTTCCGCGCAAGCTAAATCTCTAGAAACTCCGGCAACGGCGGGGGTGGGGTGCAATTGGGCGACAATTTCTAGAGGATGCACGTTAGCGGGTATTTTTGCTTCAATCGGTGTCCAGAGGTGCTGAATATTTGACAGTTGGCGCAGTCGTGGGGGCAATATATCGGCTTCTATTCCTAACGCCTGTAAGTGTCGACTTATAAAGTCTATAACTACTTTATGTTCGCGTTTCTCTTTGTCGTTATTTAGTAATAAGTTTGCTAAGTCTGCGTCTTCAAGAGCGGTTTTTCCTCTGGGGGCGCTTCCTGCTAGGGCATCGATAATTAATTGGCGATCGCGTATACTTATTAAACGCTCTGGACTTGCACCAATAAAGTTTTGTCCTTTGCCGTTGCTAGCGGAAAATACATAACAATTTGGGTGGATTTGCCGCAAATTATTTAAAGAGTTATATAAGCTGAAATCTTTGCCAGATAATACATCTAAGGTTTGGGCTAAAACAATTTTATCCAGCTTTTGCTTGTGAATAGATTCCAGCGCCGATAAGATTGTTTGTTTGAATTTATCTATATTTGATACATCTTTTTTGATGAACTTGCCTGGCAGATGATATTTATTTAACCGATCGTCCAAGCTGAGAATATTTTGAATACTGGTTTTTAAGTCGTCTAATAATAGTTCTAAATTTGTTTTGGCATCAATTGCTACATTAGCAATTAATATACAAAAGTTGCTATATTTAGTGATTTGCCATCGCGGTAAAAATACTGTAGCGGCGGAAAAAGGATAATTTTCTTCGTTGTCGTCAAAAAAACTGAAACTACAGAAAAAACGCGGAGCTAAGGAAACATTATTAAGATTACTAAAAATTACTGTCTTTGCTTGACATGATTTGATAAAATCTTGAACTTTATTAAATCTATTTTTACCATGCAAATGCAATTGCGCGATCGCATCAATCGCTGCCGTTGCTTCTTGTTTGCCTTTATGCTCAAAATAAAAATTTAGTTGTTGAGTTTGAGCAATATTTTCAAAAACAACTAATGGATCTACTTGTTCAATTGCCACAGGTATGCTAACGAATTGTTGGCAACTATTAAGCAAACATTTCTGCTGACAAGCATAGAGAAATTGATATAGTTTTTTGTAGTCTAAAGAAAAAGTGGTACGACAAGGTAGAACTGGCATGGATGTAAAAATAGTAAATTTTTTTAAACTTCCGTTCTTTAAAAAGCGACTTCTTGTGATGATATTTCTAGAGGTATCATATTGGAGCGACGTTTTACCACTTATTTAGAGATTAAGTTTTATTTTCCCGACTGCAACCAAGTCTCTTGTTTAGCCCTAAAGCCTTAGCTGCTATGGGTAGCGGTTTCTTTATGTTACCAAATAACTCATCTAGTTGAGAAATTCAATTATCTAAAAATAAAGGCAAAAACAACGATTAAATGTTATTGAATAACTAACATTACAGATTTGATTGTTTCTGGCTAGTATTAAAATATTTTTTCATTTTTTTAAAGATTTATGACCACTGAATTAATTTCCTACCCAAAATCTAATTTATGGATGGCAGCAATTAAGCCACCAATGTATAGTGTTGCTATTATTCCGATTTGGGTAGGAACGGCAGTAGCTTTTGCCGAAACTCAAGTATTTCAAGTCTGGCATTTTGCTACTTTTTTACTGTCAGCTATTTTGATTGTTGCTTGGATTAATCTTAGCAACGATGTTTTTGACTCAGAAACAGGCATTGATAAAAACAAAGCTCATTCTTTAGTGAATTTAACCGGAAACAAACCATTAATTTTTTGGCTAGGCAATCTGTTTTTAGCATCAGGATTATTAGGGATATTTGCGATCGCATTTTGGCAAAAAGATGTAACTATTATTAGCTTGATTTTCGCGTGTTGCGGACTAGGTTACACCTATCAAGGGCCACCTTTTCGATTGGGATATCAGGGGTTAGGAGAAATCATTTGCTTTATTTGTTTTGGGCCCTTAGCTGTCGCCGCCGCCTACTATAGCCAAGCGCAAAGCTTCTCAATGACTAGCTTATCGGCTTCGATTGTGGTGGGTGTTGCTACAAGTTTAATCTTATTTTGTTCGCACTTTCACCAAATAGCCGACGACTTAACCGCCGGGAAAAAGTCGCCAATTGTACGTTTGGGTACTTTAAAAGCTGCCAATTTGTTACCTTGGCTAGGTGGCAGTATTTATTTACTGACAACAATATTAACAATCCTCGGCAGTTTTCCAATTTGGACGTTACTTATTTGGTTGAGTTGTCCTTTAGCGAATAAATTAGTTCAGCACGTCCAAGAAAATCACAATCGCCCAGAAAAAGTTAGTAATTGTAAGTTTATCGCTGTAGCCTTGCATTTTTGGAGTGGCTTACTTCTCAGCTTGGGATTTATGATTGGTTAATGTACCAATTTTCTTTTCAGCCTTACCAACGCACGTTTAAGCAACCTCTGCAAACAAGTCATGGTACTTGGAAAATTAGAGAAGGCATTATTTTAAGTCTTACCGATAATTTTGGTAAAACAAGTTGGGGAGAAATTGCGCCAATTAGCTGGTTTGGTTCAGAAACTTTCACCCAAGCACTCAATTATTGTCGTCAACTACCAACAGAAATTACCACAGAAACTATTTACTCAATTCCTGACTTGCTCCCGGCGTGTCAATTTGGCTTTGAATCGGCAATAGGTGCAAACAAAAATCAAAACTACAATAGTTTAACCTACAGTGGCTTGCTACCCGCCGGAAAAGCTGCATTACAACAATGGGGTAAGCTATGGGCGCAAGATTATCGCACCTTTAAATGGAAAATTGGAGTTTACCCGATCGCCGAGGAATTAGAAATTTTTGCCGAATTTACCCACTCTTTACCAGCATTGGCGAAATTGCGTTTAGATGCCAATGGTGGATTGACTTACGATGAAGCGAAGCTATGGTTGTACTTGTGCGATCGCACTAAGATAATTGAATTTATCGAACAGCCGCTAGGGGTAGAACAGTTGGAGCAAATTTTAGAATTGAGTAAGTTATATAAGACTGCGATCGCCCTAGATGAATCGGTTGCTACTTTTAACCAACTCCAAGCTTGCTATCAAGAAGGATGGCGAGGGATTTTTGTGATTAAACCGAGTATTATTGGCTTTCCTTCTCGCTTGCGTGAGTTTTGCCAAAAGTACAATATTGATGCGGTTTTCTCCTCAGCTTTTGAAACAGAAATTGGCAGAAAAGCCGCCCTAAATTTAGCTGTTGAATTAGCTAATCCCAATCGGGCGGTAGGGTTTGGGATTGATAACTTTCTATCGCCGGATACTGCGAGGATCTAAAGCATCGCGCAACCCATCACCCAGCAAATTAAACGCTAGTACGGTAAGAATAATTAGTAATGCTGGCGGCCAAACTAACCAAGGTTGCAGCACCAAAATTGAGGCATTAGTTGCCAACGACAGCATATTTCCCCAAGAAGGATCGGGTTGCTGAATCCCCAAACCAATCAAACTTAGTACCGACTCTGCCACAATAAAACTGGGAACGGCAAGAGTTGCAGAGATAATAATATAACTAGCAGTTTGGGGCAGAACGTGGCGGAGGATAATATAAAACGAATTGCCACCCATAGCTTTAGCTGCTTGGACAAATTCGCGCTCTTTAATTGATAGCACTTGTCCGCGAATTACCCGCGCTAAACCCGCCCAGGCAATAAAAGAAGTAATTAAAACAATTAAAATAAATTTTTCGCTACTACTCAATCCTGGTGGTAAAACCGCCGCCAAAGCAACTAAAAGGTACAAGCTGGGAATTGTCATCAGCACTTCTACCAAGCGCATAATAATACTATCTGTCCAGCCGCCGAAGTAACCAGAAATACCACCCACAATCATACCCAAGGGGAAAGTAATCGCAATACCTAATAAGCCAATACTGAGACTAATTCGCCCGCCATGTAATAGTCTTGTAAATTGATCGCGCCCTTGTTCATCTGTGCCTAGTAGATTAAACTTCGCGTCTCCCGATGTCCCAAATAAGTGCAGATTTCCAGGAATACCGCCAAATATTTCTACTTCTTGAAAAGTTGGAGGTAAAGGCAGACTAAACTTAAACATTTGATAAGGCGAACCTTGGACAAATAGACGCAACCAAGCAGGTTTTTGACGATCTACAATTAATTTGCGATCGCCTGTTTCTAATTCCGTCTTACCTTGGGTTGTCGGATAAACATGAGGGTCAAACCCCGCCTCATCATTCCAATAAACTCTAGTTGGCGGCAATAAAGAGCCATTTGCTTGAGCATCGTAAGGATCGTAGGGGGCAACAAAATCCGCCGCTAATACTGATATATAGAAAATTAACAGCAATACTGCCCCAAATCGGGCTAGAGGATTTTTTTTCAGTCGTTGCCACCAATTCATCGTCGTTTCCTTTTTGCCAATTAAAGATAGATTAGCGTATCCAGGCGAGAAGATGCGATCGTATTGATAGCTGCTAGAAATTTTAAGCGATCGCTTTTTACCAACTAAAATATGCGATCGCCTATTCCTTGCCAGATTGATTATTCTAAATACTCAGCTTTGCACAAAGTTCTGCTATTGACTTCATCGGCAGGTACAGCTTTAAAGGATCTTGCTTAAATTGTTGGAAGCCATACTTGAGATAAAAGCCCGAAGCTCTTTCATCTAAGGATTCAGCGACTACAGCTAAAGAGGCAATTTGCAAGGATACATCTAAAGATTTTTTGAGAGCATCTACCAGCAGTAATTCACAAAATCTATTACCTTTGTATTTATTATCAACGGCAAGGCGACCTAACAATGTAGCTGGCAATAATGGGTAACGAGGTAAGTTTTTGGCAAAAACTTCGTTTAGAGCTTTAATATCAACCGTGTAGGATGAGAGCGTGTAGTACGCCAAAATATTAGTTTCAGGCTCATTAATTAACACAAATACCGTTGATACTCGTCTTTTGAGATCCTGAGATGCTTGTTTGTTTAGGTAGCTATCTAAACTATCTATCCCACAACAGAAACCTGAACGAGAATGCCTGCGGCTTTCAAATATCTCAATTTTGAGAACCATTAAACTGACATTACTTGCTTGTAGCGTAAAGCCGCCGCCTGCAAAGCATCATTAGGTTGGGGAGGATTGAGCAGCGCATTGACAAAAGCAATACTATCTTCAGCACTGAGTTTAAGTGTTTGATGTTTTTCAATCACTCTGTAAGCTTCTGCTTGAGCGCTTGCAGCAACAAAATCGGTTAAGGTACGCCCTTCTAAATCTGCTGCTTTTTGCAAAAGGGCTTTAGTTTCTGGGCTAATGCGAGCCTCAAGCCGTGCTATCAATTTTTGCTGGGGTGCAGCGTCCATATTAATAAAACAGAAATTTTGTGTAGGCTAATAGCTTTAATTATATACGGCAGTTTGCCGTATATGAAATTATTACCCAAAAAACCGCGCTACCAAACAAGCAAAATCAGGCAACAAAGACGAATTTATTTCATCTTCACTTATCAACGTTGCTACTAATACTAAGGCGGCATTTTCGCGGCGATAAATTTCTACTTTCTCCAACCGCCAGTCTGCAATCCAATACTCTTGTACTCCTCTTACAGAATAGAGTTTAAGTTTAGCTTCCCTGTCTCTACGCTCTTGTTCTGCACCAGATGATAATACCTCTACTACTAATTCTGGTGCGCCTGTTAAATGTCCCGCCTCATCTAGCAAAACTGCTAATCGTTCATTACTAACCCAAGCTACATCGGGAATTACGTTGTCGCTATCTGTAAATATGATGCCAGGATTAATAGTAGCCCGCCCTACACCTTTAATTCTTGACCAACGTTCTAACTCAAAGCAAATATTGCCACAAGTTGTTTGATGTCTCCAATGGGGCGCTCTGGTCACAAACAATTCTCCGTCAATAATTTCATAGCGCGTACCATCGTTATTGGCTAAGAGGTCTATGTCTGCTGTCGTCCAGCGCACTCTATCAGTTGTAGTCTGGCTCATGGCGAAACTCCTTATCCTGGCATTCTATCTTCTAGGATAATGCAGTTAGCTTGTCGCTATCTGTACTCTATCCTCTACAACTCTCGCTGCATAGGTGGCTATACTAATGGTTTCGTCGTCTAAACACTGTCCTGTTGCTAGATTAAAGTTTTGTTTGTAAATTGGCGATGCTACTTTTGTGATGCCATTGCGATCGCCTACAATTCCTCTAGACAGCACAAAGGCTTTGCTAAATGGATCGTAGTTGCTTATCGCATACACATCATTGCTATCTCCCACTCTAAAAATTGCTACTTGTTCGCCGCTAACTAACGCGCATACTCCGGTATTTGGGGTAATGTCTGCAATTGCACAAATATCAATCCATTTAGTTTTAGGTAAAGCTTGAACCATTTTTCGTGTCTCCTCTAATTTTTTTCCTGACAATACTATGAGATTGGAGCTGTTAATTTCTCCGATTCGTAAGCGGGACGTTTTTGTTCTCTTTCTTCTACATACATTAGGCTTGGATCTGTTGTATCGGAATTAACAAAATGGCGGAATCGCTTAAGTTTTTCGGGATCTTCGATAGTAGCTTTCCACTCACATTCGTAGGTATTTACTAAATGCTGCATTTCTCGTTCTAATTCTTCAGCAATTCCCAAGGAATCATGAATTACGACTTGCTTAAGATAGTCAATTCCACCTTCAAGCTTGTTAAACCAAGTTGCAGTTCTTTCTAATCTATTGGCGGTACGAATGTAGAACATCAAGAAACGACCTAAATACTTAATCAATGTTTCTCTGTCTATATCTTCAGCGAGTAGAATTGCGTGTTGTGGCTTCATTCCGCCGTTACCACAGACGTACAAATTCCAACCTTTTTCGGTGGCGATGATGCCAAAATCTTTACTTTGAGCTTCCGCACACTCCCGCGTATAGCCAGATACAGCCGATTTTAGCTTGTGAGGCGATCGCAATCCACGATAACGTAATTCTAAATCAATTGCCAACGTTGTAGAATCTTGTACTCCAAATCGACACCAAGTGCTACCTACACAGGATTTAATTGTTCTTAATGCTTTACCGTAAGCGTGTCCCGATTCAAAACCAGCATCAATTAATTTCCGCCAAATATGAGGTAATTGATCGACTCTTGCGCCTAATAAATCAATTCTTTGTCCCCCGGTAATTTTGGTATAAAGTCCAAACTCTTTTGCTACTTCTCCTAAAACAATTAACTTATCTGGGGTTAATTCGCCGCCAGGTACTCTAGGAATTACTGAATAAGTACCATCTTTTTGAATGTTTGCTAAAAATGCGTCGTTGGTATCTTGCAAACCTACATGAGGTTGATTCAAAATGTAGTCATTCCAAGTTGAGGCGAGAATAGAAGCTACCGCAGGTTTACAGATTTCACAACCTTTACCTTGACCGTGTTTTTGTAGCAATTCCTCAAAAGTAAGAATTTTTTGACTGCGGACTAAATGATAAATTTCTTGTCTAGAATAAGCAAAGTGTTCGCAGAGATGATTTTGTACTTCTATCCCGGCTTTCTTCATTTCGTACTTGAGTAAATCTGTTACTAATGGTACGCAACCGCCGCAACCTGTACCCGCTTTAGTACACTTTTTGACGCTACCTATATCAGTAAAATTGTTTTCTTGTATAGCGCTACAAATTTGACCTTTACTAACATTATTACAAGAGCAAATTTGCGCTGTATCGGGGAGATTTTCTACACCCATCGCGGTTATTGCTTTACCTTCGCGGGGTGGTAATAATAAATCTTCAAGGTGGGGTGGTAAAGCAATATTATTTTGAACAAATTGCAGCAATGTACCGTAGCTTGCAGCATCACCTACTAAAATTCCGCCTAGCAAACGGCTTCCATCAGAATTGACAACGAGTTTTTTATAAACTCCCGTAACTGTATCGGTAACAGTAATTTCTTTCGCCTCGGAAGTTTTAGCAAAAGCATCGCCAAAACTAGCTACATCAACTCCTAAAAGTTTCAACTTTGTAGACATATCAGCGCCTACAAACGTACTATTTGGAATATTGCCAATTACTTTTGCGGCTACACTTGCCATTGTATAACCAGGCGCAACTAAACCATATATTCTATTTTGATAAAGGGCGCATTCACCGATCGCATAGATATCAGGATCGGAAGTTTGACACTGTTCGTTAATTACAATACCGCCGCGATCGCCTATTTCTATTCCGCACTCTTTAGCAATTTCGTCGCGGGGGCGAATCCCTGCCGAAAATACTATCATATCGGTTTGTAATTCCGAACTATCAGCAAAGGTCATTTTGGTAACTTTACCGTCAACGCTAACAATTTCTGTAGTGGATTTATTTGTATGAACGCTAACACCTAATGCTTCAATTTTGTTGCGTAAAATATTACCACCATTATCGTCTATTTGCATTGGCATTAATCTAGGTGCGAACTCCACTACATGAGTTTTTAAAACCATATTTTTCAGCGCGTTAGCACATTCTAAACCTAGTAAACCGCCGCCAATTACTACCCCAGTTTGGCAATTTTTGGCATACGCAGACATAGCTTCCAAGTCTTCAATGGTGCGATAAACAAACGTTCCTAAGGTATCTATCCCTTTAATTGGCGGTACAAAAGGATAAGAACCCGTTGCTAATACCAGTTTGTCGTAATTAATTGCTAAACCATTAGCACTATGAACTATTTTTTGTTGACGATCGATAGAAGTTGCGCGATCGCCTATATGAATATTAATATTGTTTTCTTGATATAAGCCCGGTGTAACTAAAGTCAAGTCTGCGGCGGTTTTACCAGAAAAATAGCCGCTCAAATTAACTCTATCGTAGGCTACGCGGGGTTCTTCGCAGAATGTTATTATATTCCAAGAGGCGATCTCACTGGTGGCAATAATTTCTTCTAGAAATTTATGCCCTACCATTCCATTTCCAACTACAACAAGGTTTTTTTTGGCTGTCATTGATTTTGGTTTTATTAGCGTTGTTTTATCCTAATAAGACATTTAGTATAATTAGCCGCTTAATTTGTATCAAAGACAACAAAAACCTCGTAGTTTATGCAGAAATTGAACTTTGTTAATTCGTTTTTTGCATTCAGTTAACTTTTAATGGTTTTTAGTTGCTCGAATAGCTGAGATACTTTGCTTAAATCTTTATCTCCAGGATTTTGTTCTACTCCGCTAGATAAATCGATTCCATCAGGTTTTACTTGACTTAAAGCATTAAGTATATTCTCAGGTGTCAATCCTCCAGCTAATAACCAAGAGCATTTAGGATTAAATTCCTGCAAAGTTTGCCAATCTAAGGTTTTACCCGTACCGCCTAATTGTTGAGGATGATAGGCATCAAGGAGTAATGTATCAACATAGCTTGTATAAGTATCTACTTGTTCTAAAGCTTGGGAGTTTTTCACCCTGAGCGCTTTAATAATTTCTATATTCGGCAGAACTTGGCGCAATTGAGCGCAAAAATCTAAAGATTCGTCGCCGTGTAACTGTACTCCCGTTAAATCGGCATCCTGTAATATCTGACAAATCTCGGCAATGGTACTATTAGCAAAAACGCCAATTCTGTCTACATTGTCTGCTAACTGTTCGCGGACTGCTAAAATCTGCGCGCAGGTAACATAACGCGGTGAAGCTGGTACGCAGATGAATCCAAGGGCATTTGCACCTATTGAGGCGATCGCTTTTCCTTGGTCTGGTTTAGTAATTCCGCAAATTTTGACTCTCATTGCAATTCTTATCAAATCTTTAATTAACTTTTAAAACATATTTTAGTTTTGTGCCAGTCTATTTTGATAATCCTTAAGTTGTTAAATCCTTTTTTTGGGAGGAATCGCCTTGTTTAATTTGATGTTGCTAGCCGCCGTCCAGCCAACAGTTCCCGACACTGTGAGATGGAGTTGGACAGGGACAGGAATTATTGTAGGTATTAGTTTAGTAATCCTGTTTATTGCGGGTAGAAGTATCCGCTATCCTCAAGCTGGCCCTAAAATGCCGTTACCCTTCCCCGCGCTGTTTAATAACCCCAGCGTTGGTACTTTCTTAGCTTCTATGAGCTTTGGTCACATTATCGGTATTGCTACAGTTTTAGGACTGACAAATATCGGTGTGTTGAAGTAAGTACGCTTGAAAAATCTTAACTGTAGGGGCGCAGAAATGCGCCCTTTATTGCTTAAAGCTTTGCAAGTACGGATTATGCGAATAGTTAGCCGTCACACTGTTAAGGGTCGATTGTCTATTCTAGAAGTTACAGGTTAATATATCCGTCGCCTGGAAATATTTAGTTATAGGAAAATGCCATGCAAACAGGTTGGCGCGTTGGTTCTTTATTTGAAATCCCTTTATTTTTAGATCCGCTATGGTTTGGGATATTAGCGATCGCTACTGTAAATTTTGGCGTTGCTTATACTCAATGGGGTAGCGTACTAGCTTGGAGTGCAGGGCTAGTAATGGCTTTAATGCTCTTTGGTTCGGTATTATTGCACGAACTCGGTCATAGTTTAGTAGCCAAGCAGCAAGGAATCAAGGTTAAATCGATTACTTTATTTTTCTTTGGTGGAATCGCCGCTATTGAAGAAGAATCAAAAACTCCCGGTGGCGCTTTTAATGTGGCGATCGCAGGGCCCGCCGTTAGTATTGGGCTATTTGTAATTTTGACACTGCTAAGTATTGCTTTACCAAGTGGTAGTTTAGTCAGTTCCATGACGGGAGACTTAGCCAAAATCAACATCGTATTGGCGCTATTTAACCTCATCCCTGGCTTACCTTTAGACGGCGGACAAGTATTGAAAGCGGCGGTATGGAAAGCTACGGGAAACCGCTTTAAAGCCGTACATTGGGCAGCAAAAGCGGGGCAGATTTTGGGCTGGAGTGCGATCGCGGCGGGTTTAGCAATTGACTTTTTTACAGGCGAACTAATAACTGGCTTGTGGATTGCTTTACTAGGTTGGTTTGGGATTCGCAACGCCAACGCCTACGATAGCGTTACTTCTTTGCAAGAAATTTTGCTCAAGTTGGTTGCTAGTGATGCCGTTAGCAGCGATTTTCGGGTCATTGATGCCGATCAAAGCCTGCGTTCTTTTGCAGATACTTATTTGCTTCAAACCACCACTCCAGAGGTCTATTTTGCCGCTTCTGAGGGTAGATACCGAGGCACAGTATCGGTAGAAGATTTACGGGCAGTAGAGCGCGGCGAATGGGAAAATAAAACTTTGCACGATGTCTTGCACCCTCTAACCGAAATTCCCTCGGTTACAGAATCAACACCGCTTGTCGAAGTAATTAATCAGCTAGAAGCCCAACAATTGCCAAGGATTGTTGTTCTTTCCCCGGCAGAGGCGGTAGCAGGCATAATTGATCGCGGCGATATAGTCCGGGCGGTGGGTGCAAAGCTCAAAAAGCCCTTTTCTGAAGCAGATATCAAGCGGGTTAAAGATGATGGTAGTTTTCCGTCAACATTACAGTTAGGTGCGATCGCTAAATCTACAAAAAGCTAGATATTGCCTCCCACTCTCTGACAGACAAAGGTTGTACCTCTAATTGAACGTTAAAGCAGTTGCTAGCAGCAGTAGTCAAAGCTTCTATTACAGCAGTTGGTTCAATTAGAGGTAAATTAATAGGCTGAAAAACTTCCGTCTCAAAAACTCGCCCAAATAACTCTTTATCTGGTGCTAAACGTATTGAACCATGTTGCAAAACTGCTTTACCGCGTTTTAACTGAGCGCTACCAATTAACTTATTACCATCGGCTAGCACCAAATCCGCCCCAGTAGCCGTACCAAAACAGTTAGGGTTATGAATGTATCCCCGCCCAGCTTCGCCGTATTGCAACTCGATTCCTAAACTTTTCCACCCTTCAATCAAAAATTTGCAAAGTTGCTGATACACCTGTGTTCGGCTGCCGTTAAATCCTGAGGTAATAACTGCATAAGTCAAATCTCCTTGATGCAGTACCGCCCTTCCCCCCGTAGTACGACGCACCAATTCTACTGGTTCGCCCTTCCAAGTAATTTGTTGCCAATGGCTAGGGAATTTTGATTGATGATAGCCTAAAGAAATTGCCACAGGTGACCAAGTATAAAAGCGTAAAGTTGGCGGATGCAAACCTAACTGGTGTTGTTCTAGTAACCACTTGTCAATTGCCATTTGCATCCGCCCAGAAGCTTCTAAAAGCGGAATTAATCGCCAATAGGCTCTATGCTGCACCAAATTCTGCTTGCAAGGCTTCATCATTATCATCAGCGATCGTAGCAACAATCGTGATGATCCGAGAAATTTCTCCTGGCGATAATTCTGCTAAAGTGCGGCTTGACAATACAACTACTTGCTCTTTATCAATGCCAAAACAAGCTTCAAAAGTATTTGTCCAATTCATTTCTAAAAGCTTCCGCATCAATCCCGCGTCATTTTTAGTCGGTAAGTCCAATACTTTCGCCCAAACTGAAATTGTATCTTCATCAGTTAAGCCGCTAAGTTGTACAAATACTTCCACGCTACCGTACTTAAATTTCCATAAATAGCTTGAGTCTGTCTGACTCACCATTGCACTATCGCCTTGTTCGAGGCTGGCAATGACAGTTTGAATTACATCTATATGGCTAGATGGGGATTCTTCGATTAGATTCTCAATTAATTGTTCGCTAGTTATGGGTTGATTTGCGATCGCATCGGCATTAGTCATACTAAATAACTCCTAAAATACTCGGTTTTTAATTGCTTAAACCTACTTTACCGCCTGTTAGCATATAGTGTTTTTATTTAATTTAGTAGTAAGGCGATGGAGCTTACAACTTGTTTAATCTTTAAAGGGGGATAAAACCCCCTTTAAAAAATTAAGCTGCTTTTTTATGAGCAATCAGATACTTACTCATAAAATGTACCTGCGTTGTAATATTCTCAAAACCTGCTTTTTCTAACCGTTCTACCAAGTCATCGGTTATGTAATGCTTATAGTAGGGTTCGTGGAAGGTTTCATGAAAACTATCCATTACATGGATCATTTCTGGAGAATCGCTCGTTTGAATAGAGTCGCAAATTACAAAAACTCCTCCTGGCTGCGTAACTCTAAAACATTCTTCCATCACCTGCTGACGTGCAGTGCTAGGCAATTCGTGGAATGTAAACACACAAGTTACTGCATTGAAATAGTTATCTAAATAAGGCAATTTCTCAGCATTAGCTTGAAGAAGCTGCGGTAATTCCCCAGGAATCTGCAATAACTCTTGATTAGCTTTACGCAAATAAGCAGACGACAAATCTGTCCCAAATAGCGAAGCTTGAGGGAAAGCATTTCGTAATAGTTTCAACGTTCTACCAGTACCACAAGCCACATCCAAAATCCGAGGTTTTGAATTAGCGCCCAAATTATCTTTTAAAGGTGCTAATATCCTCCGTCGCATGGGGTCCGCCGAACCACCAAATAATAGCTCAACTTGTAAGTCATACAAATTAGCCGATGTATCGCTTAAATAACCATTAGTTTGATGGTGAAAATTTTGTAAGTAGTAGCTAGGATAATCATCTTTGGCTACATCTACAGAAAAATCTTGATAATTTTTCTCGTTGAGTCGCTGCCAAACTTGGGGCATATCTAGCCAAACTTCGGGATAATAACGGAAAAAATCAGCCCAAGGATTATCAAACAGTAAACTGTGTGGGTATACGCCCTTTTCCGCATCTTGCCAATCTGCTTCCAGCAATTGATTTAATCTTGCTTGGAGTTTTAGTAGCAATTCTGGAGTAATCGGCGCTGGCTTTGGTTTCAACTGGGGAGATACTAAGCCCATTACTTGCGAACTTAAGTATTTGTGAGCTAAACCAAAGTAGTTTTTACCATTCTGAAAAGTCTGATAAGTCAGTTTGGTCAGGGTGTCAGACATGGGAATAGCTGAGGTCAATTGTATACATTAATTCTAACGTAAATAATTGTAACGATAAATTCCTCTACCCAGGTGAAGAAACGGGGCTGCCCAATTGGTAATGAGATAAAGGAGGTGAAACCAGAAATCCTATCTTTTTCGTAAACTAACCCTTGAAAATCATCACCCTTTCAACAACACCCAAGAAACAAAGCCAAAATTGCACTTTTATTTGTCAAACTTCTGCTTCGTTTTGCAACTGATTAAATTTAGCTCTAATAGTCTCAATTCGTTTGCGGTTGACCCCCAAATCTGACTCACCTAAACGCGAAGCTGAACGCACATGAATTACTTTGCGATCTTTGTCTAACAAAAATTCTACATCATCAACAAATCCCACTATCGGAATGGTAAATTCTGCATAAATATAATTGTCTGTTTCTTGTTTTAGGCTAGCTTGCTTAAAAGATTGAACTACCGTTTTAAGAGCCTTAAAAGCATCATCCGCCGCTAAAAGATTGTAGGTTAAAGGTGTAATACTATGCTGAGTATCTAAACTTTTGCTATTGACGCAATTAGGCGTGGCAGGACAAGCTAATAATTGACCTGTAGCCATACCAAGATTATTAGGTACAGTACCTGCGAGTAACTTAGTTTGTCCCGCAAAAAGTAGCGTCCCTCCTAGCAAAAAAACTATAGTTAAAACTATAAGGAGATAACGAGAAATAATTGTTTTGACTTCCACAATTTTAACTTCCTTAAAATAAGTGTTTCTACTCTACATATTCGCTATTCACGCTTAATTCTAGAGTTTCTTCGTCAACTTGAATATACAACATATTCGGACGACAACAAACTTGACAGTCTTCAATATAAGACTGATAATTACCACCGCTTAAATCGACAAAGGCTACATTGGATTCGCCGCAATAAGCACAAAAATATTCTGTATAATTTTGCAAAATTATTATCTACCCAAAAAGTTGTTAATTGCTACTTTTATTGCTTGTTTTTGTTCGTCGTCATAACTCCAACGTTTCAAAAAAGCGTGATAGCTACCATCCGCATCAATACTTGCTACCATTTGCTGCAACTTCTCATAGACTAAATCTAAATCTACTAATTCTATCAATTGCCTAGTTCTTTCTTGTACCCGCCCAGAAGCAGAAGCCATATCTTCATCTTCGCGGCGACGGTGAAACAATTGTTGCGCCGTAGACATGGCTAAATTTTTGACCAATAGTTCGGATACTATTTCTGGATGCGATCGCAATCCTGTAACAATCTCTGTTGACGGAAAATTAGCTATTTCTGAGGTGAGGTAAGTAACAAAAAAACCTCTAGCACCGTCTTCAGTTTGGACTAACTGGGCTATTTCTGAAGCGGATGGTTCTTTGTTAGATAGTAATTCTTGGGTAAATGCGATCGCGCTAGCAAAGTTTAACAGTTCGGGAGTGGTTGTCATAACACTAATTTTAAGATAGACACGTAAAAAGCGCCCTCCGATGGGAGAGCGCTGTTTAAATTATTCTAGATTAACTAACTATGAGGGTGAGAAATTAACCGTTGATTGCAGGAGCAGTTAAAGCAACGGGAGTAGCTTCACCCGCCGCCAAGTCTAGAGGGAAGTTGTGAGCATTACGCTCGTGCATTACTTCCATACCTAGGTTAGCGCGGTTAAGTACGTCTGCCCATGTGCCGATTACTTGCCCTTGAGAGT
>JAESGR010000501.1_pt1 | contig 26511 bp, 19 predicted proteins | sample 9269771 | NCBI WGS metagenome assembly JAESGR01 (sample SAMN15739572, study PRJNA653492) | algae metagenome | isolation source: Chroococcus sp. CMT-3BRIN-NPC107 and co-occurring heterotrophs from well... | place: USA: Clark Mountains Wilderness, California | collected 2010-04-18 | reverse complement strand
CCCGTGACTTTCGGTGCGTTTACATGAAGGACCCCCTGGTTCAGAACCACATGCGCCGTCTCGCCAGTGACGGAGGGAAGCCCGTTGGGTAGCTGGATCGTCGGGTTCCTCGACTGGATGTCGAGGTTGATGTCGTCCGGTCCGACCTCGTTGAAACGATAGTCCAGCGTGCCCCTTTCGATCGTGCCGCTCCGCACGATGGCACCGACCTGGGTCCGGGCCTCGCTTGCCAGAGCCTCGGGCCAGGCTGCCAGGAGGGTACGCGCATCGGCATCCACCACCTCCAGCTTCGCTGCGCGCAGCTCGAACGGCAGGGTCACCTGCAGCACGAGGCGCTCTGCCCGCGCGGGGGCATCTCCACCCACGGAGATGGGACCTGCCGTGAGGACAAAGCCACCGTCTTCCCCAATAGCCCGTGCGAGCTCCAGCCTCTCCACATCCACCGGCCGCCCCACCCGCTCCTCAAGGGGAGCCTTCAGCCATGGCACCAACGGTTGCAGCGAGATCGGCCCTTGCTGCAGCAGGATGAACAGGCCGATCACCAGCGCCGCAACCAGGACCACCACCACGGCCAGCGCGGCGCCGGCCGCCTGAAGAAGACCCCATGTTCGCCCTGATGGCTTGCGACGGGACAATGCCAGGCTCAAGTTACCCTCGCTTTGGCCAGAACTACCCGACACGCGGGCGAGGCACTGCTCGACGGATCGGGAGGCATATCGGAAAGGACGGCGAGCTCACGTGCCAACCTTGCATCCTCCACGCGTCCATGATCCAGCGTCCCTGGCCCGACATCGTGCACGGCTGAAGCGCGCCGTCGAGGCCGATCCTGAGCCCGGCCGCCGAAAGCATCTACAGGAGGTCCTGGACGATCCGCGGCATGCTGCCCTCATCGACGGCATGCTGTCGGGTAGCCCGTTTCTGGCCGAGCTGGCCGCGGAACTGCCGCAGGTTCTGGTCCGAACCTTGGTCGACGGCGCCGAGCCGGTCCTGGTCGCAGCCCGGGCCGAATTGGCCAGGCCGGAACACATGGTGGATCGGCAGCGGCTCATGAGCGGCCTGAGGCGTGCGCGCAAATGGGTGGCCCTGGCCACGGCGGTGGCCGATCTGTCGGGTAGATGGACGCTCGAGCAGGTGACCGAGGCGCTGACCGGCTTCGCTGACCTGGCGATCGACCGCTCGCTTCACCGCCTGCTGCTCGATGCTGCGGATCGGCGGGAGATCGTGCTGGATCCCGGCGAGCCGGTGGCACGCAGCGGGCTGATCGTGCTGGGGATGGGCAAGCATGGTGCGGGCGAGCTGAACTACAGCTCAGACCTCGACCTGATCGTACTGATCGAGCCCAGTCAGTTCCGCGTCACCGGTGGTGCCACCGTGATGGGGTTGGCATCGCGGATCGTACGCGGGCTGGAGTACGTCCTCCAGGAAAAGACCAGGGACGGCTACGTGTTCCGTCTTGATTTCCGGCTGCGTCCCCACCCGCCGGGCCATCCACTGGCGCTGCCAGTCGAGGACGCGGAGCAGTATTACGAGCGCCATGGCCAGAACTGGGAGCGCGCCGCCATGATCAAGGCGAGGCCGGTGGCCGGCGACCTGGAGGCCGGTGCGCACTTCCTCTCACATCTGCGGCCCTATCTGTGGCGCAAGCACCTGGACTATGCGGCGATCGCCGACATTCACTCGATCAAGCGGCAGATCAACGCGCACCGCGGCTTTTCCGAGATCGCGGTGCTCGGGCACGACGTGAAGGTCGGGCGTGGCGGCATTCGCGAGGTCGAGTTCTTCGCGCAGACCCAGCAGCTGATCCTGGGCGGCCGGGATCCCGGATTGCGCAGTCCCAGAACGGTGGAAGCGCTGGAGACCCTGGCTGCCTCGCGATGGATGGAATTGGACGCGGCCTCCGAGATGATCGCGAGCTACCGCTACCTCCGCCAGGTCGAGCATCGCCTCCAGATGGTCCAGGATCAGCAGACCCAGCGACTGCCCGATCGGCCCGATCGCTTTGCTGCCTTCGCCGCGTTCGCCGGTCACGGGTCGCCGGAAAGCTTTGCGCATGACCTGGAAGAGACATTCCGTACGGTCGAGCGGCACTACGCCGCGCTGTTCGAGACCAGCCCGGATCTGGGTGCTGGCGCCTCCCTGGTTTTCACCGGCACCGAGGATGACCCGGCGACGATCGAGCATCTCTCGGCCCTGGGCTTCAGCGATCCGACCGCTGTCAGCCGTCGCATCCGTGACTGGCATCATGGCCATGTCCGCGCCACCCGGACGGTGCGCGCCCGGGAGCTCCTGACCGAACTGATGCCGGCCCTCCTGCAGGCGTTCGGAAGGACGCCGGACGTCAATGCCGCCTTCGCGCTGTTCGACCGGTTCATCACCAACCTGCCGTCCGGCGTGCAAATCTTCTCCCTCCTGCGCGCGAACCCAAAGCTGCTGCGGCTCATCGTCGACCTGACCGGCGCCGCACCGAAGCTGGCCTCGCATCTGGCGGCCCACACGGACCTCTTGGATGCCATGCTGGCACCTGACTTCCTGGAACCCCTGCCCGGTCCGGACCAGTTGGAGGCTGAGATGACCCATCGCCTCCAGGATGGGCGCGACCTGCAGGACAAGCTCGACCTGATCCGGCGCTGGGCTCATGGCCGGCAGTTCCAGGCCGGGCTGCACATCCTCCTGGGCGTCACCCCGGCCGAGCGAGCCTGCCTGATGCTCTCCGACATCGCCGAGATCACGGTGGCTACGCTGCTTCCCGAGGCGGAGGAATGGCTGATCGGCCAGCACGGCCGCGTCCCCTACGCGCGTTTCTGCGTGCTGGGCCTGGGCAAGTTCGGCTCCCGCGAATTGACCATTGGCTCCGACCTCGACCTGATCTTCGTCTATGACGCCGCCCAGGATGCGGTATCCGACGGCTCACGATCGGTGCCAGCCGGTGTCTACTTCTCGCGACTGGCCAACCGGCTCACCAGCGCGATCTCTGCGCGGACCAGCGAGGGGGCGCTGTTCGAGATCGACATGCGACTGCGACCATCCGGCAATACCGGTCCCGTCGCTACCAGGCTGCACCATTTTATTCACTACCAAAATCAGACCGCCGCTACCTGGGAACAGCAGGCCCTCACGCGCGCTCGCGTCGTGGCTGGCGACGCATCGCTTGCCGCTGAGGTCGAGCAGGCGATCGAGCATGTCCTGTTCCGCCAGCGCGACCTGGGAAGCCTGGCGCGAGACGTCCGCGCGATGCGCCTGAGGATCTTCAAGGAGCATGGTAGCGACGATCCGTGGAACCTGAAGCATGTCCGCGGCGGGATTGTGGAGATCGAGTTCCTGGCTCAGTTCCTGCAGCTGGCCCATCTGCACCGGCACCCGCCGATCCGGGACTGCTCGACGCCGGCCGTTCTTGCCAAGGCGGCCGCTGCGGGACTGCTTTCGCCTCAGGAGGGGCAGGCCCTGGACGAGGCTTGGCGGCTGATGATCCGGCTGTTCGCGACGCTGCGCCTTTCCCAGGACGAGAAGACCATGCCGAAGAGCGCGCCAGCCGCCATGCAGGAGGCGTTGCTGCGCGCGATCGATCCACTGGGAGAATCGGGTGTTCCCAACGAGATCGGCCTATTGCAGCTGCGGCTTGTTGAAAGCCAGACGGCCGTGCGCCACATCTTCGACCGTCTGGTTGGTGCAGAGGGAGCAAGCTCGTGAGCCTTTCCGCCGGTGATGCGGTCCCCGAGTTCGACCTGCCTGCCGATGGCGGCGGACGCATCAGTTCGGCCGCGCTGAAGGGCAAGCCCTACATCCTCTATCTCTACCCCAAGGACGACACGCCAGGCTGCACCAAGGAAGCCCAGGGCTTCGCGTCATTCTACCAGGAGTTCCAGGATCTCGGCGTCGAGATCGTCGGCATCTCCAAGGACAGCGTCGCCAGCCATGACAAGTTCAAGGAGAAGTATTGCCTGACCTTCCCGCTCGCATCGGATGAGGAAGGCACGTTCATCGAAGCGGTGGGCTCCTGGGTCGAGAAGTCGATGTACGGCAAGAAGTACATGGGCATCGACCGCTCGACATTCTTGGTCGACGGGGACGGCCGGATCGTGCGCGCCTGGCGCAGCGTCAAGGTACCGGGCCACGCCGACGAAGTGCTTGCCGCTGCCAAGGGTCTGACGAGTTGAGTACCCGCACCATCGGCCTGTCCGACGACCTTGCTGCCTACGTGGCCAAGGTCGGCGTACGCGAGCATCCTGCCCAGGCGGCACTGCGCGAGGAGACTGACCGTCTGGAGCATGGCGGTATGCGGACCTCGCCCGAGGCGGCAGCGCTGATCGGCTTCCTGATCGAGACGATCGGAGCGAAACGAGTCCTTGAGGTCGGATGCTTCACCGGCCATGGCACGCTTGCCATGGCCCTGGCCATGCCCGAAGACGGCCAGGTCGTCACGCTGGACGTCAATCGTCAGTGGCAGGAGCTTGGCCGACGGCATTGGGATGCTGCCGGCGTGGGCGGGAAGATAGAATTCCGGGAAGGCCCGGCGCTCACCTCGCTCGATGCCCTCCTGGAGGACGGCGAGGCCGAACGGTTCGACTTGGCCTTGATCGACGCGGACAAGAAGTCCTACCCGGACTATCTCGACCGCTGCTGCCGTCTGGTCCGGCGCGGTGGGTTGATCGTCCTCGACAATACGCTCTGGGACGGGCGCGTGGCGGATCCTTCCGACAACAGCCGCCAGGCCAGGACGCTGCGCTGCCTGAATGCGCTGCTCCATGCCGACGAGCGGTTTGCCGCCGTGCTACTGCCGGTGGGCGATGGGCTGACGCTGCTCCGGCGGCGCTGACGCTTAGCCCTGCTCGCGTACGCCGGCGATCATACTCTCCAGCTGTTCCAGCGGCACCGCTCCCGGCAAGATCTCGCCACCCAGGACGAAGGCTGGCGTGCCACGCAGCCCCAATTGGCGGGCCAATTGCATGTCCTCCGCCAGCACCTGATCGGTCGCCGCCGAGTCCATGTCGGCCTGGAGCTTGTCCATGTCGAGCCCGAGCTTCGCGGCGATGGCCTGCACGCCTGTCACCGAAATGTCCTCGCTCTCCATGAGCGCCACGTGCATGTCCCAGTAGCGTCCCTGGTTGCGCGCGGCGATGGCGGCCCGCGCAGCAACCACGGAATCCGGCCCCAGGATCGGGAACTCCTTCAGGACGAACCGCACACCCTTGTCCTTCACGAGCAGGTCGCGGAGTGCCGGCATCATCCGTCGGCAGTAGCCGCAATGGTAGTCCATGAACTCGACCAAGGTGACGTCGCCGTTCGGATTGGCGGCAACCTCGGCCGCCGTTCCCTTCAGCGCCTCGGCGTTCTCGCTCACCGCCAGCTTGGCCTGCTCGGCCTCCTGGGCCTCGCGTTTGGCCTGCAGCGACTGCAGGGCTTCCATCACGATCTCCGGCTCGCGCTGCAACAGGTCGCGCACCACCTGTTCGATGGCTGTCCGATCCTCTGGAGTGGAAGGTTCGGCCAGGGCCGGCGTCACACCAATTGAGAGCATGGCGGCGAGAAGGAGATGCTGGACGCGCAAGTCGGGTACTCCAGGAAGGAAGATCAGCCGAGCGACCGCCTCGGTCGCGGATTGCGGGCATCGGGCGGTAACGCCTCGATGGCAGCCTGCAGGTCCTGCAGCTTGAAGAACTGCGGGTCGCCAGGCTGGACGAGTTGGGAAGCACGAATGGCATAACGGCGTGCGTCGTCAAAGCGGCCGATGACGAGACTGAACTCGGCCATCGCAATTGTCGCGGCACCTTCGTTGCCGAGCTTGCCCTCCGTTGTCGCCAGGAGCCGGAACGCCTCGGCATTCTCGGGCTCCGCAACCGTCGCATCGACCAGTTGCTGACGCGCCTCCTTGAGCTGGGCCGGGTCGTACGTATCTATCATCGCCTTGGCGAGGCCCAGCTTCAAAAGGGCACTGCCGGGCAAGAGGGCCAGTGCTTGGCGATAGGGCTCGATCGCGTCGAAGGTGCGCCCGTTCTCGTAGAGCATCTGTCCCTCGAGCTCGTGGAAGTACGGATCGTCCGGATAGTCCGATACCAGTGCCCGGATCTCCTTCAGCGCCTCGTTGAGCTTGGGGAGGCGGTAGAGGGCGATGGCCATGGCATAGCGCCCCGGCACCGAGCGGTCGTCCTTCCACCTTTCCAACGCGTCGGACGGTTGCGAAAGGAAGGCATCGAGCTTCGCACGCATCCGCTCGTGACGTTCCAGGGCGCCGCCGCTCATCCGCACCTTCGCGAACCTGGATTTTTGGACTTGGTTCTCCAGGAACTCGATGCGCGAGCGTGTCAGCGGATGGGTCTGGAGCCAGGGGTCCGCTTGGCGGCTCAGGCGAAGATCATCGCTTTCCAGGATCTCGAAGAACTGCAGGAGGCCCACCGGGCTCTGTCCGACTTCGCCCAAGAACCTAGTGGCGGCCTGGTCAGCCGCCTGCTCCTGTGTCCGGCTGAACTTCAGGAAACCGCCCTGGGCCACGGTCAGGCCGCCGGCCAGAGCGGCGATGCCCAGCTGTGGTGCACCGGCAACCGCAGCCGCGGCACCCAGAAGGGCACCCAGCAGTGCTTGGCTGCCGGCATTCTCCATCGCGATCCTGGCCCGGCTCAGATGGCCACCCGCGATATGGCCAGTCTCATGCGCGATGATCCCGGCCAGCTGGTCCGGAGTCTCGGTGCGGATCAGGAGGCCCGAATTCAGGAACAGATTCTGCCCGCCTGCGACGAACGCGTTCAGCGAGTTGTCGTTGACGATGTAAATGGTGATGGAGGAGGGATCGAGCCCGGCCGCCCGGAAGATCGGGTCGGCCAGGTCGCGGAGCGTCGTCTCGATCTCGACGTCCCGCAGCAGGAGCATGGCGTTGGCTGCACGCAGCGGCGCCGCAAGCAACATCGACACCAGCACGAGCAAGCCGAGGAACCGGTAGGAGAACATGCCCGATGAGGACTGCCGATGAGCGCTGATTTGCCCGTATCGCGCCGAAGCGCCGTTCCGCCGTTCCTGGTGATGGATGTAGTGGTCGAGGCGAGACGGCTGGAAGCGGCCGGCAGGGATATCGTGCACCTTGAGATCGGCGAACCCGGCGGCGGTCCCCCTGCCCTGGCACGACAGGCTGCCGTGCGCACCTTGGACGGAGCCGGAGGCGACCTTGGCTATGCCCCGGCCATGGGACTGCCCGACCTGCGCCGGCGCATCGCCAGCCACTACCAAGACTGGTACGGCGTGACCGTCGATCCTGCCCGGATCGCGGTCACGAGCGGTGCGTCTGGCGGCTTCGTCCTGGCGTTCCTGGCAGCCTTCGACGCTGGCGCCCGCGTGGTCGTCACGGATCCCAGCTATCCCTGCTACCGCAACGTCATGGCGGCACTCGGCATCGAGCCAGTCCGCATCACCACTGGTCCGGCTGACGGCTTCCAGCCGACTCCGGCCGAACTGGATGCCGTACCCGGCCGGATCGACGGCCTCATCCTGCAGAGCCCGGCCAACCCCACCGGCACCATGCTGGACGACACACGGCTGGCGGCCCTTGCCGAATGGGCCCGCCTGCGCGGCGTACGACTGATTGTCGACGAGATCTACCAAGGCATCACCTACGAGGTGCCATCCACCACCGTCCTCAAGGTCGAACCACAGGCGGTCGTCGTCAACAGCTTCTCGAAATTCTGGGCGATGACCGGCTGGAGGGTTGGATGGCTGGTGCTGCCGGAGAACATGGTACGCCCGGTCGAGCGTCTGGCGCAGAACATGTTCATCTCGACGTCCACCATCTCCCAGACCGCCGCCAAGGCCGCTATGGACGCCGAGGCGGAGCTGCGCCCGAGGGTCGACCACTACCGGCACAACCGGGATCTCCTGAAGAGCATGCTACACGCCGTGGGTCTCCAGCGCATCGCGCCCCCGGATGGGGCATTCTATCTTTGGGTCGACGTACGGCCGACGGGTCTGCCGGCGACCACGCTGGCCGGCCGTCTTCTCCATGACGCCCATGTCGCCGTCACGCCCGGAGTCGACTTCGACCCCGTCGAGGGCGAGCATTGGATCCGCCTGTCCTTCGCGGGCCCGACAGAACGGGTCGCCATCGGGGCGGAGCGGCTTGCGGCCGCCCTCGCCCCGATGCTTCGCTGACAGGAGACCGTTCAGCTGCCGGTCAACCGGTTCCACCAGCCACGCCGAACCGGCTTGGCCGAAGCCTCGGCAGCCGGCGCCGGCGCTTCCGAGGGCGTCGGCGTGTCGGCAACCGCAAGTTCGGGCTGGCGGTCTTCCTCCGCCGGGACTGCCGTCACGGGCTCGGCGGCCGGCGACGCAGCCGGTGCCTGCGCTGCCGGCTCCGGCATGGGCTCGGATGCAGTCGCCTCGACCGGCTCCGGCTTGGGCCTTGCGGTGCGACGGCGTGTTGGCTTCGCCACTGCCTGGGTGGCGCTAGCCGGCTCCGCCTCGGCCGGTGCCCGCGACTTGGCAGCCGCCCTGCTGCGGCCACGTGCAGGCGCCTTGGCGGGCTGCTCCTCCACAGGAGCTTCGGCTGGCGCCTTGCGGGCACGGGTCCGCCGCTTCGGCTTCTCGGCGACGGTCTCCGGCTGCTCCATTGCAGGTGCCTGGGCCTCGGCAGCCTCCGGGACGATCAGCTCGACCGGCAGCGGAACGACCGGCAGCTCCTCGGCGACAGGCATTTCAGCGGGAGCCTCGGCGATGGCTGCCTCGGCCGCCTCCTCGGTCTCTTCTTCCCCGTCACCCTCGTCCGCTTCGGCGCTGTCGAGAGCCTGCTCGAAGCCCGCCGACTGACCGTTGGCACGATCACCGCCGCGACGGCGGCGACGACGGCGACGGCGGCGCTTCTTTCCACCTTCATCAGTCTCGTCACCAGGGGCGTCAGCCGTCACGGGAGCGACGATGGCATCGGCCGGCTCGTCGGCCTCCGCCTCGACGGTCGGCTGGTCTTCCAGCCGAGGTGCATGCCGATGCGGACGGTCAGGGCGACGCTCGCGCTTCTCGCGGCGGCGCTCGACCAGCTCGGCCTCTTCTTCCTCCACCTCCACGGCGTCCACCGGCTCGTCCTCCTCGACGGGCGCGGTGGCGAGGCTGGCGGGTGGCGGCACCTCGATCGGCTTCTCGCGGCGCTCAAGGCGCTCGACACCGACCTCGCCCGGAATCATCTGTCCATCGGAGTCGATCAGCACACGCATCTGGTACCGCTGTTCCAGATGCACCAACGCGTCCCGCTTCTGGTTGAGGAGGTAGTAGGCGACCACACCCGGCACGACGAGGCGCATCACCGCCGTCTCTCCGGCGATACCGGCCTCCTGGACACGGCGCAGGGCCTGCAAGGCGCAGGATTCGGTAGAGCGTACGACACCCAGCCCATGGCAGACTGGGCAGGTCTGCGTCGAGAGCTCCTGCAGGGACGGCCGCATCCGCTGGCGGGACAGCTCGAGCAGGCCGAACTGGCTGATCTTGCCGATCTGCAGCCTGGCGCGATCCATCTTGAGCGCGTCGCGCAGCCGCCGCTCGACCTGACGCTCGTGGCGCTGGTCGGCCATGTCGATGAAGTCGATGACGATCAGACCGGCCAGATCGCGCAGCCGCATCTGCCGTGCCACCTCGTCGGCAGCTTCCAGGTTGGTCTTGAGCGCCGTCTCGTCGATGTGGCGCTCGCGCGTGGCACGACCCGAGTTCACGTCGATGGCGGTAAGCGCCTCTGTCGTGTGGATCACGATCGTGCCGCCCGAGGGCAGCTCGACCTTGGGCATGTGCATCGCGTCGAGCTGGTCCTCGACGGCATGATGGATGAAGAGGGGGATTTCCTCCCGGTACTGCTTCACCCGGCGCGAGCGGGACGGCATCAGCATGGTCATGATGCGACGGGCCTGCTTGTAGGCCTCGTCGCCCTCGACCAGCACCTCGTCGATGTCGCGGGTATAGAGATCGCGCATCGCCCGCTTCACGAGGTCGCCTTCCTCGTAGATCAGCGAAGGCGCCATGCTTTTCAGCGTGGTCTCGCGAATGTCTTCCCACTGGCGGAGAAGATACTCGTAGTCGCGCCTGATCTCCGCCTTGGTCCGTTCCTGGCCGGCCGTGCGAATGATCAGGCCCATGCCTTTGGGCACTTCAAGTTCGGCGGCCACTTCCTTCAGGCGGCGGCGATCCTCGGCGTCCTCGATCTTGCGGCTGATCCCGCCGCCGCGCGGCGTGTTCGGCATCAGCACACAGTAGCGGCCGGCCAGCGACAGGTAGGTGGTGAGCGCGGCACCCTTGGTACCGCGCTCTTCCTTGACGACCTGCACCAGCATGATCTGCCGGCGCTTGATCACTTCCTGGATCTTATAGGAGCGCAGGAGCCGTGCACGCTTGCGGGCCAAGTCCGCATCGTCGTCATCGTCGTCCTGGCCATTGCCCTCGCCCTCGTCGGCGCTGGCGACGTTCTCGAGCGTGGCGCGGTCGGCCTGAGGGATCTGGAAGTAGTCGGGATGGATTTCCGAAAACGCCAGGAAGCCATGGCGATTGCCGCCATACTCGACAAAGGCCGCTTGGAGCGACGGCTCTACGCGAGTCACTTTGGCGAGATAGACGTTTCCCTTGATCTGCTTCTTCGTGGACGATTCGAAATCGAAATCGACCAGTTGCTCATCATTGAGGACGACGACCCGGGTCTCCTCCGGGTGGCCAGCATCGATCAACATACGTCGCGTCATCGAGCGAAATCTCCGCACGTATCGATCGCGGCGACTCGGCGCGCACGACCACGTGCTGTTGTAGGCCCGCGCGCTTTTCGGCACGCGAAACGGGTTGGCTCGCATGCGCCAGCGCACGCGAGACGACGGTGGCCACACATGCTCCACCTGACGAATCGACCGCCGCACTTCTGCGGGGTTCGTCGTTCGGGTGGATGACAGCGTGGTGCATTGCGTTCAGGAATGAGGGCAGGCTGCGGATCAAGCCGGCAGCGATGCCTGTTGGTTGAGATGCGGCATCATCGGCGCTATCCGAAAGCCGGGCTGCGACATCTCGCTGAAGCCACGGCAAACGGGACCGTATCCGCTCACACGCACGGGACTATAGAACCATCGACCCGCTGCCTCAATCATCAAGAAATCGCAATGACATCGGCGCCGCCCGCAGCCGAAACGCACCTGCGACGACATGGGGTGGAGCGACGTTTCTCCTCCTTATGCTCACGCTACTGGTCGCATCGTTGCCGGCCCGCGCAGCCGAGACCCTGATCTCCGGCCTGCGCTTTGGCATGCATGACGCCCACACCCGGATCGTCTTGGATCTGGATGCCAATGTTCCTTCCGAGACGAATCTGTCGCCGGATCGGACCAAGCTGGAGGTGATCGTTCCGCAGGCGCGCTGGGCAATCGGACTCGGCAAGCTGCCCAGGCCGCGGGGCTTGGTCGCTGCCTGGACGACCAGCACGTCCCCTGGTGCGGCCAGCCTCTCCGTCGACCTGAAGGGTGCTGCACGCATGGCACGCACCGAGCTCCTGCTGCCTTCAGCCGACTCCCGGTTCTACCGGCTGGTCATCGACGTGACGCCAGGCAGGGCGCCAACCCTCGCCCTGCCGAAGACCGTGGCCCTGCCTGCCGGGAAGACCGACGCCAGCCCACCCGCGATCCCGCCGCCGCCCACGTCGAAGCTCGTGCCGCCAGTCAAGGCCAAGGGAACGGTGCAGATCGCCGCCGCGCCGGCGGCTCGCATGCCAGAGGCACTGCAGCCGCCGGCGAGGAAGGATCCCCCGCCAGCGCCGTCAGGCCTCAAGCCGCTGATCGTGATCGACCCCGGCCACGGCGGCAGGGATCCGGGTGCGATCGGTGCAGACAAGACGCTGGAGAAGACGGTCACGCTCAGGGTCGCGAAGGCGATCCGTTCGCGGCTTGAGAAGTCCGGGCGCTACCGGGTGGCCATGACGCGGGAAACCGATGTCGCGGTCCCGCTGCGCCAGCGGATCGCATTCGCGCGCAGTGCTGGCGGGTCAATCTTCATCTCCATCCATGCCGACAGCCTGGGCCGCAACTCGGAGATGCGTGGCGCGTCGGTGTATACGCTCTCGGACAGGGCCTCGGACAGCGAGGCGGCGAGCCTTGCGCAAAAGGAGAACAAAGCCGATATCGTGAGTGGCCTGGACCTGACCGACCAGGACCCGATCGTCAGCGAGATCCTGATCGACTTGGCCCTGCGCGACGCCACGAACCGCTCGATCGGTTTTGCCGACCATCTGGTGGCCGAGCTGGCCAAGGTTACACCGCTGGTCAAGCGGACGCGGCGCTTCGCGGGCTTCGTCGTGCTGAAGTCACCGGACACGCCGAGCGTGCTTTTGGAACTGGGCTTCCTGTCCAACCGGAGCGACGAGCGGCGGCTGACCGACCCAGCCCATCACCGCAAGGTCGCGAATGCAACCCTGAAGGCCCTGGATGCCTATTTCGGCGCCGTGGGCGGCTGAGCATGCGAGGAGCCGACGACATGGCCAGCACAATTGAGCCGAAGCGCCGGATCGGATAGCTTGCCGGCCGATCACGATCATCGCAGTGCGGGTCCGGCGGCTGCATCGCCACAGGAAGGTAAGACGTTGACGTCGTTTCTGCGCGCCCTGGGCGTGCTCTTCAATCTGGCGCTGCTGGTGTTGCTGATCGGTGTTGGCGCACTGGGTTATGCGTGGTGGCGTTACGGCCAGAATCTGCCGGACGTCGCGCAGCTCGCCACGTACGAGCCGCCTACGGTCACGCGTGTCCACGCGGGCGATGGTCGATTGCTGGCGGAGTTTGCGAAGGAGCGGCGCGTCTGGGTGCCGATCCGTTCGATTCCCACGCGCATGCAGCAGGCCTTCGTGGCAGCTGAGGATCAGAATTTCTGGAACCATCACGGCATCGATCCACAAGGCGTTGCATCCGCGGTGATCGACAACCTGCGCCGCGTGGCCAACGACGAGCGGCCGCGCGGCGCTTCCACGATCACCCAGCAGGTGGCGAAGAATTTCCTGCTCACCAACGAGATGTCGATCGACCGGAAGATCAAGGAAGCCATCCTCTCCATCCGGATGGAACGGGTCCTCTCTAAGGAGCGGATCTTGGAGTTGTACCTGAACGAGATCTTCTTGGGGTATCGTGCCTATGGTGTCGCCGCGGCTGCATTGAACTATTTCGACAAGTCCCTGGACGAACTCTCCCTGGGCGAGATCGCGTTCATCGCCGGCCTCCCGAAGGCGCCGTCACGTTACGATCCGGCCCGCAACACGGAAGTCGCGCGCGATCGGCGGGACTATGTAATCGGTCGCATGTTGGCCGACGGCTATATCTCGCCGGCCGAGGCCGAAGCCGCCAAGGCCGAACCGTTCGTGCTGCGTGCGCGGGGCGGACGCGCCGACGAGGCCTCGGCCGACTTCTTCCTGGAAGAGGTGCGTCGCCGGCTGGTGGCGCAGCTGGGCGAAGCCGGTTTCTACGAGGGCGGCCTGTCGGTGCGGACCACTGTCCAGCCGCGCATCCAGCGGATCGCCGACATGGCGCTGCGCCGCGGCCTGTCCAGCTACGACCGTCGCACTGGCTGGCGGGGGCCGATCACATCGCTGCCGGACATCACGGCAGGACATCCGTGGCAGGAGGCACTGGATGCGGTCGATCCTGGCGTAGCCCTGCTCGACTGGAAGAAGGTCGTCGTCCTTGCCGCCGGCGCCAAGACCGCGGAGATCGGGTTCGCCGACGGCAAAACCGGGACCCTCAATGTTGAGGACCTCAACTGGGCCCGGACCGCAGACTCCTCCGGCAAGTTGGGGCCGGCCCCCAAGCGCGCCGACCAGGTGCTGAAGGCCGGTGACGTGGTGCTGGTCGAGGACATTGCGGAGAACGACAAGCCGTCGCGCTGGGCGCTGCGGCAGCGTCCGGCGGTCGAGGGATCAGTGGTGGTGCTGGATCCGAACACCGGGCGCGTCCTTGCGATCACCGGTGGGTTCGACTTCCGGCAGAGCACCTTCAACCGGGCTACGCAGGCATGGCGCCAGCCTGGCTCCTCCTTCAAGCCGTTCGTGTACCTGGCTGCCCTGGAGAATGGCTACACGCCTGCCTCCATCGTGCTGGATGCGCCGATCGTGGTGGACCAGGGACCGGGCCTGCCAAAGTGGAAGCCCGAGAACTACAGCCAGCGCTTCTACGGGCCGTCCACGCTGCGGTTGGGCCTGGAGAAATCGCGCAACCTGATGACGGTCCGCCTCGCCCAGGCGATCGGCATGGAAAAGGTCATCGACGTCGCCCAACGCTTCGGGATCGACCGCGGCCTGCAGCACTTCCTGGCGGGCTCGCTGGGCTCGAACGAGGTCACCCTGCTTGGCCTGACATCTGCCTATGCCGAGCTGGCCAACGGTGGCAAGAAGCTGGCCCCGATCCTGATCGAACGCATCCAGGACCGGTACGGCGCGACCCTGATGCGGCGGGACGACCGCCCATGCGACGGCTGCGCGGTCGAAAGCTATGCAGGCGGCTTCCCGCCGGTCATCCCCGATACGCGGCCGGCAGTGACCGATCCGCGCTATGCCTACCAGATGACCAACATGCTGGCCGGCGTGGTCGAACGCGGAACCGCTGCCAGCGCCGCCAAGCTGGGGCGCCCCCTGGCCGGCAAGACCGGCACCTCCAACGATGCCAAGGATGCCTGGTTCATCGGATTCTCTCCCGATCTGGTGACCGGCGTGTTCATCGGCTACGACCAGCCCAGGAGCATGGGCGATACCGAGACGGGTGCTTCCCTGGCGCTGCCGATCTGGACCGAGATCATGGGACGGGTGTTGGCCGATACGCCACCCACGCCGTTCCGGGTGCCTCCTGGGGTCGAGCTGGTACGGATCGATGCGCAGACCGGGGCGCTGCCAGGAGCGGACACGGCCCAGGTGATCCTGGAGGCGTTCCTGCCGGGCACTGCGCCGACGAGCGAAGAGGCGACGGATCAGGTCGTGGGTGGTGGTGAAACCGCCTTCTACGATCCCGCAGCCCCTCGCACCGCCGCACCTCGTGAGCCGACCCCGCCGCCGGTGACGAGCGACGGGCTGTATTGACGGCTGGCTTGACCGAACGATCTTTCTTCTTCTGGAGATGACCCATGCGTGCCGAAATCGCGAACCTTGCCGACGAACTGAAGGAAGGCACCACTCTCCTACGGAGGCATCTTTGACTGGGATGAAGCCCTTGTCCGCCTCGATGAGCTGGACTCCCTCTCCGAGGACCCGAAGCTCTGGGAGGAGCCGGAACGTGCGCAGAAGATCATGCGCGAGCGCAACGGCCTGGCCGCGCGGATCGATCAGGTCCGTGATATCGAGACGCGTCTGAACGATGGCGTGGAACTGGCCGAGCTTGCCGAGGCCGAGGGCGACGAGTCGACGATTGCCGACGTGGAGAAGGAGCTCCAAGGACTGAAGGACACGGTGCGCCGCCTCCAGCTGGAAGCGATGCTCTCCGGTGAGGCCGACCGCAACAACGCCTTCGTCGAGCTGAACGCTGGTGCCGGCGGAACGGAAAGCCAGGACTGGGCGGAGATGCTCATGCGCATGTACACGCGCTGGGCCGAGCAGCACGGCTACAAGGTCAACCTGATCCAGGAGACGGAGGGCGAAGAGGCCGGCATCAAGTCCGCTACGCTGAAGCTGGAGGGCGAGAATGCCTATGGCTGGCTGAAGACCGAGGCCGGCGTGCACCGGCTCGTCCGGATCTCGCCCTACGACAGCCAGGCACGCCGCCATACCAGCTTCGCGTCGGTCTGGGTTTACCCGGAGATCGACGATTCGATCGAGGTCGACATCCAGGACAAGGATCTCCGCATCGACACCTACAGGGCGTCGGGTGCGGGCGGCCAGCACGTCAACCGGACCGAGTCGGCCATCCGCATCACCCACCTGCCGACCGGCATCGTGGTGAGCTGCCAGACCGACCGCTCGCAGCACCGCAACCGCGACACGGCATTCGGCATGCTGCGGGCGCGCCTGTACGAGCTGGAACTGCAGAAGCGCCGAGCTGCCTCGGACGCGACCGAGGCGGCCAAGACGGATATTGGCTGGGGTCACCAGATCCGCTCCTACGTGCTGCAGCCCTACCGAATGGTGAAGGATCTGCGCACGGGCGTGGAGACGTCCGATACTCAGGGTGTCCTCGACGGTGACCTCGATCCATTCCTGGAGGCCTCGCTGGCGCGCGGGGTCGTAGGTGTGGCCACGGAGGTGGAGGATCCGGTCTGATGCGCCGCATGGCTCTGGTCATGGCGATGATCTTCATGGCCAGTCCGGTAACGGCCAATGAGCCGGCTGCCGGCACCAGTGCCGATGAGCTTCAGAGCGCCATCGCCAGGATCCGGGAGAAGGTCGACGCGCAGCGCGCCGAGACCGGATCAGCCGCCAAGGACGCCGCCGAACAGGCGGCGGAACTGGATCGCCTCGTGACCCACATGGCGGCGCTGGAACACGAGAATGGCGAGCTCCGCGCCTCCAATGACAAGCTTGAGCAGGATCTGGATGAAAGCCTGCGCAAGGCGGCACGTCTGGAGCAGGAGAATGATGCCCTGGCCAAGGTCGCCTCGGGCAGACTGGACGGGTTGATCGCTGCTGCGCGGGAGCTTGTGGCGGCACGTGCCGAGATGGACCGGATTGGCCAGGTGCTGGGCGACCTGGAGGCCGGCCGGGCAGTCCTGACGGCCGTGGCCCAGGATATGCCGCTTCTGGTCACGGCGCCCGCCGCAGCTTCCCAGGAAGCCGTCCTGCTTCGCGCCGAGCTCGAGGAGGCCCGGGCCCGGATCGCCGCCTTGGAGGCGGAGCGTCGGTAGCGACGCCCGCGGGCACCCAATTCTTCGCATCAGCCAGGGACCTTCAGAGGCATTAGCCGTTTGAAGCCGACTGCTGCAGCGCATCAAGCGTGCGACAGGCAGTTCAGGAGTCCAACATGCCCGATGCCGTCATCTTCGACATCGATGGAACCCTGATCGACTCGGTCGATCTGCACGCCCAGGCATGGCAGGACGCCTTTCGGGAATTCGGGCACGACATCGAGTTCATGAAGATCCGCAACCAGATCGGCAAGGGTGGCGACCAGTTGATGCCGGTGTTCCTGAGCAAGGCCGAGCTGACGGCCAGCGGAGACGATCTGGATCAACGACGCAGCGAAATCTTCAAGACGACCTACCTGCCACAGGCCACGGCGTTTCCCATGGTGCGCGAGCTGTTCGAGCGACTGCTAACAGATGGCAGACAGGTGGTCCAAGGGATCAGAGCTGGCACGCTATAAGAAACTTGCGAGGATTGCCGACCTCATCGACGGCGGGACCTCCTCCGATGACGCTGCCAAAAGCAAGCCGCACCCCGACATCTTCCAGGCAGCGCTGAAGACACTCGATCGGGTCGCCCCCCAGAACGTCATTGTCGTTGGTGACACACCTTACGATGCTGAGGCCGCAGGCAAGGCAGGGTTGTGTACGATCGGGGTCCTGTGCGGCGGGTTCCCGGAGGAGAGCCTTCGGCAATCCGGCTGCATCGCGGTCTTCGCCGATCCAGCTGACCTTCTAGCCAGGTACCTGGACTCGCCGCTGGCCAAGAAGACGGGCTGACGCAGGCAGCGCGGCGAGGAAGCGCCGCCTGCGCCTACCAGCGGTCAGGCGGACTGCCGCGCTGCGATCTGGTCCTTCAGGCGAGCAATCAGACCGTCGAATCCCTGCTGCTCCAGGATATCCGAATACTCCTGCCGCCACGTCACCACGGCAGACACTCCCTCGCCGACCACGTCGATGATGGCGTACCGGCCGTTCTTCTCACGCACGCGCCAGTCCACATTGGCTGGCTGCTGTCCCTTCGTGCGGACAATCTTGCTTGAGACCATGAAATCCGTGTCGTCGACCTGCCGCTGGCCAGTGATCTCGTAGGTCTCACCGCCATAGTTCCGTAGCTGCGATGCGATCGTCGTGATCGTGAATTCGCGGAAGAGTTCGGTGTACTCTTCCTGCTGTTGTGGACTGGCCTGCCGCCAATACCGGCCGATCACCAGCCTCGACACTGTCTCGAAATCGACGCTGTCGTCCAGGATCTGCACCAGCCTCGAAAGCCGCTGCTGGTCCGAAAGGTTGGGCGTTCGGAAGATCTGGACGACCTGCTGCCCGATCTCGTCCATGAAAGCACTGGGCGTCTCTTGCGCGCCCGCCGGAGGAATCCGGAAAAGCGAAATTGCCAGCAGGCTGGTGCCTGCGGCGAGCATGGTCCGACGGGTCAAGCCCAGCGTGCCCGCCAGATCAGGGCGCCGCATCATCATCCTCCTGAAAAATTGCATCATAGCCCCTGGAGTCGGCGGGGGAGTCACTCTCCGCATTCAGCCGCTGCAAGAAGATCGAACGGACCGTCGCATAGGTATCGACACTGCCGCGCCGGAGGTCATCAACCGTCTCGATGTTCTTCGAACGCCAGTCGATGGCCTCGGTTGCGTTCTGGGTGATCCAGGGCCAGTCGCCGCTGGCGTAGAATACCGGGTTCATGAGCCCGTCAGGCACGAAGCCGACGGTACCGCGCACCGTGTTTGGCCCCCACAGCGGCAGCACGACATACGGCCCGGACTCCACGCCCCATTTCTGCAGCGTTGCCCCGAAGTCGGTCTCGACCTTCTGGTAACCAAAGGCCGAGGCCGCATCGAATAGTCCGCCCACACCCATCGTCGTGTTGATGATGAAGCGGCCAAGCGACGTGCCGAACGCCTCGCGTTCACCCTGGAACGCTGAATTCACCGCATAAGCCGGCTCGCGCAGGTTATGGAGCACGTTACCGACGCTGGTTCGCACGGGATCCGGCACGACCGCCCGGTAGCCCTTCGCTACCGGCTCCAGCACGTAGATGTCGGCCTTCTCGTTGAAGCTGAAGATGGCGCGGTTCGCCGGCTCCCAAGGGTCCGGGTTGTCCGTCGTCGCGCACCCCGCCAAGCCGGCGGCCAGCACCAGCGTCAACACCGGCCTGAACGCCCGGCCCGAATGCCTCATCTTCGCCTCTGAAAACATGGGGGCTCGCAGCGTCATCATTACTCACAGGTCCGCGTGCAGAAGTACGAGCGGGGTAGAACAGTTTCAAGGCAGCCTGAAAGGTGCCGCAACGAATGCGGCAGCCTGGATACCAGCCGCAGCCGGACCAAGAAGCGGCACCCGAACGTCCACCCGTCATATCCCTGGACGCCCAAGGAACGTTCACTACAGCAAGAGAGTGAAGAATTTGTAAATCCTGGTGCGTCCATACGAGGCGGATCACGGAGGGAAACGATGGCCGAATTGCGCACCGCATGCCTGGAAGATCTGGTGGATCGCCTCCGGCACGATCTTGGCGAGCGGGTCGACCTGGCCGACCGATTGGAACATGCGTTCGTCGAACGCGATGCGGATATGGTCGCCAAGGCCATGGACGATCTGGAAAACCTGCCTGGCTCTGTTCGGCTGGCTGTGCATGAAGCGATCCTGGACTGGCTGTTTGGCGGTGACCCCGCAGCGGGACTGCGTGCCATTCCACCTCTGTCCGACCTACCCCAGTGATTGGATCCAGGGTCGGTCCAGAAGCTCCGCCTGCCGCCACTGCCGGTTGACGAGGTTATATAAAGAAATGTAGATATGTGCCAGGAGACCTGAGATGGACGCTTCTGGCCCCGAACTGACCCGCTTGCTCGACGGACTTGCCGCCGCCGCCGATCCCTCGCGCCTGAGGTTGCTGGCTGTATGCGCGCAGGGTGAGTGGACCGTTAGCGAACTGGTGCAGGTGATGGGCCAGTCCCAGCCACGCATCTCCCGGCACCTCAAGATCCTGGCCGAGGCCGGTCTGCTCGACCGCTTCCGTGAGGGAAGCTGGGTGTTCTATCGTCGTGCCCAGGAAGGCGAAGGGGCCAGGCTGGCACGGTCGATCTGCCGCCAGCTGCCGATGGATGATGGGACGCTCGTGCTCGATCGGCGTCGGCTCGAAGTGGTGCGCGAGGCGCGTCGCCGGGCTGCCGAGGCTTGGTTCGATCATCGCGCGCAGGCCTGGGACGAGGAGCACGAGCTCAACGCGGCCCAGTCCAAGGCCATCGATGCTGCCCTGCTCGGCCTGTTCGCCGGTGTGAGCACGCCGTCCCTGCTCGACATCGGCACCGGCACTGGCCGTGTGCTCCAGCTCCTCGCCAGCCGGATCGGCTACGGGCTGGGCGTGGATGTTGCCCAGGACATGCTGAAGATCGCGCGCGCCAACCTGGACCGTCGAGAAGCTCGTAACTGTCAGGTCCGGCATGGCGACATGTACCAGCTGCCGCTGCCCGACGCCTCGTTCGCCGCCGTCACCTTTCACCAGGTCCTGCACTTCGCCGACGATCCTTTCGCGGCACTGTCGGAGGCAAGGCGGGTGCTGGCGCCAGACGGGCGGATCATCGTGGTGGACCTTGCCCGCCACGAACGGGAGGAGCTGCGCCAGGACCGTCAGCATCGCCGTCTGGGATTTTCCGATGGAGAGATGACCAATTGGCTCTCCGAGCTCGGCTTGGCGATGGAAGCGCCGGTGCGGGTGCCCGGCAAGGATCTGACCGTCGTGCTCTGGTCGGCGCGCCTTGCGGATGCCCAGGTGCTTCCATTTCCCTCGTCGAGCCGCGCGGAGGCGTTAGCATGAGCCATGCGGCCATTCCTTCACGACAGGGTGTCGAGGCCGAGCCCGATGTCCGTATCCTAGAAACATTCGAGCTGGAGCAGCGCATGCCTCACCAGAACAGCGCCGTGCCTTCGGACTATGAGCACCGCCTCGCCCGGCATTTCCCGCAGCTGGGCGAAGCGCTGCCCCAGCCCAAGCTTTCGGTCGAGCTGTTTCCTCCACGCTCCGGTCCAGCCACCGAGACCTTCTTCAGCGAGGTCGCGAGGCTTGCTGCTGTGGCACCAGACTATTTCACGGTAACGTCCGGCGCTGGTGGCGGCGCCCAGGTCGAGGCAACCTTCGACACCGTGTCCGAGCTTCGCAGCCGTTTCGGCCTGGACGTCGCGCCGCACATCACGGCGGCAGCCCTCGCGCGCGATGAGGTGGCCCCTCTGGCCGAGCGGTATGCGGAACTTGGTGTCACTCGGATCGTGGCGCTGCGCGGCGATTCGGCCGAGGGCGTGGGCAAGGCCTATCGGCCACGCGAAGACGGCTACGCCTATGCCGCCGACCTCGTCCGCGGCCTGGCCAAGGCTGGCAAGTTCGAGATCTCGGTCGGCTGCTATCCCGAAGTACACCCCGAGGCCGAGAATGCCGAGGCAGACCTGCGCCATCTGGCTGCGAAGGTCGATGCCGGCGCTTCCCAACTGATCACCCAATACTGCTTCGATACCGACCGGATCCTCCGCTTCCGGGATGCCTGCCATGCAGCCGGCATCCGGGCACCGATCGTTCCCGGCGTGATGCCCATCCATCAGTTCGCTCAGGTAAAGCGCTTCAGCTCCATGTGCGGCGCCTCGATCCCGGCTTGGCTGGCCGACCTGTTCCAGGGCCTGGAGGAGCAGCCCGAGCTAGCGAAGATGGTCGCCACGACCGTGGCCACCGAGCAGTGCCGCCGGCTGGTCGCCGAGGGGTTCGATTCGCTCCATCTCTATGCCCTGAACCGCGCGGACCTCACCCTCGCGGTGTGCCGCTTCCTCGGTCGGTGCAACCTGCATCTGGTCGACCCGGCCATGGCGGCGGCCGCCTGAGCATCACGACGAGGTTACCGCGACGGAGCTTCGTCCGCCGCCCCTCGGGGTGACTTCGACCTTCACCGCAATTCGCTCCTTCAGCTCCTCGACATGGCTGATCACGCCGATCCGCCGCCCGGTCGCCTGCAGCCGCTCCAGCACCGACACGGCCATGCTCAGGCTCTGCGCATCCAAGGCGCCGAAGCCTTCGTCGATGAACAGGCTCTCGACGCGAATGCCATGACTGGATGAAAGGCTGGCGAGACCCAGTGCCAGCGCCAAGCTGATCAGGAAGCGCTCGCCTCCGGAAAGGCTGTGCACGCCGCGCACCTCATCAGCCATGTAACGGTCCACCACCTGCAGCACGAGGTCGCCACCTGGCGCGCGCTGCAGTTCGTAACGGGGATGCAGGTCCAAAAGATGCCGATTGGCCAGATGCAGGAGCTGGGTGAGCGTGAGGTTCTGGGCGAAGCGGCGGAACTTCGTTCCATCTGCCGAGCCGATCAGGTCCGACAGACGCAGCCAGACATCGGCCTGCTCCCGGCGCGCCCGGATCTCGGCCACCACCTTTTCCTGTTCCCGCCCTATCCGGTCATCACGGTCCAGGACCGCCCAGTGCTCACGGTGTACCTTCTCCGCCACCTGCCGTCGCTGCTCCACTGCCGCAGCCAGCGTGTCGATATCCTCCGGCCCCTCAGGCGGACGTCCCGCCTGTTCGTGCTCCGCCAGCGACTTGCGCCGCTCGGCCTCGGTCGTCAGGCTTTCCTCCAGGACACGCCGCACCACAGCCAGCCGCTCGCGTTCGGCCACTAGCCATGGCTCCCCCCGCGCAATGGCCCGTTCGGCCTCCTCACGCGAAACCCGACGGCATGCCAGCGCTGCCGTCAGCTTCCGCTCGCTCTCGGCCTGTTCCAACGTTGCGGACGTCAGGGAGCGCTCGACCGCCGACGCCGCCTCCTGGGCCACCAGCTGGGCGTCGGTAGCCGTGCTCAAGGCGAGGTTCGCCGTCTCCTGGGCCTCCTCGGCCTCCTTCAACCTCCGCCGCAGGTCGACATCGACCTCCTCCACGCTGCGCCCCTCAAGGACGCCGGCGCGGTCTCGGGCGGCATCTGTACGTTCCCGCTGCTTGTGCGCATGCGCCGCGCCGGCCTCCTGGCGGCTCGACGCCCGCAGTACCAAGGCCGCTTCCTGCTCCTTCATCTCTATCCGGCAGGTAGCCAGGCGCTCCTCAAGCCGGCCGATCTGCACCTTTCGACCGGACCAATCGGATGCCACCCGGCGGCATTCCTCGGCAAACTGGCGATGATCGCGTGCGGCATGGTCGATCCAGCCGGGGAAAGGCCCCTCCAACCTGTCATGTAGCCGTGTGCGAAGCCGCATCAGCTCGGCACGATCCAGATCCAGCTGCGCGAGGGCCAGTCGCCTTTCCAGGTCCAGCTCCTGATCCCGCTTGGCCAGATCCCGCTCCGCCTTCTCCGCCGCATCCTTCTTCTGGCGAACCTGCTCGTAGCGCTGCCGGTCGGCTCGCAATTCGGTCTCAAGGCTGGTGAGCCGGCCGAGGTCCGCTTCCGCTTGCGCCAGGGCAGCGGAAGCCCGGCCGACATGCTGGACCAGTCCATCCCGATCGCAGGCGGCGACATCGCTGGGCAGTTCCGGGAAGTCCGGGTCGAATGCGCTACCAAGCTCCCTCGCCCGGTTCGCCGCACATCCTGCAGCGCGCAGCGCCTGGTGGAGATCATCCGCGGCCAGCTTGCGGCGAGAAGCAAGCTCGGGCCGGGCTTGCTCCAGGGTTTCGATCCGTCCCCGCGCACCAGCAATCGTGGCATCCAGCCGCTGGAGGACCTGCTCCAGCTCCGCGAGCCTGGCACGATCCGCGTCTGCCCGCGCTGCAAGAATGGAATCGACGTCGGTTCTCGCATGCTCCGTCGCACCACAGACCGGGCATGGCGAGCCAGCCACCAGGAGCAATCGCAGGTGCTGGGCATGCTCGCCGGCCGCCGCGACGGACAGGCCGACACTGCGGCGGGCCTCGTCGTGTCGCGCCAGGGCCGAAGGTCTCTCCTGCTCAGCCCGGGAAAGTTCGTGCAACGCGGAGGCAAGTCCAGTGGCGCTACGTTCCTCCTCACGCTCCGCGGCGGTGATGGCAGCCTGGGCACGACGTACCTCACGTGCCGTCTGGTCCAGGTTTTCCAGCGCAGACAGGACACTGCGCACGATGTCCAGTCGCTGCTGCGTGCCTGCCCGATCGATAGCCTTGGCCTCGACCTGGCGCACCGCGATCCGTTGCTCCAGATCGGTCAGATCGAATAACAGCTCTGCCGAGCGTTCCACCTGTAGCGCACGCTCGGCCACCAGCCGTGCCCGTGCTGCCGCCAGTTCATCCGCGCGAGCCTGCTGCTCCTTCAGGCGGCGGCTGACCTCCGCCGACGCCTCCAGATCGAGAACAACTTCATCCACCTGGGGGACAAAGGTCTCCAGGGCCTTGTGGTCATGCAACCATTGCGCATGGACGTCCCGCTCCGCCGCCACTGCCGCATGTTCCTGCACGGCACGTCCCACCGCGGCCTGCGCATCGTCATGCTCGGCTTTCCTCCGCTCCAGCTCGGCCAGCCGTGCAGCCACCTCCTTGTCGAGCTGGCCGATCACCGTATCGAGAGCCCGCGCCCGCCGGAGCCATGGCTCCGTTCGCTCCATTTCCTGGCGGACCGCAAAGAGCCGCTCGCTAGCCGCCGACCGGGCGGCGGTTGCCTCGTCGACCCATGCGGCCGTCCTTTCCACCGCCTCCTTGGCTTCGGTCAGAAGCTTCTGCCCTGCCACGACCGCCTGCTCCGTGCGCCGCAGGTCGTCCAGCTCGGACCGGACAGCAAAGGCGCGCTCGCACAAGGCCAGCTCGGCTCGAGCCGGCTCTTCCGCCTGCTCGGCCGCCCGGGCCGCAGCGACGGCCTGCTCCGCCTCGGCCAGGCGTTGCATGAGGCGCTGGCAGGTCTGGTGCCAGGCAGCGGCACGGGCAATCCGGTCCCGTTCCCGTTCAATCTCGTCCAGGACGCGCCGTGCCTGGAGCTCGGCTGCAACCGCTGCTTCCCGCGCCTCGGGATCGAGCGGGCGGCTGCCGGCCAGACGCTCTTCCAGTGCCGCGATCTCCTGCTCCTCGCGCTTGCGCCGCGCGAAGGCCGCCCTGGAAAGCTCGGCATAGATCCCCGTCCCGGTGATCCGCTCAAGGAGCTCGGCCCGTGACTTGGCGTCCGCCTTGATGAACGTGTCGAAGTCGCCTTGCGCCAGGAGCACCGCACGGCGGAACTGGCCGAAGCTCAGCCCGATCCGCTTTGCGATTTCACCCAGCGTCTCGGTCTTGGTGCCACCGATCGCCTGCCCCGTCTCGATGTCCTGCAGGCTGATCTTCTGGTCCTGGATCTTGCCCCCGGACCGGCCGCGCGCACGGCGGACCTGCCACCTCGCACGATAGGTTCTTCCGTCCTGGCCGGTAAAGTCGACCTCGGCGAAGCCCTCCGTGGCGCCATGGCGCAGCACGTTGCGCACGTCGTCGTAGGTTTGCTGGTTCCCATCGTCCTGGCCGATGCGTCCGCGGTCGGCATGATCGAAACGGGGCAGCTGGTCGAACAGGGCCAGGCACATCGCGTCGAGCAGGGTCGACTTCCCGGCGCCGGTAGGGCCGGCGATTGCGAAGATGCCGGCCGTCCGGATCGGCTCCGCCTCGAACTCGATGGCGAAACGATCGGCAAGGCTGGCGAGATTCTGACCCCGGATTGCCAGGATCCTCAAGCCGCTGTTCCCTCGTCTGCGGGCGCCTGCACCTCGGCCAGGAGCTGGCGGAATGCCCGTGTCAGGTCGTCTGCCGGCTCCATGCCTGGATGGGCCTGGTGATAGAGCCGGTGGAAGACCTCCAGCTCGGCCATCTCAGCAAGGTCGGCGCTGAAAGGGAGCGGTGCCGCTGGACCTGACGCCAGCTCGCGTGCCACCCGGACCAGGCGGACCGGCTTGCCGTTGACCGCCTGCTCGATCCGACGCCGCAGATCCGGCTCCGGTCCGTCCATGCGTACGACCACCTCCAAGAAGGCGTGCCGATCCCGGCCGAGATCCTCCAGCCGCAGCGCCAGCAGCTCAGCCTCGATCTCTGCCAGCGGAGCGCAGCCGGCCCGCGGTATCCGCAGGAAGTCGACCAGACGGGGAGCTTCCAGCAGAGCAATTCCGGCAGGGCGCTCCCCGTGTATGTCGACCACCACGGCGCCGTGCCGGTAGTCGCGTTCGGTCACCGACAATGGAAAGGGCGATCCTGCGTAGCGGATTTCGGTCGGTCCGCTGATCCGCTGCGGACGATGCAGGTGGCCGAGAGCGACATAGGCCGCGTGGGCCGGATAGATCGAGGCCGGCACCACCTCCTCGCCGCCGATCACCACCCGCCGTTCGCTCAGTTCGGACACGTCACCGCCGATCACGTGCAGGTGCCCCGTCACGACCAGCGGCAGATGCCCACGCTGCGCGTCGGCCGCAGCCACTGCCTGCCGATGCAGGCATTCCAGCGGTGTTTCGTGCGTCTCGGCATCGGGAAGGTCGCCCGGACGCAGATAGGGTACCGCCACGCAATAGGCACCGACCGTCCCCGTCCGATGGCGCAGCGGCACCACAAGCCCCGTCGGATCCGGACGTCGGTCGCGCCTCGGCACCGCCCCCATGATCACGACCCGCTCGCTGTCGAGCAGATGGCGTGGCAGTTCCAGTCGGCTCGCCGAATCGTGGTTGCCGCCGGTCAGCACGATCTGCAGGCCTGGTGCTTCAGCCAGCACCCTCGCCACGAACTGGTACAGGCGACGCTGTGCGGAGGTAGGCGGGTTGACCGCATCATAGATG
>JAESGR010000500.1_pt1 | contig 26547 bp, 39 predicted proteins | sample 9269771 | NCBI WGS metagenome assembly JAESGR01 (sample SAMN15739572, study PRJNA653492) | algae metagenome | isolation source: Chroococcus sp. CMT-3BRIN-NPC107 and co-occurring heterotrophs from well... | place: USA: Clark Mountains Wilderness, California | collected 2010-04-18 | reverse complement strand
TTGAGTAATGTACCTGATTCGATGATGGGTACAAGCAGGGAGAATTCTTTGCGTTGCATTTTTCCCGTTCGCACATAGGGGACAATGGTCAGTTTACCTAGTTTTGGTCTTATCCGAACCGTATTGAATCAGAGTAGTACATCACTAACAAATTAGCCCTGAAGTAATATTTTATATATCAGTTTGTATCTTTAGATAGGGTTAATTTGGAGCTAGTCTAAATAACCTTATTAGAGCTAGTTAATAGTTTGTTATCTAGAGTAAGCGAACGGAGGAAATTTGATGAGTAGGCTATCTAAGTCTGTTGCTACTGGTCTTGTCGGCGTAAGTTTAGGTCTTTTAGTATTATCGATGCCTGTATCTGCTCAAGATAATACTGTTACAAGTCCTAATAATGCTGCTCCTGGGGACACAGCGGTTTATGGGGATGGTGAAGCCGATCGTGGTCAGCGTGCTTTTGATTGGGGTTGGATTGGCTTGCTAGGTCTTATCGGTCTTGCTGGTCGGCTGGCAAATAAGCGTAGTGAGCATCGTACGAGCCATTAATAACAGCTTCAAAATAGCGTTGCTATTAAATAAAGCTAAAGCTAGATAAAGAGCAGTTGCGGCTTGAGTAGCATCAAGCCGATTATTTAATTAATAGAGCTATCTTTGCGGCAAGTTGAAGCTGTGGGGTGAGGGCTATTGGGAGCAAGGCTTGGAACTTAAAGCCAGCATTAGCCTAGAAATTCCAGTTAACAAAACCCAAGCACCGACAAGCATCCCAAGTAGCCAACGTGCATCAAAAATTATTAATTTTAGCTTTATTCTAGGCAGCAGTCAAAAAGAAGTAGCGTCATCTACGGTAGTGTAGGGTCAAAAATCTGTATGCTCGGCATTTAGCTACAAAGACCTACTAGCAGCAATCTTGTACTCCCCCAACTGTTAGGTACACTCGGCCAACTTCTGTTTGCAGGGCTTCAGCGTTGAAATACAACGATTAGAGTGGAGGTTGGGAAGCCGTTAATAACCCTTGTCAGCCAGGTACAACGTTACTAATTAAGTCAAAGTCCGAAGAGAATCTTATCCATCGCTAGCAAGTTCGCGGATATGCCCAAAACTCGCTTTGACCACCTAGTCAGAGCCGAGGATTTGGCTGAGTTTTTGATTTTGCCGGGACTTTCGACAATCAGGAGCTTGGTCGCCACGGCAGTATATCCTTTGCACTGCACTGTAAGATTATAGTATTTTTGTACTAAAAAACTAGCTCAAAACCAGCAATTGCTTGTAGTCTATAGTGAGGAATGGAGGCAAAAGCGGTCGCTAGTTTTAGAGAGGATGGAAAAGTGTCTGCCCAGGACGAGTCGCTAATTGGAGTAGTAGAACGCTTGACATACCACTCGGCAGAGTCGGGCTATAGTGTAGCGCGGCTCAAAGCTTCCGGTCACAGAGACTTAGTGACGATTGTGGGTAGTTTTCCGAATATCCAAGCAGGACAAACGCTCAAACTACTGGGCATATGGCGGGAGCATCCCAAGTTTGGACAACAGTTTCAGGTGAGTCAATATCAAGAGACTAAACCTGCCACAATCACGGGGATTGAAAAGTATTTAGGCTCCGGCTTGATTAAGGGAGTCGGACCAGTTACCGCTAAACGAATTGTCGCTCACTTTGGGCTAAACACTCTAGATATCATCGAATACTCGATTGAGCGCTTGAATGAAGTTCCAGGTATTGCTAAGAAGCGAGTGAAAATGATCCAAACTGCTTGGGACAAGCAGAAGGCGATTAAAGAAGTGATGGTCTTCTTGCAAGGGCATGGTGTCTCTACAACTTACGCAGTGAAAATCTACAAGCACTATGGCGATGAGTCAATTGTAACTGTCACTAATAACCCGTACCAGTTAGCAACAGATATCTATGGGATTGGCTTTGTAACAGCAGATGCGATCGCCCGGAACTTGGGGATTGCCCCTGACAGCGAGTACCGATACCGCGCGGGGATTATCCACGTCTTGGGCGAAGCCGCAGAAGACGGACACTGTTTCTTGCCGTATATAGAACTGACCGAAAAAGTAGTAGAACGGCTAACAATAGCTGACCATCAACCGTCACCCCAAGTATTGACCGAGCTAATTTATGTGATGGCAATGGACGAGGAATTGGTAATGCAGGGTCATCGGCAACACCAATTTATTTGCTACCAATTACCATTCTTTAGCAGCGAACAGAATTTGGCTAAACGGCTGCATCAGTTGTTAAGCCGTCCGGTTCTAGTAGATAAAGAGAGAGTGCAGAAATGGATTGACAGGTTTACCAAAGCGACAGGAATGGGGCTATCGCCTGGGCAAAGGCAAGCGGTAGAGATGGCAGCAAGTGAGCGGGTACTAATTCTTACGGGAGGACCTGGGACGGGGAAGACTTTTACAACTCGGACGATTGTGGCGTTGTGGAAAGCGATGGGCAAGTCGATTGCTCTAGGTTCTCCGACGGGTAGAGCCGCACAGCGCTTGAGTGAGATGACGGGCTACGAAGCTAAGACGATTCATCGGTTGTTGGAATTCGATCCTAAGACGATGAAATTTAAACGGGATTTGGATAGTCCTCTGCCAGCGCAAGCAATCGGCATCGATGAAGCATCAATGCTTGACCTATTTTTAGCTCATTCCCTGCTGAAAGCGATCGCCAATGATGCCCAACTGCTATTAGTGGGGGACATCGATCAGTTGCCATCAGTGGGACCAGGAAACGTGCTGCGCGACCTAATTGCTTCAGGGCAAGTACCTGTAGTGCGCTTAGAGCAAGTATTTCGCCAAGCGCAATCGAGCGCCATTATCAGCAATGCCCACCGGATCAATTCTGGGCAGTACCCACTCCTAGAATCGGTATCTCTTTCGCCACGCTCCGATTGCCTGTGGTTGAACGCTCCAGAACCGGAACATGGAGTGCAGGGCATTCGAGAATTATTAACGGATGTAATTGGACAGTTAGGTTTTGACCCAGTTAGGGATGTACAGGTGCTATGCCCAATGACTAGGGGCGAAGTGGGGACGCGCAATCTTAACGCGGTACTGCAAGAGTTGCTGAACCCACAGTGTCAGGGTAAAACTGAACTGTTTCGAGGCGGGATGAAATTGCGCGTGGGCGATCGCGTAATTCAACAAGTCAATGACTATAACCGCGAGGTGTTCAATGGCGACCTGGGAACGATTGCAGCAGTTGACACAGAAGAACAAGAGGTGAGGGTGCAGTTTGAGGGGCGGAGTGTTAACTATGACTATGCGGACATTAATGAGTTAGCGCTAGCGTGGGCGGTTACAATTCATAAGGCACAGGGTTCAGAGTATCCAGTAGTGATTCTGCCCATATTCATGCAGCATTACTTGATGCTGTCACGCAACTTGATTTATACGGGTCTAACTCGTGCTAAAAAGTTAGCAATTGTCGTGGGGACAACTAAAGCAATTGGTTTAGCAATTAGGCAAGTCAAAGACCAGCAGCGATATACGCATCTCCAAGAGCGATTGCGGTTACTGTCTATTGTCACTACTGGTTAATTGTTAGTAATGGGGTAAACTTTCAGTTGTCCTCCGTCTATATTACCTGTCAACTCTTGAAAGGAAAAAACATAGGTTGCGACGAGCGCAATCAACTTTTCCAGAGTGAGAACTTCAGGCAGTAAATCTATCTTCTGATTAGTATCGTCTATCTTCTCCTGATGCTAGTGTCGAACAAAGAGGAGGGCGTAATGGCTGCGTTGCAACTCACACGACGAAAATTTATTCAGGCGGTTGGAGGGGCAAGTGTCTTAACTGGGTTGAGCTGCAACCGCCAAGAACAAACAATGCTAACGCTATACACTTTTGGCGACTCAATTCTAGATTGTGGGCGATACAACGAGGAAGGTGTTCATCCAGGGCAGCTGCTCGTCCAGAACGAAGATCGCTTATTTCCCGATTTTCAAGGACAGGATCTCAGATCGCGCGGACAAGCCCGCCTAGAACATCGCGCTCGTGATGGGGCAACCATCGAATATCTGCCGTCTCAGGCTGAGTCATTGCGCGTTGAGGGACAAGCACTCGCATTAATCACCATCGGTGGTAACGATCTGCTACGGGGATTAATTCGGGATACTGGTACAGGGATGGGAAGCTTTGCTAATGCCCTCGACAGATTCGTGCAGCAACTACCAATTCGTCCTGTTCTGCTGGGGAATGTATACGATCCTACCTTGGGAGATGACGAGCGCAACTTTGTAGGAGTTGAGGCAGGGATCGCCCGCAAGAATCTCCAGCAGATGAATAGGATAATTCAAGAAATTGCCAGTCGCTATGGGCAACTGGTCGATCTCCATGCTCACTTTTTGACAGGGGATCCATCTTGGTTTACAGCGACGATCGAGCCAAGCCTGCGAGGTGCATCGGAAGTGCGACGAGCTTTTCTTCCCTATGTGGTCAGTAAATAAAGGTAGTTTTTCTTGTATCGATATTAACAACTGAGTGTTAGCAATTGAATCTCTAGATATAGATAGAAGCCAATTCTAACGGCAGATAATTTTGGCAAGTTCACGAGGATAACATAAAAGCAAAACAGAGCGATTGAAAAGTATGACTATGAAAACTTCAACAATCAACACCGAGCAAGTCCCTGCTATCGCCCCAGCTTACAATGGTGCGGACCGCAATGCTTGGATTTTTGGCTGGAACCCACAACAAGAGCTATGGAACGGTCGTCTAGCAATGCTTGGTTTTGTCGCCTATCTGCTTTGGGATTTGGGTGGTTATAGCGTTCTTCGAGATGTACTTCACTTAGTTCGTTAGGATTTGAAGCTTCAGTTACAAGCTTTCTGTGTTTTTCTTTAGACACAAAAGTCCACAACAAAAATATTTGAGAAACGCAAATACTGCCATGCAAACATCAACACCTTCAAATACCTCGATTAATTACAGTGCTTTGAGCTTGGGTCTTCTTTTCTTGGTCCTTGGTTTGGCTGGGTTTGTGCCTGCCTTTGTGGCTCCTGGGACCAATGCTACCTCCCTACCAGGTGGCTACCTGTTTGGGGTATTTCCTACCAACTATTTTCATAATGCGATTGGGATTTTGGTAGGTATTTGGGGAATTGCTGCATTTACTAGCTTAAGCGGAGCAATTGTGTTCAATCGCATCTTCGCTATCGTCTATGCAGCAGGCGCTATTTTAGGACTGCTACCTTTTACAAATACCCTATTCGGGATTACGCCACTGTTTGGAAATAATATCTGGCTCAATGCGATCACAGCGGTGATCGCTTTCTACTACGGATTTGTGAAATCAGCACAAATCGGTATACCAAGTTCACCTAATCCTCAACCTAGCGTGTAATAGAAATACTTTCTCTACTTCGAGAAAGTATTTTAATGCTTAGAGTGGAAATTGTTGTGTCAGCAGCCTGGACACTTATTCTCCGCTCTAGAAGTAGTTTGGTAAGAACTACTTCTAGAGCGCTCATTTTAGGATTTGTGAGCAGTTAGGAGTTTGTTATGCGAGGAACAAAGCCGAACTCAAACTTTAATACCTTGGTAATGTGCTTATTGCATATCACAAATAAAATCTAATCTACAGCATTCCAGCATTACTCTTGCATTGGTATCGAAGATGTAGTGTAGATACAAGTAAGCTAATAAACATTCAAATTACAACCTCGAACAACTTAGAGTATCGATGTTTAGCTTCTTCCTCGTGCAAATTAAGTTTCCTTTAGTTTATAGCTCTGTACCTTTGTTGAGGCAATCAGAGATCGCTTTCAAGAGCGCGGCAGTGGTAAACGGTTTAGCTAGATAACGGTTTACTGCTAAGTTTTGACTTTGTTCTAAATCAGCTAGACTTGTCTAACACTTAAAAACTTTCCTCACATCATAATTGTTGCTTAACCTCTTTTTAATTTAAAATTAATTTAATTAATCGAAATCTTCTTCAAGGAAGGATAGTACCAGTAGCAAAGGAAGAACTGCCATTTTACGGTCTAGAGGTATCTAAGTATTATTGATGCTCTGTTTTGGGGCGGGTAAATGCTATAAGAAAAAATATTGCATCCAAGGAGATCCGCAATGCCTACACCAGGAAAGCTAGAATTGACCATCAAAATTAACGAATTTCCAGTAGACGTACAGACAGTAGAAAATGGCTTCAAGCAGTTTGATATTGATACAGGCGAACAGATAGTTACGGTTACTCTTAAGCCGAAGGTGTTCAAAAAGTTAGAGCAAGCACAAGAAAACTATCCGATGTGGGTAGCAGCGCTCGCTGGACAGATGGGGGAGAAGACTGAAAAAGGTTTTATTCTTAAGGAGCCGAATGTGCAGACCTTCGAGAAAAAGCCAAAGGAGCCAAAAGAAGGGGCAGCACCTGTTGTTAGTGCGGCTAGTTAGCCTGCCAGGATTAATAGCTAGATTCAAATAAGCATAATTGAATTGCTTTTGGTTCAGTGGTTCCGTCAAGATTGGATAGGGAAATACCTAACAAGCGAACGCTGCGCCCCTCTAGAGAAACCGATGCTAACAGTTCTTTTGCTACTTGGTTAATTGCCTCCGCCTTACCAACAGCAGCAGTTACAGTTTTACTGCGCGTGATTTGCTGATAGTCGGCAAACTTGATTTTTAGGGTGATGGTGCGTCCCAGAGCTTGGTAGCTTTCTACTCGATGCTGGAGGGTCTGGGCAATATTTTCCAATTCCAGCAGTATTACTTTTAGTTCGTCTAAGTCCTTGGTGAACGAAGTTTCTGCTCCAATTGATTTGGCGAATGCGGTTAGGCTCAACTATGCGGTTATCCTCTGCTCTAGCGATGAGGTAATAGAAATGCCCCACCTTGCCGAAGTACCGGACTAAATCAGCTTCGCTGTAGCGCTTCAGGTCGGCTCCAGTATAAATTCCCAAATCGTGCATTTTGGTAGCAGGGACTTTTCCAATCCCGTGAAATTTCTCAATGGGTAGGGCGGCGACAAAATCTGCCGCGTGTTCGGGTAGAATCACCGTTAATCCATTAGGCTTGTTCATGCCCCAATACGGTTCAGTTAGTGTTCGAGGACAAATTTAAAGATTCTGAAAACCCTATTTTTTCGTTGATTTTTCTATTCTTATTGAGAATAGTTTTAGGTACATTCCTTAACTGAACCGTATTGGTTCATGCCCGATGCCATTTTTGCGAGGAACTTGTTTACAGAAACTCCGGCACTTGCCGTTAGGTTAGTCTCTGCGAGGATTGCTGCCTTAATTTGCTTGGCAATGGTCGTAGCGTAAAGCAGTCCTAACTTATTTTGAGTGACATCAAGGTATGCTTCATCGAGGGCTACAGGTTCTACCAAGTCGGTGTAGCGCTTGAAGATAGCGCGAATTTGGGTACTAATGCTGCGGTAGACCTCAAAGCGAGGTGGGGCGAAGACCAGAGTAGGACATTTTTGCAGGGCAAGGTAAGAGGGCATGGCGGAATGGATACCGAATTTCCTAGCCCCGTAGCTGGCAGCAACCACTACACCGCGCTCTTGGGGCAATCCACCTACTACAAGTGATTTACCTCGATAGCGAGGGTTGTCCCGTTGCTCGACCGAAGCATAAAAAGCATCGAGATCGACGTGAACAATCTTTCTATCTCCATTCATGCTCATGCCTAAAACTAACGCCTATTTACTTGGAGCAACCTTGTCCTTGAACGACTTACCCGCAGAAAAGCCAGGAACGCGTGTAGCTGGAATAGTCATAGTTTCACCTGTTTTGGAGTTACGCCCTTCACGCGCTTGACGTTCGCGCGGCTCAAAGGAGCCAAAGCCGACAAAAGTTACTTTGCTCCCACCTGCAACTGCTACCATAATTTCTTCTAACATGGTAGTCAGGATCGCATCAGCTTCTCGCTTGCTGACACTGATTTTCTGCGAGATCGCCTCAACCAATTCGCTCTTGTTCATAATATTTCTCTCAACACCGTTGCTATTCTATTGGTAGGTGTTAGAGAGTGCAAGCGTACTACTCTAAAATATTTTCATCTTATTGGAGTTGATTGTACTTTTTAGCTTCTGTAGCAGGTTGGTTACAAACTATCTTCTTTGCGCTCAAACTTACTTTTGATAATGGCAGTTTGAATAAGTAATGTATTAGTAGTGCTGCTAAAAGCTATTGTAGAAACAGGTGAGCGCGTTTTCCACATTTTGTGATGAGTAAGGCTGATGATGCCCTGGAGACAAAATTTTCCCCCCACGACGACCTGCACCTATTGCAGCCCCAAAGTCTTGCTCAAAATCCAGCCGCAGTATATCTTTCCCAGTTACGTCCCAAGTCGCAGCAAACGATGGGGCGGAACTTAGACCTGATTGCCAATCTCCTGACCCAAGGACAGTGCGATCGCCTCACCTTAGACTGGAGCCAATTGCGTTATCATCATACAGCAGCAATAAGAGCGGTGTTGGTAGAGAAGTTTGCTTCCTCAACGGTCAATCAAATGCTGTGCGCTCTGCGCCGAGTATTGAAGGAAGCCAAGAAACTTAAATTAATGTCGCCAAGCGATTATACAGACGCGGTGGATATTGAAAATGTTAGATTTACCCAGGAATTACGCGGTAGAGCGCTCTCGCCTGCCGAGATTGCTGCAATTATGCAAGTTATCAAAACCGATTTGACTGCTCCTGGGAGGAGAGACTCGGCGCTGTTTGTTATCCTTTTGGGTTCGGGGGTGAGGAGGCAAGAGGTAGTGTCTATAGACCTAAGCGATTTTGACTCTAGTAGTGGTGCAATCAAGGTACGCAGTGGCAAAGGTGGTAAAGACCGGACGGTGTACCTACCGAGTAGCGGGATAAAGGCAGTGTCAGCTTGGCTAAAAGTTAGAGGAATCAAAGCAGGTCCTCTGTTATATCCAATTAGTAAAGGTCATCGGGTGATGGAGCGACGATTGACTGACCAATCAGTGTTGTATATTCTCCAGAAACGGGCAAAGCAGGCTGGGGTAGATTCCTTTTCTCCCCATGATTGCCGCCGCACATTTATTTCTAATCTATTAGACGCGGGAGCGGACTTAGTAACGGTGTCTCAATTAGCAGGTCATGCCAATCCTATGACTACATCTAAATATGACCGTAGAGGTGAGGCAGCCAAACGCCAAGCTATAGAATTATTGCACATCTCTTATGATGAATAATGCAAGCTTTAGTGCGAGTAGGCTGCGGTAACGCCGAGCTAAGTCAGTAGGAATTCCAGTTTGTTACACTGCTGAGTCTTCCTCAACGGCGGCACTTGACATACTATATTTACCAGCAAGCCCTCGATACCATTTTCCTTTCTTCGCACCCACCGATAGGACATTCGAGACACGTTCTCGCGCCTTGGTTCTTAACTCTTTTGGAATCTCCTCGACAAAAAGAGCATCTAGTATTGTTGTAATCTCTAATACCTGTTCTTGTTGCTGTTGCATAACTTCAGCGACAGCCTCCGCTAGACTAGCGTTAATAAAGTCCTCTTTTATATACTGCTGCCAAGTATCTGTTTCTTTACTCGCCTCCTTAGTAGGTGCGGATTTCTTATTTGACTTACTGATAGTAGAAGATGGGTTTTTCTTTCCTCGTCGCTTTTGAGTGGATGGCGCAGCTTCGGTAGTATCTATCGTTGTATCTTCTAGTTCTGGAGTTGCCACTTCTGGAACAGGGGGTTGGGCTTGTTCTTGCACCACTGGTGCTGGTGTCACTACAGGTGTAGAAGCAGCAGTGTCTACCGCAGGAAATAGGCTGATAACGTTTTTGAGACTGTGGCGTTTTTCTTGAATCGATTGGATTTGAGCAGCTAACTGGGCTTCAGTCACTGCTAAATCGGCATCAACTTCTAAAAGTTTGGCAACGATGGAATTAGATGTAGGAGAAATGGAGGAGTTTTGCACCGTAAAGAATAACTTGAGTTGAATAAGTGTAAAATATTATTCACTATTATGCACTTGCTGGTAATAACTATAAAAATGTTATCGGGTAGTTCTAGATGTTTTCGGCAAAGTTCGTAACCGCCAGTGAGAAGGAGCAAGCCAGTAGTTATCGGAAATTTCTGGCAAGCGGGATTTCAACAAGTACGAGCCTAAAAGATAATCAATCGCATTTTCATCACTGCTGATACCAGAAAAAGCTTTGATTTGGTCAAAAGCAAGCAAAAAATCTCCTCACGTTTGCGGTTAATTGCCTGATACTCAATCTGGGTAGAGGCTGGCATTGCTGAGGAGGTGGCGTAGTAGTTCCACAGTAGGCAGCATTCAGGCAAAGACAGATTGGCAGATTGCAGCAATAAAGCAGCGCGATAATATAGCCCAGAACGGCGGAGCATATATGGGTGGACGGGAATTGGTAAACCAGCTACAACGCCTGCTTTTTGAACGATGTGGTGCAGAGAGCGATCGCTTAAGCGCTGTTCTCTTTCGCTCTCTAGAATCCAGTCGGTCTTACTTTGGTGTATTAATTCCTGCAAAATCTCAATTTCCGCAGGACATAAAGGCTGCTGGTTAACTACAATTTGGGGTTGGAGGCGGAGGGACTTAGATCGGTTGCGAACAATTAGCAAAGTATTAGCAGCTTTATTAAGATCGCGCCAACGCAGCCAGCAAATTTCCGATGGTTGCAGCGCTTGGCAGAACAACAGCATGACTAGAGCTTGGTTGCGGATGGGGGCGCGGGTTTGTCTAGTAGCGGTAATTAGGGCATCGACTTCGTAGAGGTAGAGGAATTCGCGTTCGCGGCGGGATGAATTGGGGAGTTTACGTGGAGGAGGCTTAATCATGGAGCAACCAAGTAGCTTGCTAGAAGCAAATATAATACAGGGATAACCCTAAAGTCAGCGGCTTTTGGTTTTAAAAACGGCAACGCTTTGTTTATGGCAACGCCTTTTTCAATAACTCAATAGTTTCTTTAAGCAAGACATCTATTTTACGCTGAACCAAAACCTTGATAAGTGCGGAGTCAAATTGATGATCTTCTGGTTGCGGTTGGGTAGAATTATTCATTGAATTACTAACCGAATATTTAATTATTAAATATTTTGTATTTGATTAATCGCTGCGGTAAGCAATTTTACCAATCCAAAAATCTCTTGCCTCAAGGTAAAACTCCCCCTGTCCATCCCACTGATAAGGCGTAGGGGAATGCAGTAGCCCCAGCCAAACCTCGACCATTGGCATACCCAGTGCTTGCTGTAGTTGCAACAGAGAAACTTTCTCGTCGCGATGCTGCTCAATCCAGAGCGCGATCGCCTGCTGCCACTTAGGGATATTTTCTTTTTCTGCCAATTTCTTTAAGGCTTTCCTCACCCTTACCTGTTCTTGACGAGCGATTGCTCTAGCTTCTTTGCGACTTAGTTGTTAGGTTCGAGTGCTTAATGTTTTAATCCCGCCACAAAGCAATTCCACCTAATAAACCACTCATATTCGAGATAATTTTGATATTTGATGGTAGTTCGAGAGCAACTTTTTTTGCTTCACCACCGCCGATATAGAGGTAATCGTAATTAAACAAATGTTGCAGAGTAGCAATGGCTTTTTCTACGCGAGAATTCCATTTCTTACTACCAACTTCCTCTAACGCCTGCCGTCCTAGCTGTTGTTCATAAGTTTCTCCTTTGCGAAACTCATGGTGTCCCATCTCCAGATTCGGCACCAGTTTCCCCTCAACGAACAGTGCAGAGCCAAAGCCTGTGCCTAGGGTAATCACCAATTCCACTCCTTTTCCATCGATCGCTCCAAAGCCCTGCATATCTGCATCATTAATGATCCGTGCGGGCTTACCTAACTGTTGTGTTAACGCTGTCCCTAAATCGAACCCAATCCACTCTGGACTCAAGTTTACGGCTGTTTCCGTCACGCCACGACGTACTACACCAGGAAAACCAACAGAAACGCGCTCAAATGCACCTTGCTGACTAATCAATTGCGCGATCGCACTCAACACCGCCTCTGGTACGGCAGGTTGCGGTGTGTCCACACGCGAGCGTTCAGTTAGAGGATTACCGTCGGTGTCTAAGACTATGGCTTTAACACCACTACCACCAACGTCAATAGCTAGAGTGCGAATTTTATGTTCCTTTGCTTCCATTCTGGTTTCTTCTTAACTACTGCTGAAGGATAAATTATAATTCATCATTGATTTATTTTATACACGGCTTGATTGCCCTAAATCGTTTTTCCCTTATTTCACTCTGAAATTAAGCCAAGGCGAAATAAAAATAGTTTTCACTTTAGCCTTAGCCGTAGGTTCGGGTTAGCTTTATGGCTCAAATTCACTGTAATAAGTGCGGTGTTTGTCGCATATTTCTGTTACCCAGCAGCCATTGCCTTGTTCGTCATGACGAGCGATTGCTACGCCCACAAGACTCGGCATCGCATTTTTTACCGAAAGCTTGCTGCACCGCCTGCATTTATCACTGATTTTGGATGGTATGAGGTGATGGCTTCGGTTAGCAACGAGCTTAAGTTTACCATATTGTTTGTCGTTAGAGTTTCGCTAGAGTATTTGCTTATAAAATAGCTTATGAGAAGTCCACTTCTCATAAGCTATTCTATAGTAAAATACTCTAGCGAAACTCTAACGATAATGCTTAGGGTACAATGAGGATTAATTGCGTTTTTGGTGACTTGTATGGGTTCGGGCAAAACTACATTCAGTTTGCAAGAGTTTTTGGACTTGCCCGACAGTGGCGATCGCTCTGAATTAGTTAATGGAGAAATTGTCCCTAAAGTGTCACCAAAATATCAGCACTCGACTTTACAATTACGGCTATTATTAGCGTTAAACCAGTGGTGCGAATCTTCTGAGTCTGGTCGAGTTCGTCCAGAGTGAGCCGTAGCTTTAAAGTGCAAAGGAGTTGACTGGCTTCCCGTTCCAGATTTAACTTACGTTTCTTACGAGCGCTTATCAGCAGACTGGGAGGAAGACTTGCCTTGCCCTGCACTGCCCCAATTAGTAATTGAAATTATCTCCCCTAGTCAGTCTTTTGGTGAAATGACAAGTAAGGCTACAGATTATTTACGTGCTGGAGTTGATAGGGTACGGGTTGTAGATAATCAAGCACCGTCAGTGACAGTTTTTGGCAATCGAGATGCACTGGAGCATACCCCACTTCTACAAGGGTAGCCAATGCTTGAATTTCTGAAGAAGGAATTTAGATTGATTGGCTACGGATTGTTGCGATCGCCTTTTCCAACCAATCTAAATAAGTCTGTTCCCGTTGCTTCACTAAGTCCAAAACCAGTCGATGCAGTTTTTGTTCGCGCGATGCAGTCGGATTACTCAAAGATAGAGCCTCGATCGCCTCACACTGGGCTAGCTTTTCTTGCCGTGCTTCCAGTTCCTGCTCTAGCAGATACACGATCGCCTCGTTAGGCAACTGAGCCGAAAAATAGAGTTGCACTAGCAACGGCTCTCGCAACACGGGCAACGGATGATGCGTCTGAAGCCAGTGGGTCAACTCTGCTTCACCTGCTTCGGTAATCCGGTAAACCTTACGATTGGGGCGATCATGCTGAATCTCGACGGTACAGGTAATCCACCCATGTGACTCCAGTTTGTCTAAAGTTCGATAAATCTGTGCCTGATCTGCTTTCCACAGATGGGAAATGCAATCGTCAAAGCACTCGGTTTTGAGGTCGTAGCCTGTCCGCTCCTGTTGTTGGAGCAGACCCAGAATCACATAAGCAAGAGACATAGGCGGTTTACCGAACGAACAGGGAGGACAAGCCCCAATACGGTTCGGATAAGCTCTACAGTTGACATTGTTTGCAAGAAGCAAATGTAGTAATCAGCCTTTGAGCGCTGCAAAAATTCGGATCTTTGGTTAACCGAACCGTATTGGGACAAGCCCTACCCATAGAATTTATATACTTATATGTTAATATAAGACTAATCATATATGAGACAAGTTTTATAAACTGTCTGCCTAGAGGCAACTGTATGACAACTCAAACACTCCGAACCGTTGCTGGAATCATTAATAGTGTAGAAACGCTGGAAGGAGCGGGCTTCCTGGTGCGTCGTCCCTTTCCCAAGAGTAGCTTTTCCGAGTTTGACCCCTTTCTCCTCCTCGATGAATTGGGTCCCGTGAATCTGAAGTCCGGTCAGGCAAAGGGCGCACCGGATCATCCCCATCGTGGCTTTGAAACCGTCAGCTACGTCCTGGATGGACGGCTGGAACACAAGGACTCGGTCGGTCATGCCGGACTGCTCAATCCCGGTGATGTGCAGTGGATGACCGTTGGGGCAGGCGTAGTGCATTCCGAAATGCCAGAAGCTAAGTTTACCCGCACGGGTGGGCGACTGCACGGCATTCAACTCTGGGTCAACTTACCGCAGCGGGACAAGATGATTGCTCCTCGCTATCAGGAAATTCCATCGGCGCAGATTCCGGTAGCTCAGACCAAAGATGGGTCCGTGACAGTGCGCGTGATTGCGGGAGAAGCGTTGGGGGCGAAAGCGGTGATTGAAACCCGCACTCCGATTATCTACCTGCACTTCACGCTACAACCGGGAGCAAGCATTGTTCAACCGGTACCGAAAGAGTACAACGCTTTTACCTATGTCCTCGATGGGTCTGGTTTGTTTGGTACTGAGCAAGAACGGGGTGAGGATGGGCAAATGGTGATTTTTGCACCGGATGGTGAGGAGGTGGCGATCGTCAATCCTGCGGATGCCACCCAACCCCTCGATCTACTGCTGATTGCTGGAGTGCCGCTGAATGAACCTGTAGTGCGCTATGGTCCTTTTGTGATGAACACTGAAGCCGAAATACTGCAAGCGATCGACGATTACCAAAATGGAAGGATGGGACATATTCATGCTTAACAAGCTTCAACACCGCATTACCCAACATCAACTGCTGACCGATGTACGCATCAAGTTATTGCATTTGCATAAACTGTTGTTGGATACAGAGCGTATTCGTTACGAACAGGTGCGCGGGCAGGTCTCTAATGGTGAATTGCTGCAACTGGCGATCGATCACGATCAATTTGCCTGGTTGCATCGCCTCTCAGAATTGATTGTGCAAATGGATGAGTTAATCCACTCTGATGAGCCTATAACCTCCGAGGCGATCGCTGCTCTCATTGCTGATGTTCGGGTTCTACTCACACCTGATGAAGCTGGAAATGACTTTGCTGTGAAGTATGATGCGGTGTTGCAACGCAACCCCGATGTGGTGTTAAGCTAATCGTCATTCACTTTTCTTGAGTGAAAGCTTTGCTGCAAGGGTTTCAGCACCAATTTAATGCAACTTGGATGCACATTAGCTTAGCTCATGCTGATTTGGTCACACTGCTAGCGACTAAAGTTCAACTATAAATTGAGCAGTTCGTCTAGATTAAATTTAATCTGGACGAACTGCTTTTATGCATTGTATTTACTGCATCGTAAGCATTCGCGGCGTGTTCAGGTATTTATTGATTTCCTGATTCAACAATTTGGGAATCTGCCCTAATGGATCTCCGAATGCCTGAAGTGGACGGAGTTACCGCCATCGGTGCAATTTGTGCTACCGCTAAATCTGCTCGGATTATTGTCCTGACCACGTATGACAGTGACGGAGATATCTATCGGGGATTGCAGGCAGGCGCAAAAGGATACCTGTTGAAAGAAACTGAACCTGACAAGCTTCTGAATGCCATTCGTACTGTTCATCGGGGTCAGAAGTATATTCCGCCCGATGTGGGAGCAAAGTTGGTACAGCGCCTCAGCAACCCAGAACTGAGTGAAAGGGAACTGGCGGTACTCCGTTCGCTGGCACAGGGTATGAGTAATGCCGATATTGCGGCTGTTTTGAGTATCGGTGAAGGCACTGTTAAATCTCATGTGAATCGGATTTGAATAAATTGGATGTGAGCGATCGCACCCAAGCTGTAATTGTTGCCGTTAAACGCGGCATCAAACGGTTAGTTAAACCGGGTATGGGATTTGGCTCTTTCAATACGGCACGGCGAACCATTGAAGGATATGAAATCATAAACATGGTAAGAAAAGGACAAGTTTTAGGAGTTCCTAAGGGAGCCGTCAAAGAGCGGGTTCTCTTCCTCAACCGCATCTTCGGAGTGATTGTATAATCTGAACTCCTGCAATCGGGGTTTTCTATCCTCACCGAGTTTTTGCAACACAACCGTGTTGAGTGCGATCGCGCAATTGATTAATTTGAGCGCGTTTCTGTTGGCTTTCCTGGGGTAGTACGTCGCGGCGTGACGGAAACAGCCGTGAATTCGAGTTCAGAGTGGATTGGGTTCGATTTAGGGACAGCGTTAACACAGCAGTTAGGTAAGCCCGGGCGGGTCATTAATGATGCAGATATGCAGGGCTTTGGAGTGATCGATGGAAAAGGAGTGGGATTGGTGATTACCCTAGGTAACTTTCTTCTGTCACTCTGGCAAGAGTATAATAAAGATAAAGCTATCAACTCAAGACATAGGCTATGGTTGAGCCTCGACCTCCACATCCAACAGTACAATTTGTTGACTCGTACTGTCAGTTGTATCAAAATCTATTTCCAGAAGTAAGAAGTTTTGAAGCGTTTAAGTACCTCCAGGTAGGGCTGATTTCCGAGATAAAACGCAAAACTCTACCTGCAATAGCCAAAGTGGTTGGATTAGATAATGAGCAATCCTTGCATCATTTTTTATCTAAACCACCTTGGAAGGTGCAGGAGTTAAGGCAACAGAGATTAGAAATTATTTTGAAAATATTGTCAGGGCGAGAAATCATCTTAATTAACGTCAGTTCGGGATAAGGAAAGAGCAAAAGAAGGGGCAAAACAGGTAGTCTGAAAGTACCAACGAATCAATCCACCTGACTGCCTTATGCATAGTTTAGAAGAACTATTCTGCTCCGTCGATGATTTTTGTCAAATCTTTGAACCAAGGTGGGAGCATCAATTGCTTGGTCACAATTTACAACGGCGCAAACGTAGGCGCATCCTGTGCTTAAGCGAAATCATGACTATTATGATTGGCTTTCATCAGTCTTGTTACCGGAATTTTAAAACCTATTACGAGCGAAAAAGTACAAAAAGATTGGCTGGCTTATTTTCCCAGATTTGTGATATAACCGTTTTTTAGAGTGGATACCTAGCACTCTAATACCATTGTGTGCCTATGTACGTTCTTGTTTTGGCTCTTGCAGTGGTATCAGTTTCATGGACTCCACTAGCCTTAGAGTCTGTCACAATAAGCGCATTAGTCAGCATAAAGTATTTCAGGATATAGCTGCTCGTAGCAAGACCTCGGTAGATTGGTTCTTCGGTTTTAAACTACATCTGGTTGTCAATGATTTTGGTGAGTTGCTTAATTTTCAAGTGACTCCAGGCAATATTGACGATCGTAAACCTGTACCTAAGTTACTGCAACAGCTTTTTGGTAAAGTGTTTGCAGATAAGGGTTACATTTCTCTAAAACTTACAAAAGATTTATTGGGGAGTGTTGGCGTACAACTTATCACTAAGCTCAAGCGCAACATGAAGCAGCGTTTGATGCCCCTGGAAGATCGATTGCTATTACGTAAACGTGCTGTAATCGAAACCATTATCGACCAATTGAAGAATATTTCCCAAATAGAGCATTCTCGACATCGTTCTCCGGTCAACTGCTTTGTAAATATCCTCTGTGGATTGATTGCTTATTGCCATCAACCAAAGAAGCCAGGCATTGCTACCATCCATAATTTGCTGCCTTCTGCTTAACGCGAACTGACGTTAAAAAAAGCTACAGTAGCAAAGTTAGCTAGAGTAACTGTGTTTCTAATAAAGCAAGGTAATCCGCAGGAGAACGTCGAAAATGTAGTTGCTCAACCCGATTGATGCGATGTTGTTCTAACTGGGAACGTAACAAACGCCAGTCTGCCACTGATACAGCCGCTAACTGTTGCTCACAGCAGGTTGTGAGTTGAGTCGCAACACAAGCAATTAACTGAACACTGCCACGTAAGACAAGTGAACTGGGAGCAACTCGTGCGACCTGTACAACGACGGTTACCATTTTCTTAAATGCCTGCCACAGATAAGGAGTCAAGAATGTATGTCCATCCTGTCAATGATGTGATGACATCAAGCTCCAAATTGTTCAACAGTTCCCTCACTCGTTCCTGCAAGTGTTTAATGTCTTTAAAAACCTGCCATCTCAATTGCCCTTTGAGGTGTTCCCATAGCCTTTCTATGGGGTTCAACTCGGGACTATGAGCTGGTTGAAACAACAGCACAATATTAGGTGGTAGCTGTAGTTTCTTTGCTGTGTGCAATGGTCCGTTATCCAACTGAATGATGTGTAAATCTTCTGGATATGCACGGGCAAATTCTTGCAGATAAACTTGAAAACAAGCACTATCCATGTGGGAAAATTCCCAGAAAAAGTTTTCTCCACTCTTGGGTTCCACCAACCCATATAAGTAGTATCCCTCTGATTGCCATTGCCCTAGACCCACTGGCTTGACTCCTGTTGCAGTAATTTTTCTCCCGGGGATTGTGCGGAGGTCAAATCGGCTTTCATCCTGACACCAATAACGTACTGATGCGGGTTTCTCGGCTCCAGGTTGATTACTGTAGTAGCTTTTGAGCAGCTCTAAGTCGATTGACAAGTTTTTTTAAATGCTTCAGCTTTTACGGGATTATGCCCTAAACTTTTCGGTCTTGGTCGTTTGAGTTTAGCCTTAAGTTTGTAGTGTACTGTCCGATGCACAATTTTTAAGGACACACTTACCCCTAATGTCTTTTCCAACCACTCTTGAATTTCCCCATAGCTATGAAAGCCAACAGGTTCCTGCAAACGTTTACTTAAAGCTTGAATAGCCCACTGGGGAATTTCCGGTTTTCGACCTGACCTTACTTGCTGCTCTAGCAGTTCGCTTATGCCTCCTTGACGATATCGACATAACCATCGTTGACACGTAGTACGGTTACGTCCCAGATGCAGGGCAAGCTCCTGAATTGTTTTTACTTTTCTCAGTTTTAGCAGGTAGAGAGCTTGCACTCGTTCCTTGCCAAAGGCGGTTTTCTGCTGAAAGGGCAGGGTTTTTAGTTCGGCCTTTGTCTCAGTTATCTTGAGCTTGAATACCCCAGCCATACCTTTATTCTTATTACTTCAACCTCCAGTTTATCTGTTGCCGCTTTAAAAGAAAATGGTAGTGATGATGGCGCACGGTGCCAAAAATATGCTCCAAGTCATTGTTTGTTCTAGGTAAACCTGGCACCCAGTAGCAGTAAAATAATCCCGACCAATAACTAGCAGTGACTTTAAGAAAATGAATAACCCCCTCAAGCAAAGAACCAGCGCTGGTTTGACGCGCAGACATTGCCTCAATTAAAGCCCGAAAACAAAGTTGGACAATAGAGCTATCAAATTGCGCGTGATTAGCAAGAATCTTTGCTGCATGGTAAACCCAGTCGTAAGCGATGATAATCGGTGACCACAGAGCTGCGGTTTGCTCTAGCCCTTTAGAAAGTATCTGTTTCAACTTAATTAGAGGGAAAGTTAATCCCCTTTTTGAGCCACCCGTTCACAGCTATTGCTCAATTAGAGTCAATTGTGAGCGTAGTTTTAATCCAGAGGCTTCTAGTGGTGGACGACCGTCATCGGTGAGAGCGCTGCGTACAGCTAAACAATAACCTTGGACAGTTTCAGACACTGGGTCATCATTGTTAGTAACATTGCGTTCGATAGCTCGGACTCCTCTTACCTGCTTTTTGAGTTCCTTTTTCGCATGGCGGTCGGCGGCATAAATTACTTTGGCAGCTTCTCGTAAATAGTGAAAATGACATAAACCGTGAGGCACTTCGGGTAATGCCACCTCGACTGCTTTGCGAATCGACTGCTGACCATCACTGATAACTCCAACAATCGGTACCACTAAAACCTCCTTCACCTCCCTCAGTAGAATGGCTAAATCTTTGCTCTTAGCAGATAATAAGGTTCTTGCTAGCAGGATTTCTCCAGACAGACATTCTCTAATTACCCACAACACTTCATGTCCCACATCCGGTTGCATACCATCAATTGCTAGTATTGCCCGCTTATACTCACGCCCAATTTCCTGTAATCGTTGCTTATTGCTTAAATTTAGAGCCAATAATTCTTCATACCGCTCTATTAAATGGCTTACACTACGTTGACTAATACAGATATCTCTTTGCCGCAACTGCTGATGAATTTCCGGCAGGCACACACACTACGATGTTCCCCGTAACGCAATGCTCCTACCAGTGCTACCACGTCCAAGCCAAATTCATGCTGCGGTAATACCCATTTCCCTTCGGCTTCTGGTCGGTAGACTACACCAAACTTCTCACATTGAGAGTTATAACAGCGACGAACCTTTAGTTTTAGGCGTACTACCCCCGAAAGTGTTCTCACGGTACGGTAGTTATCGTATTTGTTCCACATTAGCTTGTTACAGTGGAGACAATTCTGCTGCACACACTCCAAAACTTCTTCTCGATCTGCTTCTGGTTGCGGTCGATTTCGCGCCATTTAATTTCGAGTACCTTCAATACTTCCTACTCCCTAGTTTACACAGCTTCCAGTTAACTTTGCTAGTGTAGGAAATATCTGAAGTGGCTGCATAACTAACTTCCTTTTGCTAAGATTATTTGTTCTCAAAAATTTTGTCACCTAACTGTATCGATTAATACAAACTTGGAAACAGTTTGTATTATAAATAGAACCAATAAAGATTAGGAAATTAAATTTGATGCTTTTATTTTAGGAAAATTACAAGTATTTCCCAAGAAGTATTTGATGACTTGAAAAATTACTTGGACATTTTCTGTTGTAAAAAAGTAGTAGTTTTATCAAACTTATAATTTTTAACAAGTAATAATAATCATTAATGTGAGGAAGAAAAAAGTGAAGAGAAGTAAAGAATTATTAGTACAGTGGCAATACAATATTCTCTTACAAATAAAAGCTAGAGGAGAACGCCATTGGCAACTTATAGCGGGAGTAATAGGAATAATGCTATTATGCCTAACTGCGGTTTTGTCGTCACCCGTAAGTGCAGCAAGTAGAACTTACAAGGTATTGTCTACTTCTGAAAACGTAATTTGGGGAGAATTATTCAAGCCAGATAGCCGTCCGATTTTACGAGTTAAGTCAGGGGATCGCATCATCATGCAGACAGTTTCTCATGAAGGCATATTGCCAGATCAGGGAGACACCGTTGCATTCTTCGCCCAAGGTGGAATTCCGCAAAACACGAAAAGCGCAATTTCTAAAAGTCAAATTTTACCAGATCAGACGCGGGTAAAAGCAGCGGTGAAAAAGACTGGTCCAGGCCCTCACGTAATTACGGGGCCAGTTTATGTAGAAGGCGCACAACCAGGAGACGTACTAGAAATTAAGACCATTGGAATTGATTATAGATCTCCTTACGGCGTGATTTCTAATCGTCATAGTAAAGGTGCGCTTCCTAACGAATACCCGATAAACAATGCTCCTGTCTATTCCAAAGTTATCGCCATTGATGCTAGACGCGAAGTAGGTATCTTTCAGCTTGAAAATAATTTACCTCCTTTAGAAATCCCACTCAGACCGTTTATAGGTCTTATGGGAGTAGTTCCTGCTAATCGGGAAGAAGCAGCAAATTCAATTCCGCCAGGAAACTATGGTGGTAACGTTGATATTCAACTGTTAGGGCGTGGTTCCAGCTTGTATTTACCTGTGCAAGTTCCAGGAGCGCTTTTTTATTCAGGAGATCCGCACTGCGCTCAAGGAAATGGTGAAGTTGCTTTAACTGCGATTGAGTGTTCTTTGACTCCTACTTTTGAGCTAATTGTCCACAAAAATATGAAACGAAATACACCAATGGGTGAAACCAAAGACGCTTGGATTGCAATTGGTTTGGATAAGGATTTAGATGAAGCTATGAAGAAATCTGTACGGGAATACCTGGATATTGCTAGTGAAAAGTATGGTATGACCAAACAAGATGCACTGTTATTTGGTAGTGCGGCAATTGATTTTGACGTATCCCAAGTTGTAGATATCGTTAAAGGAATTCATGGCACAATCCCCAAGCAATTGTTCCGAGAATTAAAACAAGGAAAACGCTTGCAGTAATAGAAAACATGACTTTTGGAGAGTTTTCATTCATTAGGTGCGTGCATTTTCTTAACAAGGGGTTTGATTAAATACAGCAAATTTACTGAATTATTTGCTACATCAGTAGAGGAATTAAGTATTTTCAATATTGACATTTCCCGACTTACTACTTAAACCAAGTTTCCTAAAGGGAGGCAATAGGTGCGACCTAATGAGACGTAATGCTAAAAAGGTTGTCATGAAATGGCAATTAGACTTTTAAGTTTCTATTAACCCTTTGGAGCAAGGAGAAACCAGCAGGATGCTTTGATTGCAGTGATATCCGAGGAATTACAAGAAAAACAGAATTCGGTGCAAGTTCAATCGCCTTAAAAAGCACTCGCTGGCATTACAACTTTTCCTAGAGATTGAAGGGTAATCGCATTAGTTCTAGAGGATTTATGATTACTTAGTTGGAACTAAAGTCAATCTTTTGGAAACCAATTAACTTAACTTATTTGCAGAGATTCGAGTCCCTAGGAGTGCCTGCAAATTACAAAGCCTAAGCGATGCCGCTATTTTAAACATTCGTATGCAGCGAACATTCAATTAGGCTTGCTTATGCTAGGGTTTTACCATCACAAATGTTAGAGGTTCGGTTACAATACTTCTCGGTTAAGAATTAAGCGGTATTGAGAATAGAAAAGATGAGTGGTTGAAATTTAGTTCCCATTACGCTGTGAATTGGAATTCTCGCTGGAAACTTTGAGCGAGGTTTCTTAACAACTCTGGGGTTAGATCTGCTTTGCCTTGGAGGAATTTTTTGCTCCAAAATTTCAATAATTAGCTTGGAGAAAAAAAGGGAGTTGCTCATTACTGGCATCGTGAAAATCAGAAATAGCCCGTCGAATGACTTTGAGAGTACCCGTAAAACCTAAGCGTAATGGTGATATTCCAGCAACAGTTGCAGCTTGAAACATTAAAGTGCGAACTGCATAATGGCTTAAAAGCCAGCCATAGATTTTTTGAACAACTTCACGGGGGTTGAGAGAACGAATGGGAGTTTTACGTCCATTAAGATGGGTTTTTAACTTATCAATAGTATTTTCGATTTCCCAACGCTGATGATATTCTGTGGCTAACAACAAAGCCGGAAACAAAGCAATATCCATCAAACTGGTAATTAGACGATAAGTTTCTTGTCCATTTTCTGAGTCGATAGTGTATTCTATAACCCGTAGTTGAATCCTTGCCCCACCTTTGTGCTTGGATTTGCGGTCTGGAGCAGTCCATGACAGATATGAGCCATCGCCCTTAAACCTTGTCTACTGGAAATTTGACGTTCTTTGGCACTCGCCCTAAATAGTGACATCCGCTACTTTTAGTGGCATGAACCATACGGTAAGAATGTAATCCTCTATCCCACATCAGCAGCATCCCTTGAGTACAAGCTCGTAGTAGTTTTAAAGCTCGTACTCTCTCTCTCATGCGGTAAGGACACATCAAGGCATCAACTATTAGATGCGTTCCCGCCTCCACCAGTAATACTAAACGTACTTTTGGGAATGCAGCCCCGCGTCCCCTTTCTACTGCCTGGATATCCAAACACTCTCGCATTAGCAGAGCTATCTGGTACATCCATCACTGTACCGTCTACTGCCATTACTCTTAGTCCTCCTAAAAATGCCCCTGGAGTTTGTGGAGTAGCTAATGGTTTCACTATCTTTTGAAACAACTCACTCATTGCCCGACATCCCAATCTCTGCCAAAGTTTCACTGATTGAAGAACTTGTTGGTACCTTCCAATACTGTCCTAATCGCGTCCACTCTCTACTTAATCCATTCACCAGATTTTTCAGTACGTCTCCCATTGCATCTAATGACCATAGATTCATTGCTATGACTAGACACACTACCAACCCAGATGGCAATTTCCGCGACCGCTCTTCACAACCGCCTGTCTCTGATAGCGTTTGTCTAATCACAGACGGAGAAATAACTATTTCTATCGCTTTGAATATTAACTCTGCTTCTAACGTTGGCGTGATTAAGGAGAAATCTTTTAGCTGCACCAGTTTTTCTGACCGCACTTCTTGGAGAACAATTATCACTTTACCCTGCTTTTGTCCTTAACCGAGAAGTATTGGGTTCGGTTATGGCAGATGAATCGGTGGTTGGCTCACTCGTTTCGCTGTGGCGTTATCCGGTAAAGTCGATGATGGGCGAAGAACTTAACTCTACTGAGGTTACGGAAAATGGCTTGTTGGGAGATCGTGCTTACGCACCGGTAGATGCGGAAACAGGCAAAATTATCAGCGCTAAACTACCGCGCAAGTGGGGCATTTTATTCGATTGCCGCGCTGCGCTCAATCTACCTTCGCAGGTGAAGATTACCCTGCCAGATGGAGCAAGTATCATGGGGGTCGTGCGTCAGGAAAGCGTGGAATTGATATTATACAGAGGCAGAAAATTACTCCTGTTCTAAGAAGCGATGCCTTGTCCACTATGTAGTCATGATAAAACCTATAAACACGGGAAAACAAGTTCGGGTAGCCAACGCTACCGATGTCTAAACTGCAAACAAACCTTTACTAGCACCTTTGACACAATTTACTATCGACGGCAAGTGAGCTTTGAAGAAGTGCGAATTGTCTTACAGTCACACTGTGAAGGAACCAGTCTGCGTGGGATTAGTCGAATTAGTGGATTGTCTTACAACACTGGAGTTAGCCTGATTCGAGCTGCAAGTCAAAAAGCTCAACTAATTCATAACGTCGAAGTCCAAGATGTGCAGACAGATGCCATTGCTGCGGACGAATTATGGTCATTTGTAGAAAAAAACAAAAGCACTGCTTGCCTGATGAACTCGAAGCCGGAGACTGCCTCGTCGCCCTAAGTTTAGCCCAGTTAAGCGGGTTAATTCTCACTGGTCGTGTCGGCAAGCACACTGACTCTTTAGCGCAGGAGTTAGCCACCAGTACTGAAGGCAAGACCAACTGCAAAGAATGGGACACTGATGGTTGGGGAGGATATGAGCGAGTACTGCCTAATGAAGTTGACCACTACATCAGTAAACTCTTGACACAGAGATTGGAGCGCACCAATGGTATCTTGCGGCAACAGACCGGACGGTGGCACCGACGACAAAACAAATTTGCCAAGGTGTGGGAGCAGACGGAAATTACCTTGCGTTTAGTCATCAGTTACTTCAACTGGATTTGGGTACATTCCCGTTTAGGAACTACTGCTGCGTGGCGTGCAGACTTAACGTCAGCACCTTGGACTTGGCAAAATATTACTATTTATTCCACGCTTTCCTGACGCACGATCGTATGCTGTGGTGGCGATCGCCGTTTAATAGGGAGAATTTGACTTTATGGGGTGTGACATTTGTTAGACAGTTTTTACTTCTCATTTGATATAGACGCAAGATTAATTATTAAGTAATATTTAATTATTGGTCAACCAGGTATGCAAAGCTTTTTTTTGAGACTTGATATCTTCTAAAGAGGTGTAATAATAGTCTTCCCAACCTACTTCTGGCAGCCCACAAAAGAGCATCAAGTTGAGAGGATAATGTTCGCTATCAGTACAGCGCCGGAAATCATCTCTAAATAAGAAGATTGCTTTATTGCAAGCGATCGCTAGGCCCAATTCAATCATTACCCCTTCATCGGGTGGTGTGCCATTAACAATTGCAAATATCCCATCACAATCTTTCACGTCATTCATATCTGCTTGAGCCACGCGATAAGCCCAACCAGATTGAGAGATGTCAATTTGGTTGTTACGCGCAAATGGCTCCCAGACTTCAGCGCCTAAATCTTCTAAAGCTTGAACAATGGGAGGTAATAAGGTTTTTTGTTGTAGGGAGAAGCCGTAGGGGTTAGCCAAGTAGATTTTTTGCTTAACTCTCAAGACATTGCATCCCAAATAACTTTGGTATCTGTAAATTGCCGAAATCTAGTAACTTTGTCATCCATCAAGTCGTAAATATGGGCTGCTGGCGAACGAAAAGATTTTCCGCTAACCCGGTGAATGCCCTCGTAAAATCCAAGTACAACAACGGAGCAACCAGCATCCAGATACTCCTCAATCTGGAACTGCCAAGAGTCCCAGTCATTGTTAAACGCTTTAAAAACACCATCGATTACTGCCTCTGCTCCGCAACGTGTCGAGCCGTTTGGAAATCCTTCGTTCTGAATCCACTCTAGGTTAGGGCTGCATATCTTCCGAAATGCGTCGTAGTCCTTTTCACGGAATGCTCGATAAAGCTCTTGAATTAGCTCAATTTTGTTCATTCAGATCCTTTAGCAAGACTAAGTAAAGATATTATCTCAGATATTGCACCAAGCTCAAACTCCTCTACTACGAATGTTTTAGCTCATTTACCTTTAGGCTAATCTTCACTCCAAGCCCTAAGTACAGGACAAAAACTGTAGGGCATGGCGAAACTGAGCAAATTGTGGCTCCAAGTTAAGTACAATTCGGCGAAGATGGTCGAAGCCATACCGAAAGATACTCTTATGCTTGCGCCCATGCT
>JAESGR010000499.1_pt1 | contig 26554 bp, 23 predicted proteins | sample 9269771 | NCBI WGS metagenome assembly JAESGR01 (sample SAMN15739572, study PRJNA653492) | algae metagenome | isolation source: Chroococcus sp. CMT-3BRIN-NPC107 and co-occurring heterotrophs from well... | place: USA: Clark Mountains Wilderness, California | collected 2010-04-18 | reverse complement strand
CCTAGCGGGTGGGGAATGCCCCGCTCCTAGGATGGACTCACCCCTTCACTCCACGGAAAGTCCCGCATGAGCGCACGCGCCCACCTCGTCGTCCCTTCCCGGATCCTGCCTACCGCCGCCGCCGTGGCCTTGCTGGCGTTGGCCGCCGGCTGCGCCAGCAACCTGGGCGGCGACTGGACGGCGGCGCGTTCCGCCGAGGCGCACCAGCAGGGACTGTCCGAGGCCCGGCTGGCGCGGATCGCACCGGCGATGAAGCAACAGATCGACACCGGCATGTTCCCCGGTGCGGTGACGCTGGTCGCGCGCAACGGCAAGGTGGTGCACTACGAAGCGCACGGCCACCTGGACGAAGCCAGGACGCGGCCGATGCAGAAGGACTCGCTCTTCCGCCTCGCGTCCATGACGAAGCCGATCGTGACCACCGCCGCGATGATGCTGGTGGAGCAGGGCAAGATGAAGATCAACGATCCCGTCGTGACCTGGCTGCCGGAGTTGAAGGACCTGAAGGTCGAGACGGCATCCGGCGACGTGGCGCTGGCCCGCCCGCTGCAGGTGATCGACCTGATGCGGCACACCTCGGGGCTGGTCTACGCGGGCAGCACGCGGTCGCCCCGCATCAAGAAGATGTACGAGGACCTCAGCATCGAGGCGCGCGAAGTCGACATCACGACGGAACAGATGCTGCAGAACCTGGGCCGCATCCCGCTGGCGCACCAGCCGGGCACGTTCTGGGAGTATTCGATCTCCACCGACGTGCTGGGACTGCTGCTCGAACGCGTGGAGAAGAAGCCGCTGGACGCGATCCTGAAGGAGATGCTGTTCGACCCGCTCGGCATGAAGGAGACCACGTGGTGGGTGCCGGCCGCGCAGTCGCATCGCATGGCCGAAGCGCTGAACGCCGATCCGCTGAAGGCCGGCATGCTCAAGGGCTACCGGCAGTCGTACGACCCGAAGGGCAAGAGCTACTTCAAGGGCGGCGCGGGGCTGGTGAGCACCGCGCCGGACTACCTGCGTTACGCGCAGATGATGGTCAACGGCGGCGAGCTGGATGGCCGCCGCTACCTGTCGCGCAAGACGGTCGAATTCATGCTGTCGCAGCACACGGTGGGCATGGGCGGCAGCCCCATTGCATCGACGGGGCCGGGCTACGGCTTCGGCATCGGCTTCGGCGTGCGCCAGGACGAGGGCATGGGCTGGACGCCGGGCTCCAAGGGCGACGCGATGTGGGCGGGCGCCTGGGGCACCAGCTTCTGGATCGACCCCAAGGAAAAGCTGGTCGGCATCCTGATGGCGCAAGGCCCGTCGACGCGCGGCCACACGCGCATGCTGTACAAGAACCTGGTGTACGGCGCGCTGGTGAACTAGGCCCGGTCAGCTACGTGCGGGTGAGCGGGCGGACCACGTTCGGAGTACGGCGCCATCCGCCGCACTGCGAAGCATTGGCGATCAGCTCCGCTTGTTAGCGGATGTCGACGATCGATGCCAGGGAAGCAGGTCACAAGAATTCCCGCCGGTCGGCCGCTACATTGGCCCTCTTTCGAGAGGCAGCGACGATGGCAACGCAATTAAGTCCGCGCTACGACATCCGATTCCAGCCTGATGGTCTGCCGCAGGTCGAGCCCGACAGCGGGTTCTGGTTGCGCTGCCCTCCGTTGAGAGTGCCGTCGCTCGAGGAGGTCAGGGCAGAACTGCAGCGGGTCCCGCCTGGCGAAGACAGTTTCCCGCCCACGATCGCGGACGAGCAGAAGGAGTTCATCGAACTGCAGTCGTTCTATAAGTCGAACGTCTCCAACAAGCCTCCGCCGGCGAGCACCAGCCTCTTCCTCTCTGACCCGCTGTTCTTCCGACGCCCACCAGCGGGCGCGGTGCTGAGCCCGGCCTCACCGGGAGGCCCGCTCACCGGACCAGAACTGGCCAGCTTGTTCGAGAACGAGACGCCGGGCTTGTGGCATCGTCATGTCGTCAACGTGTTTCTCGACCCGGAGCTGGGACCGCGCTCGGCGGCGGCGGCACTATCGCCGCCCCGGCAAGCCCTGATCTGGGCCGCGCTGGACGTAGCGATCCTGGCGAGCCTTACTGCCGCATGGAACTACAAGTGGATCGCTGCCGGCTTGCCGCAGATCGACTACCGACGTCGTCCAGCGGAATATGCCAGGGCGCAGCAAATCGATCCGAAGGTCTTCCAGGTCTTGTACGACCTGGAACGCACAACCAGGGACGGCCGCATCTTCCGCGACCCCGCACGTCGACGCGGAACACCGGCGTGCCAACCTCCTGGATGCACGCCGCTGTTTCCGGGCACGCCCAGGCACCCTGCCTATCCATCCGGGCACAGCACCTACAGCGCCGCTGCCAGCCACGTCCTGGGCTGCCTGTTTCGCGGCCATGAGGACCCGCGGCTTCCAGGCAAGCCGGCGCTGGAGACTGAATTCACCAAGCTCGCCACCGACATCGGTGTCGCCCGCCTGCACGGAGGCGTGCACTGGCGGCAAGACCATGTTTTCGGTCAAGCGGTGGGCAACGCAGTCGGTCGCCTTGTCATCGCACAGTTGAACGCTACCGGCATTCCCGTGCCCTCTCGACCGGTAAGCGACCCACCGGACGCGGTCGAACTCGAACGCGCAGCCACTCAGTTCGCCATTCGCTGCGGAGAGGTTCAGAGCGACTTCTGCGGGGCCGTAGCCAAGGAAACGCAGCGCGCCATGGTGCTGCAGAACGTCCCGCTAGATGCGCTCTCCGCGAAGGAGGCGAGAAGCGCGCCGGAGAAGAACGTGCGAAAAACAGCGAAGTCCCCCCGCCGAAAGAAGTAGCGCGTCGGAGTGCAGCAGCCACGCGTCAACCGTTTCAAGCCAGCCGCGGCTTCCCCATGCCGTGCAGCGGCAGCCAGCGCGTGAGTTCGTCCATCAACGTGCCGAGGTCCATCGGCTTGACCAGGTAGGCGTCCATGCCGGCCTCGGCACAGTGGTCGACCTCGTCGTTCATGGCGTTGGCGGTGCACGCCACGATGGGGCAACGCGCGCCCGGCCTGGCCGATTCGAGATCGCGGATAGAACGCGCGAGGTCGTAGCCGCTCATCACCGGCATGTTGCAGTCCGTCAGCACCAGGGAGAAGCGCCCCGTCTTCCACAAGGCCAAGGCTTCGGCGCCGTTGCCCGCGCTTTCCACGGAGTAGCCCAAGGCGGTGACCTGGCTGGCCAGCAGCAGCCGGTTGGTGGCATGGTCGTCCACCACCAGCACCAGGGGCTTGCCGGGCTCGTGCTCCACCAGCGGCGCGGGTTCCGACACCGGCGCAGGCGACATGGCGGCGTGCCCTTCCGGCCGCTCCAGCGCCGGCAGCATCGCCGGGTCCGCCATGCCGAACGTGACGTCCAGGATCATGGTCGTGCCGTTGCCCGGCTCGCTCACCATGTCGATGCTGCCGCCCATCAACTCCGCCAGGCGCCGCGAGATCGCGAGGCCGAGCCCGGTACCGCCATGGCGCCGGCTGCTGCCCAGGTCGGCCTGCGTGTACGGCGTGAAGAGCTTGCGCTGGTCCTCCGGCGAGATTCCGACGCCGGTGTCCTTGACGTAGAAACGCAGCCGATCGCGGCCAGCAGCGCGCTCCATCAGGTCCGCGGTGATGTACACCTCGCCGCGCTGCGTGAACTTGATGGCATTGCTCACCAGGTTGCCCAGGATCTGGCGCAGGCGCAGGCCGTCGACCATCAGCGCCGGGCTGATGCGCGGATCGATCCGGCACGAGAGCACCAGGCCCTTGCTGCTGGCGTTGGCCATGAAGGCGTCGCGCACCTCCTCCACCAGGTGCCGCACGCGCGTGGGCTCCGGCCGGATATCCATGCGGTTCGCCTCGATCTTCGAGAGGTCCAGGATGTCGTCGATGATGCGCAGCAGGCTCTTGCCCGACTCGCGGGCCACGCGCAGCGTGGAGCGCTGGGATGCATCCAGCTTCGTCAGGCTCAGCATCTCCAGCATGCCCAGCAGCCCGTTCATGGGCGTGCGGATCTCGTGGCTCATGGTCGCCAGGAAGGTGCTCTTGGCTTCGTTGGCGGCGTTCGCTTCCTGCTTGGCGAGTTCGGCTGCCACGCGGTCGGCGATTTCGCTGCGCAGCTGCTCGTTGGCCTGCGCCAGGTCCTGCGTCTCCTTGCGCAGCAGCTCGTTGATCTTCAACAGGCTGTGGCGGTGCTCCTCGGACCGGCGCGTCAGGTGCGTGTCGAACAAGGACCCGAGCAGCGCGGTGCCGAGCAGCATGGCGGTGAGGCCCGCGATGGTTGCGGCCAGCCTGAAGTTGTTGACCTCCGGCGAAGGAACCGTGCAGACACTGTCGGGCGAGAAAACCGCAGCGGCCATGCCCGTGTAATGCATGCCGACGATGGCCACGCCCATGATGACGGCGCTGCCGCCTCGCTTGAGCAGCGGGTTGCTGATGTCGTGCGCACGCAGGGTCACGAACAGCCACAGCGCCACGTACGACGCGCCCATGGCGATCAACACCGACAGGGCGAACAGGAGGGGGTCGTACTGGATGCCGGGGCTGATCTCCAGCGCGCCCATGCCCACGTAGTGCATGGAGGCGATGCCGGCGCCCATGACGGCGCCGCACAGCAGCAGCTTGCCGGGCGACATGCGGTCGCTGCTCACCATGTACAGCGCGAAGCCCGAGATCAGTACGGCAATCAGCAGGGACAACGCCGTCCACCCCAGGTGGTACGTCATCTCGATGCCGATGCTGGCCGCCAGCATGCCCACGAAGTGCATCGACCAGATGCCCGTGCCCATGGCGATGGCGCTGCCCGAGAGCCAGAACAGCGGTGCCCCGCGGCCGCGCGCGTTGGCGACGTTGGAGACCAGGTTCAGCGCGACATACGACGCCAGGATCGCGACGACGAGCGAGGTGGCAACGAGCCAGAAGTTGTAGGTGACCTGCATGCTGCCTCGCGGAGCCGGAAGGGTCCGATCCCGGAGGATAGCCAGCTCAGCCGTTCTTGGATAGGCCGGCGGCGCCGCGATGCCCGCGGTTGTGCAGTACTGCCCGGTGGACGCTCCGTTGCGCTGGAGGTCGGTGTCAGCGCGTCTTCATGGCGGGACCGGCGCCCGCCATCTGCGTGTTCTGCGGCGTGTTCTGTAGCGTGTTCTGCTGCACGGTCTTCAGCAGCGCGGCCCGCTCGACGTCCGCCCGCACGGCATCGGCCAGCGACCGGTGCGTGACGGGGCCGTCCTGCCGGCCGCAGTACACCCCCTGGTCCGACACCACCATGGTGACGCCGGGTCCGAACTTCTCGTGCAGGGCCTCGTTCAGCGGCAAGGACAGGTCCACGGGCGCGGTGGACGTCTCGGTCACCAGCACGCCGTCGGCCCAGTAGAGGCTGTAGCACGTGGCTTGCGCGGTGCCGGTGGCCAGCAGTGCGGCCGCGGCCGCCCAGGTCTTGAAGTTCATGGTTTCTTCCCCTTCGTGCGGACAAGCTTCCGCGCGGCGGGGAGGCTGCGTCAACGGTTTGGTCGTGCGCAGGCGACGTCCGGCGCGTTGGCCGGACGAGGTGTTCGCAAGCGGGGATGGGCGGTGCGCGTTCGCAACCGAATGCAACGCGCCTACGCGCTGACGATCACCTGGAAGCCGCCGAAGATCATCCGCTGGCCGTCAAAGGGCATGGGGTTCATGCCCTTCTGCAGCCGCGGATCTGCCATCGACCGCTTCATGCCCTCGTCGCGCACTGCGCGCGAGGGCCACACGATCCACGAGAACACCACCGCCTCGTCTTTCTTGCGCTGCACCGCCATGGAGAACGAGGTGACCTTGCCCTCCGGTACGTCGTCGCCCCAGCACTCCACGACCGAGAGCGCGCCGTTTTCCTTGAACACTTGCGAGGCGGTCTGCGCCACCTCGAGGTATTTGTCGCGGTTGGCCGTGGGCACGGCGAGGACGAAGCCGGCTACGTAGTTCATCGCTGGTCTCCTGTTGGAAGGCTGCACCACGCAGCCTGCATGAGGACGACGAGCGATGCAGTGCCATTTCGACATCTGGAGGTGTAACAGGATGCCCGGACCACCGCTCGGGCGGCGGGGGGCTCAGGCGCGTCACTTGCAGGGCACGACGAAGTTGACGTGGATGTGGTCGTCGTGCCGCACGCGGTCGTCCCAGTTCGGGAAAGGGATGTTGCTCTTCAACCAGGTGCCGCGCGCGGTGCGGAACAGGGGCGGCCGCAGCTCGCGCTCGAAGACGACCAGGGCGAGGCCGCTGCCATGCTTGCGCGCGGACACATGCAGCTGGTACAGGAGTTCGCCAAGGTTGGCGTAGTCGATGGTGTGGGTGGCGTTCTCGCCGGCCGCATTGAAGTCGACCTGGTAGCCGTAGCCGTTGTCCGCGCGGTTCGGGAACTGCACGGCGTTGCCTTGCTTGTCCACGACAGGGACGAACAGGTCGACGGAGGTGCCGTTCTGGTGCGTCTGGTGCGGCGGGATCGGCCCGCCTTGCGCCAGGCCGGTCTCGCCATAGACCCACCGGATCGTCGGGCGCTCTACAGCGAGCGCCGCGAACGCATCGAGCACGATGGTGTGCACCAGCGAGTGCACGTATACCCGGCCTGCCGAGATCGGTCCCTGCGCCATGCGCACGAAGTTGGGGCCTTCGCGCGGCAGGCTCACGGTGCCTTCCACCCGCCCATTGCCGGGCGTACCGTAGCAGGTGCTCTGGGCAGTGGCGGCGACCGGAGCAAGCAGGCAGGCCGCCAGGAGGACGGGCATCAATTGCAATTGCGCAGCGCCTGGTACTCGAACTCGCGCTCACGCGCCCAGCCGACTTCCTTCTCGTCCGGGATCGGGGCACTGTCTGCCGAGCCCGTCAGGCGGATGAACTCACCCTTGCGGGCGACGGCACGCAAAGCCAGGTACTGGTTCAACGTGCCGCTCTGCGTCTTGCCGTCGGCGGCCGCGTAGATCGCCACCTTCACGGGCTTGGGGGTTTTGCCGCCGAGGCCCTTCGGGACGACGCATTGCGGCCAGCTGTCAGCCGCTGCCACGGGCTGCGGCTGGAAAGCGAGCAGGAAGGCTGCGGCGAGCGCAACGGGGACGACGATCATCTTCAGCATTGTTGAATCTCCATCACCACTTGTCATCGTTCTTCTTGCCAGCCGGGGCATCGCCGTCGGCTTCCGCGGGCGTCGGGCCGCGGCGCGGCGCCGGCTTGCCGGCGACTGTCGCAGCGGCGGCCGCACCCGGCTCTCCCTTGGCGACCGCTGCGGCAAGCACCGGCACGGCCAGGGACTTCATCTCGGCACGCACCTGCAGGCCAGCGACCGGCAGGTTGTCCAGGTTCGAGCGCACGTTCTCCAGGTGCCCGTACGACAGGTTGGGCGTGACGCGGTCGATCACCAATTCGCAGCAGGGCGACTCCATGCGGCCAAGGCTCTGGCCGGTCTGCGGATCCTTCATCTCGGAGCCCATGGCAGCGACGGCGTAACGCGCGCCCTCGCGCACTGCCAGGCCGCCCTGGCTCAGGACCACATTGGTCCCGTCCCGCGCGACCACCGTGATCGGGAAAGTGCGCTGCAGGATGGAACTCACCACGCCCTTGACAAGCTCGTCGCTCATGTCCGTCATCACCTTGCCGCCGTCCACGCCGGTTCCCAGCGTGGTGGCCTCGGTCGCGGGAGCCTGCCCGCGCAGCGACTCGGACGCCATCACCTGACGCGTGGCGACGTTCACCAGTTTCTGCGAAATGGCCCAGCCGCCCGAGTAGCTGACCAGCTCGCGGTCGCTGGTGCGCAGTTGCCGCGCCTGGCGGTTGTAGGCGAAGTTGGAGATGCGCGCGCTCCACACGATATCCGCGCTCGCGGCCTGCGACAGCTTCGCGAGTTCGGCGCTCGGTGCCTGCCCCGAGGAAATCATGTTCAGCTCCTGCTCGATCTCGGGGCTGAACTCGCGATCCAGCACGGCGAAGCGCCCGGTCTGCACCAAGGCATCGCTGATGCGCTGGCGCAGCGTCGCCGCCACGTCCGCGGCCGGCACCGACTTGTCGCCCATCGGCAGCATGGCTTGCTCGAAGCGTACCGGCCCCACGACGACCTTGATCTTCTGCATGTCCGCCGACGGCTTGAACTTGGCGATGTCGGCTTCGATGTTGTACTTGAAGCGCTTGGCGGCCTCGGTTGGCTCTTCGAGGCTTACCACCTGCAGCGCCTGGATGACGCCGCCAGATTTCTGCTTCACCGTTTCGGCGAAGGCATTGGCGCGCAGCGACACGGCGTCCTGTCCCAGGGAGACATCCAGGCCGTACTTGGCCGTGATCGTCGAGGACTGGATGACCGCGCCATTGACCTGCAGCAGCGCCATCTGGAGTGCCTGCGACATGGCCTCGCCCGGGCTCTGGCCGAGGCCGAAGGCCTTCACGCGAACGGTTTCCACCTTGCCCACGTCGGGCAGGGGTGCAGCGGCGTTCTGCGCCTGGGCCGGCGGCGGTGGCGGTTTCTGGGCCACCGCCTCCTTGCCGCCACCGCAGGCGGAAAGGAGCGCAAGGGCCGCAGCCGCGGCCAGGATGAAGTGAGGGCGCATCAATCGGGCTCCGGCTTCAGCCATCGATCAGCTGTTCGCGGCGCCGATGGCGGCCATGGCGTCGTTGCTGTTCGACGGGATCGGGATGTTCTGTTCCCGGGCGAAGTCGATCGCCACCTTCAGCGTGTTGTACAGGTCGCTCGCGGATCCCGGGAATTTCGACACCACCCAGGCAGCGGAAGAAAGCTTCGCCATCTGCAGCGGGGACGCGCCCTTCAGGCTGCTGCCCATGTCCTTCACGTCCTTGCCGAGGCCCGCGTACTTGACGCCGCCGTTGACCAGGTGCACCAGGCCGGCGGCGAACACCGCCTTGGCGCCCGCATCCAGCACCGGCTTCTTGGCGAGCTCGGAGGCGATCGCACCACCCGTGTCCGCAACCACCTTGTTGCTGTCCGACAGGCTGCCTTCCGTTGCGCCGCCCGACATGGCGTTGGCGGTGCTGTCCGCGGTCGCGGCTTTCTCCTTCAGGCCCAGCGCGGCGAGCATCTTGCCGTTGGCATTGAGCACTTCCTTGTTGGCGGCGACGTAGTTCCGCACCAGTGCATCACCCTGCCCGACGACGTCGGCGTTCGCCGCGCCGCTCGACTTTCCCAATCCGGGCACGGACGGCATCGAAAATTGGGCGAGCGCCGCAACGGGTGCGAAGGCAGCAAGGGCAAAGGCGGTGGTGGCGAAAAGGTTCTTCATGGTTTTTCCTCTGTTGTCGATTTAGCGGACGCCCAGGTTGGTGACCTGGCTGGTGAGTTCGCGCGCGGCGCTTTCGGCCGCACGTTTGAGCGCATTGGTGCGCGCAACGTCTTCGTCGGGGCCGACGCCCGAGTACTGCACGGGGCCGACGGACGCGATCGTGTCGGGAATGGCCTGGCTGATGTCCAGGATCTTGGCGTTGACGGTGACCGTGACGCGTGCCAGGCCGGTGGACGGATCCTTGTCCGACATGCCAACGTCGAGGGTGCCCAGTGCCACGTACGGGATCTGCGCGGTGCGCATGCCGTTGACCATCGAGGCCAGCGTCGCCGACTTCAGGTCCATGCCGGACTTGTAGTCGTTCTCGACCGCCGCCACCTTGAAGTGCCCGCCGGTGTAGGGTTCCACCATGGCGGCCTCGGACACCTTGAAGCCGGCGCGGGCGAAGTTCGAGGTGAACACCTGCGCGAGGTTGGCGCTGGGCAGCAGGCGCCACGTGGACTCGGCGGAGCGGCGTGTGGTGCTGCCGCCCGTCTCGACGGAGCGGCTGCGCTCGAAGTTCGCGGCAGCCTTCGACGAGGTGGACGCATTCGTGCTGATCTGGTTGCCGCGGATGCTTTCGCCTTCGGTGCCCTTCTCGGAGGCGGAGGCGGATCCTCTGGCGCTGCCCGCTTCGTCGACGCGCTTGTAAACGCGATCGTCGAAGGACTTGACCGAATCGACCTGGCGCGACACGAACAGGAAAGCCAGTGGCGACCGGGCGGCCGGTCCGCCCTTGACCACGGCCGAATTGCTCTTCACCGCGTTTCGCAAGTTGGCCACGTTCAGCGCCACGCGCACGGACACGGTGTATTGCTTCTTGTCGGGGTTGTCCTCCTCCGACAGGACGGTCGTCTCCAGGATGAACCGGTCCGGGTTCGACAGGATGCGCTCACGCACGGCGTCAAAGTTCTCCGCCTCCGACTGGCCGGCTTCGGCGTAGTAGAACTCCACCGCCTTGAGTTGCGCCGCCTGGTTGGCGCGCGCCTTCTCGTCGGGGGTGGCCGCCTTGCCGGCATAGGTGATGGACGCCTTGCCGCGCGCCTGCTGCACCTGCGCCGCTGCGCCGGTGGCGAGCAGGGCGAGCGACAGCCACACAATGATTTTCTGGATTACTTGCATAGGTTCATCAGGTCCTTGGTCTTGCTGATCTGCGCCTCGATGTCGGCGGCTCCCGCCGCCGTTTTCACCCAGGCATTGCCTTTTCCTGCCATCGCGTCGGCGAGCTTCACGAACATTCCATTGAGGGAGTCGTTGAAGGCAGGGAAGTCGTCGACATGCGTCTGCGAGGCCGGCACCACCTTCACCTCGGCGTTCTTCAAGGCGGTGTTCAGGAACACCGGCCCGTCGCCGGTCTCCTGGATGCGCATGTCCGCGAAGGCGCCGTAGACGAAGCTGGCACCGGCGCCGGTCTGGCCGAACTTCACCTTCTTCAGGCCCTTGAAGTCGACCGTGATCGCGTAATCGGGTTTGGGGAGCTCCAGGTTGTAGACATCGCCCTGCATCACCTGCAGCGACATCACGCCACCGATCGCGTAGCCCTTGGCATAGGGCACGATCGGCACGCCCAGTCGCGACGAGATCGCTTCGCCCACCATGTCGGCGGCCCAGGTCTTGTGCGACTGTTCGCCGCGCAGGTAGGCGGGCAGCTGTTCGAGCATGTCGGGGGGCAGGCTCACGTCCGTGACCTGCAGGAAACGGGGCGTCTGTTGCGGCACGGTGGCGGTCGCCAGGGCGGCGGCGAAGCGGCCGAACAGACCGGGCTTCCCGGCGACGCCTTCGTAGACCAGCTTCACGCGCTCCAGGATGTCCGCCTCGGTCGGGTCGCGGCGCAGGTTGTCGATGTAGGCGAAGCTGAGGGGATACGCACGCACCACCGTCATCGACTTGAAGTCGAAGAAGAGCGCCTGGCCGCGCAGGAGGATGAACAGCTTGCGGGCGTCGCCGAAGTTCTCGACGGACACCGTTTCGGACGTCAGCACCAGGGACACCACCAGCGCCTGGTCGCGGCCTTTCAGCTCCTCGATGGGCGCCGTCGTGACTTTCAGGTTTCGCGGCGGTGTCTGCGCCAGTGCGGCGACCACGCGCTTGTAGGGGCTGTCACCGCCAGCTTCCACCTGCTGCTGGTACTTGCGCGAGTACGCGAAGCGCTTGTCCACCGTTTCCTTGCTGCCGGAATAGGCGACTCCCGCCAGCGTGACTTCGGTCTCCTGCGCCAAGGCACCGGCCGGCACGACCCAAGCACAGGCAAGCAGCAGCCATGCCGCCGCCAGCACACTTCGCATACACCTCATCGCCCCTCCGCCTCTTGTCTATTTCGAGCTGGGCGCGATCGTAACTATCTGTTCCATAATTAGTAACGCTCCAGAAGATGTAACGATGCGAATTCGTTGTGGACGCGAGACGCCGGCGGACAGGCGGTGCGTCCAGCGGCCCCGAGCGGCGGCGATCCCGTTCCCGGAGACAATGGCGGCAGGAGCACCTCATGAGCAGTCCCGACATCGCCCCCATCCAGACCCGGCAGGCCCTGGGCACCAACGCACCGATGATCGTCACCTTCGCGGTGAGCGATCCCGAGGTGCTGCTGGCCCTGTCGGACCTGCCCGAGGGCCCGGCGCGCACCAACTTCCTGGTGACCGCGCTGAAGGTCGGCGTCCTGAGCCTGAAGGCGGCGCGCGGCACGCTGGACAGCGACACCGTCCGCCGCGAAGGCGACCGCCTGATGGAGCAGCTGGGCGAGCGCCTGAACGCCTGGCGCGGCACCTTCGAGGAGCGCGTGTCCGGGTCACTGTCGCACTACTTCGATCCGGCGCAGGGCATCTTCGTCGAGCGCGTGAACCGCCTGACCAAGGCCGACGGCGAGCTCGCGAACGTCGTCAAGCAGCAGGTGAAGGACGCCGAGCAGACGCTGCACAAGGTGTTCGAGCAATTCATCGGCGAGAACAGCGACCTGCTCAAGGCGCTCGACCCTTCCGGCGACAACCAGCTGGTGGTGAACCTGCAGAAGACGCTGGACGGCGTGGTGCAGGCGCAGAACGCCGGCATCCTGAGCCAGTTCTCCCTGGACAACAAGGACGGCGCGCTGGTGCGTTTCCTCGGCGAGCTCGGGGCGAAGCACGGCGACCTGAACGAGGCCTTGTCACGCAACCTCCAGGCAGTCGTCGCCGAGTTCAGCCTCGACAAGCCCGACTCCGCGTTGAGCCGGCTCGTTGCGCGCGTCGAAACCGCGCAGCGCAGCCTGACCAGCGAGCTGAGCCTGGACAACGAGAACTCGGCCCTCAAGCGCATGTACCTGATGCTGCAGGAGCACCAGCGCGTGACCGTGGAGCACAACACGCGGCTGCAGGAGACGCTGACGGCGGCGGTGCAGGCCCTGCAGGCGCGGCGCGAAGAGGCCGCGCGCGGCACGCAGCACGGGCTGGAGTTCGAGGAGGCGCTGGCGACCAGCCTGCGCGAGCAGGTCGCCGGCGGCGGCGACATCGTGGAGCAGACCGGCGCCACCACCGGAACCATTCCCAGCTGCAAGGTGGGCGACCACGTCATCACCATCGGGCCCGAGAAGATGGCGGCCGGCGCGCGCATCGTGGTCGAGGCCAAGCAGCACGCCAGCTACGACCTGGCCCGTTCGCTGGCAGAGGCCGACGTGGCAAGGCGCAACCGCAATGCCGGCGTCTGCCTGTTCGTGCATTCCGCGCGCACGGCGCAGGCCAGCATCCCGGCGTTCCAGCGCTTTGGCAACGACATCGTGCTGCGCTGGGATGCGGAAGATCCGGCCAGCGACGTCTGGCTGCGTGCCGCCCTGATGGTCGCCACCGCCTTGTCGGTGCGCGCGGCCAGCCACGACAAGCAGGATGCCGCCAGCTTTTCGAAGATCGACGGCGCCATCGAGCGCATCCGCAAGGCCGTCGACGGTTTCGAGGAGATCAACACCTGCGCGACCACCACGACGAAGGCGGCAGAGAAGATCCTGCGCCGCGCCAAGATCATGGAAGAGAGCCTGCTGTCGCAGGTGGAGACGATCGTGGAGGAAGCGGTGAAGCTGAAGGCGCGGGCGGACCAGGGGGAGTGATCAGCTGCTGCCTCGTGGAGCCGCCGCCAGCGCCACGATGCAGCTCACCAAAGTCTGCGGATCCACAGGTTTCGTCAGGTAGCGGTCGAAGCCGCTGTCCAGCGCGCGCTGCCGGTCCTCGGGCCGCGCGAACGCCGTCAAGGCAATCGCGGGCAGGCGCTCCTCGCCGGCGGCGGCGCCCTGCTTGCGCAGGCGGCGCAGCAGCTCGTAGCCGTCGGTCTCCGGCATCCCGATGTCGGACACCAGCACCGCCGGCCCGAAGCGTTGCGCCGAGGCCAGCGCCTCCACGGCACTGCGGGCCACCTCGACGTCCGCGTTGCGCTCCCCGAGCAGGCGGCTCAGGAGGTCCAGCACGTCCGGTTCGTCGTCGACCACCAGCACCTTGATGCCGTGCAGGTCGACATCGCGCGGGTCTGCGTGCTCCCGCGCGCCCTCGGGCAGGACCGGCTGGTCGGGAGACGCGATGGCATGCGCCGGCAGCAGGATGCTGAACTCGGCGCCGCGGCCCTGGCCGTCGCTGGCCACGCTCACGGAGCCGCCATGCATTTCGACGAGGCGGCGCACGATCGACAGCCCCAGCCCTAGTCCGCCGAAGCGGCGGGTGGTGGAACCGTCCGCCTGGCGGAAGCGGTCGAACACGTGGGGCAGGAACTCCGGCGCGATGCCCACGCCCGAATCGCGCACGGCGATGCGCGCCTGTCCGTCCACGCTGCCGACGCGCACCAGCACGCGGCCGCCGGCCGGCGTGAACTTGATCGCGTTGGCCAGCAGGTTCCACACCACCTGCTGCAGCCGCGCGGCGTCGCCCAGCACCAGCGGCACGTCGCCCTCCACCTCCAGGTCCAGCTGCACGGAAGCGGCGGCCGCGGTGGGCCGCACGGTGTCCAGCGCCGCGGAGACGAAGCCGATGGGGGAAAGGGGTTCCGCATCGAGCCGCAACTTGCCCGAGGTGATGCGGCTCATGTCCAGCAGGTCGTCGACCAGCTGCAGCTGCACGCGCGCGTTGCGCTCGATGACCGTCACGCCCTTTTGCACCGTGTCCTCGCCCGCCGCGCGCTTGCCGCGCAGGATGTGGACCCAGCCGAGGATGGAACTCAGGGGCGTGCGCAACTCGTGCGACAGCGTCGCCAAAAACTCGTCCTTCAGCGTGCTCGCACGTTCCGCCTCGGTACGCGCGGAACGCTCGCTTTCCAGCAGGCGCTCGCGCTCCGCGGCGGAGCGGTGCGCCTCGGCATAGAGGCGCGCGTTGTCGATCGCCACCGCCGCCTGCGCGGCGATGCCGGAGGCCAGGCGCTCGCTGCGCTCGGTGAAGACGCCCGGCTCCGGATGGCCGAAGAACAGCCCCCCGATCGGCTCGCCGCCGCGCGAGAGCACGGAGACCGCGAGGTAGCTGCGCACCGGCAGGTGGTTGCGCGGCATGCCGTGGTGCGGCGCCCACTTGCCGTAGCGGGGATCCGCCAGCACGTCGTGGATGCGCAGGGGCGGGCCGCCGCGGAAGGTCTGTTCGAAGATGGGCGTGGGCCGCGGATGTCCGAACTTGTCGAAGGCTTCACGCGGCGCGCCGGACAGCGTGTACAGCGTGTAGGCCTCGCCGGCCTCGTCCAGGCCGTTGTAGAAGAAGGCGCCGAAGCGCGCTCCGGTCAGGCGGGTGGCGGCATCGGTCACCGACTGCAGCAGGATCTGCAGGTCCAGCTCCGCCGCCAGCAGGGTGCCGGTCTGGTTCAGCAGGTCCAGCATCTCCGCCTCGGTGCGCGCCGTTTCCTGCTGCCGCTTGCGCTCGGTGATGTCCACCGAGGAGCCGATGAGGCCGATCACGCGGCCCTCTGCGTCGCGCATCGGTGCCTTCGTGGACAACCACCATGCAGCGGTGCCATCGGCCAGCCGCACCTGCTCTTCCACCTGCTCGGCCTGGCCGGACTGCATGATGCGCCGGTCCGTGGCCATCACGGCGGCGGCCTCCTGCGGGTCCTGCAGGAACTCGGCGTCGGTCTTGCCGATGAAGAATTCCGGAGGCTTGCCCACCAGTTCGGCGGTGCCGCGGTTGGCCACCAGCATGCGCCCGTCGCGGTCCTTCGCATACACCACGCCGGGCACCGCTTCGATGAACGCGCGCAGCAGGGCGTTGGCCTGGTCGCGCTCGGCCTCGACGCGGCGGCGCTCCTCGATGTCCAGCAGCACGCCGGGAAAGCGCACGGCCTTCCCCGACGCATCGAGCTCCACGCGCCCGTTCGCCTCGATCCAGCGGTACGAGCCGTCCTGCTGCCGCACGCGGTATTCCGCGCGGTAGGGGCCGCCGCGCGCCATCGCCTCCTGCACCAGCTGCATCACGCTGGCGAGATCGTCCGGATGGATCGACGCGGTCACCGCGTCCAGCGGCAGTCCGCCCAGGCACTGCTCCACGGGCAGCCCGAAGGAGCGGGCAAAGCGCTCGTCGGCCACGAAGCGGTCCTGCGGGACGTCCCAGACCCAGGTGCCGACGATCGCCCCCGCGTCCAGCGCGAGCTGCATGCGCTCGGCGGCGCGGGCGGCGTCGCGCTCCGTCGCGCGGCGTTGCGTCACGTCCTTGAAGAACACCGCGATGCCATCGGCGACCGGATAGGCGCGGATTTCCAGCGACGTGATGCGGCCGTCCGCCCAAGTGTAGTCCTGCTCGCGCGTCTCGGCCTGCCGAGTGCCCATGACACGCTTGTAGAACGCGCCCAGCTCCGCTTCCTCGCTGCCGGGGTGCAGCTCCCACATGGTGCGGCCGATGATGGCCTCGCGCGGCCGCGTGTCGATGCGCAGCGCCTCCTGGTTCACCTCCAGCACGCGGAAGTTCTCGTCCAGCACGAAGAAAGCTTCGTCCATGCGTGAGAGCACGTCGCGGTAGCGCGCCTCGCTCTCGAGCAGCTCGCGTTGCGCCACCACCTGGCCGGTGATCTCCGTGCACGCGCAGAAGAGGCCGCCCACCGAACCGTCGGCATCGTGCACGGGCGCATAGAAGAAGGAGAAATACGTCTCCTCGGCGTAGCCGTGGCGGTGCATCACCAGCTTGATGCGGTCCATGGCCACCGGCTCGCCGCGGTAGGCCTGGTCGACGATGGACTGCAGGTCGGGCCGGATCTCCTCCCAAACGTTCAGGAAGTCCTGCCCGAGCGCGCCGGGGTGCTTGGCGCCCAGGATTTCCGCGTAGGGATCGTTGTAGAGCAGCGTGCGCTGCGGCCCCCACGCGATGAACATGGGCTGGTTGGACGCACACATCAGCGTGACCAGCGTACGCAGCGGCACCGGCCACGCGTCCATGGCGCCCAGGGGCGTGCGCGTCCAGTCGAAGGCGCGCAGGCGCGCGGCGCTGGCTCCGGCCAGGGCCGGGAAGGCCGGCTGGGGCGGCATCGGATCAGTTGGCATGGCGGCGCAAGTCTGAGGCAGCGCGGCCACGCAGCGTGTCAGCGCAGACCTACACGCTCGCCCGGCGCGGCCCCCGCAGTGCACCGACCATGCTTTCGTTGGCCGGGGCCGGCTGCATCACGCCGCCGCCATCCGGTCGCGGCGCGTTCGCCACGATCACCGTGCGGGTCGGGAACGCGAAGTCCGCCCCCAGCGCCTTGAGCTCGCGCATGAGCCCGATGTTCAGCCGCTGCTGCGCGTCCATGTAGACCTCGTAGCGGGACTCCTTGACGAAGTACACGACCTCGTAGTCCACCGAGCTGTCGCCGAAGTTCTTCAGGTGCGCGCGGCCGAAGCGCAGTTGCGCGTCCTGCTCCACCAGCCGCTTCACGATGCCGGGCACCTGCTCCGCCTGCTCCGGCGTCAGGTCGTAGGTGAGGCCGAAGGAGAACACGACACGGCGCTCCTCCATCCGCTTGTAGTTCTTGACCACCTGCTTCAGGAGGTCCGTGTTGCTCATGATCACCTGCTCGCCGCTGATGCTTTGCAGCCGCGTGGTCTTCAGGCCGACGTACTGCACGGTGCCCTCCACGGCGCCGACACCGATGAAGTCGCCCACTTCGAAGGGCTTGTCGACCGCGATCGAGACCGAGGCGAACAGGTCGCCCAGGATGCTCTGCACCGCCAGGGCCACGGCCACGCCGCCGATGCCCAGGCTCGCCACGAAGGCGGTGATGTTCACGCCCAGGTTGGACAGCACGGCCAGCACGACCACCGTCCACAGCACGGCCCGCAGGAACCAGGACAGCAGGGTGCCGGACGCACTGACCTGGCCGGTGCCGGAGAGGCCGTGGTGTTGCTCGTAGCGGCGCATGCCCATGTCCACGCCGCGCGTGAGCCACAGGGCCAGCTGCAGCGCCAGGGCGACGAACCACAGTTGCCCCACGCGCTCGCTCCAGCGGTCGCCCAGGTCCAGCAGGCCCAGGCCGATCAGCAGCGCGGCCAGCCCCAGGAGCCAGTGCCGCGTGCCGCGCAGCACCTGCACCAGCATGTCGTCCACCGTGTTGGTGGTGCGCCCCGCCACCTTCTCCAGCCGCTCCAGCGCAGCGCGCAGGAAGACGCTCATCGCCAGGTAGGAAAGCAGGGCCACGGCCACGGCGATGGCCACGTTGGTCACGGACAGCCCGAAGAATTGCAGGCCGTCGAATCGATTCAGTTCATCCATCATTCATCTACAGGTCACCTCACGGTGCGCGACTCCGCCTGGGTGGGGCGGGCCGTGCGACCGTGCGCGATCCTCGCGGCCTGGTCTTGGCACCAGGCGAGGAACGCTTCCATTTCGAATCCCTTGTCGTACACCGCTTCGGCGCCGAGATTCAGCGCCGAGGACCGCGCGGGTTCGCGCGTGTAGTTCGAGAGCATGACGACGCTTTGCCAGGGCTGGCGGCCGGCGCACTGGCGCAACACATCGAAACCGTGGCCTTGCCGCAGGAAGATGTCGACCACCGCGAGGTCCCAGCCGTCAGGCTGCGCGTGCAGCCAGGCGATGGCTTCGTCGGCGGTGGCCTTGATGGCCACCACCTCGAACATCGCACCGAGGCTGTCCGCGAGCTCAAGCTGGAGGAGGGGGTTGTCCTCCACCAGAAGCACCCTGGCTTTCATCGTTCTCCCCACTGCATCGTTGTCGGCCGCTCGGCGGCCAGGACGGCGCGAGGCGGGCTGCCAATTGCAACCGGGGATGAGCAGGAACGCTGTCGCCCGACAGCGAAAGGCCTTGTAGGAGACGTTCGACAGCGCCGCTGGGCTTGGCCGAAGCTCAGCGCCCTGCGAGCCGGACGTAGGGCAGCACGTTGTTCCCTACGCGCTCGACGTGCTGGCGCAGGATCGCGGCGGCCTGGTCGGCATCGCGGTCCAGCGCGGCCTGCATCATGGCCCGGTGCTCGCCCGGGACATCCTGGTCCACGGGCTTTTGCGCCAGGAACAGGCGCCGGTAACGGTCGAACATGTCGTGCAGCTGGGCGCAGAACTGCAGCAGCAGGGGCATGCCGCAGGCGGAGGCCAGCGTATGGTGGAACGTGCGGTGCAGCCGCTCCCATTCCTCCACGTTCTGCAGGCGCTCGCGGCTGTTGTCGAACTTTCCGAGCAGGTGGTAGGCGCCGACCACGCGGGCTTCCCAGGCGTTGTCGCCGTTGCGGATGGACTCCGTGAGGGCGAGCACCTCCAGTTCGCAGCGCAGGCGGATCACCTCGCGGCAGTTGCTCTCGGACACGGGCGCGACGCGGTAGCCACGCTGCTCCTCCATCGTCACGAAGCCTTCCGCCCCCAGGCGGGACAGGGCCTCGCGCAGCGGCGAAAGGCTCACGCCGAAGGACGAGCGCAGTTCATCCAGGTTGAGCTTGCTGCCGGGCGCCATCCGCCCTTCCAGGATCGCTTCGCGCAGTTGCGCGGTGAGCGAGGAGGCGAGGGTGCCCGCGGGTTCGCGGTCGGCAGCGGCAAGGAAGGACATCGGCATGGTCGTTGGGTGTTCTGCGCCCGAATGTACTTGGCGCTCAGGCGAGCAGGCGCAGGATCCACAGCGACAGCGACGGCACGTAGGTCACCACCATCAGCGCCGCCACGGCCACTGCGATGAAGGGCAGCGCCCCGCGGCAGATTTCCGCCAGCGGGATCTTGAACACCGCCTGGCCCACGAACAGGTTGATGCCGAAGGGCGGCGTGAAGGTGCCGATGCTCAGGTTGAAGACCAGGATCACGCCGAAGTGGACCGGGTCCACGCCGATGGCGCGCCCGATCGGCACGAGCAGCGGCGTCAGCACCAGGATCGCGGAAGTGGTGTCCAGCGCCATGCCGACCGCCAGCAGCAGCAGGTTGATGGCCAGCAGCACCGCCCAGGGGGGCACGTCGATGCCGGTGACGAAGCCCACCAGCATCTGCGGGATGCCGTTGGTGGTGAGCAGCCAGGAGAACACGCCGGCCGCCGCCACGATCACCATCACCTGCGCCGTCAGGTACATCGAGCGGCCCGCGGATGCCCAGATCTCCTTCCAGGTGATCTCGCGGTAGACGAGGCCGACCACGAGCAGCGCATAGAGGCACGCGATGCCCGCGGCTTCCGTCGGCGAGAACAGCCCGGCATAGATGCCGCCCAGCACGGCGACCGGCGCCGCCAGCGACCAGATGCCGTCGCGCGTGGCCGCCAGGAATTCGCGCAGCGTGAAGGGCGCGCCCCGGCCCGCGCTGCTGCGGCCGGTGTACCACCAGATGTAGACGCCGTAGAACAGCGCCAGCAGCAGTCCCGGCACCAGCCCCGCCGCGAACAGCTTGACGATGGATGTGTCCGAGGCGATGCCGTACAGGATGAAGCCGATGGACGGCGGGATCAGATTGTCGGCGGCCGCGGCGGAGACGATCAGGCCGGAGGCGAAGCGCGGCGAGTAGCCGTCCTTGACCATGCGCTCGTAGGTCAGGCTGCCGACGGAGGCCACCGTCGCCGCGGTCGAACCGGACACGGCACTGAAGACGACCGTGGTGCCCAGCGCCGTGAACGGCAGCGCGCCGCGCACGCTGCCCAGGCTGGCGGTGACCCAGCGGATCAGGCGGCGGGACACGCCGCCGCGGCCCATCAGGTCCCCGGCGAAGATGAAGAAGGGCACCGCCAGCAGCGCGAACTTGTCGACGCTGCTGAACATCACCTGGTGCAGCACCGTCGGCGGCATGCTGCCGAAGCCCGCCACCACCACAGCGGCGGTCGCCAGCAGGACCAGGAAGAAGGGGAAGCCCAGTCCGAGCAAGGCCAGCGGCAGCAGCCCCAGCGTGAACATCATGGCGCTTGCTCCTGCGGCAGGCGGCCGGCCGCCGCCGAAGCCTGCAGTCCCCGGATGCGCACGACGGCGGCGAGCGCGGCGAGAGCGAAGCCGACCAGCAGCGCGGCATGCGGGATCGCCTTGGGCAGTCCGGCGCTGGCGCTGACGGCGCCTGTCTGCAGGAACAGGGTGAGCACCTTCCAGGACTGGGCCGCCACGAACAGGCAGCAGGCGAACAGCACCAGCGTTACCAGCAGGTCGCGCACGCGCAGCCAGCGTGGCGGCAGCCGCGAGGAGAGCAGGTCCATGCAGATGTGCTCGCGGTCGAAGGTCACCGCCACCAGGCCCACGAAGATGCCCCACACCATCAGGTACACCATCACTTCCTCGGCCCAGAAGATCGGGCTGGCGAAGAAGTAGCGCCCCACCACGTTGGCGCCGTTGAGGGCGACGCCCGTCACCATCAATGCGGCCAGCACCTGGTGGGGCAGGCTCGAGAGCAGCAGGCGCGCCATGCGCCGGCTCAATACTTCCTGCTGGTTTCCAGCACGCGCTTGTAGAAGCCGTTGACCTGCGGGTTGTCCTTGGTCACTTCGTCGCCGATCCCGCCCAGCAGCTGGCGCATGCGGGCCTGGTCGTCGGCGGAGAACTTCGCCCACTCGCCGCCGACCTCGGACCACTTGGCCCGCATCGCGGTGTCGATGGTGCGCGACTGCGCCATCATCTTCGGCTGCAGCTTCGCGCCTTCCTCGATCACCATCTGGCGCAGGTCCGGCGGCAGCTTGTTCAGGAAGGCCCGGCTGACCGCGGCGACCGAGACCACCATCGTGTCGTTGGAGTCGGTCAGCACCTTGTTGATCTCGTTGAACTTGAGGTTCACGTAGACGGCCGTGGCGCTCTGCGTGCCGTCGATCACGCCCTGCTGCAGGCCCGGCACGACTTCGGCCAGGTCCATCGGCACCGCCGTGGCGCCCAGCTGGCGCATCTTGGCGCGCTCGGCCGGCGTGGCGTTCACGCGCAGCTTCTTGCCCTTGAAGTCGGCCAGCGTGCGCAGCGGCTGCTTGCCGAAGTAGTTGGCGTAGGCGAAGGTGTACACCGACAGCACCTGCAGGCCCTTGTCGGCGCCGAGGTTCAGGATCTCCTTGTTCAGCGCCGGGTCCAGCAGCGTCTTCTCGGCGTGCTCCATGTCCTTGAACAGCACCGGGATGCTGAACACGCCGAAGCGCGGGTCCACGCCGACGAAGAAGTCGGCCGGGGAAGTGAAGGCCTCGATGGTGCCCATCTGCACGCCTTCGATCTGGCTCGCGATGGTGCCCAGCTGGTTGCGCGGGAACAGCTTGACCTCGATGCGGCCCTTGGAGCGCGCCTCCAGCGCCTCCTTCATCCAGGTGCCCCACTGGTGCTGGATGTCGTTCATGGTGCCGAAGCCGATCTTCATGGTGAAGTCGGCGGCGACCACGGGTGCGGCGGCCGCGGCCAGCAGCGACGCCGCGGCCACGGAGCGGATCAGGCGGGAAAGGAATCGCATGGTGTCTCCTGGATGTCTTCGGTGATGTGACGCGGGCTCGGGTCAGGCTCTCGCTTCCGCGAGGAAGTCGCGCACCAGCCGCACGAAGCGGCCGGCATGCTCGATCTGGGTCCAGTGGCCGCAGCGGCCGAACACGTGCAGCTGCGAGCGGGGGATGAGTTCATGCAGGCGCAGGCTGGAGGCCAGCGGGATCACGCGGTCCTCGCGGCCATGGATCACCAGCACCTCGTGCGGCAGCGCGCGGATCCGGTCCTCCGGCGTGGCCAGGCGGGCGATGTGCCGCTGGCGCGGCGCCGGGAACATGGCGGCGAAGGACTCGTGGTAGCCGGGGCGTACGCTGGCTTCGTAGCGCGATTGCACCAGCTGCTCGCTCATGAGCGACTGGTCGTGGGCGAACACGCCCACCAGCTTGCGCATGTTCTCCACGCTGGGCTCGTAGCCCCAGACGGCGTCCAGCCCCTCGGTCAGCGGGAACTCGACGCCGGTGGAGCCCATGAGCACCAGGCGGTCGACGCGGTCCGGATGGCGTGCCGCCAGGGCGAGCGCCAGCGCGCCGCCGAAAGAGTTGCCGACGATGTGGACCTTCTGCAGGCCCAGCGCGTCCAGGAAGCCGACCAGGTGGCGCAGCCACAGGTCCATGTCGTACTGCGCGCCGGCGGGCCGCTCGGTGTAGCCGAAGCCCACCATGTCGGGCGCCAGCACGCGAAAGCGCTCGGACAGCGGCCCGATGGCCAGGCGCCAGTTGGCAAAGGCGGTCACGCCAGGGCCCGAGCCGTGCACCATCACCAGCGGCGCGCCTTCGCCCGCTTCGAGGTAATTGGTGCGCAGGCCGGCCGCGACGATGCTCTTGCCGATCTCCGGGCTTGGCGCGGGCGCGCCGGTGCTCACCACACCAGGTCCCCTTCGCGGATCAGCATCAGGCAACCCGGCGCGCCGGTGTAGGGCGCGTGCGGCACGCCGATGGGCATGCGGAACCAGGCGCCCGGTTCGTACTTCGTGTACTCGTCACCGAGGTAGCCATCCAGCACCAGCGTCTCCTCGCCCATGGCGTGGTCGTGCGAGGGGATCTTCTTGTCCGGATGCACTTGGCCCAGCCGCGCCGTCTCGATGCCGTGCTGGTCGCGGTACAGGTGCAGCACGGTGGCGCCCCGGTGCGGGAAGGGCGTCCACTGCGCGGTCTGGCTGTCGATCACCATGCGCTGGTCGCCGGTGGGGCGGATCGGCACCCGGCGCTTCACGTACAGCGTGCAGCCTTCCTTCGACGACAGCGTGATGGTCGTGCCCGGCACGTTGCGCACGAAGGTGTGGCGGCCGTACTCGCCCAGGCCATCGGAGCAGCTGCCCTCGATGACGAAGAACTCCAGGCGCTCCTCCAGCCGCTCCTGCGGCAGGCTGGCGCCCGCATCCAGGCGCAGCAGCGCGGTCTCGCGGCCCTTGCGGGGGTCGTGCACGCGCTCCATCACCTTGCGGCTCACGCCGGGATGCGCGGTGGGCTCCCAGGGCATGTCGCGCGTCTGGATGTTGACGACCGCGTTGGCGTCCGCGTTGACGTTGGTGGTTTCGATCACGATGTCTCCTTTGGGCAGGACCGGCAATGGGGCGATCTCAGGCGTCCTGGGCTTCGCGCTTGGCGATGTTCGCCAGCAGTTCGGCGCCGCGGTTGGCGGCGGACAGGCCGCGGAACAGGAAGCACAGGCTCACGACCGCCTGCATCTCTTCCCAGCTGGCGCCGGCGCGGCGCGCGGCGATGCCATGCAGCACGGCGGCGTCGCTGCCGTCCATGAGCAGCATGCCGAAGAGCATCAGCTGCGCGGTCTTCACGTCGAAGCACTTGGGGTACATCGCGTGTTCGCGGATGCGCTCCTGCAGCTCCAGCAGTTCGGGGTCGAGCGCGCCGGTGACGTTCAGGCGCGCCTCGATGCGCGGCGGCACGAAGCCGAGCAGGTCCTGGTAGATCGCGCCGCGTTGCTCCAGGGACGCGCGACCGTCGGCATACGGGCCGATGCTGTCCCGGACGACGGCGGTGTCGATGCGTTGCGGCAGCATTCAGGCGTCCTTCAGGGCGCGGTGCGACATGTCGCAGATCGGCCCGGTCTTGGAGTGCTTGCAGCCGCAGAGCATGGCGGTCTGGTCCTTCTCCTGCGTCCAGATCACCGGCTTGATGCCGGCCGGCGAACCGGTGTGCGAGCCATCGCAGAAGGGCTGGTACTTGCTCAGGCCGCAGGCGCACCAGGCGTAGCGGTAGCCCGCCAGCAGCTCGACCCGGTACGGCGTGCGGGAGGCGATGGTGGGGCCCAGGTCCGGCGCTGCAGGGGTGGCATCCAGCTTGTCGGTCACGATCTCTCCTCCAGTGGCGATGAGCCATTCTGGGAGGAAATCGATTATTCGAACAGTATCGATGAATAGGTGCTTACCCGATTGTTTGCGCGGTGAACCGTTCCAAAAAGCTGAGGGACGAAAGCACCGCTTGCGGCTGTGCATTGGCGACTTTTTCGTACAGGCCCTGCGGCAGAGCCTCCGAAAAATGAGGCCGATGATCAAGCGCCTGCTCGGCTTCTTCGACCGCGACCGACGACGGCTCGAGAAGCGCCTGCGCCTGGCGCTCACCGCCGGCGGCATGGCCGCCTGGGAGTGGGAAGTCCAGAGCGGCCGGCGCTGGTGGTCACCCGACATGTTCGCCCTGCATGGCTTGCCGCCGGGTGACAAGGTGCCCGAGGACTACTACACGCTCGTGCACGTCGACGACCGCGAGAAGCTGCAGGAAGTCGTCAGCGAATCGGTGCGCTCCTGCGAGGACCACACCGTGCAGTACCGGGTGCTGTGGCCCGATGGCACCCTGCACTGGCTGGAAGGCACGGGCAGCATCCTGTGCGACAACGACGGCGCGCCCGACGTGATGACCGGGGTGTGCGTCAACATCGACCGGCGCAAGGAGGACGAGCACAACCTGCAGTTCCTGGCGCAGGCCAGTGCCGAACTGGCGACGCTGACCGAGTACACGCCCACCATGCAGCGCATCGCGCGGCTGGCCGTGCCGCAGTTCGCCGACTGGTGCGCGGTGGACATGCTGGACGACGGCGGCCAGCTGCGCCGCGTGGCGGTCGCGCACGTGGACGAAGCCAAGGTCCGCCTGGCGCACGAACTGCACGAACGCTTTCCGCCCGATCCTGCGGCGCCGGGCGGCGCCTGGTCCGTGCTGCGGACGGGCAAGCCCGAACTCGTGCCCGTGATCACGCCGGACATGCTGACCTCCACGATCGCCGACCCGGAGCAACTGGACGCCATCCAGTCGCTGGGCCTGCACTCGTACATGGGCGTGCCGCTCATTGCGCGGGGCCGGGTGCTGGGACTGATGACCTTCATCACCTCCGATTCGCGCCGCACTTTCACCGCGCAGGACCTGGCGCATGCCACGGACCTGGCAGCGCGCGCGGCGGTGGCGATCACCAACGCCGAACTGCTGGAGGCGTTGCGCAGCTCCGACGCCGCCAAGGACGTCTTCCTGGCCACCCTGGCGCACGAACTGCGCAATCCGCTGGCGCCGCTGGTGAACTCGCTGGCCTTGCTGCGCCGCGCGCCGGATCCGCAACGCACGTTGCCGCAGGCGCTGGACGTCATGGAGCGGCAGGCGACCCATCTCACCCGGCTGGTCGACGACCTGCTGGATCTCGCGCGCATCAACTCGGGAAAGATCGAGCTGCGGCGCGAGGTGCTGGACCTGCGCGACGTGCTGCGGGCGGCGGTCGAAAGCAGCCAGCCCCTGATCGACCGCAGCCGCCACGCGCTGGCCGTCGAACTGCCGGGGGAGCCGGCGCGCGTCTTCGGCGATGCGGTGCGGCTGACGCAGGTGTTCGCCAATCTGCTGAACAACGCTGCCAAGTACACCCCCGACGGCGGCCGCATCGAGCTGCGGCTGGTCCAGGCCGACGACCGCCTGGAAGTGAGCGTCACCGATTCGGGCATCGGCATCGCGCCGGACCTGCTGCCGCGCGTCTTCGAGCTGTTCACGCAGGCCCACGCGGCGCAAAGCACGCAGCAGGGCCTGGGCATCGGCCTCTTCCTCGTGAAGGGCCTGCTGCAGATGCACGACGGCCGCATCGCCGCCGAAAGCGCCGGCGCCGGCATGGGCAGCCGCTTCACCGTCACGCTGCCGACTGCCACTGGCCATGGCGGGGGCGCCGCCGCGGCGGCGCCCGGCAGCGGCTCGTCCTCGCGCAAGCGGGTGCTGGTGGTCGACGACAACGCCGACGCCGCCGACACGCTGTCGATGCTGCTCGAGACGCTGGGCCACGCCACGCGCACGGCCGGTGACGGCGCCACGGCCATGGAGCGCTTCGACGAGTTCCGGCCCGAGGTGGTGCTGCTGGACATCGGCCTGCCCGACGTGGACGGCTACGAAGTCGCGCGCCGGCTGCGTGCCAAGGCGGGCAACACGTTCCGCCTGGTGGCGCTCACCGGCTGGGGCCAGGCCGAAGACAAGAAGCGCGCCGCGGGCGCCGGCTTCGACCAGCACTGGAC
>JAESGR010000498.1_pt1 | contig 26591 bp, 23 predicted proteins | sample 9269771 | NCBI WGS metagenome assembly JAESGR01 (sample SAMN15739572, study PRJNA653492) | algae metagenome | isolation source: Chroococcus sp. CMT-3BRIN-NPC107 and co-occurring heterotrophs from well... | place: USA: Clark Mountains Wilderness, California | collected 2010-04-18 | reverse complement strand
CCGCTCTTGGTCTTTAGACTTGATCTTCCATTGGTCTTTTTGGCGCCGACACCATCAAGCTCTTGCTCGTTACCATCACTACCGTAAACGTTCCCAAGCTCCTTAAAATTATCTACAACTGTAGTGCCGATAAAGAATTAAAACCAACTTTGCAAAAACTCGGCAAGCAATTAGCTAAAATCGGCAACTCTTTAGGCAAAGCTGAAGACCAAGAAAACATCGACAGCATCAATACTTTAACCGAAGTTTTAGACGAAGACTTGGAATCTGTTGATACAAATGTAGCAACAGCAGCGATCGATCAGTGGTATGCCATTCTACATAAAGCCGACGATAAGCACTCTCAAAAAATTGCTGACAATCTCAAAAAACTCAAGCAAGCGCTCTCTGGCAAAGGCAAGAAAACCGATTTAGGTGAAGTTTTGGCAGAATTAGGCGAACAAACTATAGAAGCAGCATCCGAAGCACCCAGAGGCATCAAAGGGGCTGTACAGCGCTTAGGTAAGCGGTTAAGTAAAATTAGCAAGGCTGTTGAGTAACTTTAATATCTAAAGTGCGCTCTCAAAATTGGGAGCGCGACACTAACTCTACTACCATGCTTTGGGTTGGAATGAAGGTAAGTACAACAATCCGTTCGTGCAGTCGTACTGAAGTAGCTTCTAAAACCAGAAAGCGCCGCATTAATAAGCAACTTCTAGAACAATATAAAAAAACTCTTTATTGGGCTTGAGATTATTAACTGCTAAGTACGGGCAAGTTAAAACTTTTACTTTTAGTTGGGTTTAAATGCCTTTTGTATAGCTCATAAACCAGTTTTATCTGAGCTTTAATATCAAGGCAGTCATATTTTTGAATAATTTACATATAGCTAATTGCATAGTTATCTCAAAAATAAAGTATTAAACACTACTTATTGGCAATTTCTATTATTTGAAATCTACAAATTGTTTTGCATATAAAGTAATCAAGGGGCAGTTAAATCAGCTTTAATTAAAGGTTAATTGATGACTAAATTTTGGTTAAAAAACCTCTAAATTACCTAAAATAGATTAAATATATAACTAATTGAATAACAAGATTTTTTTAAATTTTTTTATGCTTGAGTGGACGTTTTGCAATGTTACTTAAGTAGCATTTTTGATTGTGTTATTTAAGAAAAAGATTAATACTCAAGTCCTGAAGTTTTTAAGCATCAGTTTATTAGTTGCAGCCTTAATTACCTCTCCCGCCTTGTCTAATAGAACGCTGCAATTGTTTTCTGGCTTACCAGGTGTGGAATATACTACCCAAGCTGCAACATTAGCTCAATCTCAGCCGCAAACTACTCTTAAAATTGCTCAAACTCCAGCACCAGCTAAGGAAGAAGCTGAGAAAGAGATCCTAGACTTTTTTGCCATGGCAATGGGCGCACTGGCAGGATTAGTTCTATTTATATATGGCGTGACTCGCCTAGCTGAAGGACTAGAAGACATAGGAAGCGATCGCATGAAAAATCTGGTTGCCAAATTTACGACTAACCGTTTCGCGGGCGTTGCAACGGGAACCGTCGCCACAACATTACTAGAATCATCATCCGTTACTATCATCATGGTAATTGCGATGGTGAGTGCGGGAGTTTTGACTTTTGTCCAATCTCTCGGCGTAGTTTTAGGCTCTAATATTGGCACTGCTGTAGGCGCTCAAATTATTTCTCTGAACGTAGACAAATATATTCCAATTTTGATGTTTGCAGGCTTGCTGCTGCTGTTTTTAGGCAAAAAACAAACGCTCAAAAATATTGGCATTATCATGCTAGGATTTGGCTTGATGTTTTACGGTTTAGAAGCTATAGACGAAGCAATGAAACCGTTTAGAGAGTACCAACCTTTTCTTAACTTAATGAAAACTCTCGGTCAAAATCCGCTATTTGGGGCGCTTATTGGAGCAGTTTTTACAGTAATTGTTCAATCTTCTTCCGCCACTGTAGCAATTGTAATCACTTTGGCAGGTTCGGGCTTAATTTCTTTACCCGCAGGTATTGCGATTATGCTAGGTGCAGAAATTGGTACTTGCGCCGATACCTTGGTAGCAACCATTGGGCGCGGTCGTCCTGCCTTGCGAACTGGGGTGTTTCATTTGCTATTTAACCTAGTAAGTGTGGCTTTAGGACTCTTGTTTGCACCGCTATTAGTGCAATTAGTCTCAGCAATATCTGGCAATGATGTAGGTCGCCAAGTAGCTAATGCTCAAATTATATTCAACCTCATGGGCGTAGTTGCAGTTATTGGTTTTCTGCCCATAATAGAGAGACTGCTAGAAAAATTTATTCCCAATGTAGCCAGCGATCGCAAATTGCAGCCAGAAAAATCAGTATCAACTTCCCGTTAGTTGTTGGAGCAAAGTTTGACAGCGAAGGGCGATAGCTTTCCAATCTTCTTTAGCTATTAATTGCTGAGGAAATAACTCTGTAGAAAGCCCAACAGCGATCGCTCCTGCACGTAAAAACTCTTGAGCGTTAGCTACCGTCACTCCTCCAGTGGGAATTAGTGGTATATGTCCGAGGGGTGCTTGCAGGCTTTTGATGTAACTTGCACCACCCAATGCTTGCACGGGAAAGACTTTTACACAACTTGCCCCCGCCTGCCAAGCGGTAACAATTTCTGTGGGTGAAAGCGCTCCGGGGATAATCGGGATAGCTCCGGCTGCTTCAATCATTGCTTTATCAGTATGGGGTGTAAACAAAAATTGCGCTCCCGATGCGATCGCCTGCTCTTGCTGCTCTAAGTTCAACAACGTTCCCGCACCAATTTTACAACCTGGTAATTCAGTACGCAATTGGGAAATTACTTCTTCTGGGCGATCGCTATTCCAAGTAATTTCAATCAACCCAATGCCTCCACTAGCTACAGCTTTTGCCATTTGCCGAGCCAAATTTTTATTATTAGAGCGGATAACAGCAATTACTTTATTTTTTTGCAGCAAAGACGACCAATTTTGACTAGATATTTTCATTATTTAAAATACCTACACGAAAAGACAATTTTTATTTTTAGATTACGGATTTTATTCATCCTCAAGAGCGAGCTAATTCAGCCATCGGAAGGATGAAGTTAGCTATATATATTCTTAATCTGTTTAAGTAAGTAATATTATGTATCAGATAAAACTATGCCCCTTTACAAGCTTGAAGACTTCGATCCAAATTACCGTCAAACCTTCAATGGTGAAGATATTAAGGCGATGGAGCTCTCTACCGAAGGTGGTAATCATATTGGTAAAGTTGCTGATGCTTTAGTAGATGCAGAAGGTAGGTTTCGATATTTAGTCATTGATACAAGCATAGAAAATTCAAGCAAACAAATATTATTACCCATTGGTCTTTCGCGGATCGATTACAACGCTCAACGCGTTTATGTAGACGGTTTGAGTAAAGAGCAAGTAGAACATTTACCTACCTACAACCAAAGCATTGTAGTTGATTACGATTATGAGGAGCAAGTTCGCGGAGTTTATCGCCGTCAAAATACTGCTGCACCTCAATCTATCGATCGCGATAGCTACAGCTATCAGCAAGAGCCTTCCTTGTACAACTTAAGCGAACAAAACCACCAAACTTTTAAGTTGTACGAAGAAAGATTAATTGCCAGCAAAAGTCGGGTGAAAACTGGCGAAGTAGCTGTTGGCAAACATATTGAAACTGAAACAGCAAGAATTTCTGTACCAATTGAAAAAGAAAGAGTAATTATCGAACGAGTAACACCGTCTACTGTAGGTAGAGTTGTTTCTTCTAGTGAAATTGACTTTCAATCGGGTGAAGTAGCTCGTATAGAATTGTACGAAGAAAAACCAGAATTTCATAAAGAAACTTTTATTCGTGAAGAAGTCCGGGTAACAAAAATTGTCGATCGCGATACTGTAGAAGCTCAAGAGACAATTCGTCGAGAAGAATTAGATATAAATACTGAAGGCAACCCAAATATGACTTCAGTACCAACAAACGACAGTATTTAATTAGTAGTTTGCTTTCGATTTTCCTCTAGTTGGAACAGTAAAAAAAATAGTTTGCTGTTTCAATTAAAAGTCAAATATTAACAAAATGGATTATTGTTTATGACCCTTTACAAGCTAGATGAATTTTATCCCAATTACAAAGAAGAATTATTTGATGGCGAAGACATTAAAGGACTTGATGTATACGCAGGAAAATCTGATGATAAAATTGGCAGTATCGAAAACGCTTTAGTAGACGAACAAGGACGCTTTCGTTATTTTGTCGTTGATACAGGATTTTGGATTTTTGGTAAAAAAGTTTTATTACCTGTGGGTAAATGTCATATTGACGCTAAAGCAAAACGGATAAATGCTATAGGAATTAACAATAAAAAGCAAATAGAAGATTTACCAGAATATCACGAAAGCAAAGTTCCCGATCGCAAATACGAGGAGCAAGTAAAGCAAGTTTATCATCCTCCGGTTATGAAGGCTGTGGAAGAACCTACTGTAATAGCACCGTCTTATTTGACTTCTCCCGCACCCGAACCAAGTAGTTATGTAGAAAGTAATGCCAAAAGCGATCGCGCTAATTACAACTACTATCAAGATCCATCTTTATACAACTTAGATCCCGACAACCATCAAACACTCAAATTGTACGAAGAAAGGTTAGTTACTAATAAAAAACGTCAGCAGACTGGAGAAGTAGTAATTGCTAAACATATTGAAACTGAAACAGCTAGTATTTCTTTACCTTTAGAGAAAGACCGAATTGTAATTGAACGTACAACTCCTACAAGTAGAAATGCAGCTTCTGTTCAAGATGTAAGTTTTCAAGAAGGAGAAATAGTTAGAATGAAAGTTTATGAAGAAACCGCAGATGTTCATAAAGAAGCTTTTATTCGTGAAGAAGTATCAATTAAAAAAGAAGTAGAAGTTGACACAGTCAAAGCTCAAGAAATCCTACGCCGAGAGGAGTTAGACATCGATACTAAAGGTCGCTTAGATGTAGACACCAGAAACATTTAAGCAGTTTTGTACGGCTAATAATCCAGTATTTGTAAGCTTTTTATAAATACTGGATTTCTATATGGCTATTTTTGCAACAACTACTACTTTGGAAAAAAACGAACTTTTTAAGTAATAGTAAAGTATCATTTATTAATTTTTGTAAATGCTTAAGCATCTATCTTTTGTATATATTCAAGCACTATTAAGTACTTCGTTAGGAAGATGAAAAAACAACAACAAATTAATAGATTAGTCAAGTAACAAGGTGAAGAAATAAAGGTTCTATACTATGCCATTAGTAAAAATTGAAGATTACGATCCGAATTACCGCGATAGTCTTGGTGACTCCGATCTTAAAGGTACAGGCGTTTATACCCAAGCAGACGAAAAAATTGGTACTGTCAACGACATTTTAGTAGACGAAGACGGACAGTTTCGTTATTTAGTAGTAGACTTAGGGTTTTGGATTTTTGGTAAGCAAGTTTTATTACCCGTCGGACGCTCTCAAATAGATCAAAATAGCGATCGCGTATACGCAATTGGCATGACTAGAGAGCAAGCAGAAAACTTGCCAGAATTTAGCGATCGCCTAGCCTTAGATTACGACTACGAAGAAAGCGTCAGAAATGTGTATCGTACTCCCGCCGTTGGAGCTTCTACAAGCTCTGTAACCGATACTGCCGCTCCTGTAGACGTTTCTATGCCCTTGGAAGCTTCTGCACCACTAGATGTTGCTTCTACTGCTGGTATGACTGGCGCTAGTGCTACCCCAGTTTATAGCCGCGATACCTACAACTACCAACAAGAACCAGCATTGTTTGATGTTAATAACTCCAACAACCAAACACTTAAGCTATATCAAGAACGCCTAATCGCCAACAAAAAGCGCGTTAAGACAGGAGATGTCACCGTAGGCAAGCACATCGAAACTGAAACAGCGCAAGTATCCGTACCCATTGAGAAAGAGCGCATCGTAATTGAGAGAGTAACTCCTACAGATGCCGGAGTAACCGTAGCGCCAGGTGAAGCGACTTTCCGTGAAGGAGAAGTTGCCCACGTTGAAATCTACGAAGAAACTGCTGATATTCACAAAGAAGCTTTTGTAAGAGAAGAAATCAAGGTCAGAAAAGAAGTAGAAAGCGAAACTGTTGAAGCAAAAGAGACTCTACGCCGCGAAGAATTAGACGTTAATACTGGTGGAATCCCGGTTGATGAAAGACACGATCGCATTTAAGCTAGATTAGCAACTTTTTTCAAGTGTCTAGTGAAAGCTTTTGTTAAACAGCTTTCTAGCTAAACTGGTACAGGCAGGGCATAAAGTATGCTCTGCCTGTATTTTTGTAGATAGAGGTATTCATAATAATTGTCAATCTGCTCTCCTGAAGGTATCATTTGTTTTTATTGAACAGCTTGCAAAACAAACGTATAAAATCAATAGGTAGTAATAAATATGAATAGTTCAGAGCGTAATAATTCTGAGTACGAAAATAGCGATCGCTCAAATACTGAGTCTCCTAATACACAGGAAGATTCTCCAGAGCAAGATAACAAAAGTATTGAATCTTTGTTTGATGAAACACAAAATTTTCCCAGCCAATCATCTGATGACGATTTAATGAGCCTATTTGCAAGTTCTGGAATGTTAGAGGAAAACAACTCTAACTTATTTAATACTCCTGAAATGATGTCAATGGGAGAAACAAACGAAATGGATTTGTTTAATTCTCCTGAAACGATCTTAATGGGAGAAGAAACAGATTTGTTTAATAATCCTGAACTAACAGGAGAAATCAGTGAGATAGATTTACTTACTACTCCTGAAATCATGGCAATAGAAGCAACAAACGAAATGGATTTGTTTAATTCTCCTGAAACGATCTCAATGGGAGAAGAAACAGATTTGTTTAATAATCCTGAACTAACAGGAGAAATCAGTGAGATAGATTTACTTACTACTTCTGAAATGATGTCAATAGGAGAAACAAACGAAATGGATTTGTTTAATTCTCCTGAAACGATCTTAATGGGAGAAACAAATGAAATGGATTTGTTCAATTCTCCTGACTTGATGGCAATGGGAGAGGAAACAGATTTACTTGCTACTCCCGAAATGATGGCAATAGAAGCAACAAACGAAATGGATTTGTTTAATTCTCCTGAAACGATCTCAATGGGAGAAGAAACAGATTTATTTAATAATCCTGAACTAACAGGAGAAATCAGTGAGATAGATTTACTTACTACTCCTGACTTGATAGCAATGGGAGAGGAAACAGATTTACTTGCTACTCCCGAAATGATGGCAATGGGAGAAACCAGCGAAATGGATTTGTTCAATTCTCCTGAAATAATGTCAATGGGAGAAACAAATGAGATGGACTTATTTAATTCTCCTGACTTGATGGCAATGGGAGAGGAAACAGATTTACTTGCTACTCCCGAAATGATGTCAATGGGAGAAACAAATGAGATGGACTTATTTAATTCTCCTGACTTGATGGCAATGGGAGAGGAAACAGATTTACTTGCAACTTCCGAAATGATGTCAATGGGAGAAACAAACGAGATGGATCTCCTTGCTATGCCTGAAATGATGGCAATAAGTGGTGATAATAGTAGTCAATCTGCGGAAATCGGTGAAGAAACAAGCGAGATAGATTTAGTTGCTTATTACGATGTAGTGGCGCAAACTGATGATGTAAACCAACCTATAGAAATAGACAGCAACGAACTAGATGCAAACCAACAGCCAGAAATAGTAGAAGAAACAACTAACCTAAATCTAGGCTTAGGTTTAGGATTGGGAGCAGCAGCTATAGCAACAGGTGCAAGTATTCCTCTACTAGAAGAACGGTTGAGAGTAGATGTTAACAAGCAAAAAATTGGTGAGGTAGTTGTTAGAAAAGAAATTGAAACGGAAATGATCCAAGTACCAATCAGACGAGAGAAATTGATTGTAGAGCAAGTAGGTGCAGAAACCATACAGCTTGCAGAGATCGATTTAGGACAAAGTGAAATTCAAGGAGTTGAATTAGTTACAAGTCAAACAAATATTGCTCAAGCAACGGCAGCTACAAGCAATGAACTGATCGTAGAAGGCGAATTTACTTCAGCCAAAATAGCAAGTTTATTGCTAAATGCGATCGCTCTAGAACGCCGCCAAGGATGCAAAAAAATTAAAATTAAAATAGTTGTAGACGACGTGGAACGTCAGCAAACCTATCAAGAGTGGGTAGATCGTTGCTCGATTAAGCCATCATAAAACTAAAAATCTCTATTCTGTATTACCTGACTCTCAATTCCATTAAAAAAGCCGGGTAATTCTAAAACTAGAATTACCCGGCTACTTATATCTGTTGTTTATGCCAAAGATGCGGTTTTTACATCGCTGGAGGCTAACAATTCTTGCAACTCATCAGCATCTACAGTTTCTTTTTCAATGAGCATATTAGCTAACGTATCAAGAATGTGACGGTTATTTACTAATACTTCCTTGGCTCTACGATAAGCTACATCTACAAGCTTGCGGACTTCATCATCAATGGCGGCGGCAGTTTCCTCCGAGAAATCGCGCTCGGCGACAATATCGCGACCGAGGAACATATTACCTTGCTGACGACCTAAAGCAACTTGTCCTAAGCGATCGCTCATGCCAAATCGAGTTACCATTTGACGAGCTACTCTTGCTACTTGCTGCAAGTCATTAGAAGCGCCTGTTGTAACTTCCTCTTCACCAAAGATCAATTCTTCAGTGATGCGACCACCTAACGCTACAGCCATTTGATTCTCTAAATAAGAGCGGCTATAAAGTCCGGTATCCATACGGTCTTCGCTAGGAGTAAACCAAGTTAATCCACCTGCACGACCGCGAGGAATAATGCTAATTTTCTGTACGGGATCGTAGTCTGGCATCAAAGCACCGACTAAAGCATGACCTGCTTCGTGGTAAGCTACCAAGGTTTTGCGCTTTTCGCTCATAACCCTGTCTTTTTTCTCTGGGCCCGCTAGTACGCGATCAATCGCATCATTGACTTCATCCATAGAGATTTCGGTCAAACTGCGACGCGCTGCCAAAATTGCCGCTTCATTGAGCAAGTTAGATAAATCAGCACCTGTAAACCCAGGAGTGCGACGAGCAATTCTATCTAGGTCAACATCTTTAGCTAAAGTTTTGCCACGAGAATGAACTTTGAGAATTTCCGCGCGTCCGGCGTAATCGGGGCGATCTACAACAACTTGGCGATCGAAACGACCTGGACGTAGTAAGGCTGAATCTAAAACATCAGGGCGGTTAGTTGCAGCAATTAGAATGATTCCAGTATTGCCTTCAAAACCATCCATTTCGGTGAGCAACTGGTTGAGAGTTTGTTCTCTTTCATCGTTACCACCGCCTAAACCTGCACCCCGTTGACGACCTACGGCATCAATTTCATCGATAAATACGATACAAGGCGCGTTAGCTTTGGCTTGCTCGAACAAGTCGCGGACGCGAGACGCACCCACACCGACAAACATTTCTACAAATTCCGAACCAGAGATAGAGAAGAAAGGAACGCCAGCTTCTCCAGCTACCGCACGAGCTAGAAGGGTTTTACCAGTTCCAGGAGGCCCAACTAACAGTACGCCTTTAGGAATTTTTGCGCCTACGGCTGTAAAGCGATCGGCATTTTTGAGGAAGTCTACAACTTCATTTAGCTCTAGTTTTGCTTGATCGATACCTGCTACATCACCAAAAGTTATTTGGGTTTGCGGCTCCATTTGCACTCTAGCTTTTGATTTGCCAAAATTCATCGCTTGACTACCAGGCCCGCTTTGAGCGCGTCGGAGCAAGAAAAATAAACCCACCAATAGCAGCACTGGCACAAATATACTGCTGAGAACTCTAAATAAAGTGCTATCGTCAGCTTGTGGTGAAACTACTATATCGACGTTATTTTTACTTAATATATCGATCAAGTCAGGATCGTTAAGTAAATTTACTATTTTCTTTTCACCGTCTTGGGGTGTTACTTGCGCTCTTGTGCGATCGGCACTAAGACTTACGCGCTCAACTTTACCTTGTTGAACTTCTTGAATAAATTGACTATATCGCCATGTCTCTCGGCTTTGGGGTTGTTTTTCAAAAAATGCTGTTCCCAATGCTAAAACTACAATGCCTAGCAGAACGTACAGCCCCGCATTTCTCCAGCGTTTATTCACCGAGGTCATTCCTCCTAACTTTAATTAACTTAAGAAGGTATTTTAAGTTAATTGTTAACTATTCTTAATCTAGCTTAGAATTACAGCAGTTGCCATGCTATGGGATCGCCCTTTAGTCCACAAACAAACCTTGGAGAATCTTTAAAGCTGGGTGCTGAGGATTGTAATGGCTTTGAGTTGGTGGTGATGCGATCGCACTTATTGGCATAATTTGCACCACACTATTACTATAACAAATCATTTCAAACCCCTTCACCACTTCACTATTCCAAGGTACTTGTTTTACTTCTAAGTTTTGTGCTTGCAACCATTCAATAAGCTGACTTCTCATAATTCCTGGCAAAATTCCCGCGTTTAATGGTGGTGTCCACCAAAAGCCATCTTTCCATCCCCAAAGGTTTCCGGTGTTAGTTTCTAACCATTCGCCAGTAATAGAGTCTACTAAAATTGCTTCTTGCGCCGAATGTTTTTTAGCCAAATTTTGCGCTAACCATGCACTTAAATAATTTCCGGTTTTATGAGCAGCCAGGCTTCGGGCTAATTCTACAATATAAGCCGCCTTGCCATGTTTTTGCGCTTGGGTTAGATCGGCTGGTAAATCTCGCCCGGTAATCCATTCGCGCCCGTCGGGAAACAATGTAATGCGGAGAATAGGATAATGTTGCAGCATAGAAGACGCGCCAAGTTTTACCTGCGCCCAATTGGGCCAGTGCCAATCAAAAGCTTGCAAACTAGCAGATAAGCGATCGCAATGAGCCGTCCAATTAGTTAACCTGGAGTCTAGGGAGTGCTGATACACTCGCATAGTAGTAAAAACTGTTGCCCCGTATAATAGCCCTGGATCGTCAATGGCTACTTCTAAAGTATTGCCTGCAACTAAGCCGCCGTTATACCAAAACACTAAATATTTTAAAGTCTGCCATTACCTTGAACAATATGCTTAAGAGTAGTCAGAGTTTCCAAGCTAATCAAACCGCGCCTTTGTCCTTTTTGGTTGGACATCCCCAAAAACACCGAATCGCCCTGGGAGGGATTGCGAGAAAAGCGAGGAGAAGCATTGATATAAGTAGAAGCACTACTTACACCCAAAGCAAAATAACGGCTTTCTTGATAAGATTCCGTAACAATGCAATCTGCATGACCGCTACTATGTAAATTAATTAGGGCGATCGCTTCTTCTAAATCATCCACCACTTTAAAAGCCACAATCTTTTTCAAATAAGCGCGATCCCACTCCTCATCCTCCGCTAATTTCAAGTCTGCAAACACCTTACTAAGCTCCTTATCGCCTCTAATTTCAAAACCTTTTTCTTTTAAACTATTCCATAAAGTTACCAATGAAGACGGTTGGCTAGAGCGATGAATTAACACTTTTTCAATCGCATTTACAGGATCGGGCTGACTTTGATGACTATCTAAAATCATCGACTTTACCATTTCCAAGCCTCCAGACACCGCCCAATACAAATAACAATTACCCATCGCCGTCTTTAATACTGGGGCGGTAGATTGCCGCATTACCTGCTGTACCATACTAGGGCGACCGTAGGGAATGACTAAGTTTAAGTATCGATCTTGAATTATTAAATCTCTAACTACCGCACTTCCGCCTTCGGTTCCTAGTAACTGGACACTACCATCTGGTAAACCTGTTTGATCTAAAGCTAACTGCAACGCCTTGGCGATCGCTTCATTTGAATGACTAGCCTCGCTACCACCACGTAGAATTAAACTATTACCCGTTTTAATACACAAACCCGCCGCAATCGCCCCTAATTCTGGAAACGCCTCGTAAATTAGTGCTATAACGCCCAAAGGCATCAACTGACAATAAGTTTGCGAGTCTTGGAGTTGATAGTCTGCGTTTCGTACTCGGCGCAGGGGATCGGATAATTTACCTAATCGCTCCAAAATTTCTACTGTTGCTTGCAAACGTTCTGGGGTCAGCTTCAGCCAATCTAAGATTAGCTCTGGTATTGCCATTTCCCGACTGGCTTCTAAGTCTAGGGTATTGGCTTCTAAAATGTCATTGACCGAGTTTTTAAGAGCCTGCGCCATCGCCGAAACCGCACGACTGCGATCGCCTCCCTTGGTAATGCTCAACTTCAAAGACGCTCGATAAGAGCGTTCTACTGCGATCGCAGGCTCAATATTTGCAGCCAGATTATCTGTCATTTATTAACGCCTGTAAGTCAGCCAATATATAAATGCTGGTATTATAAGCACAATTACAGCGACCATCACCCAAACTAAGAAGTTATTAGCCCCGCTCGGTACTTGTAATGCCAACGGCAGCCATACAATTAATGGTATTATTATTGCACTTATTGCTATCGGCAAATAACTTTGCTTTAAGTGAGATTGAGCAGTTATCCATCGATTTCCCATCCATCGCCAAGTTGGTTTGTGGGGATAAGTCGTTGATAATTGCTCTAAAGCATAGCCATTTTCTTCAACTACAAAGATTTTCTGACAGCGATCGCAGCCCATCGCATCAGTGAGGACAATCGGAATCAACCGCCCTTGACGGCGACAGGGACAAGGGTAGTCGGTATTTAAGTCAATTTTTTGCGGCTTTTGAGATTGCACCAGCGATCGCACTGCCTAAATTAATAGTTTTTCTTGAGTGTAGCCGAAATATATTTCTATATAAACCTAATAAATCTAATTTTCCTCTGCTAACGGTTGCCGATTTAAAAGATCGCGGTATAGTTTCCACTGCGGTAAGTATTTATTCAGGTTGTTGGGGGTCTGCCCCCAATTTTTGGTTTTTCTTCAAGATAACCGCTCAACTTAAGGAGGAGTCGAAAGCGCGATCGGGACTTCCTCAACCTCTGGTAACTTTTCTAAAGTCAAGCGACTTGGTTGCCGTTCGCCAGATAAACGTTTTAATAATAGAGGTCTAGGATCGTGTAATAGGTAAATAATGCGATCGCCCTCAATCCATTCATCACTGGTTGAAGCTATTTGACTTCGCCCTTCTCTTTCGACCAATAAAGGCACTAATTCCCCTGCTCTAGTCAAAGCTTGCAAATGCGCTTGTTGAAGCTCTAAACCCGGCTCCATCAGCGTTGTATTACCTAACTTGACCCTGCCATCGGTTAAATAATCATTCCAAGTTTTGATAGTCAATTCTGGTAAAAATGCCTGACTAATTTTTGTCCAATTGCTACCATTAGTCGCTAATGGATCGCGGGGAAACACGGCTAAAACTCTAGGAGGATTAAATTCTTCCGCCGCTCTTTGCGCCAAAACAAAATTTACCTCACCATTATTTGTCATAGCAATAAACGTACCTATCGTACTAAGTCCTGCTTCCTCCAGCACCTCTGGATCTAAAGCACTACTCAAGAAAAAAGGTATATTCTCCGCTTCTGCTTGTGTGCGAGTCAGGGGATCGGTGTCAATAATGGCGACAGATTCCCCTCGCTCCTTAAACAATCGCGCAACTAAAAGGCTCAAAGGATTGCAACCCACAATTACCGCTCCTGTTGCTTCGGTAGAGGCGATTTTTAGCCACTTAGCCACTAATCCAGCGCTTAACCCCTGACAAAATACAGTCATGATAATCGTCAGAAACACCAAAGCCTTAATAGAATCTCCTCCATTAATTCCCCTCTCGGTTAACAAAATTGAAAACAGAGAAGCCACCGACGCAGAAACAATCCCTCTAGGCGCAACCCAACATAAAAATAACTTTTGCTGCAGGTTCAAGCCGCTATTCCAAGTACACGCCGCAATATTAATTGGACGCACGACAAACATCAGCACCAACACCGTAAACAAGCTACCCCAACCCAAAGCAAAGATACTCGCAATCGATAAATCCGCCGCCAGCAATATAAACAGTACCGAAACGCCAAGAATAGTTAATTGACCTTTAAAGCGCCGCAATAATCTTTCTTTGGGAATAGAAGAAGAACCCAATACTACCCCTGCAACCACCGTCGCCAGTAACCCCGACTCGCTGCGAATTAGCTGCGCCAAGGCAAATAAACCCCACAATCCGGCTAAAACTACTAAGTTCTTTAACTCATCAGAAATAAAATGAGCGCGTTTAAACATCAAACTCAATAACCAACCACCTACTGCACCAATACCGCCACCAATACCCAGACGCAAAACTAAACCGCTCACTGCTAAAACGGGATCGGCTTCTCCATTTAAAATCGTGTCTAAAACAACAACGGCGAGAATTGCTCCTACTGGATCAATTAAAACCCCTTCTCCTTCTAAGAGAGTAGCTACTTGACGATCTACTTTTACATGGCGCAATAATGGGCTAACTACCGTAGGTCCCGTAACGACTACTAAAGCTGCATACAAAAAAGCGATCGCCCAGGGAAATTCTCCCAACCAGTGCGCCGCCATTCCCCCACCAATGAGAGTAATTAGCGTCCCAATAGTTACCAGATTTCGCAAACTTCCAGAAACTTTCCCCAAGTCTCGCATTTCCAGATTTAGCCCACCTTCAAACAAAATTACCGCCGTTGCTAGGGCGACAATTACTTCTAAGCCTGCGCCTAATAGCTGAGGATGTAGCAAACCCGTACCATCAGAGCCTAGCAAAATTCCAAACAACAGCAAAAACACAATGCTGGGTACTTTAAGATATTCGGCAATTACTTGAGCGCCAATACCTGCAATTACAGAAACCGCCACTGTTAAAGTTATTTGAAAAGATGCTTCCATAGGCTAGATTTTGACAGTCGCAAAACCTTTCATACAAGGATAGTCGATCTTAACTTTAAACGTCGATTTTTGTACTTTTACTTTCCGAATGCCCTTTAGTCAACCTTTTTACTCGCCACTATCTTAATAGTTACTTTTACAAGCTGCCAGAATCTGCTTATCGCTGCTGCTAACCGTCGATAATTGATGATAGTTTTGCAGCGCTACAGAATAAGGAGTAGTAATCTCATTGCTACCATTTTCGTCCCAAGTGCGATCGCTTATAGCTGCTACTTGCTGAAAATTTGGGCGATCGCCGGGATCTTCTGGATAAGCTTCGGTTTCTGGCCCATTAGCTAGGGACAAAGCTAGCTTTCCGTCCTCAAGAGTACCGTCAAAACAATTAAATTCTGAACTTGGTAAATAAAAAGCCCCGACTACTTTACTTTTATTTACTTCAATAACTATATATTCTTGACCGATTTGCTGAGGTTGTGGGGATTGACCATATAAGTAAACACCATCTTTTTGAGGTAACTTACCTTTTCTATCGTACGTGTTTTTACTTAAACCTTGACTCTGAATGGAAATTTTATACTGTTCTTTACTTGATAAGTCGTTAGTAAAGGCTGGCGTAGACACTCCAGTTAATATACTCAAAACTATCAGTAAGCTAACTAGAGGAGCTTTGCTGTGATGCCGTCCTAAAAACAAATTATCAATATAGTCAAGCATCATCGGTTCCTTGTTATTATCTAGCTCTAAGCTGGGGGGGTGGTGATTCAGCTATGATTACAGCATACCCAATTAGTTATGCTTTATTGATACTTCAAAAGAGATACGCCACTTTTCGTAAAAAAGCTTAATTTTGATGAAATCAATGACAGGGAAGCTTTAGGCGAAACTAGGCACATTCCCAATCAACAAAAATACCTCCTAGGTGGTAGGAGGTAAGCAAGCTATTAAGTAAGATAGGTAGTTTTTTAACTGGCTATATACTCTTGCACGTTCTCTCGACGGCGGCGCAAGTGGGCTAAAGCTTGATGCTCTAACTGACGTACTCGCTCTCTACTCAAGTTAAGTCTTTCGCCGACTTTGGCTAGAGATAACTCATTACCATCAACTAAACCAAAACGCAGACTTACTACTTCGCGCTGCTGGGGTGTTAATTCGGCAAGTAGATTATCTATATCTTGACGTAAAGCTTCTTGAGTCATGAAATGATCCGGCGATGGACCGTCATCTTCTAGCAAGTCTTGCAATTCGGTATCTTGATTATCGCCAACTCGGATATCTAAAGATACTGGTTGACGAGCAAGATTCAAATACTCGCGGATTTGAGCAGGTTCTAACTCTAAAGCTGTGGCAATCTCGTTAGCATTAGGACTTCTGCCTAACTTTTGCGCTAATTCTCGCTGGACTTTTTTAATTTTGTTCAGCTTTTCGGTAATGTGAATTGGCAACCTAATTGTCCGAGCTTGTTGAGCGATCGCCCGGGTAATTGCTTGGCGTATCCACCAATAAGCGTAGGTAGAGAACTTGTAACCGCGCATCGGATCGAATTTTTCTACGCCACGCTCTAGTCCCATAGTACCTTCTTGAATCAAGTCCAAAAATTCCATGTTTCGTTTTTGGTATTTTTTGGCGATCGCAACTACCAAGCGCAAGTTTGCCTCAATCATTTTTTGCTTGGCTCTTTTGCCGCGCTTAATAACTTCCGGCAATTCGCCTATAGCAATATCTACTTGTGTCGCCCATTCTTCGGACGTTGGTTCCCTTTGCAGTTGCTTTGCCAGAGCTTCTTTAGCTTCTAGGAGCGACATCATTTGTTGTACTTGCTTCCCATAAATAATTTCTTGTTCGCGGGTTAGCAGGGGTACGCGACCAATTTCTCGCAGATAGGTACGAACCATATCTGCCGTGAATTTGGTTTTGTTTGTTTCGGTAGTGGTGTTAACAGTGGGCATTTGTGCGTCGTCAACTCCGTAGACAATTTGGAATACTAAAGGCTAGAACGGGGCGGGAATCAGAGCTTGTTTATAAATGGACATTAACTAATTACTTGTTGAACATACATCCTACAGAAGGTGTAGAGACGTTGCCTCTCTAGGATAAGTTTCCCATCCGCTTGTGCTTAGTTAACTTAATCGAAGTCGATATGAGTTTATTCTAATCTAAATTTGATTACTCACACAAGTTTTAGGAAAGTTACTTGGTCATTACTCGCCCTTACTTATATATGATGACTTGACTTGAGAAGAAATACGTGCATTGCAGCCACCGGATAACCGTACTGATTGACTCTTAGAGATGGGGAGATATTACGAAACACTAAAAACCAAGATCGGCTTGGGCTAATTGGGCAGCGGCAAATACTTCTTCGTCGGGCTTTTCTTCCCAGGCAACATCGCCAATTTCGGCGTAGAAAGTTTGGTCGTAAGGGCGCGTCCTAACTACTACAGGCATGGGTACGGCATGACCGAGAATTAATGCTTGTTGTTTAGAATCAAGTTTTGCTAAGACGCTACGTAAAGCCTGACCGCCGGATACTCCAGTAAAAATTGCTTCAATATCTTTTTCGTCATTGAGTAGAGCAGTGATTCTCGTACCAATTTGGGACATTACTTCATTGTCAATTCCTGATGGGCGCTGGTCTACAACTAACAAGGTGACAAAGTATTTACGCATTTCACGGGCAATAATCCCGAAAATAGTTTGCTTTACGGTGGCAGGATCGAGAAAACGGTGAGCTTCTTCAATGGTAATGACTAAAGGATGAGGGCGATCGCACGGATTTTTGCTTTGTAAGAATTTCTCGGCTTTGTGGACGTAAGAGTGATGAATGCGGCGAGATATCGTATTGGTTGCCAGCATATAGGAAAGCATATTTGACTGGGAACCAAATTCAATTACAACGTGCTTGCCAGCATCTAAAGAAGCCAAAATTTTATCTATATAGTTATGGGGGCAACTCGTCCGCATATATTTAAGATCCTCTAGGCGTAGGAGTTTACGCTGCAAGGCCATAATTGAGGACTTATTCCCGCGCTTCTCTTGGCAAAACATTTCTATTTCTTCGTTACCCATTGCCAAAAGCTGAGTAATCCAAGATTTGCCAAACTCGTTACGCAAAATTGTGGCGTTTTCTAAACTTGCTTCTGATAAGTTTAATTCGTTGCGTACCAACATGATGTCTTCAACTTCAATTTGGTCGTAACTCAAGTAAAGATCCTGGGCATCTCTCACTCCTCGGCGCTTGGTAGAAGCCGGATCGAGGGTGTATACCTGAACTTTACCCGGAAATAGCTGGCGCAAGCCTTTAACGGTGCTAAATTGCTTGCCTTCCGATACCGCCTCCCAGCCGTACTCAGAGTGCATATCAAAAATTAAATTTACCGCCGCCTGTTTGCGAATAATCCCTGATAGTAACAAGCGCGTCAGAAAAGATTTCCCCGTTCCAGACTTGCCAAATACGCCGTTGCTACGTTCGACAAAGCGATCGAGGTCTATACATATCGGTACGTCCATGTCAAGAGGTTGACCGATCGCAAAATTGCGTTTTTGGGGGTCATCTTCCCAGCCAAATACGGCTCTAAAATCTCGTTCGCTGGCATCGTATACTTGGCTAAAATGGCTGGGAATAGTTTTTACGGGTAGCAGTTCCATATTGCTACTACTTTGGGGTTGAAAAGAAGCTAATCCGTTTGTACCATTGGGTTGAGTTCCATTTTTTTTAAAAGATGGTTCCTCTGATTCGGGGGTAAACATCAACATTGGGGTCAAGTCGATAGTTCCATAAGTACCGCTTCCCGCCAAAACTTCGCGCATAAAGTCGTCGCTAGGTAAAGGCGGATTGGCGACAATGCGCTGGCTAGAAGTACCTAGACATACATCTGTCAGCATACAAAAAAAACGCGATTTCATTCCTTCGACTACAAGAAATTTGCCGACGCGCATATCTTCTACCAAGACATCAGGATGCAAGCGCACCTCTAAGCCTTCACTAAGCGATCCTTGTGTAACCGAACCTAATGGCTGTCCCAAATTCATGCGGATTCTTTGCACTGCGTGGGTTATTGGCTTATCTTATAGCCTTTAACGGCAAGCTGTCAGCTATTTAAGTCGGAATAAAGAATATTTTTGTACTACTTCAGTCAATATTTATCGCTGTGGGTGCTGAACCTGTAGTGATAGAAGATCCAGGTGTAAGTTTGCGATATTGACTGTACAAGCGATCGCGCCAGGTAAAAAATATTTGATAAGCTGGGTTATCGGCTAATCCTGGTACGCCTTTCCCTTTGACATTGGCGGGTAAATCTAAATAAGGCCCGTCGGGAAACTTCAGCAGCATCGATAGCCCAGCGACAGATAAATCTGCTAAAGTAGTGTGACCGCCTACTAAGTAAGGACTATCAGCAAGTAACAAACATAATGCTTCTAAGTCTTGCTTTAGGTCGGTTTCAGCAGACTTTACAACGTCAGGACTTGCGCCGACTCCAAACCCTAAAATCTTTAATATATCGTTGGGAACCGCTCCTACTAAGCCTTTTAGCAAGTCTGGGGTATTAGTGGGTAATAAAGCTTTGCGGAAGTATTGATCTTGACTTAAAGCGCCAAATAAAGCTTGGCGGCTTTTTACTCCTATTGATTCGTCTGCCCATTCTTCTATCAGCAAGCATAACCCTCTTTGTTTGGGGTCGGTGGGAAGTAAGGGACGCGCGGGGTAATTTTCGTCTAAATACTTGGCGATCGCTGTAGAATCGGCAATAATATTTGCACCGTCTTTAATTACTGGTACTTTTCTTTGACCTGTCAGGCGAAATAAGTCTACTTGTCCGATTCCGGGAATAACTTCGATTTTGCGGTAATCTAAGCCTTTATAATCTAAGATCAAGCGGACTTTTTCTGAATATTGCGATAGTTCAAACTGGTATAGTTCAATCATTTTAACTGGTTGCTCTTGGTGAAAGCGTTAATAATCTACTTACTACATGATTCCCTAAAAGAGTAGATTTTGACAATTTTTAGTTAATAATTGTCAAAATCTACTTTCTCAATCGTCCTACTTATTTAGCTATAAATTGATGTTCTTCGATTTAGCTTACTTTAATTCAATCAGTTATTATTAATAATAAATACTCTCTCAACCTAGCGATTGAAAGAGTAGTAATGATTATTCAATTTGTGGATAGTTTATTACGCAGTCCGGCGGGTTACTAAACCCCAGATGAACAGTAAAACAATCGCGCCAATTACTGCAAAGATAATGCTAGGTAGAGTTAAAGCTCCTACTGATGCTGTTGCTCCTACACCGCCGAAAAACATTCCGCCCAACCAGCCGCCAACTAATGCACCCAAAATACCTAAAATCATTGTGGCAAGAATACCGCCACCTTGATGTCCTGGGTAGATAGCTTTAGCGATCGCGCCAGCAATTAAACCTAAAACTACCCATGCTAAAATTCCCATGTTTTTTCTCCTGTTGTTTGTTATCTTCTGTTTCCTTATGTATAAGTTATCCCTTCTAATTATTGATTTCACTCTATCGTAAGTAAGAATCTAAAGGCATAGAAATCTTAGCTATTTAGGCGATAGTTTTAAAGTTTTATCTAACTATTTTATTTAATTTATATAAAGTAATAAAGACTTTTTAAAGAATCAAAAGGCTTTATTGTTTTTCGAGCAGCAAAGCTAACTTAATTCATAGCTTAATGATTGTTAATTGTTTGTAAATATTTAATCGCAACACAGTTTTGTATAAGGTTTTTTCTCAACAAAGGCACAAGATTATCAGTCTTTAGCTAGATGTATGTTGTACTTATTCCAAAATATTTGTAAAGTTATAGGCAAATGTTGTAAAACTTAAACTAAGTGCCAGAAGTAAATAAGAGGAAAACAACAGTGATTAAAAATCAAAAGCATAGCCGTAGTAATTTGCTGAAGAAAGTAACTTATCTATTGGGAATTGCCAGCGCCAGCGTTCTAATTGGATTTCCTTTACAGGCACAGCAGTCTGGAGGAGGAGCGCTTAATCCTAGACCAAGTATTTTCAACGAGCCTCCTTATAATCGCTCTGGCGGCGCAGCAACACCTCCAGAAGCTAGCCCCGCCACTACACCAGAAACTAGCCCCGCCACTACACCAGAAACTAGCCCCGCTCCAGCACCCGATGCTACTACCCCAGCACCTACAGAAGGCGCTCCTGGCGCATCAACTGGAACAGAGAATTTAGTAGCTTTAGCCGCCGCTAATGGTTCTTTTAAAACTCTCACCGCCGCTTTAAAAGCTGCAGATTTAACTGCAACTTTAGAAGGCGCTGGCCCGTTTACAGTATTTGCACCAACCGATCAAGCCTTTGCAGCTTTGCCTCAAGAAGCTCTCCAAGAGTTGTTGAAGCCAGAGAACAAAGCATTATTAGTCAAAATTTTGACCTATCATGTAGTACCTGGAAAAGTTGCATCTACAGACTTGAAGTCTGGCGCAGTAAAATCTGTTGAAGGTGGTTCGATCAACGTCAAGGTTGATTCAGCAACAGGTGTATCGGTGAACGAAGCTAAAGTAGTTCAGCCAGATATCCAAGCAAGTAATGGCGTAATTCACGTTATTGACAAAGTAATTTTGCCTCCAGACATCTAACACAAGCTATTTTTCAAACAGAATTAGCAATTTAAACCCATGCAAACATCACATCTGCATGGGTTTGATTTATGGTTTTATACTAAAAGTCCACCATGATGCAGATACAGTAGCTAATCTCAGCATCTAGATTAGGTAGTAGTAAAGCTTAGATAAGTGTTAATTTTATGTCTGACAGTCCCCGGCTAGACGAGCAAGCGATCGCTCTTGTAGCCCAAGCAGGTTTATCTAGTCAATTAGATGCCGCCGAAAAAATTGATGTAGATGTTCGCACCGACTTACTCAAAGTAGTGCAAGGACAAGCGGATTCTATAAAAGTTTCTGGACAGGGTTTAGTGTTGCAAGAAGATATCCGGGTGCAAGAAATGGAGTTGCATCTAGATAATGTGGCAATTGACCCCCTAAGCGCGTTGTTAGGACAAATACAACTAACTCATCCGGTAGATGCGATCGCTAAATTTGTTCTTACTCAAGAGGATCTCAATCGCACTCTAAGCTCTGACTACATTAAAAGCTGGATGCAGAACCTAGAACTGAATGTAGACGGGCAAATTGTAACTGTGGCGTTGCAACAAATAGAGTTATTGTTGCCTAAAGAGGGATTAATAGAAGTTAACGGCAGCGCTTTGTTAACAGAAATGGGCAAAACTAGGCAACTTGGGTTTAATGCTGTAATTCGTCCCCGTACCCGCCAGCAGCCAATATTAGTTGAGAGTTTTAAGTGCAAAGATGGGCAAAATATCTCTTTAGAATTAGCGGTAGCGTTGTTAGAAAAAATGAAAGAGCTAACGCACTTGCCTTTTATTGAACTAGAAAAAATGGCGCTCCGCATTAAAGAGCTAGAAGTAAACCCCGGTAAAATGACTCTGTACACCGAAGCCCATGTTAGAGAAATACCGGAGACTTAAGCTATGAAAGTGGTTGTGTTGCAAAAAAGGGTAGAGAAAATAGGTTTATGTTAGACAAATAGGCGATCGCATTTGGATACCAAAAATTAATTTAGCAATTGGTACGGAACAAGGCAATTATCAAGGATGGACGAAAGAATGGTTGTATTGGTACGATTTAGAGGGAGATAAATATTCATCTCTTGAAGAACAAGGGATTCTAGCTTAACAACACGCTGCAATTGCTCAACAAGCACAGCAAGACCGACAATCGCTAATCGCCAAATTACGAGAACGAGGCATAGATCCAAATACGCTAATGTAAAGCAACTTCGCGTTTCTAAGCAGGTAAGTTTAAAGTAAAAGCAGTTTGGTTAGCGGGAGTTGAATCAAGAGTTAAATCGCCTCCATGCGCTTTAGCAATCTCTCTAGATAAGCTAAGTCCGAGTCCCGTCCCTTCAATTTCCGAGCGAGTTCTAGCAGGATCGCCGCGATAAAACCGCTCAAAAATTCGTTCGCGATCGCGATCTAAAATGTTTTTTGAAGCATTAGTAATTGTAATTAATATCTTTGCTCTCTGTTGCACTGCATAAATGCGTATCCAGCCATCGGAAAGATTGTATTTAATCGCATTGCTGACCATATTTTGCAAAACTTGAATCAGTAAATCGCGATCGCCCATTACCTGTAATTGAGCAGCAATTTCTGTTTGTACCTTTAATTGCGGCGCTAATAATTCTATATCTTCCTCTACCTGCGCCAAAATCTCGGATAAGTCTACTTCCACTTTATGCAAATTCATCCGTCCCGCATCGGCTAAAGAAAGCAATAGGAGTTTTCGCACAATCCCACTCAAACGCCGGACTTCATCTAGTAAACTGCTCAAACTTTGCTGCATCAGAGATTCCGGTTCAGCTTGCTGGAGGTTGCGTTCTAGTTCTCCTTGCAAAATTGCTAAGGGTGTTTTTAGTTCGTGCGCCGCATCTCCACTGAAGCGAGAAGCCTGTTTAAAGCTACGTTCCAGGCTTTCCAACATCTGATTAAATACTGCAATTAATTCCACAAATTCCACATCAGTTTCGCTAATGGGAACTCGCCTATCTAAGCCTTTGGCTGTTACTTGCTTGATTGCTTCGGTCAATTGTCCAATGGGACGCAAAGCATTACCTGACAACCACCAAGCACCAAAGGTAATTAAAAACAGGAGAATAAGGATTGAAATTAAAAAGATATTGCGAATCGCTACCATTTCGCCATTAATAGTTTCGAGACTAACAGAAATCGCAATCCGATGATAGGGAAAGCTCGCCGCCCCAATACGCCAAGTTTCTGTTGATGTGCGTTGGGTGATAAATCGAGGTTGAGAAACAACCAGTTGTGGTCTTGCCAAATCAGGCTTTAGTTCTAACGGTATTGGGCTTGTACCAGCAGGTAAGAGCCAAAGGTTATTAACTTTAATCTCACTAGACCAATTATCCGACTTGTAAAGAGTTTTCCCCTCTAAATCAGTAACTAATATAGCTGTCGGTGTATCCTCATCAATGCTAAATCTTCGCGGTGAAGGGGGAAAGCGCCGTAGGGGACGATTTGCTCTCATCAACTGACCTTCAATTGCCTCGTCAAGGCGACTAACTTTAGCTTGGTAAATCAGCCATCCAGAAGTCATCCCAAAACCTACCAGCGCACTACCCGCTAAAACTGCCGAGGCTAAAGCTAGGCGAATCCGAAAAGAACGCATCACTTTATTCATTCTCCAACTGGCGAAACCGATAACCCACCCCCCGCACGCTTTCTAGCCAAGGAGAGCCGCCAATCGGGTCGAGCTTTTTGCGAATCCGTTGCACGCAGACATCAATAACATTTGTCGTGGGGTTAAAGTCATAGCCCCAAACGTGTTCTAATATTTGCGTGCGGGTAAAAACTCGCCCTGGCGATCGCATCAAATATTCTAAAAGATTAAATTCGCGGGTAGTTAGTTCTACTACTTGGCGATCGCACGTTACTTCTCGCGTAATACAATCTAACTTTAGAGATCCAGCGCTAAGAATGTTTTGGCGATCGCCGACGCTGCGACGCACCACTGCATGAATCCGGGCTACCAATTCCTCAACAAAAAACGGTTTAGCAATATAGTCATCCGCCCCCAAATTTAGCCCTTCAATGCGATCGTCCAATTCATTACGAGCCGTTAATAAAATTACCGGAACATTCTTTTTTGCTCGACGCAAGCTTTTGAGAATCGCCAGCCCGTCTTTGCCTGGAACCATAATATCTAGTACCAGAGCGTCATACTCGTTATCTAGAGCGCGGTTATAGCCTTCATCGCCATTATCGCAGTAATCAACAACAAACCCGTGTTCCCTTAGTCCCGCATTAACAAAGTTAGCGATCTTTGCCTCATCTTCAACAAATAAAATGTGCATAATCTCACTATTGTATATTCCCCACCTCCTGACAAAAATTACAAAAGTGTAATTTAGATTTAGGTCAAACTGTAATTTTCATCGGGCTTAATTAAAACATGACACTTAGTAAAGAGTTTGATTCTCATGAAAATTAATCGCCTGTTAGTAGTTTCGGTTGCATCTGTTTTAATTGGAGGCGGCGGTTTTGTCTCCAGCAAAGCGTTAGCCGACGGTTTTTTAACAGCCCAAAATACAGCGCCATCCACTGAACAACGCCAACCAGGGGAAGGACGACGAGGCTCAAAAAAGTTTGAGCGTTTAAGCAGTCTAACAGAAGCTCAAAGAACCCAAATACAGCAAATTAAAGCTACTAGCCGCCAGCAAATTGAAGCTATCCCCAGCAACGAGCAAAAAGCCCGGATGGAAGCAATTCGCAACGATGCTAGAACTAAGATGGAAGCTGTTTTAACTGCCCAGCAAAGGCAACAACTGCAACAATCGCCAGCTAATGGCGAACGAAAAGGTTGGGGTATGCCTAAAGTTACTGGACTTACCGATGCTCAAAGAACTCAAATGAAAGAAATTCGTTCTGCTACCCGTCAACAAATGGATGCAGTTCTCACAGCCGAACAAAAAACTCAAATTGAGGCAATTCGCAACGATACTAAAACTAAAATGGATGCAGTTTTAACTGCCCAGCAAAGACAAGAATTAGAACAGTTACGTCAGAGAAAACAACAAAATCGTCAACAACAGTCTTAACTATTGCCTTTGCTCTGAGCTAAGTAAGAGTGTTCTGTAATAGCTCCTACTTCTAGATAAACGGGCAAAACTGCCCCAAAAATTTAAATTCAATGCTGAGACTGAGATTATGCCTCAGTCTCAGCATACAACCTCGCATTGATAATATGAGACTAAGCAAAATTCTAAGTCGTAGAGATATGCTAACTCTATCTAGAGCAACTATAACCGCCCTGTTTGTGGGTGGCTGCACGTCAAAAAAGTCTAGCTTTGCTCAAACATCAACTAATAAAACTACGTTGCCTACTTGTATTGTCAGCCCGCAGCAAACCGAAGGACCTTATTTTGTAGATGAAAAGCTCAATCGCTCCGATATCCGCACCGATCCAACCGATGGTAAGGTTTCAGAGGGCGCACCACTGCAACTAACGCTGCGGGTTTCTGGGGTGGGAAATGATAGCTGTACGCCTATTGCTGGTGCGATCGTCGATATTTGGCACTGTGACGCGCTGGGAGTGTATTCGGACGTTACCGATAGAAGTTTTGACACAGTGGGTAAAAAGTTTTTACGCGGCTATCAAGTGACTGATAATAATGGCACTGTGAGGTTTACAACTATTTATCCTGGTTGGTATCAAGGTAGAACCGTCCACATCCATTTTAAAGTTCGCACGGCGGAGGTTTCTTCCAGGCAAAGTTATGAGTTTACGTCGCAATTATACTTTGACGATGCTGTGAGCGATCGCGTCTACAAACAAATGCCCTACACAAGTAAAGGAAAACGCAACCAAACTAACGAACAAGACGGCATATTTCAAGGCGGTGGAGACAATTTGATGCTCTCTGTGACTGAAAATCAACAAGGGGTAGCCGCAACTTTTAATATTGGACTGCAAATAGCTTAAAGTGCGATCGCGCTCAACATGAGTTCTGTGTTAGATAACATATAGCAATCCTAGGTCAGTTGAAGAAAAGGGAGGGATGAACTACTGTTAAGGGTAAATGTAGACTTTGAAGTCTGACTGAAGATGGAAGAACTGGTGGAGTTTATTCAAAGTAATCCTGACTC
>JAESGR010000497.1_pt1 | contig 26643 bp, 25 predicted proteins | sample 9269771 | NCBI WGS metagenome assembly JAESGR01 (sample SAMN15739572, study PRJNA653492) | algae metagenome | isolation source: Chroococcus sp. CMT-3BRIN-NPC107 and co-occurring heterotrophs from well... | place: USA: Clark Mountains Wilderness, California | collected 2010-04-18 | reverse complement strand
ACGATTACGGCAAAAGCCAGAAGATTCCAGTTCTTGCAATCAACCATTGTCAGAACAACTAATCAATCTGTGACAGATGCTGATTTTGTTAGCGAGCCGTAAGCTCCAGCAAAACAAATAGTAACCGAAACAAACAGAAAAAGCCGTAAGCATTATAACTAGCGGCTTTTTTCTGTTTGTTTGACAGGATGAATCTCTCGGGCAGTTTTAGGCAAAGTATTATGTCCAAAAAGAAGAATTTTCGGACAGTTCTAAATGGTTGTTTTCTACTTAGGTATATAGGTAGGCTTTCTTTCGATTGGTTTCGTGCGACGGTTAATTCACAAAAGTACTTATACTTAATGAGCCAGAATCCTTTTTAATTGAAAGATGGCATCCTGGGACACTTCGATCCCGTGAGCTTGTTCGGGAAAGATTTTGATGCTTTTCAAATTTGGCAGTAACTCTTTTGCTCGCTTAATAGTTTTCCGAAATGGAATTAGTCCGTCTTTTTCTCCAACGAGAAGATGCGTTTCGGCAGTAAGTTTTTTTATTTCTGTATCACTCATTTTTGATGGATAATCTCCAGCAAACTGAAATTCCTTAACTGCGTTTTCGACAAAACTAATTACTCTATTTTTAGTTTCACTGTTGATGCCGTCGTTTGGCGCAAAAACGATGTGATTAAGAAAGTTTTCGACATTTTTCCGGCTCGGAAAAACAACAGGTAAAAGTGTCCGGTATAAATTGAGCGGAGAAAAACTGATGTTGGAAAATCCGATTGGATTCATCAATATGGCTTTTTCGATTCGTTGAGGAGCAACCGATGCAAATTTCATAATGATTTGTCCGCCGAACGACGCTCCGATCAAAATTGCCCGTTCGATTTCGAGTTTTTGACAAATTTCATCGAGCCAAAGACCATAACTCGCGTCTTTCAAACTTGGACAACTACCGTCGCTCAGACCGACCTGTCCAACAACGTCAAGCAGATAGATCCGATAACGATTACTTAAGGTTTTCAATTGATTTGACAGATCAAGGAAAGCCCCGCAGGTTCTCGCGCCGGGAACATAAACAATCGGAGACAATTTTCGGTCTGAGTGATTGACAGACAAAATACGCGTATTGCCGAAAGACGTTAAAATATCGAGCTTTTCATAATGCAATTCGGAACTAGCTATTGTCGAGTCAATCCAATGTTCAACAAATATTTTCGCCTCTTGGCTCTTAAATTTAGATTTTTTCATTTTTTATTAAATAAGCATCCGAAACTTGAAAAATAGTATTAATCAGAAAGATGGTGTCGCTGCTAATAAAACCGCTAATAAGCATTGTTTTGTTATTTTGTTTTACTTCATTGTGGTAACGCTCAGTCCAGTTAATATAAAAATGATTCCTAAAACCATTATTGTAACCACCAATATTTTGTTGCGTTTTCCGAAAACAATTTGCCAAAATCCAGCAATTGTCGCGTTTAAGCCGATTAAAATAACCAGCCCCACAACAATGACGATAAAAGATATTTCCTGCTCTCCTCCATTGAAACCGCTCGTTGCGCCGGGTTTGCCGGTCTGCGAAATAGCGTTATACATCCATAAAGCGAGCCAGCTCATAAAAGCGAGCAGCGAAAGCCCCGATGCAACGAGAAGAACGCCTAATGTTCTGATTTTACTGACCGACTGCAAAACCTTTCCGCAATCGGGACAATTTATTTCCGACGTCGCGCGAATATATTTACATTTCGGGCACGTTCGGTTAATAGCTTTTGGTGCTGCATCGGCTAAATATTGCGTTGGTTGATTCATAATCGTTAAATTGACTTTTTGGGAACGGAAATTTGCCGGATTTTCGTTAAAATATCGCTTCAAGCATCTATTATTTTTGACGCTTGAAGCGATGACAAGACTAATAAAAGACAGGCTTTACCAATCGCAAGCGTAGGCGCTCATACTTTGTTTCGATATTTCCCGGGATTGTTTGCAGCCGGCGGCTAAACTCGCTTTCGCCTGCGGATGTTCGGCAACTTGTTTCCACGATTTACGCATTTGGTCGAGCGTTGACTGCATCGCCGCGCGAGCCGCTTCCGGCGCTTTGTCGTTCATACACGCTTCGTATTTCGCGATGTATTCGTCGCACTCGGGAACACCGATTTCCTCGCCGCTCGACGCGGTTAAATCGGTTGTGCTTTCATATGTCGTTTTCAGCGGCTCGCCGTCTTTTGTTTCAATCGTCGTTTTCTGAACGGTTTTCGTTTCAATGCTGCCGTTTCCGCCGTTGACGGTTTCGGTTGTTTTGGACTCGGTTGTCGCCGGCGGTTTGGCGTTTGCCTGTATAACCGGCTTGCTGCTCGTTGAAGTGCAGCCGATAAACGCAGCGGCGCAAGAAAATATCGCCAAGGCTAAGAAATTTTGTTTTACATTAAAAATCATTTTATTTGTTAGTTTCCTTTCATTACTGAATTAAAATTCCGACTTAATTGATCGCGCCTCTGTTTTAATAAAAAACTTTAATAAAAATGCGGCGCGAGATGAACTTTATTCATTCGCGCCGCACAAAGCACTACCCATTCAGGTAGTTAAAATTTAGGAGTGAATTATTTGATGATGCGGTCGCGCAGAGCGACGGAAACGGCTTCGGTTTTGGAGTGAACCTGAAGTTTTTCGTAAATATTCCGCATATGAAAGGAAACGGCGTGAACCGTCACGCCGATTTCCGCCGCCGCGGTTTTGTAGTTGTGACCTTCGACGAGCATTTTCAAAAGCCGGGTTTCATGCGGCGTCAAGTCGTAATCGGCGCGTTCCGGCGGGCGAATTTCCCGAAACAAAGTAATCACGCGCCGTGCCACTTCCGGCGACATCGGCGAGCCGCCCGCGACGGCTTCGCGCAAACTTTCGAGCAGCTTGATCGGCGGCGTTTTCTTTAAAAGATAGCCGCAAGCTCCGGCGCACAAAGCGTTGAAAATTCGTTCGTCGTCATCATAAATCGTCAGCATTATTACTAGCAGTTCAGGAAATCGTTCCTTCAAAACCTTAATACCTTCGATACCGTCCATTCCCGGCAGTCCGATGTCGCACAACACCACATCGGGCAAAGCCGCGCTCAAACGCCGCAAGCCTTCTTCCATCGAACCGAATTTACCGGTGCAGCTAAATCCTTCCGTTCCGCCGATGAGCATCGACAAGCCTTCGCGCAGTTCGCGGCGGTCTTCGATAATGGCGACGTTAATCGTTTTTGTCGCTGCGGCTGCCGTTTCGGTTTCTCTCATATTTTTATATTTCTTTACTTTTTATATTTAATGTCGGAGTTTCAAACAATAAATCAAACGTTTGATGAAAACACTACTCGCGCAAGCAGTAAAGCAGATTTTTATAACAATTTTTCATTCGTATTCGCGCCGAGCGGCGCAATGAGCGTGACAATCGTTCCCGCCGTTTTGCCGGAAATGATTTCCAGCGTGCCGTCCAAACCGGCGGCGCGCTGTTTCATACTGACAAGTCCGTGGCCATCGTTTGTGTCTCCGGTTTCAAAGCCCGCGCCATTATCACGCAGAGACAAAAGAATTTCGGTTTTTTCGACGCTCAATTTGATTGAGACCGACGTGCATTCGGCGTGTTTGACGATATTGTTGACTGATTCTTTGAAAATCAAAAAAACTTCGCGTCGCAGATTTGCGCCAAGCGCGAATTCTTCCGCGAAATGCGGCGCGTCAAAAGTAAATTCGATGTTTCGCGCCGTAAAAACATCGGCGGCAAAGCGTCGCATTTTGCCGGAAAGCTCGCTCAAAAAATCTTTCTGCGGGTTGATCGCCCAAACGATGTCGCTCATCGCGTCCACTAATTCGCGCGAAGAACCAGCGATAAATTCGAGCGGTTCTAAAACTTGCGTGTTTGTTTTATCAATACGCTGTTGCAGCACTTCGCTGAAAATTGAGATTTGCGTCAAGCTCGAACCGATGTCGTCGTGCAAATCGGCGGCAATTCTGCGACGGACTTTTTCGAGTTCGCGCAGCCTTTCGGTTTTGGCTTTCTGTTCGATTTCATCGGCGCGTTTCGTGTCAGTTACGTCTTCCATCACGAGAATGACTTCGAGCAACTTGCCCTCATCGTTCGTTACCGGATAAGCGAAAGACTCGAACCACGGCAATGCCGTTTTTTCGTCAAACTCAATTCCGTGATTATTGTCGCGCGGATCGTAAGGTTCCGGCGGAAAATGGACGGTTTCGCCGTTGAAAACCCGCCGCATTTTTTCGACCACGCCGATTCTGATAAGCTGTTCGTCCGCAAAAAAGTCCCAGTCCTTGATTTGTTCAAAGCGAATTCCCCAAAAATCTTCGTAAGCGCGATTGACCGCGCGAATCGAACCGTCAGGCGCGAAAACTATAATTCCGAGTGGCGACTGCTCGTTCATTTGACGAAAGCGATTTTCGGAAATGCTCAAATTTCCGAAAGCGTTTTTGAGCGCGAGAAGCCGCGCAGCGCGGGCGCGTTCGATTGAGAGAATTGTGCCGCAGACAAAAATTACGGCAAGCGTCATAAACCCCCATCTCTGCCAGAACGGATAGGCAATATTGAATGAAACCATCGCCGGTTTTTCGCTCGCAATATTGTCGGCGTTGACGGCACGGACAAAAAAATGATAATTGCCGCTGACGAGATTGAAATTCAATGATTTCGCGTCTTCCGGCTCGTGCCAGTCTTCATCGTTAAGTTTGTATTGATAACGCAAACGGTCGCCAGAGTTAAAACCGAGCGCGAAAAAATCAATCCGAATCTGATGTTCGTCGGCGTTTAATTCCAGATTTTCAATTCGGTCCGCCCCAAGTTCGGAAATCGGTCGGTCGCTGCCGTTGACGTTGATTCCGCCGATGAAAACTGGCGGCGGTTTGAGCGCCGATTCAATTTGCGGAACGAATTTAACCAGGCTGTTGCGCGAGACAAACCACAATGTTCCGCTCGGGTCGCTGCGGCAAAATTGGACGATGCTGCCGGGCAAGCCGTCCGTCTGAGTAAACGATTTGATATATCCGGTCGGCGGATCGAGGCGATCAATGCCGCGTCCGGTGCCGATATAAATGTGTCCGAAATTATCTTCGGCGAGGCAGTTTGCCTGATTGCTTGACAAGCCTCCGTTGGTCGAAAGGCTGAGAAAATTCGGAGCTTCGGCGGTCGGATTATCGGCGCGAAAAACTCCGCGGCTTGCCGTGGCAATCCATAAACGTCCAGCTTTATCGCTCAACACGGCGTTGACGGAACTTTCAGGAATGCCGTTCTTGGCGTTGAACAGCTCAAACTTGCCGTTTCGATAACGAGCGAGACCGCCGTAATAAAAGCCGAGCCAAACATTACCCGCCTCATCTTCGCTGAACGATACCGCGCCGTTCGATTCGGGCAAGCCGTCGTCAATTGAAAATTGATGAATGATACCGGTTTTTCGTTCCCATAACTGCAATGTCGTCGTTTGACTGGCGCTGGTTATCCAAACATCGCCGCGCGAGTCTTCAAAAAGATTGAAAATTTCATCGCCCAGCATGCCGTCCGCCATCGTGTAGATTTTTTTCGGCGTAGTTTTCGCCAGATCACTGAAATTATCGATATTCGGATAACGCAGCAAGCCTTTGCCGGACGGAATCCACCATTCGCCGTCCGCGTTTTGAAAGTCGAGCAGATTGTTTCCCCAACTGCGATTCGTTAAACCGAGCGGCTCGACGGTTTCAAATTTCCCGTCAGTCAGGCGCGAAATCTTTCGCACTCCGTCGGTGACAAAAACATTTCCCGCCGCATCGATCCCTAAGGAACTAATGTGTTCGGTCGGCAAACCGTCCCGACCATCGTATTTCGTAAATCCGCGCAGAGCGAGTTTCCACGATCCTTCCTGAATCGTGCCGAGCCATAGATTTCCGCCCGCGTCTTCCGCCAAACTTTGGAACGCGCCGTCCTGGAGAATGCGAAATTTCGATTGGTTCGCCTGCGGCAGAAACTCGCACAAATACTTTCCAGCAAGAACGAAAATTCGTCCATCCGAAGTTTGAGTGATGGCGGGTATCGGACGTTCCTCGGGCAAACCATCCGACTTGTGATAAATTTTTGTCAGCTGCGCGTCTTTTCCGTCGTCTGAAATAGAAAATACGCGCAAACCAGCGTTAGTCCCGCTGCTGCCGACCCAAATTTGTCCGCCTTTATCGGCTAAGATCGAGTATCCGCCGTCCTCGTGAAAATTCTCGATCGCACCATTCGGCGATAGACGGTAAATTCCCGTGCTTGTGACCAGCCATAAATAACCGGCTGCATCGAATGTCATCGCCGCGAATTCGGTTTGGTCAGTCCATTCGCCGGACTCGATTTTCTCAAAACTCCATTCATCGTCGTTTTTCTCGACACGAAATAATCCTCCGCCAGTTCCGGCATAAATTCTTCCGTCGCGGTCTGCCGCTAAACTTAAAATCGCCCGCGTTTTCCTGTCGCTGCCCGCGTCCGGCGGTATGAAAGTGCTAAATAACGGCGGTTCGGTCGAGTTCTGCTCCAAATTCGATTTCAGAATATTCCAGCGGTAAGCCTTGCCGTGCGGATTAAATACCGCCAAACCGCTGTTTGTCGCGACGAGAAAGTCACCGCTTTTCGTTTCAAAAAAATCGTTGACGTTGCGATGCGGCAAGCCTTCGTTTTGCGCGTAATTTTTGAACCCGAAACCGTCGAAACGCGACAATCCTTCGCCCGTGCAAAACCAGAGAAACCCGCGCGAATCGCGGACGATGCGATTAACGACGTCGTTCGCCAAACCGTCGAAGGTTGTAAAGGCGCGAACCGGCAAACGTTCGGCGCGGGCAATCGAAGCAATCGCCAAACACGCGAATAAAACACATATAACAACTATTATTTTTCTTTTCATCGGCGAAACCGAAAAACGGCAAACTGCGCCTAACATAACACCGATTCGATTAATAGTTTAATTTTGACTTGTCAGCAACAAAGTTTACGTCATTTATGTCTTCAAAAATCGAGCGTGCCTGAGTTTGCTGACTGAACGTGTATTGTTTGGCGCGGACACTAAAAATATATGTTTCACCGGCTACAACGTCGGCAAATCGGTAAAAGCCGAACGCGCTTGAAATTGTCGTCCGCGTTTCGCCGTTCGCGCCGATCAAAGTCACTTGCACATTGCGAATGCCTTGACCTTTCGCCGTTTGCACGCGCCCGCCGACGGTCACGCTAGCCGCAGTCGGAACGAATTGCGTTTCAAACGCGCCGATGTCAACAGTCGCTGCGCTGTCTGCGTTGCCGTCGATAACTCGCGTCAAACCGCGCTGGTCAGCCGCAAGAGCGGTGTTGTTGAACGGATCGACCGCTAGTGCATTGACTCCTTTATCAATCGCCGGACTTCCCGGTAATAAAGCCTGCGTCATCATCGCGCCGCCGTTATTTTGCAGCGCGGCGAGCATTGGCGAAATGTCAAGAATGTCTGATGCCTGATACGTTACCGCTAAATCTGTGTCGGCAGAATTGCCCGCCGAATCGCCGATTAAATTACCGCCTGCGGAGGAAACTATGCCTTGGTTACGAATTTCCGGGTAATTTATCGCCGAATTGCCGGCAATTATGGTGTTGCCGATGTCGAGCGCGTTTTGAAAGTTAGAAATGCCTCCGCTCTGCGAATCCGCGCCGGTTGATGAATTATTGGCGATTGTAGAATTACGGATCGTTGTCGCGCCGCCGCTGCAAAGTCCTGCGCCTTGGGAAACTCCAAGCTCGCCGGTAGTCGCAATGTTTCCTGAAATTGTCGAGTTAACCAGCGACAGAGCTGTGCCGCTAAAATAAATCCCTCCGCATTTATTGGAAGTGTTTCCCGAAAAAGTCGAATTGGTAATGCGATGAGTTCCTCCGCTGAGATAAACGCCGCCGCCCAAAAGAGAAGCGCCGCCGTTGTTTTCGACAACGACCGCATTAAGCGTGATTTGCCCGGACGTGGAATAAATCGCTCCGCCTTGACCGGAATTCGCCACACCATTGCCGTTGCCCCCGCGCATCGTTACGCCCGAAATAGTGATATTTGCGTTGTTGATGCGAAAGATACGATTTGTGCCCGCTCCGCCGTCGATTGCCAAAACATTCGCGCCCGGTCCGCTGATAATTAGTAAACCGGCGGGAACTATTTCGATCTCATTGGCGAGTGTAATGACGGGTAAACCCGCGGCAAAATTAATCGTATCGTCATTAAATCCGACGCTTGCCGCCTTGACGGCTTCACGCAAGGAACAATCGACGGCAGAATTGCAAGTCGAATTCCGATCATCGTTTCTGGTAACTGTAAAAGTCGCCGCCGAGATGTTTTGCGTCGCGGCGAAACATACGACGAAGGCAAGCGCGGTTAAGATAACGCGAATCCTTGATTTGGAAAAGTACTGAATGTTTGCGGTAATTGTTAACATATAAAAAATCTCACTTATTTAATTAATTGATATTAATTGCGCCGAATTTCCTCTCGGTCGGCGCGGCGGCTGAATATAAAATTTCTTCAAATTTCTTCTTCTTTGAACGCCTTTATCACGCGTTAGGCGTTAAAACATCCAATACATAATGCTCGCGTCGCAGTTCGTCCACGGATCGCCACGCTCCTGCAGCCATTCGACGGTTTGCGGAGTTTCTCCAAGACTGTAGTTATTCCACGGATTAATAATCTTGATTCTGCCGGTATCGATTTCACAGCCTGTGACGACGATCACATGCGAACTCTCTTTCGAAAATTTTCCGGCAATCCAAAGCGGTCCATGCGTTGCCAGCATCGTAAACAATTGTTCCTTTTCGAGAATTTTCGTATCGCCCGAACAGCTTAAACCAAGCATCTTCGCGGTATTGCGGCATTCACTCGCGCTGATTCCTGCGTCTTTCATATAATACGGAAACAATTCCGGCGATTTGTCCATATCGCTTAAAATCATCGTGTAATCTTTGCTTTTGTCGCCCCGTTCGTTTTTCCAGATAAACATCATTTCCAGACAAGTCAGCCAGCAGCAAGTGCTGAACGGCTGAGTGCGCGGCTTGACCGGGGGATTCACCTTAAACATTTTTGACATATATTTTTCACCTCGATTTTTTAACAACCCGAAATATTTTATTTGCAGATCAGCAGAGTTTTCACACGCTTTATTTCTGCCCGACGGAAACACGAGTTTCAACGTCGGATGACATCGTAAATCAGCGGTCAGGTTAAAACACTACTTGTGCGAGTAGCTAAAAATGAGACTTGAATATTTGAAAGGATAGATATTTACAGGAAAATCGAAGAAAAAAAAATACGCGTCTGTGCGTATTTGTATAGATGCGAATTTATTGGAAGACTTATTTCAACGACGTTTGAATGCTGCCATGAAAATTGCCGGATTGTTCGTCAAGATTATTAACGCTTTCAACTTGAAAAATTAAAAATTCAAATCGGCAGCAATTCATATGACCGAACATACTCGGCGCGTTCAGCTCGATCGTACTGTTAAATCTGCCGATTAAAGTAATGTCTTTACGACCGAAACCGTTTAACCGGCGATTCAATTTCGCTTCGTCCGAATCGCCCTTTGAAACGAACGATTTATCCCATTGAGCCCAAGTTTCGGCGGGGATTGTTTCCGGAGCTGCAGGCAGCAAATCTTTTTTGCAACGAGAATCATAAAGATACATTTTCTCGAAACCGGTAAAATAAAGCGCTCGAAGTTGGTGTTTCCGTTGGTGATTGCGAACCGTTTGCAGAATTGTTTCTTATATTGTTCAATTTCATTGAACCGGCTATCTTCCAGCCGCAATTTGTTAATGCGCCAAGCAACAGTAAAAAACTCGCTGCCGAGAGAAAAGCTTTAGATATCAACGTGTTTTTAAACATAGGTTTGGTCTTTAAGGAGAAGAAAAAGCCGTCTGGTTTTCAAAATCTAGATGTTTGAAATTACTTCAATACATTTTTATAATTTTTCGCTCCCGGTAATTCTTTTAATATATAAATATAATCTGATGATTAATTTGTTTTGGTTAAAAAACACTACCTGTGCAGGCAGTGGAATATCTTTCAGATTTATTTACAGTAAGTAATAAAAAGGTGGAAGTAATCAATGAAAAAAGGAATTTGCGTAAAATGTGGCTTGCCGGCGGTTTGCACGGCTGAAATGGGATTTCAGCAAAATCATTACACTTTGCCTCTTGGCGACTCGATATTCAGCGGCATAATGAATGTTAAATTAAGTGACTTTGTGTGTACGGAATGCGGTTATCACGAGCAGTATATTGTTGAAGCCGAAAGCCGGGAGAAAATAGCAGAACTGTCTGCTGGGAACATAAAAGGGTGGGCAAAAGTGGCGGTTTCCTAAGTAAATTAAAAGGGAAGTTTAATATAAAAATAAAAGCTGTAAGTTAGAAAAGTTACAACATTTACATAGAGATTCACGCGCAAAGTCGGACGAAATTCGCTTTAACTCTGGCACGAAATGGCACGAAATAGTGTAAGAAATAAAGCCGTAAGCATTAAAACTTACGGCTTTTTGATTGTTGATTAACTGCTGTTTTGATGCTGATTATTGTTCGCTGACAAAATCAGCATTAGAAACAGATTCAACAGGGAACGTTTTTGGCATTTTAGTTATGACATGACTTATGACACATTACATCCTCAGACACTTGTATTTAATTGGCTTTTAATTTTTATTTATTGTTTAGAAAAAGCGTGTCAAAAAGGGGCATTTTTGAGACTCTTTTATATACTATTTAACCCAAGTTGTCAGTTATTGAATAAAAGCCTTATCAATTTGAAAGGCGAATAAAAACAAGGCTACAAGCAACTGAAAACTGCTATAGATTAGTTGCATGAATCTTCTTCGGAAACAATTTACCAATCTCTCCAATCGTTGTTTCGATATACTTTCTAACCAGCGATTTGTGAATTTCCAGCCATGGCTCTCGAGCGCGTTTGGAGTTGGTTTTGCGCGGGACTTGCAGCCGAAACTCTTCTGTTTCAAGCAAATAATCTTCCCACTCGTAGAAGTTATATCCAGAATCGACAAACAACTGCGCCTTATCAGGCAAGTCGAGAGCCAATTCCGCCAAGCCCTGCAAATCAGAACACGCTCCCGGAAGGATGCAGAACTCAACCGGAATACCATCGGAGGTTGCCAGTATTTGAACACGAACGCCATAAAAGTAGCGGCGAAAGCTCGTCATTGCACCGCGATACCGTTTATCCTTAATCATCCGGCATCTTTTAATCCGAATGTTGTCGCAGACCGGAACCGGAAACCAATCAAGCAGATAACGCGATTCCCAATGCAGCTCTTTGAGAACACTGCCCAATTTGTGAAACAACAGGTGAATCAAATCAGCCAACCGATTGACGCGGCGCGAAAAGCGCGACCGGCTCAGCAGTCGCTTCATCAATCCGAGTTGGTGCAAAACCAGGCGGCTTCTCTCAAAATTGCCGCCGAAATGCAGCATTGCGGTAATGGCAATGGTAATGACTTCGGCATCAGACACTTCGGCGCGAATATCTTCGCGGTGTTCGCTCGCCTTGAGAAAATCATCGATAAAACAGTATATTGCAAGAGTGCGATGGCACATTATTTAGTCCTCTTTTTTAAGTTTTTGTTTGGCGACAAAATTCTAAAAGAGGACTTTTCTGTTTTCAAATATCAAACTTTATAACTGGCAACTTGGGTTATTTACTAAGCTTAATTTTTTGAAATTCCAGATTACTGCCCCTGCCAAACCGATTAACAACGAATAAAACAAGACACCTAGTATAAGTCCAAAAATCGCTCCACCCTGCATAGCATGCCCGCCGCTGGAAGATCGATCCAGAGCTTCTCCAAATTCTAACCACGACGAATAAATAGCGCCGAGCACTCTCTTTCTTAAAGCCCGATCACTTACTACGGCGATGCGCAGGAGAATTTGTAGAGCAAAACCGACGAAGGAGCAAATAAGCAGTCGCAAATAAAAGTTCATAACGTCTCAGCAATAAGCTTTGCCATTGATTTTTACATGACAAATTTCAAATGGCAGGGCTTGTCTCGAATAGGGTCGTTTATGACACATTTTTTAACAATTTACATGTCTCATAAATCAGCTTTATTGAGATGGATTGGTTGGAACAATAAACTTTAATTCTTCATTTATAAAAGCCAGATCCATTTTACTTAGCTTTATTCAAAGAGAACATTATTTCTTTCATGAAATAAGGTAAATCTTGTGGTCTTCTCGAAGTGATAATGTTTTCATTTTGAACTACAGGTGAATCTATATAATTTGCCCCACTATTTCTTAAATCATTAGCTATGGCAGGATGACAAGTGGCATTTTTATTTTTTAATATTGCTGCTGAAATTAACACCCACGCTCGGGCTTTTTCATACCTCATTATTTAATAATTTTATCAGGATTAGGTATTGGTGGGTTATTTCCTTTAGGAACAAGCCATAATTCTAATTGAGGTTCGTTGCTATTACCTCCATAAATTATTCTTTGTCTTTTCTTAGAAATTTTTAATTGCTAAGTTAATTCTTTTATTGCAAAATCAGTAACTTTCTTACCTTGATTTTTGCCTTTACCAAACTTTGGATAAGGCTTCACTGACGGAAGCAGTAGAAGATTTAATTTGGAGTGCGTTTCGCGCATTGAAAGAAAATTATATGCTGCTGAATCCTTTGAGCGGTCATTTGCAAGATTAAGATGCTGAACTTTCAGAGATATATGAGAAAAAGGCGCTTGAAATGCATTAACGGTCAACAAAACTAAGGGAAATAGCACTTTAGAACGGACAACTTGAGATATTATCTTAATTGATTCTGTATGCTAAATAACAAACAAACCGGAATATTTGAGTTAATTTATTACTACATCTGCGGATGATATGCGCAGTTTTTGTTCTTTGTATAAATATAGTCTTAGCTAAAAAGGTGGAATCTATGACAATTCCACCTTTTTTATTTGTTGTTTCATCAACTGCCCTAGTAGTTAAAGAGTATACAAAAAGGGTCAAGTAGTTCGTCATAAAAACATTCGTTATAACGACAATCTTTCTCTTATGTTCGCTATCATACATTTAAGTGGCATCTCTGTTTTTTTATTTTCATCTCAAGAAATAAGAGATTTCTCCTCTTATTTCTCGGCATTACCATTTGAGAAGGGTAGTGCCTTTTTTTGTTCATTTAACCAGTAAACTTTTCTTTTTACCAAATGTAAGAAACCCGACAGACGTGAAATTCTTTAACCGTTAATCTGGAAATAGTTCACATATTATTCTCCTTGGATAATAGACTGGATAAGAAACCGGTAATAGAAAGGCGCATGTTGTAATTGGCACGCGCCTTTCTTCATTTCCGTCTAATCTTCCCTCAATTTCTTCTGCGTCAAAGATGACAGGAAATTTCTTAATTCTGTTATTTCAAGCATTATTGAAAAATTTTCTTTAAGAATTATAAAACTACCTTCAAAATCTAAACATATCAGTAATTTGCTTCATTAAGCTGCGATAGATGCATTCATATCCAGACTGATGCTTTCAACTGGCATAATTCCCCGCCACTGTTCGACGAGGTTTTTATATGCTTTTCCAACAGGACGAATCTTGCGCTCTAAATCATAAAGTCCGAGTGGATTAACTCGTCCGCGTTCGTAACGGAGTCCGCAATCCCAGTCTATTTGATCGGTTAAGCTATACCAGGTAAAACCCATAATCGGCACGCCGTCTTGTTTGAGGCGAACCATATTTTCCCATTGTTTGCGCAGCCATACAGGAGCTTCCTTAGCATTTCGAAGATTGGTCTCGGTGTGCATCACCGGCAAATGATAACGGTCGTAATATTGTTTGGTAATAACGTAGTAACCGAAGATTTCGCCGGAATTAGTGATTTTTCCATCTTTTGAGACGAAGTGCTCATTTGTCCAGTAATAATCGTTGCCCATCACGCAGAAAGGCTTAATGTCGCGCCCGTTATTCATCAGCCAGTCGTATTCTTCGCGCGTCATTCCATTATCGGTTAAATACTGATACATTCGCGCCCGTACGTCATGTCCGTAACACAGGTCTAGCGAGAGAAAACGCTTTTCGTTTTGAAAATCCGCTAATTGCTGTGCTTCTGGATCTGTTGCGTGAAAATACTCACTGGATTCACTCTGTATGAAAATGGCATGCGACTGAGCTTTGAGTATGGCGGCTTTAGCGAGCAAATTGGCTTTGGCGAGATGTTTGAGCGCCGTAACAAAAGTTCGGTCGGTTTTCAGACGTTCATTCCACCAACCGTATTGCGCCGAGAATAAAGCGGTAATATAAATTTCGTTGACCGGCGTGTAAAGCCGCACCCAATCGTAACGTCGCGCGAATGCCTCAGCATATTCGGCAAATAGTTCTGGGAAATCCGGATTTTGAAAATTACCAATCCAATCTGGAACTCCAAAATGACATAAATCGGTGATCGGCGTGATGTTAAGTCGTTTGAGTTCCGCAAAAGCCTCGTCCGTAAAAGACCAATCGTATTTGCCGGGAGCAAGATGCACTTTGTAATACGGCGGACCATACCGCAAATATTCCAGACCAAGTTCGCGCACGAGCGCAAAATCCGTCCGCCAGTGTTCGTAATGCCCGCATTTTTCCATTTGGTCAATACGTTTGGATTTTTTGCCACGACCATTAGCAATGGTCGGATAACTGTTTTCAACTCCTGTCGCGAAAATAAAGCGCTGAATTCCGTCTAATTTATGACGTCTTAACTGTTTAATAACAGACACTCAAACTTATCTCCTAATTTGGTTAAAAAATTCCAATAGTTAAACAAAATATTCAAACACATCAAAAAACTCTTTTCTGTAATCCTTCAGACAAAACTAAAACTGCTTTTTATTTGAGAGAAAGGGACTAAAACAGTTTTGCTATTAAATGCATGAATTTGCTATTTAGATCATTAAGATTGATAAACAGTCGATATTAATCAAGTGGTTTCTTAAAAAAATTGCATTTTGTTATCTATATGACGGTGTCTCGATCTGCGATTAATTAGACTGGTTAAAATTTCAGCATAAATCTTTTTTTAAACGGGAAATTAGTTTTTAGAAAGAGGGTAAAAGCCGTCTAAAAATAAAGGATTTTGATGGCGCTTTTAAGAAACAAACGAAAAGGGGGAATAATAATGAAATTAAAACCAATCAGTGATCAGGTCGTCGTTATTACAGGCGCTTCAAGTGGAATCGGGCGCGAAACAGCGCTCAGATTTGCCGAACGGGGCGCAAAAGTCATGGCAACGGCGCGCGATGAATCGGGATTACAATCGATAGTCGAAGAAATAACCAATAACGGCGGAGAGGCAATTTATCAAGTATGTGATGTGTCGAGCTATATCGAAGTCAGAGCCGTTGCTAATAAAACGATCAGCGAATACGGTCGAATTGACACATGGGTTAATAATGCAGCGGTCGGGCTTTATGCAACATTCGAAGAAACTACACTCGAAGAATTTAGGCAGATTTTCGATGTTAATTTGATGGGACAGATTCACGGAGCAAAAGTCGCACTGCCGCATCTGCGCAAAAACGGCGGTGCGCTGATCTGCGTTTCGTCGGTCGAGGCGCGCGTATCGCTTCCGTTGCACAGCGCTTACGCGGCGTCGAAACACGGGATCGAAGGTTTTATGGATTCTCTGCGTCGGGAGTTAATGCACGAAGGAGCTCCGGTAAGCGTGACAAACATTATGCCTGCGAGCATCAACACGCCTTTTTTCAGCAAATCCCGAACTAAAATGGGCGTTAAACCGCAGGGCGCGCCACCTATTTATCAACCGGGCATTGTCGCCGATACGATACTTTACGCCGCCGAACATCCGATTCGCGATTTAATCGCCGGAGGTTCGGGCAAGATGATGATTCTCGGTCAAAAATATACGCCCGCTTTGATGGATATGGCGTTGTCCCGCTACGGTTTTAGTTCGCAGCAAACAGATGAACCCAAAACAAAAGAGGCAGCAAACAATCTTTTTAGTCCGATAGAAGGCGAAGATCGCGTCGAAGGCGATTTCAGCGGAAAGGCTAAGGGCATGAGTTTATATACATCTATTGAAACGCGTCCTCTTATCCGCGCGGTTTTAGCTGCAGGAGCACTCGGCGCAGCTACCATGTATTTCTGGCGTTCATCGCGTAAAAGGCATAATCAAATTGGAGAAAATCAAGAAGAAAATCAATTCCGTGAAAATCAAATACCGGAAGTAACGAACGCAAAGAGTCGTCAGGCTATAAAACCGGTAGTTCTGGTTAATGCTGCGGGAACTTCTTAAACGAGCAGTAATTTAGTTTGGTTGTTTTTAAGATATACATTGTCAGCAAACTAAAACAGCCGCAATAATAAAAAGCCATTATTACGATAAGGTATAATCCCTTTTGATAATGGCTTTTTTATTTCTTTACAGTTAGTCAAAATTGCAGAAACTTATCTAATTTGGCTTTTCCGATATCTTACGCAAACTACATTTAATGCATTTGGTGAACGCTTTTGGGCGACATTTGTCTTTCGACAGACCACATCGCTTCCGACGTTTTTTCATATGGGTAAAGATGAACCATCCAGCCGAGCAGTCGAGGCAGAAATTGTCCGCCGGCTTTGCCGCATTCTTCTTTGGTTGTAATCGAACCTTCTAAACCAAACTTGTCGCCCTGACCGATCAAACCTTTGAAAGCGTCGCTTCCTTTCGGTAAGCAAATGTTTACGTGTTCATGCCACTGAGTTACGCTGAGCGGCACACGCTCGTCAAGCTGGTCTTCCGGCATTCCGGCGGGAGCAGTGTACATGACACCGATCAAACGATAACCGTCGGAAGCTTTCTCATACAGTAAAGAAGTCGGTTTTTCCGGGTTAAAACGGCTTTCAGCTTCTATGTAATTTACCGGTTTATTAAAGTGATACATCGATTGAGGCACTTCGGGCAGCAGAATTTCAAAACCGTCGCGAAGAGCGACTTTGTAATCTTTATATTTTTCAATTGTGCGACGTGCCTGCTTAGCGATCTTTTCGGCACGCGCATTATCTTCAGGTTGAGGCGCGCGCAGTTTTGTCATTCTCATATGCGCGTCATCGTAATCATGCTGCGGAGGTATTGCTTCATTAATCAAAATCGTTTCCGCCATTTCCGTCTTGTCGGTTTCATCCTGTAATTGCTTCCCGGTGCTCTCCGACGCAGCACTCGAACAGGAAACTGTAAAAATCATTGCAAACATTAAAAAAAATGTATTGAATTTCATAATTTGCTTGATTAGATGGAACCCGCTTGATTACTTGTTGTCTTGAAATTGCATTCGTTTCACTGAATTGACTTGTTTTCAACGTCGTTCAATCAGGCGTTGAACATTATTTAATTCGGCGGTTAATTACTATCTTTGTAAGCTGTTTGTTTCCGGCTACTTTGAAGCGGCGAAATTATCAGCGCTTACCGAATTTGACTTGTTCGCTTTTGAATTCAGTTGATTTTCTATTTTGAAGCACTAAAGTTACGATACCTGCAAAAAAGATTGTTTTGTTTCTTAGGAAACGGAAAGATAAGTTAAAAACCGATAAAATTAAAAAATAAAGAATTGAAAGCAGTGCGTTCGAGAACAATTTTGATGAGCTAACACCTGCAAGCAAAAGATGTCCTGAAATAGAATGCACGCCGTCGCAACTATTAGCAATAAAAAGTTTGCGGAATGAAGATAAACTTGTTTTTGTTTCGTTTTCAGGGGGTATCGGTTGAGAAAAGCAGAATGAATTCTTTTAAGTTTATTCTGCTGTTTTTTTTCGCATTCTTCAGCCGAAACGAAATAGAGAGATCTCAATAAATTATATCAAGGGGTTTTGCATGAAATATTTAAGTGGATTTGAAAGCACACACATTTTCGGGTCGGGGAAAGACATTCTGGAACTAACCAAACATACGGAATTTTGTGAAGAAGATTTGCAGCTCGTCAAATTGAGCGGGCTTGATTTGATGAGATATTCCGCTCCGTGGCACAGCATCGAGAAAATCAAAGGAGTTTACGATTGGCAATGGATGGACAGGGCGATGACGAGTATGCACGATCTCGGCATTGAACCGATCTTAGACCCGCTTCATCATACAAGTTTCCCGTGCTGGCTGTCGGACGGGTTTGGAGATTCTGAATTCGTCGATTCATACGTTAGATTCGTGACGGCGCTTTCCGAACGTTATCCGTGGGCGAAACATTACACGGTTATCAACGAACCTTTTGTCACGACCTGGTTTTGCGGTAAAACCGGTACTTGGTATCCGCACAAAAAAGGACATAAGAATTTCGTTCATATGATTTTGAATGTCGGCGAAGCGATAAATCGAATCAGTCGAATGCTAGTCGAGACTATTCCGAATGTTCAGCTCATTCACGTCGATGCTTCGGAACAACATCGAGCATTAGACAAGAAATCCGAACCTTTCACTAGGTTTATGAACGAAATGAGATTTTTAGTGCAGGATATGATTTTAGGCAATATTACTGAAGATCATGTTCTTTATCCTTATCTCATTAAAAATAGAGCAGACAAAAATCGACTCAAATGGTTCGTCGAAAATCCGGCGCGAATCGATGTTATCGGTTTGGATTATTATTCGCATTCGGAACTCGAATGGAATAAAGAAGGTCGCGTGTATCCGAGCATATTTCCTTCCGGCTTTGTTAGCGTCGCGATGGATTACGTCAACCGTTTTAATCTGCCGATTATGCTTTCGGAAACAAATATCAGAGGCTCGGTTCACGAGCGGATAAGCTGGCTTAAATATATGGTCGAGCAGTGTGAAATTCTTGAAGATTGGCTCAAACCGCGCGGCATTCCTTTTCACGGTTTTTGCTGGTATCCGTTTATCGATTCGACCGATTGGTGTTCGCTGGTCACAAAGGCTAGTTCCAACGTTGACCCGCAGGGCATCTTCTGGCTCGATTGCGATTGCAAAAAACGAAACGAATCGGAATTAAGTGAAATTTTTGAAATGCTGGCTCGCGGCCAAATAAGATCAAAAGATATTCCCGCTTATCGATTCGAAACAGAGCTTGAAACAATGCTTGAAAACTTTTTGCCGCAGATGAGTCATTGGCAGTGGCGAAAACCGGGAACCGCCAAGAAAAAAGCGATGATACGGATTGCCGAGACTGTTTACGAACCTGCTTATTCCGGTTTATAAACCGGAATAAGCGCTCGGCTTGATTTCTCAACTTTGATCTTTGCTCGAAAGAGTTACGTTTTGGGATGGTAAAAGAAATAAAGGGAAAGCAGTTTGATAATGAAAAGGGGCAAACTACGCGACGGAAATTCTTTAAGTTCTTTGGTCTCGGAACTATTTCCGCTGTTATCACAATGGCTTGCCGCCCTGCTTCTGTTCAGAATGATACTGAAATGGTTATGACACCAAATAATTCGCCAACCTCAGATTCTAATGCGGCTGAAAAAGGGCGTTTACTTTCTCGTCCTTCAAAACCGACAAAGCAAGCGGCAGAATCGGGGCTGCATTCGCTGTCGATTGATAAAAACCGCAAAGCACTGCTTTATGTGCCGAAAGGATATAAATCGGAAAAGCCCGCGCCTCTTGCGCTAATGCTGCACGGCGCGGGCGGTAACGCTCAGCACGGAATCAGCCTTCTTCAAAACTTCGCCGACGAAGCCGGTATCGTTTTACTCGCGCCGAAATCTCTGCACGCAACATGGGATGTGATTGCGGACGAATACGGCGTTGATGTCGGTTTTATAGATGTAGCGCTAAAAAATGTTTTTGAGCATTACCACATTGATAAATCGCGTCTCGCCGTCGGCGGATTTTCGGATGGCGCTTCTTACGCGCTTTCGCTCGGCGTTATCAACGGCGAACTATTCAGTCACGTTATCGCGTTTTCGCCCGGCTTTATGGCTCCGACTGGACAATCGGGCAGACCGCTTTTTTACATTTCGCACGGAACCGAAGACCGAGTTTTACCGGTCGAGCGCTGCAGCCGTAAATTAGTTCCGCAGTTAAAGCGCTCCGGTTACGACGTTCTTTACCGGGAATTTAACGGACCACACACGATTCCAATTGATATTGCTCAGGAATCAATTCGATGGTTTACCTAATTCCTGCTAAACACCGGAACTTCTCTAACAATGATATGAGACATCCTTTCGAGCATATTCAGTCAGATAAACGACGACGCATTCTTCCGTTATTGCTTGTTGGAACCTTGGTAATCTTCATCATCTGGATTCTGACAGTCAGCCCGATGTCCAATGAAAAAGCGCCTCTCAGCGTATCGTCGTTCGGAATGGCTGGAAGCGTTTCTCGTGCCCAGGAAATGATTGCTTCCTGGGATGAACCGACACGATTAAGCGGCGTTTTCGGAATCGGTTTCGATTTCCTTCAACTGATAGTTTATTCGACGACTTTCGGTATGGCTTGCGCGTCGGCGGCACAAATGTTTCGGGATTTTAACCGCACAGGATTGAGCTCTTTAGGATTTTTAATTGCGTGGGGACAATGGCTTGCCGTATTGTTCGGCACTGTGCAAAACGCCGTAATGATGTCACTCCTGCTCGGTTCCAGCAGTGAATTTTGGGTTGACATCTCGTATTGGGCAACGCTCCTTAAACTGATTTTACTTGCACTTGGTCCGGTTTATGCAACTTTTGGAGGGTTGTTCTGGATCTTCAAAAGACGTAGCATCAAAATGGGCAATCTTCAACCAATGATCTAACATAAAAATTTCTGCTCTGATCTACCTTCGGATATTTCCGAAAATACCAAAGAGAGACTGTTTCGAAACTAATTTTATAATATTTCTTTTTTGTCCGACCCTGCATTTGTATCACAGAAAACAGACTACTATTAGCCAGTTAACTATAATTCGTTTGTAAAAATGAATCTGCTTAAAAATGGATCTGCTTAAAAATGGATCTGCTTAGGTAGTAAATTAAAGAGAATAAAAAACTATGGCAAATGCATGGGCTAAAAACAATAAAACTTTGATGGATAAGCCAGCAGACAAACCGAATGTAGTAATCGTCGGCGGTGGATTTGGCGGTTTAAGGGCGGCAAAACTGCTCGGCAACAAGCAGTTTAACGTTACGCTCATCGATCGCAAAAATCACCATACCTTCCAGCCGCTTTTGTATCAGGTGGCGACTGCTGTTTTATCGCCGGGCGAAATCGCCTCCCCCATCCGAAGAATTTTGCATCGTTATAAAAACGTAGAAGTGCTTCTGGGCGAAGTTGTTGATTTTGATAAGGAAGGACAGTTTGTCATACTCCAAGACGGCTCGAAGATCTCTTATGATTATTTGATTGTCGCTGCTGGCGCGCGTCATTCCTATTTCGGACGCGACGAGTGGGAACGTGACGCGCCTGGCTTAAAGACGATCGAAGACGCGGTGGAAATTCGTCGCCGCGTGCTGCTGGCGTTCGAACTTGCCGAGCGCGACGCGCTTTTGACGGGAACGCACGAACCGTTGGTATTCACTATCGTGGGCGGCGGTCCAACGGGCGTCGAACTTGCCGGGGCGATCGCCGGAATTGCGCGCCGCGCGCTCGACAAAGACTTCAAACTAATTGACACGATGAAAGCTCGCGTTTTGCTTTTTGAAGGTGCACCGCGCGTTCTTGGAACCTTTGCCGAGGACCTTTCACGAAAAGCGGAAAAACATCTTCGCGATTTGGGCGTCGAAGTGTTTCTCAACAGTCTCGTCAAAGAAATCGAACCGGGGCGAATAAAAGTCGGCGAAGAGTGGGTCGAATGCAGTGTCGTATTATGGGGAACGGGCGTGATGGCGTCGCCACTCGGCAAAGCTCTGGATGTAGAAACAGACCGGGCGGGTCGGGTTCTGGTCCAGCCGGATATGACAATCCCTGATTACAAAAACATATTTGTAATAGGAGACTTGTCATTTTATAAAGACGAAGTCGGCGTTGTTCCAGGTGTCGCGCCCGCTGCCATCCAGCAAGCGGAATCAGTCGTCAAAAATATCAATAACGACATAATGGGTGAGCCGCGAAAACCGTTTAAATATGTTGATAAAGGCAGTATGGCAACGATCGGCAGAAACGTCGCCGTCGCACAATTCGGCAAATGGCATTTTGACGGCTTTATCGCGTGGCTGCTCTGGTTGATTGTTCATGTCATAATACTAATTGATTTTCGGAGCCGTCTTTATGTTTTGAGCGAATGGTTTTGGGCTTATTTCACCAGGGAACGAAGTGCAAGACTAATTATCGGGGACTCCGAAGAATTGCGCGAAGCCGTCAGTTTTATTGAAGCGAGACCTCCGGTAACGCTGGTTTCAGAAACAAGCCAAGCGATCGCGCAAAAGCAAATTTTTGTAGAACAAGAAACAAAAATTGTTTAAAGAGCTGTCTTTTCCTGCAAAGATTCAGGCTGACCATAGGAATCGGAGTTTACCGGATTTGTTAATATAGATATTTCAATCTAAGTACGGGACAAAATTAATATAAACCATAAACGCGTAATTAAGGCATTGGCAAACCAATGCCTTAATTACGCTGCAATTCAGGCTAACATTGTACCTTTAATTATTAAAGACCTTCTTTATCTGAAGCTAACGCTATCATCAAGTCTGGTTCTTCGGCAATAATTACCGTTTCAGTTACAACAACGTTAGTTTCTTCAACTGAGTCATTGCCGTCATTGTTCAAGTTATCTTTACCGACATTGATGCCTTCAGTTAAGCGATGGGCTCCGTTGCTGCCATTTTTATTGGGTGCTAACCGCCATAATAATGTTATGCCTGCGCCTGCCGTTAAAAGCGGAACTAAAACTGCAGGCTGGAAAAACCAAGATGCTCCACCTTTCTTGCGACGACCTAAATTTTTGTTGCGACGTTTCGTCAAAGATTCGTTAGCGGCAATTCTGAGGCTTTCGGCTGTTGCCATTGGAATATGTTCTTCGAGCCATCGTGCCATCGCTCTTTCTTCGGCTAATATCTCTTCCAATACCGGAACGCATTGGTCTTCGCCGATTTGTTTGGCAGTCGCAATCAATGACACATACGAAGCGATTTCCAAATGTTCGGCGGAATAATCGGCGAGAAAATTTTTGATGATCTCGTCCGAGAAAAATTCGGTCGAAATGCTTTGTCCCATCCCCGAAATTGTGCCGATTGCCGTCTTTACGCGCGAAACTTTGCCGCCGATGCTTTTAATCATCGTTTCGAGCCGTTCCGCTTGCCGCCTCGTTTCTTCAAGATGCAGCATCTTTCGGTCGTAAATTTCCGGAAAATCACCAGCATCATTAGCGTGATTTTCCAAAACCGGCATCATCGCCAGTTCTGTACTGTATGCATCGTTAAGCCAACTTATAAATAGTTCTTTTTCTGTCATTTGTTTATTACTCCTTGATAAAAATATAAGCATTTATCGAGATGTCATTATCCCGGACTGTGCTTTTTGATAATTACAGATATGGAGGTTTTGGGTCTGTGTGATTGCCTACAAAACCTATCGAATTTCAACAATAAAAATGCGCATTTGTTTTTAATTCACTAAATTTAGACATGAAAATACCACCACACACCTAAAAAGAGCCCTTGATTATGTAAGTCAGTTTTACCGATAATTTACTGATTAAGCGATTTAGAAAGGTTTTTCCAGATTGCCTTTTATGACTTGTTATCGTCATCTCGGTTTTTCTTTAGGTCATGTCCGAAATCATACAGACTGACAAGGATACACAATCTAATCTAAATCCTTATCGTAATTAAATATTTTGACTAAATTCACCTGTTAAGCAATTTAGTAGTGCAGCAAAATAAATACAGGCACGAACATAGAAGCTTTTATTCAAATAACAGATAGAGGAAATTCAAAAATGTCACAAAACCCATTGAATAAAGGGGCGAAGCCGCCTTTTCCCGACCAACCGCAACAAGAACCGGGACTTGAATCTGAAATGAATCCAAAACCGGATTACGGTGAAAATTCTTATCGCGGATCTAACAAACTTACAGGAAAGGCTGCGCTAATTACTGGCGGCGATTCCGGCATTGGACGTGCCGTGGCTCTCGCTTTCGCACGCGAAGGAGCAGATATATTGATTTCATATTTAAGCGAAGAAACGGACGCACAGGAAACCGTGCGAATCATTGAAAAAGAAGGACGTAAATGCGTGGCGATTGCGGGAGACATACAGCAAGAATCTCATTGCAAACAGCTTGTTAAGCGTGCCGTTTCAGAATTCGGGAAAATTGACATTCTTGTCAATAATGCCGCATTTCAAATGACAAGGGAAAGCCTCGACGAAATAGATTCGGAAGAATTCGATCGCACGATGAAAACGAACGTCTACGCCATGTTTTACCTAACAAAAGCCGTGGTGCCTCATATGTCTCCGGGCAGTTCGATTATCAACACCAGTTCAATAAATGCTTCGACACCGAAACCAAAACTGATTGCATATTCGGCGACCAAAGCGGCAATCGCTAATTTCACTGGAAGTTTAGCGCAGATGCTCGCTGAAAAAGGGATTCGGTCGAATGCGGTTGCACCAGGTCCGATCTGGACTCCTTTAATTCCGGCAACGATGCCTAGTGAACAAGTAACGCAATTCGGTAAAGAAGATTCGCCGATGGAGCGTCCGGGACAGCCTTCGGAGGTCGCGCCGCTTTATGTTTTTCTCGCATCTGAAGAGGCTAGCTATATTTCAGGGGCAACAGTTCCAGTGACAGGCGGCAAGCCCGTGATGCCGTAATTATAAATAATTTCAAACGAGCAAAGGAGGACATTTGAAGATGAATAAACGAAAAGAACATCTGGAACTGGTTGCAGCGAGTCTGACTCAATCTTATTACTCGGAACATACGGCGGCGAGCCGTGATTATCGTGAATTGCTTGATACTTATAGTTACATACTGGACGCGTTAATCGAAAAAGATAAACTTCCCGAAGGTCAATCACCTTTGACAGCTAGTGACACTCTGGCTAATCCTGAAACCGCCGATTCACGAGATTAAGATTTATTGTTCCTAATCTTAATTTTGTGCTTAAAACAATATTCACCAAGAGGCGCGAGTGGTTTTGGTAAACCAAGGAGAAACTCCTTACGATGATGTCGTAACTCTGCGAATAACGAGCGGTATCGGTGATGTTCTGCCTCCGGTTATGATGACTGTCAAACAATTGTTTACATAAAAGCTAGAAATTTAACGCATCCTATTTTGAGCGCGTTCAGACCATTGAAACTCTTTGGAAATTATTTTCCAGGATTTTCGCTCGTTTGTATTGAGCGAAACAGACACTTCATATCTATCAGCGCAAAATTGTATCTAGTTGATTTGTTCATTCTTAAGAAGTGACGCACGAAGTACTGCTCGTGCTGAACCGGTGGATACAACTATTCGTTTAAGGGGATCCGAATGTTTGTATCCACTTTTTAATCCTTGATCTTGATTCTTTTAGTTTTTACAAGGAGGAATTCGTTATGAATAAGAAATTAATCAGCATTGTTTTACTTGCTTTGGGTTTAAGCTTAGCGATTGTATTCCGAGGACAGGCAGTAGGAAATATTTCGGGCATAATCTTTATGATTTTCGGCTTCTTTTTTCTGATATTGCCCGGAAAAACAAGTGATGATTTCGATAAAAAGAGAGTTTAAGAAATAACAGAAATACCTACGATCAGAAGAAACATTATGGCTATTCAAAGCAACAGCGCAAATGACCGTAAGCGCACGCCGGATGAAAAAACGTTCAATCAGGCACCGAAAGTTTTTTCAAAAGCGACTTTGGCAGTCATCGCTGTCGCTCTCGTTTTGTTAATTATCGCAACACTTTTAATCAGTGGATTTTTTAGCTTTCCTGGAAGTTAAAATCATAATAAATAACCGACATTTTTTTGCCCTGTATTGGAAGCAAAAAGATTAATCAAAAACGGAACGAAATCATAGTATTCGTGTAAAGAATCGGTAGGGGGTTACCGAGCGGCGCGCCAAATGTATTGAAGTGCAAAATTTCAATAAAAAGGAGGTTTAAATGGCTGAGTCTGCGGAAAATGTCTCGGAACAACGTGAAAATAAAGGCGGATTTTTAGAGGGTAGAAAAGCCCCGGTAATTGGCTGTCTTTTAGTTTTGCTTTTTGTGATTGGTATTCTCGTTGCGATTTTCGTAGTCGGTTCTTTTGAAGCAACACCGGATGATCTTAACAATCCCGGTCCCTAAGCAACAATATCCAATAAAATAATCAGCCTCAAAAGAGAGAAATTTGAGGCTGATTATTTTAACTTTTACTCCTTCGATATCCGTTAAAGCTTACGGTTAAGTAATGCTGTTCGATGAGCATCTAAATCACAAATTTCGTTATGAAGTCATTTACCGGTATGCCAATCCTACACTTCTACGGCGGGAAACAAGCAGATACCGTACAAATCCAGTTACCTGCTTATATTGAACGAACACCATAAACTCTGGCTAAGGCATTAAGTTCGATTCTTAAATTTCTCCAAGAATTTTGCACGCCTGAACCTATTCGCCCGCGACGAATCGCATTGTCAATCTGAGAAGCGATTCTGATACAGCGTTCTACTTCATCACGATTTTCTTGAAGGCTGTCGCCTCGGTCGAATTCACGACGCAATTCGTCAGTCGCTGTTTCCAAATCACGAGCCCGTTCATTGAGACGGTCTTCGCGACGAGTGCCGTCTG
>JAESGR010000496.1_pt1 | contig 26768 bp, 23 predicted proteins | sample 9269771 | NCBI WGS metagenome assembly JAESGR01 (sample SAMN15739572, study PRJNA653492) | algae metagenome | isolation source: Chroococcus sp. CMT-3BRIN-NPC107 and co-occurring heterotrophs from well... | place: USA: Clark Mountains Wilderness, California | collected 2010-04-18 | reverse complement strand
GTCGAGGCACTCCGGGAGCAACGTGACCTGCGTTCGGTCCGCTCCCTCGATGAATCGCTTCATCACGCATCTCGCTAGTCGCGTTGCGGCAATCTAGCCAAGGAGGCGTTTTCACACAAGCTCGGCCCAAAGCGGACATTCCCGGTGACGCTGCTTAAATAGCTCGTGCCTCCGACTAGCCGGCGGCCGCTCCGGAACGGCCGCATGTCCGCTCCGCGCTGCGGCACACTCTGCAGATGGACGAACCGCTCCCACAGCGCCTTGCCGCAGTGTTGGCCGCGGACGCCGTGGGCTTCTCCAAAAGTATGGCCGAGGACGACCAAGGAACGGTGGCCGCGCTGGACGATGCGCGCGCGGTCTTCAGAGATCGTGTACTGCACTGCAAGGGACGAGTGGTGGATACCGCGGGAGACTCGGTGCTCTGCGTCTTCGATTCGGCGGCCAACGCAGTTCGGGCCGCACTTCAAGTTCAGGAGCATCTCCGCGCTCGAAGTCGATCCGGCCGCTTTCTCGAGTTCCGGATCGGACTTCATTTGGGGGACGTGATATTCAAGGAGGACGGCAGCATCTATGGGGACGGCGTCAATGTGGCTGCCAGGCTCCAATCCCTCGCTCCTGCTGGCGAAGTACTCGTGTCAGAAGCAGTTCGCGGAACGCTGCGTAGCGACATGGCCTCGACACTTGTTGACCTTGGCGTGCACCAAGTCAAGAACATCGGCATGCCGATTCAAGCCTATCTGCTCCCCAGTACAAGGCGAACCACGGAGCGCCCGGAGACAGGTGGCACTTCGGCGGCAGCTACCGACGCCTTCAGTGTCGCGCAGCCAGTCCAAGGCTTCGGTGGGCGCCCGGCCATCGCCGTTCTCCCGTTCGACAACCTGAGCAGCGACGCCGATCAGGTGTTTATCGCCGACGGGATCGCAGAGGACATTCTGACGCGGCTTGCCTTGTGGCGATACATGCCGGTCATCGCAAGGAACTCCTCGTTCGCGTTTCGGGGGCGCGCGAGGGATTTGAAGGAGGTCGGCGCAGCGCTTGGCGCTCGCTACATCCTGGAGGGCAGCGTTCGAAGGTCTGCAAGCCGGATCCGGATTACCGGTCAGTTGATCGATGCCGAAACAGGGCACCACGTCTGGGCGGCGAAGTACGACCGCATGCTGAAGGATCTTTTCGACTTGCAAGACGAGATCAGCGGAGAGATCGTCAGCGCGCTCGAAGCTGCTGTCGGCGCCGCCGAGCGTAGCCGGGCGCATCGGCGGCCGGCGCACGATCTGGGTGCGTGGGAGTTGTACCAGAGGGGATGCTCAGAGTTCGCAAGGCTCACAGGAACAGATCTCGCGGAGGCGAAGCGGCTGTGTCTCGCCGCTGCGCAGCGCGACGCGACCTTCGGGCTGCCCTTAGGCCTGGCCGCATTCAGCAACCACGTGGCGGCGCTCTTTGGTTGGACTGATCCAGCTGTTGCTCTGCGCGAAGCGGTGGAACTCGCTTCCGAAGCGATGTCACGCGACGCACTGGACCCCGGTGTACTGGGGTTCCACGGGACAGTGTGCGCTTTCGCAGGAAGACTCGATGCTGCCGCCTCGAGTTGCAGAAGCGCGCTGCAACTGAATCCCAGTTCGGCGCTTGCTCACCTCGGACTCGCATACGCATGCCTCCTAAGCGGTGATTTCGAAACGGGGACCGTTTCAGCGGAGACGGCGCTGCGGCTCAGCCCGAATGATTTCCTGATGCCGCTCATGTTGGGGGTCTTGTCGGCAAGCCACTACCTTTCTCAGGACTACGAGGCTGCGCGGCAAGTGGGGGAAGTGGCGGTGGATCGCGCGCCCCGATTTCCGATGTCGCATGCCGTACTTGCAAGGGCGCTAGCGCAGCTCGGCAGAAAGCGAGAGGCCCTTGCGAGCTTGGACCAGATGCTGGCGCTCGCGCCGGGGTACACCACGCAAACGGCTCACCGCGCACTGCCGTTCAAGAACCCGACCCACTTTGAGCATTGGATGGAGGGACTCCGATTGTTAGGGTGGAACGGCTAACTCACGCGCACGTCCTGCGACACCTAGATGAGTTGGCGAGCTGCGATCGGGCCGGACTGCGACACGAGGCATGTCGGCCTATGGCCGAACGCAGACTGAGACAGCATGGTCGGCCGTGACGCGAGGACTAAGGCGAACGAACCGCGGCAAGTTCGTTGCTTGAGGAGGCGTAGCATGCGCCTGACCACAGGACAGCGCGAGATTGCTGGTATGAGGGAGTCATGCTCACGCGCCGCGAAGTCCTGAGCGTTGCGGCTTCCATCGGGGTTACTGGTTCTGCTGCGCAGTCGCAACGAAAGCCCACGCTCATCGGCTTGCTCAACCCGTACACGACGGCAAAGAATCGCCCCTTCCAAGACACTTTCGTGCGGGCAATGAGCCAACACGGGCATGTTCCCGGCAGAGATTTTTTGCTGCTCGAGCGATACGCCGAAGGCGACAACGAGCGCCTCCCGCATCTCGCTCACGAGTTGGTCGCTGCGAGGGTCAATTTGATCGTCGTGTCCTCCACCAACGCCGCACGAGCCGCCCAGCAAGCGACATCTACGATCCCCATCGTGTTTGATGCGGTCGGTGATCCAGTTCGCGCGGGGTTCGCCGAGTCGGTCCATCGACCAGGCAGGAACATGACCGGTCTGTCCAATTTCTCAGGAGATTTGACGCCCAAGCGGCTTGAGCTGCTTAAGCAGGCGGTGCCCCGTTGCCGGACGGTCGCCGTCCTAGCCAATCCGAGCAATCCTTTCTACGCCAGCACCTTGCAGCGACTGCAGCCGTTCGCGGACAAGCTTGAGCTGAAAGTGTTCCTGGTGAGCGCTCGTAGCAACGACGATTTCGAAGATGCGTTTCACGCCATGAAGCTCGCTCGCGCAGATGCTTTGTTAGAGACGGCGGACGCTTATCTCTGGATGCACGGAGAACAGATCGCCAGCCTTGCGTTGCGACACGGGCTTCCGTCCATCTCCGCTTTCCACGACCTCGTCGAGGCGGGGTGGGTTGATGAGCTACGGAGTAGACATGCATGCCTCCGTCCAGCAGGCTGCGGCGTTCGTCGACAAGATCCTCAAAGGTGGTAGGCCCGAAGAGTTGCGATAGAGCAACCGAGCAGGCTCACGCTGGCGGTCAACGTCAGAAGCGCAACAGCGCTGGGGCTGTCGATACCGCAATCTATTCTGTTGCAGGCCGATAAATTGATCCGATGAGTCCCAACTCCTTTGTTGCTGCCTGGATCTCCGTGTGAATCGGCGGCGAGTTCTTTGACTGCGGCGTGTGTGGGTTCGCCCTGCCACGCTCGCACGCGAACGGCCGCAGGTCGCTTGGGTCAGATTCGACCCACTTACACCTGATGATGTGCCTGTGATGGGGTGCTTCGGTAGCACTCGCCGGATGGCTTGCCAGTCGGACCTCTTGACCGGGAGCGATCGGGCCCGAAAGCAGCCGTTCCTCAACAGCGGCTTGTGGCCGATGGCAGTCATCTAGAAGCGCGCCATCTCAGTCGGTCTTTCGCAGCCGCTCGCCGCGCACCTTCTTTCGAATTCCGGATCGGGTTGTGACGGCCCCGCCTGCCGCCTTGTTCCCTCGAAAACCGAGACCGGCCTACATCAAGCCTGCACCGACAGCCGCACGATCTGCCGATGCGCGCCTCACAACCACATGATGGGCGGCGCAGTGCCCGCTAAGCAGCACCACGCTTCGCGGCGCCGGTCTTAAAGTTTTCGCCATTCGAACGCCACTGAACCGAACATCGATGACCACCCATCGCCCTCCCTCCCAAACCCTCACCGCGCTCGATCGCGCGCATCTCGTCCACCCCGTGTCGGCCTGGCGCCAGCAGGAAGAGCGCGGGCCGCTGGTGCTCGCGTCGGGGCGCGGCTCATGGCTCATCGACCAGCATGGGCACGAGCTGCTCGACGCCTTCGCCGGCCTGTGGTGCGTCAACGTCGGCTACGGGCAGGACAGCGTGGTGGAAGCCGCCACCGCCCAGATGCGGAAGCTCCCCTATGCCACCGGCTACTTCGGCTTCGCCAGCGAACCTGCGATCCGCCTGGCAGCCAAGCTGGCCGAGATCACGCCGCACTCGCTGACGCGCGCCTACCTGACGCTCGGCGGCTCCGAGGCCGTCGACGCCGCCGTCCGCTTCATCGTCCAGTACTGGAACGCGCGCGGGCGGCCGACGAAGAAGCAGTTCATCTCGCTCGAGCGCGGCTACCACGGCTCGTCGTCCACCGGTGCGGGCCTCACGGCGCTGCCGGTGTTCCACCGCGGCTTCGACCTGCCGCTGCCGACGCAGCACTACATCGCCTCGCCGAATCCCTATCGTCATCCGCAGGGCGGTGATGCCGCCGCGCTGATCACGAGCTCGGTCGCCGCGCTGCGCGCGAAGGTGGCCGAGCTCGGCGCCGACAACGTGGCCGCGTTCTTCTGCGAGCCGATCCAGGGCTCCGGCGGCGTGATCGTGCCGCCGGCCGGCTGGCTGAAGGCGATGCGCGACGCGGCGCGCGAGCTCGACATCCTGTTCGTCGTCGACGAGGTCATCACCGGCTTCGGGCGCACCGGTCCGATGTTCGCCTGCGATGCCGAAGGCGTCAAACCCGACCTGATGACGCTGGCCAAGGGCCTGACCGCCGGCTATGTGCCGATGGGCGCAACGATGCTGTCCGAGCCCGTCTATGCCGCCATCGCCGACGCCGCACCGCGCGGCGCGCCGATCGGCCACGGCGCAACCTATTCGGCGCACCCCGTGGGCGCTGCGGTCGCGCTCGAGGTGCTGCGCCTGTACCAGGAAGGTGGCGTCCTGGCCAACGGCCAGCGGGTCGCGGCCCGCTTCGCGGCGGGGCTCGACGCCCTGCGCGAGCATCCGCTCGTCGGCGACGCGCGCCACCGCGGCCTGCTCGGCGCGCTCGAACTGGTGAGCGACAAGGCGAGCAAGCGCGGCTTCGACGCTGCGCTCGCCCTGCCCGACCGGCTGTTCGCCGCCGCCTGGCGCAACGGCGTCACCTTCCGGTGCTTCGGCGATGCGGTCCTCGGCTTCGCTCCGGCCCTGACATTCAGCGACGAAGAGATGGAGCAGCTGTTCGTGCGCCTGCGCCGGACGCTGGACGACGTCCTGGCGCTGCCGGAGGTGCGGGCGGTCGTGGATTGAAACCGAAAGATCCGGGGACTACCATCGCCAGCGGACCATCCCCATGGCCGAAGCCCTCAAGCTGGATCGACTCGACTTGCGCATCCTCGCGCAGCTGCAGCGCCATGGCCGCGTCACCAACGTCGATCTGGCCGATGCCGTCGGACTGTCGCCCAGCCCCTGCCTGATTCGTGTCAAGCGGCTCGAGCAGGCCGGCTACATCGGGGGCTACGGGGCCCACCTGCGGCTTGAGAAGCTCGGCGACACGCTGACCGTCTTCACCGAAGTCACGCTCGCCGACCATCATCGCGAGGACTTCGTACGCTTCGAGGCGGCCATCCGCGAGGTCGACGAGATCCTCGAATGCCATCTCGTCAGCGGCGGCTACGACTACCTGCTGCGCTTCCTGACCCGCGGCGTCAACCACTACCAGCAGGTGATCGAAGGCCTGCTCGAACGCAACATCGGGATCGAGAAGTACTTCAGCTACATCGTCATCAAGTCACCGTTCATCAAGACGCACTGCGCGATTGAACGGCTGTTCCCGGAGCGCCTGGAGTGATGGTCGCAATGCACTGATGCTCAGGGTGGCGTCGTTCGCGGCGCAACGGGTGCCAGCGCTCTTTCGACGACGGCGCAGAACCAGCGCACGCCGAACGGCAGCGCGTCGTCGTTGAAGTCGTAGCAGGGGTGGTGCAGCGATCGCTCGCCGCCCTCCCCCGGCTCTTCACGGCCCTGGCCGAGCCAGAGGTAGGCACCCGGGCGCTCGCGCAGCAGAAACGCGAAGTCCTCGGACGTGAATGCCGGGCGCGGCGCGACGCTCGCAAGCAGCCCCGCTGCCGCTGCTGCTTCAAGCGCCAGCCGGGCCTCGGGCTCGCTGTTGACGGTGGCCGGGTAGTAGCGGTCGTAGGTCACCTCGGCCTGCACGCCATGGGCCAGGGCAACGCCGGCCGCGGCATCGCGCAGCGCGGCTTCGATCCGGTCCTGCACCACGGCCTCGAAGCTGCGCGCCGTACCGGTGATGGTGGCCTCGGCCGGCAGGACGTTGTGGCTGCTGCCGCCGACCATGCGCGTCACCGACAGCAGCGCCGACGCCGCCGGGTCGATGCGGCGCGCGACGATGGTGTTCAGCTGCACCACGAGCTGGCTCGCCGCCAGCAGCACATCCGGCGTGAGGTGCGGCTGCGCGGCGTGGCCCCCGCGGCCGCGCAGCACGATGTCGAATCGGTCGGCCGCCGCCATGATCGAGCCCGGCCGTGTCTGCGCCTGGCCGAGCGGCAGCTCGGGCCAGTTGTGCAGCGCGTAGACCGCATCGCACGGGAAGCGCTCGAACAGCCCCTGCTCGACCATCACGCGCGCGCCACCGCGGCCCTCTTCGGCAGGCTGGAAGATGAAGTGCACGGTGCCGTCGAACCGCCGCGTGCGGGCGAGCTGCTGGGCGGCGCCGAGCAGCATCGCGGTGTGGCCGTCGTGGCCGCAGCCGTGGTGCACGCCGGCATGGCGGCTGGCATGCGCCAGCCGCGACTGCTCGGCGATCGGCAGCGCGTCCATGTCGGCACGCAGGCCGACGGCGCGGCGGCTGCTGCCGTGGCGCAAGGTGCCGATCACGCCGGTGCCGGCCAAGCCCTCCGACACCTCGAGCCCCAGCAGGCGCAGCGCCGCGGACACGATGCCGGCCGTACGCCGCTCCTCGAATGCCAGTTCGGGGTGCGCGTGCAGGTCGCGACGCAGTGCGACCAAGGGCGGCAGGAGGTCTTCGATCGACTCGTCGGGCTGCAGCGCCATGGCGGACCCGTGGTTGGTAGCGATGGCGCAGCTTAGGTGCGGTCGCGCAGCGCTTGGTGCCGTTGTGTGGCCACAAATCGACAGGCTCGTGCGCCGGCGGGGCACAGACCGGCAGATGCCGCGGCGGACCGGCGCACAGAATTGCATCGACTCGCTCACACCTCCGGCGGACCGCATGAACGCATCGTCTCTTCGTCAGGAAACCGACTTCCTCGGCAGCCGCAGCATCCCCGCCACGGCCTATTGGGGCGTGCACACGGCTCGCGCGGTCGAGAACTTTCCGATTTCGGGCCAGCCGCTGTCGTGCATGCCGGAGCTGGTGCGTTCGCTGGCCTGGGTCAAGAAGGCGGCGGCGCAGGCGAACGCCGCACTCGGCGTGATCGACGCCGAGCGTGCCGGCTTCATCGCCGCGGCTTGTGACGACCTGCTCGCCGGGCGGCTGCACGAGGAGTTCGTCGTCGATGTGATCCAGGGCGGCGCCGGCACGTCCACCAACATGAACGCCAACGAGGTCATCGCCAACCGCGCACTCGAACTGATGGGGCACGGGCGAGGACGCTACGACGCGCTGCACCCGAACGACCACGTCAATGCGTCGCAGAGCACGAACGACGTCTATCCGACGGCGCTGCGCCTGGCGACCTGGATCGGCATCGGCGAACTGGTGCGCGAGCTGGCCGCCCTGCGCGAGGCCTTCGAGGCCAAGGCGGCGGAGTTCGCCGACGTGCTGAAGATCGGACGCACGCAGCTGCAGGACGCGGTGCCGATGACGCTCGGCCAGGAGTTCCTGACGTACGCGGTGATGATCGGCGAAGACGAATTGCGGCTCGACGAGGCGCGCGCCCTGCTGGCCGAAGTGAACCTGGGCGCGACGGCCATCGGCACCGGCATCAACGCACCGGCGGGCTACGCCGACGTGGTCGTGCCGCTGCTGGCCCGCATCAGCGGCGTGCCGGTCGTCAAGGCGCCGAACCTCGTCGAGGCGACGCAGGACACCGGCGCGTTCGTGCAGGTGTCGGGCGTGCTCAAGCGGGTGGCGTGCAAGCTGTCCAAGACCTGTCACGACCTGCGGCTGCTGTCCTCGGGGCCGCAGGCGGGCTTTGCCGACATCGCGCTGCCGCCGCGGCAGGCCGGCTCGTCGATCATGCCCGGCAAGGTGAACCCGGTGATCCCGGAAGTGATGAACCAGGTCGCGTTCGAAGTGATCGGCAACGACATCACCATCACCATGGCGGCCGAAGCCGGGCAGCTGCAGCTCAATGCCTTCGAGCCGATCATCGGCTGGTCGATGCACAAGAGCGTGCGCCACCTGCGCCAGGCGTGCGCCACGCTGCGGCTGCATTGCGTGGCCGGGATCCAGGCCAATCGCAAGCTGCTCGAGCGTCGTGTGGCCGAATCCGCGACGCTGGCGACAGCCCTGAACCCGCTGATCGGCTATGAGCGGGCCGCGCTGGTCGTGAAGACGGCTCTTGCCGCAGGCGCGACGATCGCCGACACCGCGCACGCTCTGGGCCTGATGCGCGCCGACGAGCTGCAGGCACTGCTCGTCGTGCAGCGCTTGACCGAACCGATCCGCCCTGCCGCTGCCTTGGTGCAACGGTGATGCCGCAACGTCACCGCGTGGTCATCGTCGGCGGCGGCGCCGGCGGGCTCGAGCTCGCCACGCGGCTGGGCGACAGGATCGGTGGCAGCACCGACGTGACGCTGATCGAACGCAACCGCACCCACGTCTGGAAGCCCAAGCTCCATGCCATCGCCGCCGGCAGCATGGACGTTTCGTCGCACGAGGTGGACTACCTGGCGCAGGCGCACCGGCATGGGTTCCGGTACCGCATCGGCGAAATGACCGGCCTGGACCGCCAGCGCCGCGAAGTGCACGTCGCCGCCTACCATGACGCCGACGGCCGCGAGGTGACGCCGCACCGGGCGTTCGGCTATGACACGCTGGTCCTCGCGATCGGCAGCCAGAGCAACGACTTCGGCACGCCGGGTGTGTGCGAGCACGCGATGAAGCTGGAATCGCAAGCCGACGCCAGGCGGTTTCATGCGGCGATGGTCAACGCCTGCATCCGCGCCCATGCGCAGGCCACCCCGCTGCGCCCGGAGCAGTTGAAGGTCGCGATCATCGGCGCCGGCGCCACCGGCGTGGAGCTCGCCGCCGAGCTGCACCGCACGACGCGCGAGGTGGTGGCCCAGGGGCTCGACCGCGTCGACGCAGACAAGGACATCACCGTCAACGTGATCGAAGCCGCCGATCGGGTGCTGCCGGCACTGCCGCCGCGACTGTCGCAGGCCACGCTCGACCTGCTGACCCGGCTGGGCGTGCAGGTCCACACCAACGCACGCGTGGCGGAAGTGCTGCGCGACGGTGTCCGGCTCGCCGATGGCCGCTTGCTGCCGGCGGAGCTGGTGGTCTGGGCGGCAGGCGTCAAGGCCCCCGACTTTCTCCAGGGCCTGGCCGGGCTGGAGAGCAACCGCATCAACCAGCTCCTGGTGCGGCCGAGCTTGCAGACGACGCGCGACGACGACGTGTTCGCGATGGGCGACTGTGCGGCATGCGTCTGGGCCGACCGCGGAACGGTGCCCCCGCGTGCCCAGGCAGCGCATCAGCAAGCGACGCATCTGTACCGGCAGATCCGCAGGCGCCTCGCGGGCAAGCCGCTGCAGGCGTACAGCTACCGCGACTTCGGATCGCTGGTGTCGCTCGGCAAGTTCGGCACGGTCGGCAACATGACCGGCGGCCTGGTCGGCGGCAACCTGATGATCGAAGGCTCGATCGCACGACTGATGTACCTGTGGCTCTACAAGATGCACGAGCTGGCCCTGCACAGCCCGGCGAAGGTGACACTCGACTCCCTGGCCAGGCTGATCGCGAGCCGCACGGTGCCGCCGGTGAAGCTGCATTGAGCTTCCCACGTGTGCTCGTGCGACCGTTCTCAGGGTGTTCGCAGTGCCCGTACTCCGACGACGACACGGTCGAACTGCCACACAGAAGGGGGGTGGCGCGATGAAGCTCGCCTCGGTGCGGCGCAGGGCATCCCGTCGGTGTGCTGTTCGCGCTTTCCGTCTACTGGTTGCGGCAGGCGGCGTCGGCCGGTTGGGGGCCCTGCGCGGCCGCTAACGCAGGGCCGCGAGCTTCTTCCGGTCGACGCCGGCGGCCAGCGCCTTGAGATCGGCGACCGTGGCCGCCGCCGACGCCGCGGCGACGACGAAACCGTCCTTCGTCGTCACCGTCACCTCGCTGCCCTTGCCGCCGGCGCGAACGAGTTCGCGCACCGTCGCGGCGCCGTCGGGGTAGACCGTTTCCTTGCCGTCGGGTCCGTCGTTCGTGCTGCGCTCGGTCGCATGGCCGGCGGCCGCGAGCCCGGCCTGGGCGGCGAGATCGGTCAGCGTCAGCGTCGCCTCGGTCGTGCCGGCGAGGTAGTGGCCGGTGACGACGCGGCCGCCGCCGCTGCCGCCGCGCTGCTTCGGCTGCACGGTCGAGTCGTCGAGCTTCCACTTGCCGGCGCGCTTCGGCAGCAGGGCGAGCAGCGTGGCGGCGTCAGGGCGGGATTCGGCGTTCACGGCGGTGTTCCTCCCCGAGGCGGATTGCGCGACCGCCGGCGTACCGAAGCCGGCGATGCCGGCTGCGGCGCTGGTGGCGACGATTGCCAGGATCGATCGACGGTCGAGGCGGGTCATGACTTCATCGTAGCCGAGCGGCACGGTGCAGCGGCGCTTTCGGCGCTGGCCGCCGATCGTACGATCGGGTCCTCGACAGCGGGCGATCCTCGCCTAGACTGTCGCCCTTCGCCCGCCGACCTGACGGGCAGGAGGAGACGACCATGGGATTGCTGGACGTCCTGGGCCTGAAGAAGCCGGGCGGCGGGGGAACCGGCGGCGCCACCGGCGCGGCCGCGAAGAGCGCGCCGGCCGCCGCGCCCGACCCGAAGCGCTTCGCTTACGAGACGGCGCGGGTCGACGTCGATCGTCTGGCGCGCGCCCTCGGCACGCATCCGCAGCGGGCCAAGGTGCAGTCACAGATCACGACCGCCCAGGCGTCGTTCGCCGCCGCCGATAGCCACGCCGCGGCGTCGCGCTGGCCGCAGGCGACGCAGGCCCTGTCCGACGCGAAGCAGCGTTTCGAGCGGGCCCGTGCCGCCGCCGACCTGTGGATCGAGTACCTGGCCAAGCGGGCGGCCATGCGCGCCGCGGCGATGTCGCTCGACGGCTTCTGGAGCGATGCGGCCGTCAAGGCGATCAACGACGCGTTGAAGGGCGCCGAGCAGAACGCCAACGCCAACCCGCCGACGCTGGCCGCGGCGATCAAGAAGCTGACCGATGCCGAAAAGGTGGTTCAGAACAGCCTGAAGGCCGACATCGACAGGGCGAAGACCCAGCTCGCCACGGTCACCGGCGGCGCCGCCACGGTCCACGCCTTCGCCAGCGCCGAGATCGCCACCGCGCAGACGACGATCGCCACCGCCGACGCGGCGCTCGCAGCCGGCAACTGGAGCCAGGTGGCGCAGTCGGTGATGGTCGTGACTTTCAGCATTCCGGCCTTGCAGCGTTTCGCCGGGCGGCGCGGCACCTACGAGACCGAACGCACGCCGATCGCGGCGCAGCTCGACGCGCTTAAGGCGCAACCGGCACTGGCACCGCGCGTCGCCCCGCTCGAGGCGCTGCTCGTCCAGGCCGACGCTCAGGCGAACCACGACACGATGCAGTTCGAGCGCGGCAGCGCGTTGCTGAAGGCCCTGGCGGCACGCTGCACGTCCTGGCAGGCGGTCTCGGCGATCGTCGGCGACTTCGATGCGCAGAAGCGCCTCGCCGAGCAGGAAGCGGCCGTGCTCGATTCGCACGCCGCCGCGGCGGCGGTGGCGAATGAGCGAGCCGCCGTGCGCAACCTGCTGCAGCAGGCCGATACCACGGCCCGCGCCGGCGCCGCCGCCGTCGACCCGGGCCCGGACTTTCGCCAGGCGCTGGCGCTGATCGTGCGCGCCCGCGCCGACCTGCAGACGGCCAAGGCTCGCGCCGACGGCCTGGGTCCGGTGAACGATGCGAAGAAGGCCGCCGACAAGGGCGACCCCGCTGGGCTGAAGAAGGCGATGACCGATCTCGGCAAGGCCTTCGACGCGACCGCCGCCACGCCGCAGGCCGCCGCCTCGGCCGCACTGGTGGCGCAGGGGAAGGCGCAGCTCGCCGAGGCGAGCAAGGCGCTCGCCGCGAAGAACACGCCGAGCACGGCCCGGGCGCTGAAGCAGGCGGCCGACACGCTCGACGCAGCGCGCACGGCACAGGCGAAGCAGACGCAGGCCGAGTCGCAGGTGCCGGCGGTCAAGGCGCGCCTCACGGCCCTGCAGGCGAGCCCGCGAGCGGCGGCGATCAAGGTGCCGATCGACGCGCTGGTGGCGGCGATCGGCACGGTCGACACCTCCATCGCGGCGCACGACGCGCCGGCTGCGCTGACCGCGATCGTCGAGAGCCAGAAGGGGGCGACGGCGGCGGAGGCGGCCGAGGCCGCGCGCGACGCCTGGGACAAGGCCGTCGCGCCGATCCGCGTCAAGGTCGCCGCCGTCGCGAACAAGGACGACAAGAAGAAGCTCGAAGGCCTGCTGAAAGACGCCGACGCGCACGCCGACGCGCTGCGCTTCCCCGAGGCGGAGACGGCGCGCAAGCGCATCGCCGTCGCGATTGACAAGGCGGCGCTCGATCGGGCGGCGAAGAAGAAGCCGCCGGTCCCGGCCGACTGCAGGGCGCTGGCCTCGAGCATGGCCGCCAACGGCGGCGGCGCCGACGTCGACGCGATGATCCAGGATCCGGCGCTCACCAACCCCGACGTCGTCGCCGCGATGGCCGGCGGCCGCTTCAACATCGAGCTGCGCGCCCATTCCAACCTGCAGAAGCCGCGCACCCATCGCACGGAGAACCTGAAGGCGCTCGCCGCCACCTTCGCCAAGGTGCCGGAGCACGTCGCCGCGCACGGCAGCATCACCGCCGTCGACCACTTCGATTCGAAGAAGGGATCGGGCGGCGCCTGGAGCGCCGACGGCACGGTCGAGCTCACGGGTCGGCCGAACGTGAACGACCAGACGTACGGCAGCGGCATGACCGTGAAGGACGCAAGCGGCAAGGTCGTGTCGCAGCTGCCCGGCACGATAGACCCCGATTGCCAGACGGCGGCCGGCGCGAAGAGCGACCTGCTCAGCTTCACCGCGCTGCACGAGGTCGGCCACGGGGTCGACGATTCACTGACCTACATGGCACGCAACGGCATGAAGCCCGACCACGGCGGCTGGAAGGAATACGGCACTGGCCTGCAGGAGGTGGCCGACGCCGTCGGCCCGCACATCGCGACCCAGGTCCCGGGGTCGAACTTCTACAGCACGCCGGAGCAGAAGGCCTACGTTCTCGCCCGCCTGATGACGCAGCCGGCCGACCAGCCGGCGGGCCTCGTCGCCGGCACGCCGGAAGCGCTGGCCTACAAGGCCTTCGACGACTGGCTCGCGCTCGCCACCTCCGATGGCATCTGGGAACGCGACGGTGATGCGCAGTCGATCGCCGTCGGCGGCCGCATCTACCACGAGGCCTACAAGCGCAACTGGGTGAGCTACCTGCAGGACGCGCGGAGCAAGGGCTTCACCGGCTATCAGTTCCGCTCGCCGGCCGAGTGGTTCGCCGAGATCTACGCCGGCTTCCACTCCGGCGTGCTCGGGCCAAACCATCCGGCGCGGGCCTGGCTCGCGACGCTTTGACCCGCCGAGCCGACAAGGAGACACGTCCATGTCCGTCTTCCGCAGCGTCGACGTCGAGTGCCCCGGCTGCGGCACCGTCGCCCACGTCAATCTCGTGCTGAGCGTCAACGCCGACCGCCGACCCGACCTGCGCGACGCCATCATCGACGGCAGCTTTCAGCGCTTCGCCTGCGCCTCGTGCGGCACGTCGCAGCGCATCGATCCGGCGTTCACCTACGTCAACCTGGCGCGCAAGCAGTACGTCGGCGTCTGGCCGACGGCGCGGCGCAGCGACTGGCAGGCTGCGGCCGCCGAGACGCAGGCCGCGTTCGAGAAGGCCTATGGCAAGGCGGCGACCGGCAAGGCGAAGGACCTCGGCGCGGGGGTGCAGGTGCGCGCCGTGTTCGGCTGGGCGGCGCTGGTGGAGAAGATCCTCGCCGCCGGCGCCGGCATCGACGACCGCACCCTCGAGCTGCTGAAGATCCTCGTCATGCGGCGCAGCCCCTCGACGCCGGTCCCCGGCGACATCGAGCTGCGCCTGGTGGCCGTCGATGGCGGCGACCCGGTGATCGGCTGGGTCGACCCCGTCGACGGCAGCGTCGGCGAAGCGCGCAAGGTCGGCGGCGGGGCGGTGGCCGCGATCGAGGCCGAGCCCGAGGCCTGGGCGGCGCTGCGCACCGACCTGGGCAAGGGCCCGGTGGTGGACTTCCAGCGCGACATGCTGCCGGCCTGAGGCCGCGCTGCCGCGTCGTGATCCGCGGGGTCGATGGGCGAGATCCTGCCGGCCGCGGCCGGCATCGGCGCGGGTGCGCCACGGCGCAGGCTCACGGCGCCGCGGCGCTTGTGCCAGCCTCAGCACATTCGGTCTCCTCGCCAGATGAGCAGGAGCGCCAGCGTCGTCTTCGAGATCGTCGTCGGATCGGGGATCGCGCTCGTCGTCGTCGTGGTCGCGATCTGTTTGCGCAGCAGCAGGGTCGGCGGCGTGTACTCCCGCGAGCGCACGGTGCTGTTCGCCGGCATGCCTCGGAAAGGGATCGACCGCATTGACGCCGACCTTGTGCTGTGTACGACGATGAGGCGCTCATGCCGCGGCTGAAGCGGGGCCGGCCGGCGCGTGTCGGTCTACATCGCGATGTCCCGCCATGAAAAAAGCCCCTTCCGGGGCTTGGTTCAGAGGCTAGCTTGGCGGAGCCGGAGGGATTCGAACCCTCGATGCAGGTTTTGCCCACATACTCCCTTAGCAGGGGAGCACCTTCGGCCACTCGGTCACAGCTCCGTGCGGCGAATTCTAACGGCTGCCCTCGCCTTCGCGAGCCGCGGCCGGCTACGCCGGTCCAGCCCCGACGTCGAGATCGAAGGCCTTGTGCAGGGCCCGGACGGCGAGCTCCATGTACTTCTCGTCGATCACGACGCTGGTCTTGATCTCGCTGGTGGTGATCATCTGGATGTTGATGCCCTCTTCGCTCAGCGCGCTGAACATGCGGCTGGCGACCCCCACGTGCGAGCGCATGCCGATGCCGACGATGCTCACCTTGCAGATCCTGTCGTCGCCGGTCAGGCCGGCGGCGCCGGTCCTGGGAATGACGACACTTCGCATCAGCTCCATCGTGCGCGCGTAGTCGTTCCGGTGGACGGTGAACGAGAAGTCGGTGCGTCCGTCGTGCGAGACGTTCTGGATGATCACGTCCACGTCGATGTTGGCCTCGGCGACGGGGCCCAGGATCATGTGCGCGACCCCGGGCTTGTCGGTCACGCCCATCAGGCTGACCTTGGCTTCGTCCCGGTTGAAGGCGATGCCGGACACGACGGCTTGTTCCATCTTGAGAGCTTCCTCGAAGGTGATGAGGGTGCCCGACCGGGCCTCCTCCGCGATGTCGATGTCCCAGGGCGTGAAGCTCGATAGCACGCGCAGCGGCACCCGGTACTTGCCGGCGAACTCGACCGAGCGGATCTGCAGCACCTTGGAGCCGAGGCTGGCCATCTCGAGCATTTCCTCGAAGCTGATGGTCTTCAGCCGCCTCGCGTCGGCGACGATCCGCGGGTCGGTGGTGTAGACGCCGTCGACGTCGGTGTAGATGAGGCACTCGTCGGCCTTCAGCGCCGCGGCGACGGCCACCGCTGATGTGTCCGAGCCGCCCCGGCCCAGCGTGGTGATGTTGCCGTGCGGGTCGACGCCCTGGAAGCCGGTGATGACGACGATCCTGCCGGCGTCGAGGTCGGCGCGAATGCGCGCGTCCTCGATGTGGCTGATGCGCGCCTTCGTGTAGGCCACGTCGGTGGCGATCGGCACCTGCCAGCCGGCGTAGCTCACGGCGTCCAGGCCCTCAGCCTGCAAGGCGATGGCGAGCAGGCCGACCGAGACCTGCTCGCCGGTCGAGGCGATCATGTCGAGCTCGCGCAGCAGCTCCGGCGTCGTGCGTTCCGGCGACAGCTGCTTGGCGAGCGCCAGCAGGCGATTGGTCTCGCCGCTCATCGCCGAGGGCACGACGACCATCCGGTGCCCCGCCCTCGCCCACTTGGCGACCCGGCGGGCAACGCTCTGGATCCGCTCCGGCGAGCCCATGGAGGTGCCGCCGTACTTGTGAACGATCAATGACATGGAGGAGCGCCGCTGCAGCGCACCGGGGCGCGGTGCCTGCGCCGTGGGCGCGCGAGGGACGAGGGCGGTGATTCTAGCGACGCGTCGGCGGCGCCCGCCCTGCGCTGTCCCGCTCAGGCCGGGAGCCAGGCGATCGCGACCTGTGCGTCGCCTGCCTCGGCGAGGACGCGTGCGTCGATGCCGAGGCCGGGCACGAAGACGAGGACCTCGCCGCTGCAGAGCACCGGGCCCGTACGCTGCCGCGGCGGCACGCCGGCGGCCTGGAACTGCAGCTTGAGGCTGCGCGGCGGCCGGCCCGGACCCGCCTGGAAGCGGTCGCCCGGCCGGCGCATGCGCACCTGCAGCTGTGCCGCGCGCTGCAGCGTCATCCCGCCGGCGTCGACGGGCTCCACGTGGAACGCGCCACGCCACGACGGCAGCTCGTGGCGGCCCGGCTGGCTCAGGTCGATCGGCAGCGCAGGGCCTGGTGCGGGCGCCACAGGCGCGGCGACGAAGGAGAGCCGTCCGCGGTAGGCGTGCAGCTCGCCCTCGGGTGCCGGCCAGCGTCGGGACGCCGTCGCGTCGAGCTCGACGAGGAGGCGCTCGACGAGGCTGGACGGCGCCGGCTCGCCCATGCGGCCATGCAGCCATGCGCGTAATGCGTGCGCACGGCGGTCCGGCGGCAGCAGGGCCCACGGTCCGATCGCCAGGGCGTCGCCGTCGCGGACCTCCAGGAGATCGTGCGCCGCGACCTCGTCGACCACCGTCATCGCCTGCTGCGCCCACGCGGCCGCGCGTGCCAGCGCATGCTCGGCATCGGGGAAGGCGGCGCTCAGCGCCGGCCATACCTGCGCCCGCAGGCGATTGCGGGCGAAGCGCTCGTCGGCGTTGCTGTCGTCTTCGACCCAGCGCAGCCGGTGCGCGCGTGCGTACGCGGCGACGACGGCATCGGGCACCGCCAGCCATGGCCGAGCCCACGTGACCCCCTCGCGAGTCGCCGACGCCGGCATGGCCGAGAGCGCCGCGACGCCGCCCCCGCGCAACGCCTGGAGCAGGAAGGTCTCGGCCTGGTCGCGACGATGGTGGGCGATGAGCACCAGGTCGGCGCCGCCTGCCCGCGCCATCTGCGTCAGCGCCCGGTAGCGCTCGCGCCGGGCCCAGCCTTCGACGCTTTCGCCAGGCGCGGGCCGCCCGGTCAGGCGCTGCGCGACGAAGGCGAGCGGCCAGCCTCGTGCCGCCCAGTGCCGGCAACGCTCCTCGCAGGCGGAGAGCCAGGCGTCGGCATGGCTGCTGAGGCCGTGGTGCACGTGCAGCGCCAGCACGCGCAGGCCGAGCCGCTGGGCGGCGACGCATGTCGCGTGCAGGAGAGCGGTGGAATCCCGGCCGCCGCTGTAGGCGACGCCGACGACGCTGCCGGAGCGGCGCCGGACCCGGCTGTCAGCGCTCGGTGGTGTCGGTGAAGCGGCCGTACGACTGCAGCCGCTCGTAGCGGCGCTGCACCAGCTCGCGCTTCGGCAGGTCGCTCACCTGCCGGAAGGCGTCGTTCAGGGCGCGCTTCAGGAAGGCCGCCATCTGCTTCATGTCCCGATGGGCGCCGCCGACCGGCTCGTTCACGATCTTGTCGATCAGCCCGAGCGCCTTCAGCCGGTGCGCCGTGATGCCGAGCTGCTCGGCCGCGTCGGCGGCACGCTCGGCCGTCTTCCAGAGGATGGAGGCGCAGCCCTCGGGCGAGATCACCGAGTAGATCGAGTACTGCAGCATCAGGAGCTGGTCGCCGACGCTGATCGCGAGCGCTCCGCCCGAGCCGCCCTCGCCGATGATGGTGACGATGATCGGCACCTCGAGCTGGGCCATCTCGAGGATGTTGCGGCCGATCGCCTCCGACTGGCCGCGCTCCTCGGCGCCGATGCCGGGGTACGCGCCCGGCGTGTCCACGAAGCTGAAGACCGGCAGGTTGAACTTCTCGGCGAGCTTCATCAGGCGCAGGGCCTTGCGGTAGCCCTCCGGCCGCGACATGCCGAAGTTGCGGGCGGCCCGCTCCTTCGTGTCGCGCCCTTTCTGGTGGCCGAGCACCATGCAGGACTGGCCGTTGAAGCGGGCCAGGCCGCCGATGATGGACTGGTCGTCGGCGAACGCACGGTCGCCGTGCAGCTCCTGGAAGTCGGTGAAGACCTCGCTCACGTAGTCGAGCGTGTACGGCCGCTGCGGGTGGCGCGCGATCTGCGTCACCTGCCACGGCGTCAGGCCCGAGTAGATGTCCTTGGTGAGGAGCAGGCTCTTCTTGCTGAGCCGGTCGATCTCTTCCGAGATGTCGACGGCGGACTCGTTCTGCACGTAGCGCAGCTCTTCGATCTTCGTCTCGAGCTCGGCGACCGGCTGCTCGAAGTCGAGGAAGTGGCGTTTGCTCATCTAGTAGGTCACCGGCACCGGATCGAGGCTGCGCCAAATGTACCAAGTGGCGACCGACCTGAACGGCGCCCAGGCATCGCCCACTTCGCGCACCTCGGCTCTCGACACCGGCTCGCCGCTGAAGTAGTTGACGCTGATGCCCTTGACGAGGCCGATGTCGTCGAGCGGCAGCACGTTCGGGCGCAGCAGGTGGAAGATGAGGAACATCTCGGCCGTCCACCGGCCGATGCCGCGGATGGCGACCAGCTCCTCGATGATCGCCTCGTCGTCCATGTCGCGCCACCGGGCTGGGTGCACGGCGCCGGACTCGAAGTGCTGGGCCAGGTCGCAAAGGTATTCGACCTTGCGCGCCGACAGGCCGGCGGCGCGGATCTGCGGTGCCTCGAGCGCGAGCACGTCGGCCGGCACGAGGCGCTTGCCCGATCCGCTGGTGAGCGCCACGAAGCGGTCCCACACGGACTGCGCCGCCTTGACCGAGATCTGCTGCCCGACGATCGACCGCGCCAGCGTGGTGAAGGCGTCGCCGCGGCTCTCGAGCCGGCCGTCGCCGAAGCTCGGGATCAGCTTGCGCATGACGCGATCGCGCTTGGTCAGATGCTTGCAGGCATCGTCCCAGAAATCGGGCGTGGCGAGGCGTGTCGAGGCCGCAGGCACTCAGCCCCTCACCCAGGTCGTGCCCTGCGCCGAGTCCTTGAGGACGATGCCCTCGGCGGCCAGCTCGGCGCGGATGGCGTCGGCACGGGCGAAGTCGCGGTCGCGCTTGGCTCGCGCGCGGGCCTCGATGCGCGCCGCGATGCTCGTCTCGTCGACGGTGCCTCCGGACTGCAGGAAGGCGCGCGGCGCCTGCTGCAGGAAGCCGAGCGTCCCCGCCAGGGCTCGCAGCAAGGACGCATCCTCGGCCTTGCGGGTGCGGTTGATCTCGCCCGCGAGCTCGAACAGCACCGACACCGCGATCGGCGTGTTGAAGTCATCGTTCATCGCCGCCCGGAACGCGGCCGCTCGCGCATCGCTCCAGTCGACCTCCGTCGCCGCGCCGGGATCCGTGCCGTCGAGCGCCGTGTACAGGCGGCGCAGGGCGGCCCTGGCGTCGTCGAGGTTCACGTCGCTGAAGTTGAACGGGCTGCGATAGTGGGTGCGCAGCATGAAGAAGCGCAGCGTCTCGCCGTCGTAGCGCTGGAGCACGTCTCGGATGGTGAAGAAGTTGCCGAGCGACTTCGACATCTTCTCGTTGTCGACGTTGAGGAAGCCGTTGTGCATCCAGACGTTGACGAAGGGACCGTCGTTCGCGCCTTCGCTCTGCGCGATCTCGTTCTCGTGGTGCGGGAAGGTGAGGTCCTGGCCGCCGCCGTGGATGTCGAAATGCGAGCCGAGGAGCGCCTTGCACATCGCCGAGCACTCGATGTGCCAGCCCGGCCGGCCGGGCCCGTACGGGCTCGGCCATTTGGCCTCCTCGGGCTCGCTCTCCTTGGCCGCCTTCCACATCACGAAGTCGAGAGGATCCTGCTTGCCGTCGAGCACCGCGACACGCTCGCCGGCGCGCAGCTGGTCGATGGATTTTCCCGACAGCTTGCCGTAGCCGGGGAACTTGCGCACGGCAAAGTTGACATCGCCGTTGGGGCTCCGATAGCCGAGCCCCTTCTGCTCGAGGACGCCGATCATGTCGAGCATTTGCGGCACGAACTCGGTGGCACGCGGCTCGTGCGTCGGCGGCTCGATGCCGAGCGCGGCGACGTCCCGGTGCATCGCCGCGATCATCTCGTCGGTCAGCGAACGGATGGTGATGTTCCGCTCGAGCGCGCGCTTGATGATCTTGTCGTCGATGTCGGTCACGTTGCGCACGTAGGTCACGCGGTAGCCGAGCGTCTTCAGCCAGCGCTGGACGACATCGAAGGCCATCATGAAGCGTGCGTGGCCCATGTGGCAGAGGTCGTAGATCGTCATTCCGCACACGTACATGCGCACGTGGTTCGGCTCGATCGGCTGGAAGGTTTCGGTCGCCCGCGTGAGCGTGTTATGGATGCGAAGTGTCATGCGGCGCGGGCCGGCTCCGCGCCGCGCACCGGCCTCTGGCGCTGCGGCGTGAAGGGCTTCGGCATCGTGTGCGTACCCTACAATCGAATCAGTATAGCGGCCACTGTCTACGCGTCTGCGGGGCATTTTCGACTCGCCGCCATGCATTCCGCGACGATGCAATCCAGGTTCAAAGTCCTCGCCCTGCTGCTTCTCCTCGCGGTCCCGCTGCCCTCCTTCGCGGCCTTGGCCGAAGAGCTGTCCGAGGTCACTCGGCTGCATCGCGCCGGGCAGTCGGCAGCGGCTCTGGAGCGCGCCGACCGCTATCTCGCGACGGCACCCCGGGACGCGCAGATGCGCTTCCTGAAGTCGGTGCTGCTCGCCGACACCGGCCGAAGCAGCGAGGCGCTCGCGCTGCTCACGCAGCTGGTCCAGGACTATCCTGAGCTGGCCGAGCCGCACAACAACCTCGCCGCGTTGCACGCCGCCGCGGGCGACTACGCCAAGGCGCGCGCCGCGCTCGAGGAAGCGATCCGCCTGAATCCCGGCTATGCCCCGGCGCACGAGAACCTCGGTGACGTGCACGTCATGCTGGCGACGCAGGCGTATGCCCGGGCATTGCGTCTCGAGCCCGCCAGCCCGTCGCTGCCCCGCAAGCTCGCGCTGGCGCGGCAGCTCCCCGCCCCGGCGCCTGCACGGCAGCCGGATGTCTCGAATCCGCGGGGGACGGCCGCAGCGTCGGCCCCGCGCTAGCCCCTTTCACCTTTCAGGAGAACCCGATGCCAGGAATCCTCTCGAAGCTCTTCGTCTCGGCTGCGGCCGCTGCCGCCCTCTGCGTCGCCGCGCCGGCCCTGGCGCAGAAGGTCAAGCTCGCCACCAGCGCCGGCGACATCGTCGTCGAGCTCGATGCTTCCAAGGCGCCGAAGTCGGTCGAGAACTTCCTGCAGTACGTGAAGGATGGTCACTACACCAACACCGTCTTCCATCGGGTGATCGAGAACTTCATGATCCAGGGCGGCGGCATGACGGCCGACCTGAAGCAGAAGCCGACCCGGGCGCCGATCGCTCTCGAGAGCCGCAACGGCCTGACGAACCAGCGCGGCACCATCGCGATGGCCCGGACCAGCGACCCCAACTCGGCCACGGCGCAGTTCTTCATCAATGTCAAGGACAACGACTTCCTGAACCAGGCACAGTCGCGAGACGGCCAGGGGTATGCCGTGTTCGGCAAGGTGGTCCAGGGCATGGACGTCGTGGACAAGATCCGCGCCGCGCCCACGGGCCCCGGCGACGTGCCGCTCCAGCCGATCACCATCAAGCAAGCCACCGTGGAGAAATGACGTGACCAAGCAAGTCGATCTGGAAACCAGCCAAGGGACCATCCGCCTCGAGCTCGACGAGGCGAAGGCGCCGGAGACGGTGAAGAACTTCCTCACCAACGTCGAGAACGGGCATTACGACGGCACCGTGTTCCACCGCGTCATCAAGGGCTTCATGGTGCAGGGCGGCGGCTTCGAGCCGGGCATGGTGCAGAAGCCCACGGGGCCGACGATCCAGAACGAGGCGTCGAACGGCCTGCGCAACGACCGCTACACCGTGGCCATGGCGCGCACGTCCGCTCCGCATTCGGCCACGGCACAGTTCTTCATCAACGTCGCCGATAACGAGTTCCTCAACTTCAAGTCGGAGACGGCGCAAGGTTGGGGCTACGCCGTCTTCGGGCGCGTCGTGTCGGGCCAGGAGATCGTCGACGCGATCGAGCAGGTTCGCACCGGCAGCCGCGGCGGCCATGCCGACGTGCCGCTGGACGACGTCACGATCACGCGCGCGACCGTCGTCTCGTAGCCGGCGCGCGGTTGCACGAGACCTTCGCCGCGCCCGCGCACTGGCGGGCGATCGATTTCATCTCCGACCTGCACCTGGCCGAGAACACGCCGCGCGTGTTCGAGGCGTGGGCCGCGCATCTGCGCCACACCTGTGCCGATGCGGTGTTCATCCTCGGCGACCTGTTCGACGTCTGGATCGGCGACGACATGGCCGAGCGCGGCTTCGAAGCGCGCTGCGTGGAGGTCCTGAGCGAGGCCGCCAAGGCGAGGACCATCGCCTTCATGCCTGGCAACCGCGACTTCCTGGTCGGTGACGCGATGCTCGAGGCGAGCGGCGTCATGCGGCTCGCCGATCCCACGCTCGTCATCGCCTTCGGGCAGCGTGTGCTCGTCTCGCACGGCGACGCCCTCTGCCTCGACGACGTCGCGTATCAGCGCTACCGGGCCGTGGTCCGGCGACCCGGGCTGCAGCGTGCCTTCGCCGCCCTGCCCTTTGCGGTGCGGCGCTCGATCGGCAGCGCCATGAGGTCGCGGGGTGCCCGCCAGCGCACACCGGCGCGCAGCGTGTCCGTCGACGTCGATGCTGACGCCGCCCTCCGGTGGACGCACGAAGCCGATGCCGCCACGCTCGTCCACGGGCACACGCACGCGCCCGCCAGCCACGCGCTCGGTCCGGGCGTGGTCCGCCACGTCCTCAGCGACTGGGACATCGATGACGAAGGCGTCCCGCCGCGAGCCGAGATCCTGCGCTGGCAGGCGAGCGGGTTCGCCCGCATCGCGCCGGAAACCGGCACGTCGGCGGCGTGAACGCCTGGTGGCAGCGCTGGCGCCGCGCCCGCGCTCTGGAGCGCCGGCCCATTCCCGACGCCGTCTGGCAGCTGACGCTGGCCCGTTTTCCGTTCCTCGCCGCAAGAAGCGACGCCGACCTGCGTGACCTGCGCGAGATGGCGACGCTCTTCCTCGCCGAGAAGGAATTCAGCGGCACGCGGGGACTCGAGATCACCGACGAGATGGCAGTCGCCATCGCGGCCCAGGCCTGCCTGCCGGCGCTGAAACTCGGCCTGCACTGGTTCGACGGCTTCGTCGGCATCGTCGTGCACGCCGAAGCCGTCGTGGCGCGACGCGAGATCGAGGACGAGACCGGCGTGGTCCACGCCTACGACGAGGAGCTCGCCGGCGAGGCCATGAGCGGCGGCCCGGTGATGCTCGCCTGGCGCGAGGTCGACGACGCCGGGCGGTCGGCGTTCGAAGGCTACAACGTCGTGGTGCACGAGTTCGCGCACGTCATCGACATGCGCGGCGGCGTCACGGCGGGCGCGGAGCAGGCCGACGAGGGCACCGAGCGGGGACGCTGGCAGCGCGCGCTGGCCGCCGCGCACGAGGATTTCGCGAGGCGGGTCGAGGACGGTGAGGAGACGTTCCTCGACCCCTACGCCGCCGAATCGCTCGAGGAGTTCTTCGCCGTCGGCGCCGAGGGATTCTTCGTGGCCCCCGGCGAGCTCGAGGCCGAGCTGCCGGAAACCTACGGGCTGCTGCGCGACTTCTTCCGGCAGGACCCGGCACGCGGCCGCACTGCTGCCGGCGCGCCCTCGCCCGTCGACTAGGCCGTCGCCGGCTCGGCCTTCGGCTTGTCGCTCTTCTTCGTCGGCTGGATATCGAGCACCGGCTTGCCGTCCGCGTCGATGTCGACGCTCAGGCGCCCGCCATCGACGAGCCGGCCGAACAGAAGCTCGTCGGCCAAGGCCCGGCGGATCGTGTCCTGGATGAGCCGCTGCATGGGCCGCGCCCCCATCAGCGGATCGAACCCCTTCTTCGCCAGCAGCTGACGCAGCGCGTCGGTGAAGGTGACCTCGACCTTCTTCTCGGCCAGCTGGGCCTCGAGCTGGAGCAGGAACTTGTCGACCACCCGGAGGATGATCTCCTCGTCGAGCGCCTTGAAGCTGACCGTGGCGTCGAGCCGATTGCGGAATTCCGGCGTGAACAGCCGCTTGATGTCGGCCATCTCGTCGCCCGCTTCGCGGGTGTTGAGGAAGCCGATCGTCGCCTTGTTCATCGTCTCGGCGCCGGCGTTCGTCGTCATGATGATGATGACGCTGCGGAAGTCGGCCTTGCGCCCGTTGTTGTCGGTCAGCGTGCCGTGGTCCATGACCTGGAGCAGGACGTTGAAGACGTCCGGGTGCGCCTTCTCAATCTCGTCGAGCAGGAGCACGGCGTGCGGCTTCTTCGAGATCGCCTCGGTCAGCAGGCCGCCCTGGTCGAAGCCCACGTAGCCCGGCGGCGCGCCGATCAGGCGGCTGACCGCGTGGCGCTCCATGTACTCGCTCATGTCGAAGCGGATCAGGTCCACCCCGAGCACGAACGCGAGCTGCTTGGCGACTTCGGTTTTGCCGACGCCGGTGGGCCCGCTGAACAGGAACGAGCCGATCGGCTTGTCGGGCCGGCCGAGGCCGGAGCGCGCCATCTTGATCGCAGCCGCGAGCGCGTCGATCGCCGGCTCCTGGCCGAAGACGACGCTCTTCAGGTCGCGGTCGAGCGTCTTCAGCTTCGACCGGTCGTCGGTGGACACGCTCGCCGGCGGAATGCGCGCGATCTTGGCCACGATCTCTTCGACCTCGGAGCGGTTGATCGTCTTCTTCTGCTTGCTCTTAGGCAGGATGCGCTGCGCCGCACCGGCTTCGTCGATCACGTCGATCGCCTTGTCGGGCAGGTGCCGGTCGTTGATGAACTTCGCCGACAGCTCGGCCGCCGCCTGCAGCGCGCCCGGCGCGTACTTGACGCTGTGGTGCTCCTCGAAGCGCGACTTGAGGCCCTTCAGGATCTCGACCGTTTGCTCGACGGAGGGCTCGACCACGTCGACCTTCTGGAAACGCCGCGACAGGGCCGCGTCCTTCTCGAAGATGCCGCGATATTCGGTGAAGGTGGTTGCGCCGATGCACTTCATCGCGCCCGAGCTGAGCGCCGGCTTGAGCAGATTGCTGGCGTCGAGCGTGCCGCCCGAGGCGGCGCCGGCACCGATGAGCGTGTGGATCTCGTCGATGAACAGGATGGCGTTCGGCTGCTCCTTGAGGTGCTTGAGCACGCCCTTCAGGCGCTGCTCGAAGTCGCCGCGGTACTTGGTGCCGGCCAGCAGCGCGCCCATGTCGAGCGAGTAGACAACCGACTCGGCGAGCACCTCGGGCACTTCCGACTGCGTGATCCGCCAGGCCAGGCCCTCGGCGATCGCGGTCTTGCCGACGCCGGCCTCGCCGACCAGCAGCGGGTTGTTCTTGCGCCGACGGCACAGGATCTGGATGACGCGCTCGACCTCGTGCTCGCGGCCGATCAGGGGATCGATCTTGCCGTCGCGGGCGAGCTGGTTCAGGTTTTGCGTGAACTGGTCGAGCGGAGAGCCCTTGCCATCGCCCTCTTCCTTCTCGCTTTCGGTGCTCGAGCTCGTGCCCTCGCCCGGCTTGGCCGGCTCCGGCGGATCGGTCTTCTTGATGCCGTGGGCGATGAAGTTGACGACGTCGAGCCGGGTGACCCCCTGCTGGTGCAGGTAGTAGACGGCGTGCGAGTCCTTCTCGCCGAAGATCGCGACGAGCACGTTCGCGCCGGTCACTTCCTTCTTGCCGCTGCCGGTGGACTGCACATGCATGATGGCCCGCTGGATGACGCGCTGGAAGCCGAGCGTCGGCTGCGTGTCCACCTCGTCGGCCCCGCCCACGGTCGGCGTGTTCTCCTTGATGAAGCCGATCAGGCTCTTCCTCAGGTCGTCGAGGCTGGCCGAGCAGGCGCGCAGCACTTCGGCGGCGGAGGGGTTGTCGAGCAGCGCCATGAGGAGGTGCTCGACGGTGATGAATTCGTGTCGCTGCTGCCGGGCCTCGACGAAGGCCATGTGCAGGCTGACTTCCAACTCTTGCGCAATCATGCGGACTCCATAATGCATTGCAACGGGTGGCCCCCGCGCCTGGCGGCGGCCAGCACCAGTTCGACCTTCGTCGCGGCGACGTCCTTCGAGAAGACGCCGCAAACCCCGCGCCCGTCGTGGTGGATCTTCAGCATGATCTGCGTCGCGGTTTCGAGATCCCGGTTGAAGTATTCCTGCAGCACCATCACGACGAACTCCATGGGGGTGTAGTCGTCGTTGAGCAGGATGACCTGATACATCCGCGGCGGCTCGGTTTTCTGGGTCTTTCGCTCGACGACCACGGCACCCTGACCGTCGTCGGGCTGCGGCCGAATGACAGGTAGAAGTGGCTTGTCGTCAGGCATGAATTCATTCTATCGAGTTGGGCCTTCTGGGCCCGCCCGGTTCTCATA